>Ga0209123_1001733_pt1 | contig 20458 bp, 14 predicted proteins | sample BarGraIncu00431A_FD_184500 | JGI IMG/M metagenome (GOLD analysis project Ga0209123, IMG submission 184500) | Arctic peat soil microbial communities from Barrow, Alaska, USA - Barrow Graham LP Incubations 004-31A (SPAdes) (version 2) | ecosystem: Environmental > Terrestrial > Soil > Wetlands >... | reverse complement strand
CCTTCCCGGTCCTGGTCGAGGCGGTTGGCTGCTATTTCAAAGGGAACAAGCCAAACCTTGCTTGGATTGCTCACGCCCATTAATACCCTGTGATCGCTTACCCTCAAACCGCCACTCCCGGTCCCCCATGTCTACGAAGTCCAGACGCCCGGTGCCGAACAGGTTGATTTTTGACATTGATTGCCCCAGTAGAAGATTGGGGAGCATTGTGCCATAACTGCTCGCTGCAGTCAACGCATGGCACGTAGTTTTTGGCAGTGGTTTTGACGCGGGGAATTAGGCGGGGAAAGGGTGGTTCTGCAGTGTTAGAGGAGCCGTGCCAAAAGTACACTTTTGGCACGGCTCCTCTAAAATCGTCATGATAAAGCAAATCATGCTATTACTGGTCAATCTATCGCAATATCCGGAAATATACTAACTTTAGACTCATCACCGATGTACATAGCTAGATTCTTATCAATTTCAACAACCGTTATTTTAATTTTGACGTTTTTATATGTTCCTTTACCTATAGGGAATGGCAGATTTGCTAGATAAAATCCTCCAATAAGGCCTTTAGTTTCACCGCCATCGTCAATAGTAGTAGCTACTTTCACGTTAGTGGCTACGTATTCATGAACAACCACTCCGTCTCTGGTAACTACAGTTTTTATAACCCCTTTGAACCGGGTGTCCGATGGCAACACGTCTGTCTTTTTGTTAAATTGTAGATAAACGCGATATGGTACACTCAATGTTTTTTTTAGGCTATAATTAACTTCATAATTTTTTTCGTTCATTCTAAAACCGTTATTTACATATCCATATTCGTTGTTTATATTGTTATATATTAAGCCATAAAAAGATTGTTTAATTCCAGTAGGTATGGGGTAATACCCCTTAACTGCATTAAATACACTAAACCATAAAACAATTACCAGGATTGCAGATATTACAAATAATAATTTTGAAAATCTCATTTTTAACCTCAATATGGATTAAAGGTTGTCGTTATCTGGCCACCTAAGCTATTGTATTCATCTCTCAAAGCATCTGTAAAATCTTGGCAGTTATGAGATAAAGGGTTGTACTGTTTAGCTGACCATTTTTTAGAATTGACTAAATTATTATAAGCCTGCCTCATTGTTTTATCGTCATATCGCAACCATGATTGCTGATAGTTGTTAATATCTGCATCATTTTTATTTATGCCCTTGTCAGAGTAGCCAACATTTAAATTGCTTCCATCTTCAAAAAATCCCTGCTCATGATATGGCATTACGTTTTTAAAATATGACAAATAAGGACTTAATATGAATGGTATAAATGGTACAAATCCACCACGTTCTAATGGTGTCTTCCCAAACCTAAACAAGCCACTAGCATCACTGTAATTAATGGGCTGATTCCCTGCATAGGCATACAGATTTATATCCATGCCAGCAAAACCCAGCGGGTCTCTGCTAACAAACCTTCTCATTTCTGGTGAGTAATATCTGGCTCTATAGTACATTAATCCAGTACCATCATTTTCACGTCCTGTAAAGCCGAATCCGTCATTATTTTGGGTGTTCCCATACTCATCATAAATAAACGAGTAATCTCGGTTGCCAAAGTCATCTACAATTCCAATTACTGAACCAACTCCATCCTGCAAATAATGATTTACTGCGCCATTTTGTCCACTAATACCATCACCGATAACCCTGGATAATGGTTCATCTATATCAAAAGCTCTAACATAATTAGTTCTAACACTATTAGTAACTTCCTGTATAATATCGGACCCATCATAAATAAACGTCGTAGTAGTGCTATTGATAGTTTTGCCGATGCGCCGATTCCACGCGTCATATTGAAATGTCGCATGCAGCGGAGTCGTCAACGTCGGCGCATCGATAGCCACCAAACGATTACGTGCATCCCAAGTATAAGCAGTCACATTGTTGTCTGCATCTGTCTTTGTGGTCAGGTTGCCGTTTTCGTCGTAGGTGAGGACCTTCCCGTTATACGATAGCATCTCATATTCGTTGTCATAGGACGTACCGCTCATCGTCGTCGCCTGTGGGATAGATATGCCACGCCCCATGCTGGTCCGGTTGCCGTTCGGGTCTGACTGGTAGCCAATAGTCTCCAAAACGCCAACCGGGCTTTGATGAACCATGCTCTGCAACCGATTCGCCGGGTCAAAGCTGTATCCTGTGCTGATTGAAGCCCCTGTTGCCAACAACGGAATTTGCAGCGACGACCGCCTCCCTGCATTGTCATACCCAAGCGCATAATTCCGAAGCACACCGCCCACGATTTTGCTGACCATTGTGGGGTGATTAGCATCATCATAACCGTAATTGACCACCGGTTCTCCAGCGACAGTCATGGAGGTCCGCCGTCCCAGACTGTCGTAGGTGTAATTGATGGTCCCTGCCGACGTGGTTTCCTGAGTGACCCGGTCTAAGGTGTCGTAAACGTAGTTGATGGTGCCAGAAATGGAATCGGTGATTGCCGTCGGTCGTCCAATAGCGTCGTAGGTGTATTGGACAGTTGAGCCGTCAGCAAAGGTCACATGCTTCAAACGCCCCATGGCGTCAAAACTGTCGAAGGTGGTAACTTGACCGCGCTTATCGGTATATGTTCTCAAATTCTGGCCGGTGCTCGGAGTTATTGCGGAGCCAGTATAATATGCGTAGGTCTCTGATTTTCCCAGACGGTCTGTCGCCTTTATCTGGCGGTTCTCGTTGTCATACTGATAGATAGTGGTATTCCCCTTGGCATCAGTAAGAGTCAACAGGTTCCCGTTATCGTCATAGGTATAAGCCGTTGAATTTCCTTTGGCATCAATCGATAAAATAACTTGGTCCGCGTTATCGTATTTGAACGAACTTGTGTGCGCTTTAGCATCGGTAGCCGTAGAAATACGACCAGAAGCATCGTAAGCATATGTTGAAGTGTTCCCAAGCGCGTCGGCAACTGATAGTAACTGTGAATGATTATTGGCATCATATGTCATGGTCGAAGTATTTCCGTTCGGGTCGGTGACCAATATAGGCATGCCAAATTTATCGTAATCTATTGTTGTTTGATTCGATAGCGGGTCGGTAATCATAGTTCTTTTACATGCACCATGAAATAGAAATATACTACGGTCGCAGGCGTATTGGGTATATGCAACTATAGTAGATTTACCCAGCGCATTGGTTGCCTTTGTCAACAAACTAGAAGACCAGTCATAATCAAAATTGGTCGTATTACCGAGCGGGTCTGTTACCGATGCCACCATGCCAGTAGTCGGTGCACCATACCCAAAATCATAATAGGAATAAGAAGTCGTCCTGTTCAGTGAGTCTGTGACTGTCGATACATCGTTTTTTCCTGAACCCAGACCATATGTTGTGGTTCCATCAGATGTTGTATATTCCGAACCATAGCGATATGGATTGAACCGCCAGGACGTCACCGAACCGTTCGGCGCAGTCATTTCGGCCTGTGTCACTACAGAGCCAGCAACAGTGTAATTAAAAGTGGAGACCCCGCCATCGGGGCTTGTCTGGCTGGCAACCCGATTATTCGAATCGTAGACGTTTGTGAGTTTAACCACTCCGTTGCCGTCAGTTATGGTATTTATTCTCCCTTTGGTATCGAATCCATATTGGACCGTACTTCCCCCAGGTCTCATGACACTCTTAAGCCTTGGATATGCACTGAAAGGGTCAGCGTCGTACGTATAATTTACACTTCTACCATCGGGACCAACAATTGAATCGGTGCGTACAAAATTTTCGCCTACAAATGTCTGATGAAAAACTATTATCTTACCTTCAGCGGTAGTGATTTTGTTGGTATACCCCGCAGTATCAAACGGGTCAAAATGTCTACCAATGGTGACCGTGTTGCCATTTCTATCGGTTATAGAGGTAAGTCCACCGGCAGAGCCTGAACCAGCTTCAAAAGCATAAACCCATCCATCACGAGTAGTCAAAATGGTTTGAGGAGGATAATAACCAGAAGAGCCTCCGTATCCCCCTGGGATGCCCCTGACTATAGCTCCCATAAATTCCGGGTTGGTTGTATTTACGTACATACAGCTCCCACTATAATGACAATCTGGGTCCGGGAAGGGCATTCCGAAATCGAAAGATACACCCCCAGGCTTAGTCAATCGCATCATGTCGCCATAACTCGCGATACTCCAGTCGTATTCGAAGGAAACTCCTTTGCCAAATGCACCCAAACCGTCACTACCGGTCGATGAAACGGCACTGCCAGCGAAACGGCTAACGTAGTATCGCTTGACTCTCACGGGGATTATACCCGGCACCACCATGTCTGTTTCTTCGTAAGTAAAGGAACCAGTCGAGATATCAACAGGGTCACCAACATTGGGGTCAGGGGTTTTTGGCCTTGCGGGGTCTGGCCTGTTGCCATCCCCTGGCATTGGACAGTGACCGTTTGGAGATGAGAGACTTGTGAGGTCCGGAGTTCCACCCCAGGCGGTTGCTCCACAGCAAAACTTCGGGATTCCCACGCCAGGGTCAGTTACAATGTATCGACCATCGGGAGATACAGTGCCAGTGCCAGCAATAGCCCAATCATTGGCCGCCTCGCCATCCGCACTCGATTCGTCGTAGTACCACAGGGTCGCTTTCTCGCCTGGGAGCAGCCTCAGGATATTCGGAGACTTGAAGGGAATCGGCTGGTCCGGCCTGCCGCCACCAACCTTATCAAAAAAGAACATGGTGACGGTACGCACGTGGGTGTTTTCCGGTAATGGCCTGATGGGGAGTCTGTCCGGCGGCACGGTCCTCATTGAGACCCTGTCGTTCACCTTGCCGTCCCAGCCGATAATGCGATTTCCTTTCGGGATGCGCAGCTCGAAACCCGCCATCTCGGGGTCGGTAACAAGTGTTTCCCGTCCTTGGTTGATGTTGACGAAATTGTGGTTTTTCTGATGATGCAGGTGGGGCGTGAACGACAATGGCGTTACGCTGTTGGCTACGATATCGGCAGTGACCGGTATGGCCGGGTAATACCCGATTTGGTCGATTGCGGTTGACCCGTCTATGAGCAGGGTCCGACGTCCCTCCGGGATGCCGTTGAGGATAAACGTCCCGTCGGCACCCGTCTTTACCGACAGGCTTTTGTAGGAGATGGTCACATTGGCGACCGGTTCCTTCTTCGTGTTGAGAATCTTCCCTCTCAATGCCCCTTTCAGAGTCGTCTTTGCTGCTGCCGTCGCAGCCGCTTGTTTCGCTTGAACCTCTGCGGCGGAGGCCACCTGCATACCCACGGTGTTGGACGTCGCCACCGTCTCCCCGGTGTTGACCACAGATATCTTATGGGTACTCTCAGCTCCGGTCACATCGAGGCCGAGACTTCCCTGCAAAACGATACTGCTGACGAAGTAGGTGTTGACTTCGTTACCGTCTACCGCGACCTTCGCATTTGGTAAAAAATTCTTCCCCTCCACCCGGACGACGGCAGTATTACCGACTTGGACCATACCGGGCGAGACTCCGGAGACCTGCGGAATCGGGGTCAGAATTCTGAAGGTAAGCGCGTTGGACGTGCCACCGCCTGGCGGAGGATTTGCCGCAGTTACCGTGACATTCCCCGGATAGATAAGCTCGTCAGGAAGGATATTCGACTTCAGGAGCCGGGTTGAATCGAAGAGGACGTCGATTGGCTTGTTGTTGAACCACGCCTGGGTGTCCTTGAGAAATTTGCTCCCCAGGATGGATAGTAGAAATCCATCGTTACCGGCCACCGTGTTGTCCGGGGCCAGGCTGTCCAGGACAGGCACCGGATTCTCCAACTTCACCAGGGCAATGCCCTCTTTGAGGGCAACCCATGCCATGTTCCTGGACTGGTCAATACAGGTCTCAATGATGCTGTCGAAGAGTGGATAGGTTTTTTCGAGCAGCTTGCCTTCCAGCCCGACCACCAGCATATTGCCGTCGGCAAGGCTCGCCATAAATGCGGTGTGGGTGGATTGGTTGACAGAGAGGTTGGCAATAAGGTGGTTGGTCTCAATCTCACCGACTGAGTCGAGCGTGTTCAGGTCGAACAGGGACAGGCCCGTTTTCCCAGACATGGTCGCTATGGCATAGCTCAGTTGCTCGTCGAACCCGATACCGGTCACGTTCCCCGCAACCTGGACGGTGTTGGCGGTTCCCGCCTTCTTGTCGAAAACGGTCAAGTCCGTGTTACCGCTATCCTCCTCGGTCAAAAGCAACTTTTCTTTCGAGGCGTAAATCCTCGGCCTATTGCCAGTGACCTTGGCGAAGTCGGTAATAACGCCCTTGGACAAATCAACGGTCCTCAGCGCATCCTTGCACGCCACCATAACTGTTTGAGCATCCCAGGTGGCAAGGGAGACGATTTCCGCATCCACGTTGACCATGGCGGCAATCTCACCGGTCTCCTCGAAAATCCAGATTTGCCCGGAAAGCGCCGACACGACGATTTTCCCGTTGCTGATGACCACCCCGGAAGGAGGTGCCGCCAACGCGACCTGTTTGAGAATCGCGTTAGATTTGGTGTCCACCACCGACAGTGTCTGGTTCTTCTTGCTGACCACGGCGGCGATGTCCGCACGACTGTCCAAGGCAATATGGGAAGCGCCATCAATCTGTATTTTAGCCTGTGCGCCGATATCATACGCATTTACAGTGGAACACGTAAGAATAACCATCAAAAGGGACATCAGATATCGGCGCATGAGTAAACCTCCCAGCTATATAAGTAGGCAAGTAGGCGGCGGGGTGACCCGCCGCGATATCGTAATCGTTATACCGGTAGCAGCTAGCTGACCTTGATTTCTTTACCGCTCTTGGCGATGTAGAAAAGTCCCGAGGTGCCGTTGGAACTTCTGGCTACGCGCACCTGGTCGATTTCCTCGCCGTTGTAATTAAAAGCGGTGACCGTGAATGTTGCTTGGGCCACGATGACACTGGTGCAGGCCAATCCGATAGCTGAGCAGGTAGGTGGAATGGTGACGTTTGCGGACCCGGTCGAGAAAGCCGTGGTGCCGGACAACGTCGTGGTTACGACTGGCAGGTCGTTGGTAACTGCCGTGGTTTTCCAACCCGAAGGAATCACCCTGATGGTGAAATTTGTCCCAACGGGGATGTTTGTGGCCGTAATGGTTACCGGTACCGGGTTCACCGTGGTGTTCGGCAGTGAGACATCCGGCGCGACAAAGCTTCCAGTCGGGATGGCAGGAGCGCTGATACCCGCGATGGAAGTGATTGCTATGGACGGAGGAGCAGAGCCGAAAACGCTGCCAGGGATGCCATAGGTGAATGCCGGGTTGGACGTGCCATAGAAGGAAAGGTTGAACGATTCGATGCGGGTGCGGCCAGTGCCGCCGGTACCGCTCGATGCATCGATGGTCCCGCTGCCAGTGACGTTGTTGGCCATGAGCTTGATGGCACCTGCCGACCCTGCGCCTCCGGCGCTGAATCCGCCGCCGCCCTTTGCTGTTATGGTGCCGGTATGCGTGATGGTTCCGGTCGAGGCAATCAGGATAGCGCCACCGCCACCGCCGCCGAAGCTCTGATAGAATCCATTGAAGCCACCGCCACCGCCGGAACCGCCGATAAGCGGCAAGATATTGATGTTGCCATAGGTGGTCGGTGCCGAGTTGCCGGTGCCAATCCCCGCATAGCTGCCATTGCCTCCAGTCGTGGGGGTAGTGGTAGGACCAGCACCCTGCCCTCCTCCGGGTCCAAGACCGCTTCCGCCTATGACTACATATGGATTGTAGGCGATACCTCCGCCGAAACCTCCGGGTCCACCGGTTCCGGGTGCGGTCGCAGTTGCGTTACCCCCGTTCACGCTGATGGTCCCGGCGATAGTCACGTTCCCGGTAGCCAGCAGGGCTATCGGCGTGTTGAGGGCGTTCGCCAAGAACGTCACGGTAATGCCAGCCGGGACATTAATCGTCGTATAGTTCATCACTCCGCTTGCCGGGATGGTAACGATTGTATTCGTCGAGGGGTTCAATGCGCCGTCCGCACCGGTACTGCCGCTGACGAAAGTGCTGATGGTCGCCTGGGCAGCGGTGCCGACAGCCATGAGCAGCAATGTGAACAATAGCGTCCATTTTTTCATAGTTGTTCTCCCTGTTGAGGTGCGGCTACAGTTATTTGGAAACGGTGACTGATATTTGCGGGGATACCGTTATGGATGGATTTATCGGGGCTGGAGTAGGTGCGACAGAAACACTGACTGGGCGGGATATGCCCAACGACGGTGCAATGGCTTGGGCTGTCGGCGCAATCGAAACACTGACGGGTAACGAACTGCCGCCAGAAGGTGCTACCGGTTGGGCTGTTGGGGCCACCGCCACGCTCACCGGTAAGGACGTGCTCAGTGATGGCGCGACAGGCGTAACCGACGGTTCGATGGAAACACTTATCGGGAGAGAGGTAGCTCCATTGGCACCAATCGGATTCTCCGAAATGACATAGCCTAATACATCATTGTTCAAATCGGATATGCCGGAGAAGCCGAGGGATTTAGTGGTGATTTGCAGGAAAGCTGAACCGCCAGCCGGGATGGTAATCGTGCTCGGTACCGTTGCGATGGAGACATTGTCTGTTTTCAGCCCAATCGTCAAAGGAGAGGCAAGCGGTGGGTTCAGAGAGACAGAAGTCGTGACGGTGGAATTCGGCAGGGTCGCGACCACAGGAGGGTCCATAACCACGGTTGCAGCCACAGCTGCGATATCTGTCTGATATACAGTCTGGTTGTAGTCGCGGAAAGTCACTTTTATTGTGTCGCCACTTGCGTTGGTCGCGGTCAGCATTGCCGTAATCTGACTGGGGCTCACATCTATGCTGTTAACCTGGATTTTGCCGTTCAGGGCGGTGATGCCGCTGACAGACAACAGGTTCTGGCCGGAAAACACGACTGCGGTTTTTACCCCTACGAGCAGCGTAGCAGGAGCGACCGACACAACAGACGGCGTGTCCGCAAGCGAGCCGTTGGTAACAGAGAGGATGTTCCCAACCTCGTCATAAGTGTAATTGGTCACGGTGGTGTCGTTGGCCACCCTGACAAGGCGGCCCAGCTCATCGTAGGAATACTGGTTGGTATCTGCATTCCCTAACGATGGCCTACACAAAAACGAGACCATCAACAGCACAAAAGCGAAAAACCTCATCCGGGAAATTACCACTCCGCCCCCTTGATAGCCTTGATTCCAACAGCCAACCATGCTAGGTTCAGCAAACTTTCAATAAAATACGCTCACAGTATATAGAAGTTAGTAACTTTAGTCAATATTTTTGTACTTTTAGGTACTAAGTGCCTGAAGTCATTGTCAGGAGAAACCCATGCCGATAGACAACACACGCCAGGTAAACGCCTCTGTGGTGATGACCAAAGAGCTTTACGAGCGCCTTCAGAAGATTGCCGTTACGAACAAGCGAAGCGTATCCAAGCAAATTCTTTTCTGGGTTGAAAAGCAGATTGAAATTGAGGAACAGAGCAATAAAGGATAGGACGACAAAGAGCGGAGCACGGACAAATGGCAGGTGAGCGCCGTACAGGAGATGACAACGGGATGGCAGGCTCCTGTGTGTCATCAAAGGGGACAACAAAGTTACTTTTTACGCTTTTTGACTTGGGGCTTCCTCATCCGGTATTGCTCCATTGCTCGGGGCCGCTCTGGGGGCCTGCCAGCCCGCCACCAGACGTATCACACCGTCTTAGCTTGCGTCTTGATAATGTGGTACGCCTGGCTAGGTGTCCCGGACTCTGGGGGATGCATACCTTCAGATGCTTCGTCTAGCTGCTTGATTTAGATGCCTCATCTTCGATTTCCAAATCATAGTCTTCCCAGAATGGACCAAGCATTTCAAGAAGATAGTAAGTAAATGGCACTCCGTCGCGGCTAAGCATCAAGCCACGAGGTCTCAATTCCTGCTCGGCGAACAGATATGCTAGGAAATCTGCATCCCTGTCATCACTTTTGCCTTCCCCTATAGTGAGAACAGCGTATGTGGTCGCCTCGGTGAAATCCTTCCAAGCCTGGGCAATGCTGCCGCTATCCCAACCGTTAAGCTCTGGGTACCAAGGCTTCAAGGTACTCCCGAAATCAGGGAACAGGTCCGACCGGTAATTGTCCTCTTTAAACACGTATCCTTCGGGTGGTCTGCGAATATCCATTTGCCCATCTCCCTTTATATTTACTACCAATGGACTTTCACTGGGCTGCTCCTGAGGATAGGGCAGCTCGTAAAACTAAGTTTAGAGGGAAATCCAGCGCAGGGGGTCAGTGAAGACCATGGACGTTGTCCATCCTCTCGATGGTGACTACCCAGTTTCCCTTGCTGACGCCATCTACTGATTGGATACCCAGAACCACCTGAGCCCGCCTTTGACCTCTGCCATGAGCAATAAGTGAGAGAACGGTCGCACATTGCTCGGCAATTTTATTGCACTCGCTTTCCGACTTGGATTCCAACAGGCTTCCGGTCGCCACAAGGTATTTATTCTCCATCACCTTCTCCCCCCTTATTCCCCTTTCCGTTGTCAACAAACCTTCCGTGCTCATCATAATTTGCCGGGTCCGCGCTCGGCCCATGCCAGCCGTATGCCGCACCACAGAACATCGCTTCAGCCTGGACCTTGCTGATACCATGATTGCAATTGAATTCATCCGGGTCAATTCCCGGTGCAGGGTAGTAGCACATCTCCCCTCGCCTAATGAGCATTGGGGAGTCGTCGTCTGGGAGCCGGTATGCGGAAACAGGAGGCAATCCAGCCGCAGTCTTATGTGTAAGCCATGTTACCGACGCAATACTGCTCATCGGAGGCACCTCTGGCGGTGGTCACTCGGGGAATAAGTTTGTGCTTTTCGGTCCAGGGGGGAATCGGTTTCAATATCAGATTTGTACCAGAAAGTACAAAACAAGTCTATCACGGTTACTAACTTTTTTCAACTCAAAATAGGGGAGGATAGAGGGGGCTGGAGGGGTACTGAGGGATGGGTAGGCGAAGTGGCATATGCTCGCCATGGATAAAATGAGGGTACTGAAAGTTTCTAACCAAACTGCCTTGACCGGGACATTTCAAAAGACTAATATCTTTCACGTCACCTAAACAATAGATGGAAACCCGGACGTTGCATCAAATCTAAAGCTACCAATCGGTAAACATGAGGAGTAGATATGCCACGAAAAGCAAAAAGTAACTCTTCCTGGAGTAACGCTCAACGTCGAAAAGCGAAAGCGTCTGGCACAACTAGTGAAACTCCCGGACTCAAGTATTACGTCAATATGCCACCAAATGGCGATACTACAAGAACTGATTATCAAAATGCTGAAGAAATTATATTCAGTGATTTTGAGTCTGCTAAAAGAGGTATCGAAGAAATAGGGTTCCCTATCGGTATCCGATTCTTTTTCCCGTATGATGGACCTTTTTCCAACTGCAAGCCTACTTCTGCCGAAAAAGATACCGTATATATGCACGAGAACGGTGAATGGATACGGAAAAGCCTTTCTGCGATGTCTTGTAACCACAAAAAATAATCTAGAACTATAGTCAGCGCTCGGTACCACGTATCTAAACAATTGAGATTTGAGGTTTTAGCAAGACACCGTTAAGTTATACCACTACAAGAAGGAGTGATAAGTAAATGATACATAAATAAATTAGGTGTTTTGTATTTATGATATTGCTTTTTAATGTAGAGTTTTGTTTTAATGCTTTCGGTGCAAGCAAGTGGACATATCTCGGTAAAGAAGATGGTTATATCGACAAATATGACAAAAAAACAATAAAGAAAATAGATGCTAACATAATGGAGGTTTACACAATTAATACTATGGGCAGCGCAACAAATAAAACACAGCTAAGAGCAAATTGTAATACTCATAACGTAGCCCTTGGTTCAACTTTCGATTTAAGAAATGAGAACTGGAATTTTGTTTATGATTACAGTAAAACCGGCTGGAGATGGTATAGCCCTACCAGCAGGACAGAGAAGAAACTTAGCGCTATTATCTGTACAGGCCGCTGACTTCGGTTGGCATATGGCTTGTAAGCTCTAATCCACGACAGCACTAGCCATCAATCCCCTTACAACCGATTCCCGACCGTCTGGCCATGACAAATGGCAGGCGGTTTTCTATTGGGCTGATTTCCCTTTACGCCTTGCCGTGACCGTGATACATAGAGCATGCTTCTGTGGTGGGAGGATATCCAACAGCAGGAATACACCCTCATGCCTTCCCTGCCGAGGGTACATCCGTCAACTATCACGTATTATTAGTATGTTATCAAGCTAGGACAGGAAGGGCCGACAGGAGCTAAATGGGATAAACTACGTGCAAAATTGCACTCTTTGGTATATATTGGCATGGTTATACTCATTCACATTGGAATGTAATAATCTATGTAATATATCCAAGGGGGCGCTGCATGGGTAATCTGGCCGAAGAGTTTACCGGCAAACTGGTCACAGACGCGGAACTCAAATCCGACCTAAGGAAAAGGTCCAGCAGCTTCATCACCAAGACCGTGGACAAGCGGACGTTGTCTGACTACGGGCCGGAGTGGGTAAAAGAGAGAGAAACCCAAAAGTCGGCAGTCCTCAAAAAACCCAAATCCCATTTCGTGATGTTCGAAGACCGGCTGTGGACCATCCTAGCCAAGATGGGATTCACCACCCTCAACAAGACAGACATAAAGCTCCCCTGCACCGATGACGACGGCATACCGGGCAAACAAATCGACGTGCTCGCGGCAGACGATGAGACTATAATCCTCGTCGAGTGCAAAAGCTCGGAAACGATGAAAAAAGCCTTCTTCTCGAAGGAACTTAACGAGTACGACAAGGTGATATCCTGCGGAAATAGGGCGCTCAAGCAGGTTTTTTCCAAAGAGCACAAGATTCGCTACGTATTCGCCACCAACAATATCATCCTAAGCGACAACGACCGTAAGCGCCTCAAAGAACTGAACATGATTCACTTCAACCAGGACGATATTTCTTATTACGAGCAGCTGCTCAACGCTGTAGGGCAGGCAGCCAAGTACCAGCTGCTGGCCAGGCTGTTCAAGAACGTGGAAATCCCGGCACTGAAGAACCAGGTTCCGGCCATACGGGGTGAAATGGGAGGAACCCATTACTACTCGTTCTCGATAGAACCCGAGAAGCTGCTCAAGATTTCCTACATACTTCACCGTGTGAATATTTCCAACGAGGATAGAAGCTACCAGCGCCTGGTGGCCAGGGGGAGGCTCAAGGAAATCGAACAGTTCATCAACGAGGGCGGTTATTTCCCGAACTCCATCCTGGTGAATATCAACACAACGAGAGACACCCCGTTGAATTTCGACAGGCTGGGCAAGGATGTGAAACACGACAGCACCACCTGTGAGCCCGTGGTACTCCACCTTCCGAAACAGTATCACAGCGCCTTCATCATCGACGGCCAGCACCGGCTCTACGGCTATGCTAACTCGAAATACAAGGCCACCAACTCCATTCCGGTGATAGCATTTGAAAATCTGGCCGCCGAGAAACAGGTGGACCTCTTCGTGCAGATTAACAGCAAGCAGCGACCCGTCTCGAAGAACCTGCTCACCACCATCAGCGCCGAGCTGTTGTGGAATTCCAACAAGTACGACGAAGGTCTCAATGCTCTGATGTCGAAGCTGCTGGAGGAACTGGGCACCAGGGACGACAGCCCCCTGTACCGCCGCATCATGCTGGGCGACAAGAAAAAGACCGCTATCACCTGCATCACCCTGGACACCGTCATCGTCTACGGGCTGAAAAGGGCGAACTTCTTCGCCAAACTGAACAAGAAAAAACTGGGGGAATTGGGCTACCTCTGGATTGACCCGAAGCAAGAGGACGGCAGCTCCGACTACCAGGCCATGCTCAACAAGAGCTACCTGTTCTTCCGTACATTATTCGACCGGGTCAAGGAAAGGACCGAAACAATCTGGAACCTGGGCAGCGACCCCGGCGGTTTCATCTCTATGAACATCGGCATCCTCTGCTTCATGCGCATCGCCAGTGACCTACTGGGCTTTATCAAAAAATACGAGGGAGTTGATTTTTCGAAGATGGACGGAAAGGCCATCGCAGAAACCACCTTCCTGTATCTGGAACCGGTCTTCGCCTACATCAACAGCTTCGACGCCAAACAAATAGACAGATTCAGGAAGTTCGGTGCCAACGCAGGGCTGGTGGAACAAGGCGTTCGCGAATTCCAGAGAGAGGTCAATGGGACTTTCAAGGACTTCGAGCCGGACGGCCTGCAGAAGTGGATAGAAGAAAATTCCGGCAAGTTCACCGATGTTGCCAGGGTTTTTGCCGAGAAGATGGAAGAGGGGATTAAGGGGAAAGTCTTCTTCGTGCTCCAGGAGAAATTCGGTGACAACTGGTGGGTGGACTCGGTGCCCACAGAAATCCAAAAGAACGCGGCCAGCCTTAGAATCGATGCAAAAACAGGAGAGCCGGACTGGGAATTCCTACACATGCCCGACTACAAAAAAATCATTATGAAACATTGGAGGCCGTTCGAACCGATTTTCACCAATCCCGCCATCAAGAGCGATAAAAACAAGCAAATGGATTGGTTTGACAAGCTGGTTATACTGCGCAACAAGGTCGCTCATATCAAAAAGGTGACCCAGGAAGACCATGTTTTCATCACCGAACTCAACGACTGGTTGCCGGGAAGACTCGGCATCGGGAAGCTGAACACCGCCGTTTAAATATCAATACCAAACAGGAAGTACTGTGAAGATATTATTAGTCGAGCCGGATTACCGTCATGGCTCCATTGCTTTCAGAAAAGCGGCAAAAGACCCGGACAAGAAGAAAAAACGTGACGACGAAAGCCTCTGGTACCCGCCCATCGGGCTGCTGAAGCTTGCCACCTATCACCGGGGCCGGAATGATGAGGTTAAATTCGTCAACGGGTGCGACAAGTCCGCCATCGAGGAACACGACCTGTTCTCCCATGAATTGCTCTGGGACCGCATATACATCACGACGCTCTTCACCTTCGACTGGTCCAACGTCATCAAGACCATCGAGTTCTACAAAAAAGCGGTGGGCGGTTCCGTGGGCAAGATATTCGTTGGGGGCATCATGGCCTCCATCATCCCGGAGGACATATTCGAGGAGACCAACATTACCCCCATTATAGGCGTTCTGGATTCCGCCCGGAAAATCGGATTCCCTGACGACGACACGAACATCGACGCCCTTCACCCGGCCTACGACCTGATGGACAAGGATATCTACGCCGTCAACGACACCTACTACGCCTACACCACCAGGGGATGCAAACGCCGCTGCAAATGGTGCGGCGTGCCGGAAATCGAGCCGGTGTACCACGATTACATCGACATCAGGCCCATGGTCCGGGCGCTCAGGGAGGAGTACGGCGACAAGGCGCGGCTGAAGCTCATGGATAACAACATCCTCGCCTCCGACCATTTCGAGCAGATAGTCAACGACCTGCTGGAACTTGGCTATGGTCGCGGCCAGACCACCGAAACGCGGTCGCACCGGGTTATCGACTTCAACCAGGGCCTCGACGCGGAACGTTTCACCGAAGAGAAAATCGCTTTGCTGGCGCAGCTGAACGTCAGGCCGATGCGCATCGCCTTCGACCGGTTGACGTATCGTGAATCGTATCTGAACGCCCTGGCTATGGCCAGACGGCATGGGTTCCGGGAATTCTCCAATTACATGCTCTACAACGAGAAGGACACCCCTCGCGACCTGTACGAGCGGATAATGATTAACACTAACAAGAATGAAGAATGGCGGGATGAGAATGGCAAAGCTGAGGCCGTCATCTACAGCTACCCCATGAGGTTCGCCCCTATCAAGGATGATTCACCGGCAAGACTGAACCGGCACCGCGACTATGTGCCGCCTCCGCCGCCACGCGACATCGACTTTTTGAATGATGCCCGCTGGACCAAGCGGTTTACCCGGAACATAGAGATTATCAAGGGAGCTTCCCACGGTGCGATATCCCCGACGCCGTCCCTCGCCTTGCGGGCCTTCGGTGAAACCTACGAAGAGTACATCTGCAACCTCTACATGCCAGAGGAGCTGCTGAGGAATCGGAACAAATATGAAGCCCGCATCTACGCCTGCGAACCGAACCGGAAACCCGGCACCGGCGACGTGGAGCGCTTTCGGGCGTTCGTGCTACGACTGTTGAGCGACCAAGGGGACGCCTTCTTCGAGTTCCATGAAGCGGTGACCCCGTGCACCGCAGAGGCCATAAAAGCGGCCCTGAAAACCTGTAAAAATAAAGAGGTACGTGAATGGCTCCCGTTTTACCTGACTCAAAAGTAACTATACCGGTAATTGGCCGCCAGCTCTTCGATATCATCACTTCGGGCATGTACGACAACCCTTTGATGATTTACCGGGAGTACATTCAGAACGCCGTGGACTCCATCGACCTGGCTGCTGCTGAAGGTTCCCTGGTGCTGGACGACGCCCGTATCTCGATAACCCTGCGCGGTCAGGACCGTTCCATCGTCATTGAAGACAACGGCAAAGGGTTGCCTAACGACACAGCCCACGGCATCCTCACCAACCTGGGTTGCAGCCCGAAGGAAGGTACCAGCCAGCGCGGCTTCCGAGGCATCGGTAGGCTGGGTGGGCTTGCCTACTGTGACGAGCTTATCTTTGAGACACGTTCGGCAGGCGATGATTTCGTCTCGGTGGTGCGCTGGAACCGGAGGGAGTTCGATGCAATTGCTGCCGACTCCCAGCGCAAGATTACCCTGCAGGAGATGATTCAATCGGTCGCCTCCCTTGACTATGCCGAAGCGCAGGAAGACACCCCGGTCCACTTCTTCCGTGTCACCTTGAAAAATGTCCACCGTTTCCACTCGGACCTGGTCATGAGCGTGAAGGCGGTCAATGACTACCTGGCCCAGAGCGTCCCCGTGCCATACAACCGGGATGCCTTCTCGTTTGCCGAGGAGATTGAAAATCAGTTGGCGGAGGCCAGCGATTACCGTTGCTACCACGTCAATCTAAATAACCGACAGGTATTCCGGCCCTACTGCGACGAAATTAAGCTCGCCCTCAACAGCAGCGACTATATCACCGGCATTGAGTTCATCAGGTTCAAAGGGGTCCAGGATGACATCATCGCTGTCGGCTGGTACGCCAGAACCAGCTTCCTGGCCACCTTGCCAGCAGCGCTGAACGTGAAGGGTATCCGGGTCCGGCAAGGGAATATCGAGGTGGGCGGAGAACACTTCCTAGATGACAAATACTCCGAGTCACGCTTCTCCGGCTGGCAAATCGGTGAGATTCACGTGGTGAACGGGTCGCTCAAGCCAAACGCCCGACGTGACGGTTTTGAGCACACGTCGAACTTCGAGAGGTTCTTGGAACAGTCACACCTCCTGGGGCGTACCCTTAGCAGCCTCTGCCGCAAGTGCTCCAACACCAGGATTGCCAATTCCAGGGTGCATGCCTCTCTTATCCAACTGGAGAAGCTTTTTGAGAGCCCCCTTACTTTTATTGACGAAGAGCATCATCGGAAGACAAGCGAGCAGGCCCGTGCCGCGTTACAGAGCATAGAAAAGATGTCCATGGCTGGTATCTCTGAAGAGCTGACGAACCGGCTGGAACTGCTCAAAGCCAAGGTTACCGGTCACCGGCACAAACCGATTCTCCTTAAGGATGTCCTCGACCTGAGACGGATAGGGAAGCTCGACAGCCACAGGGTGTTGAAGCATGTCGCAAAAACCATCCTCGCTCACTATAACACCAACACCACGCCCGAAGAAATCCTACAGAAGATATTGGCAAACTATACCAAGCCGAACCATTCAAATCGCAAGCTGAGCGCGACATAAGCTGGCAAAAAAAAGTGTGTTCACAACCATTGGCCACTCCCATAACGGGGTGGCCTTTTTGTTTCTTATATCAACCTAGACGACATCCGGATATCTTTTTATTGCAAATAGCTTTAGCTGCACAGCACTACTAATTCATCTTGAAAATCATCGTATGTGTTTATTTTTATTACATTTTCGACTTGATTCACCAGCATTAATCATGTTATTCCTTGGCCAAAATAAATGACGCATACCGTGCAAAATGTCATTGACATGGAGAAGAGGTTTTGGTAAAAGTGTTCTTAACGAACCCGCCACGCCTCTTCCTCTAACAAGGTATGCGCAACTTGGCGGGTATTTTTATGTCCAATGCGTCCCACGACCTCCAAAGCCAACTTAATGCTGTTCTGAAAAATACCCCCCTCGCACCTACCGCACCTGAGAAAACCCCATATACGAAGCCTTCTAAATCCCTCGGAGCGCATCTTGAATTGCTTGAGTCGAGAGGCTTAATAATCACAGACAAAGAACAAGCTCGTCATTATCTCAAATTTCTCGGTTATTTCCGCATTTCTGGATATGCAAAATATTTCCAGGAGGATGGTTCGAATAAATTCAAGGAAAATGTTACATTCGACAACGTCTTTGAACATTATAAATTTGACCGCAAACTTAGTATTCTTATAGTTGATGTTCTTAAACGAGTCGAAATTGCTATAAGAGTAGTAATATCAAACCACATGAGCGAAAGATATGGGCGTGATTGGCTCAATGACAGTTCTTTGTTTAAAACAGACGATGCTCACAGAAAAACTATAGACTCAATAAAAGATAGTATTTTCAAGAACAGACACGACCCAATAGTAAAACAATACTACATCGAGCACAACGAACCTGAAATTCCGCCGAGTTGGATGCTATGTGAAATAATGCCGATGGGGTTTTGGTCAAGAACTTATTCTATTATAAAACTCAAAGAAGATAGAAGTTGTATTGCTGCTAATTTTAAATTAACAGAAAACGTGATGGAAAATTTTTTACACAGCATCACATCACTTAGAAATATATGTGCTCACCATGGAAGATTATGGAACAGAACATTTAGTATCAAGCCAATGAAAAGCAAAAAGCATAAGAACGTTTTCAACAGTCTTGATTCTTTGAATGCACAATTGATTGTAGTCAAAATATTTATAGACGTTATTGCTAAAGGGTCAAGCTGGGTAGAAAGATTATCGAATCTTTTTGATGAATACCCCACTGCGAGTCTTTCTATGATGGGCTTCCCAGAGGATTGGAAACTAGTAGATTTTTGGGGGCTAAATCAAAAGCTATAAAACCAAATAATACAGTGTATTCAAAACTTAAATCTGTTATTTTACATGTGTTATATAAACACGGAGTATACCATGGAATACTGCATATCTTTAAATAATGTAAATTTGCAACTAACCAAAGATGTAATAACTTGCATCACTTCAATATCAGCCATACTCATTGCGTTATATGGCCTGCATACGTGGAAACGTCAACTGAAAGGTGGAAATCAATATACCATAGCTAAAAATTTAATTGTTGCTACGATGGAAATAAAAGGCTATATAACATTTTTAAGAGCGCCTACGTTGTTAAATGTTAAATACGAAGATACTAATGTCACAGCCACTCAAGAGCTAACATATACGAATATGGTAAACAAAATAGCTAAAAAGCAATCAGAAATACATGGTTTTCTATTGGAAAGCAAATTATTCTGGGGTGCCGAATCCTCAGATAGCTTTGAAAAACTTAACACAATCACTAGTGAATTTATAACAGCAATGTTAATGCGACCTATGTATAACAAAATATTGAAAGATGCAAACCTTTCAGACATTGCCGCAGTAAACCAAATTGAGTCCTACAAACAACTCTGGAAATTACTAAACGGCAGTAGCAATGATGATTTTGGTAAATCATTAGACGCAGCTGTGCGTGATGTTGAAGTATTCTTTTTACCTAAAATGAAATAATAAGGCTACTAAACGATACGACAATGTTCTTCCCTGTTGTGAATTTTAATCAGCCGATATTCTTAGAATCTATGTTGAATTCATCAACAATTCGTGTTACTTTCCAGCAAAATTATATCAAAAGGTATAATATTGCTGGAACCTACCTACAAAATCCATCGTGTCAGCACCCGCCGACTTGAAGGCATCACGGAACCGTCTCCCGGCACCGTGCACGCCATCATCAAGACCGACTGTTTCGAGTGCCCCCATGCGGTCTACAACGAGATAGTCGCCCTGCGCCTGGCCCAGACCTTACGCGCCCCTGCCGCCGATGGCGCACTGACCGTAACCAATGACGGCACCGTGTACGCCAGCCTGCAGCTGGACTCTCCGGGGATGTCGCTGCCCAACCTCCTTGAGTGGCAACGGCAACGTGCCTTCGACCGCTATCCTGCTTTAGCTACCTCTCTCGTCGCCTTCGACATCCTCATCGGCAACGGCGACCGTGCGCGGAACCTGAAAGCCAGTGTCCTGCCTACACAGTGTTACGTCCTTCCCTCTGCCATAGGAAACAAACCCGTTTGTCTCGCGTACGGTCAGTGTGTCGTTTGAATCTCTCCCCAAAACAGCCC
>Ga0209123_1001732_pt1 | contig 20475 bp, 17 predicted proteins | sample BarGraIncu00431A_FD_184500 | JGI IMG/M metagenome (GOLD analysis project Ga0209123, IMG submission 184500) | Arctic peat soil microbial communities from Barrow, Alaska, USA - Barrow Graham LP Incubations 004-31A (SPAdes) (version 2) | ecosystem: Environmental > Terrestrial > Soil > Wetlands >... | reverse complement strand
GCCACGGCTACCACTCTGTGGGCAGACCAGGAAAGCGCCAGTCCATCGAGGTTTGGTTTTATTCTCGCCGGAGCTGCAGCCTTCCATGTTAATCCCCCCCGGTTTTCATAGAAGTTTTGACACTATCGTGTGTAGCTGTCGGATTCCTAAGTCAATTGAATCATGGTGTCGGTCGGTTTTGTCCTGCTTCTTTTGATCTGCGCAATGCTTTCGCGCAGGGTCTCAGAAATGTTTTCGATCAGCGGCTCATCATGGCCCGTATAAAGGACCCGGATTTTCTTGCCGGAAAGCCGCTCCAGTCCGTCCAGGTACCCCTGGCTGTAATCGCTCCCCGGGCCCCTGATCCTTAGCTGCGTGTCGTCCGAGAAAACGGCCTGCGCCTGGGGCGCATAGAGGCAGACAGAATCGGAGGAGTGTCCCGGAGTATGGATCACCTCCAGGAAATCATCGCCTGCCTTGAGGAACTGGCCGTCCCGGATCAACTCGTCGACCCCCGGTCCCCCGACGAAGGCGAGGACCCGCGCCCCGTAACGCTCCTTGAGAGCTTGGATCCCGCCGACGTGGTCGAAATGGTTATGGGTGAGGATTATCTGCTCCACCGCCACCTTGCCAAAGCCGGTGGAGATGCGCTCGATTTCCTCCAGAATGAAATCGTCGGTTCCCGGGTCGATGACCGTGTTGAGATCCTTCATCCCGTTCCAGTCGCCCAGCAGCAGGTACGAGTTGCAACTGTAGAGCTTGTTAGTTTTCGTCAGGGAAACGATCTGCACGATCCTCAATCCCCGACTTTCTTGTAGAGCTGGGAGTCCGGCACCACCTGGGTGAAGAGGTGCGCCACCTCCTGGGGAAGCTTCTGGGTATTCTCGGTGGCGAGATACCCTCCCGGCGCCAGGGACTGGTGGAACATCTTGAAGACCTCGACCCGCTCCGGGTACTGGAAATGCAACATGACGTTCTTGCAGACCACCAGGCAAAAGTCAGAGCCGATCGGTTTCAAGGAGAGCAGGTCGTGGTACTGGAAGTTGACCCGGCTGCGCAGCAGTTCAACCGCGCGCAGGTGCCCGGGAAGTTCGGCGGGCTCGAAGTATTTTTTCAGCAGTTCCGCCGGGGTGCGTTGTAGCTCATCACTCGGGTAAACGGCGGCGCTGACGACTGTGCCGAAGTTGTTGGCGCTGTCGTGGTCGGTGGCGTGGATATGCAGGTTCCGGAAGCCGTACTGGTTCATCTTCTGGGCGAAGATCATGGCGATGGTGTAAGTCTCCTGCCCCAATGCACAGCCGGCGTCCCAGATCTTGATCCTGCTTCTGCCGGTGGCATAGCTGATCATGTGGTCGGCGGCGTGCTCCAGGGTCGGTTGATCGCGCATGAAAAAGGTAAAGGCCATGGAAAGCTCCCTTGGGACAAGTTAAAAGCTGACATTTGCTGTCGTCTCTGGTTCATTAACTAGTTCGGCGCCCGGAGGAGATTTCTATAGCCCTACTATTGCTGATTATTTGGTAGTGATTAGTCCTACGGTGGGGAGCGCCGCTCAGTCGGCCAGGCTGTTTCTGAGGGCGTAGCTCATGAGCTCTGCGTTGCTTTTTAACTCCATTTTATGCAGGATTCTGGAGCGGTAGGTGCTGACCGTCTTGGCGCTCAGGAAAAGTTCTCCCGCGATTTGGCCCGGTGTCCTCCCCGCGCCGATCAGGCGCAGCACCGCGAACTCGCGGTCCGAGAGGTCTTCGTGCGGTTGCGACCCCTTTCTGGTGCCGGAGCCAAGATGTGCCACCAACCGCTCGGCGAGCTGCGCGCTGATGTAGCGCCCGCCCGCCAGCACTTTGCGGGCTGCCGCCACCAGAGAGTCGGGGGCGCTCTCCTTGGAGAGGTAGCCGACGGCGCCTAAGGTGAGAGCCCGGATGGCGTACTGGTCTTCAGGGTACATGCTGAGGATCATGATTGGCACCTTGGGGTTGTCACGGTGCATTTTTTTTAAAAGCTCCAGGCCGCTCACGCCCGGAAGCGAGATATCGAGCAGCACCATGGCGTAGCCGCCGGTGGCGACGAGCTGCGCCGCGTTGCGGGCGTCGGCAGCCTCATCGCAGACAGCATCCAGCTCGGGGCACTCTTCAAGAATCCTGATGACACCTTTCCTGACAATGGCGTGGTCATCGACGACAAGAATCTTCACCATGACAAAGACCTCCCCCCTTCAATAGTGGCGACGGGGTTTCCCCCGATGTTGCAACGTGCAGGTGCCGTCTGCCGCAGGCAGTTGGCGCTGTTTTGGTCAACAGAAGAAGTGGTGCGACTCACATGAGGGCAAGCCTAGTGCCGCTTCATGGACTTGTACCCTTAGCGTGGGCCCGCACTTTCAATTAGTTATCGGCCTATTGCAGCGAAACTTTAGCGACCTCATGAAATTGCCATGGTTTTTTCTTTTTAAAAATATCTCATGCAGGTGGTCGCCTCCTCCCTACTTGAAGGGGAGGAAGCGTGTCTGCCTCTGCAGAAGCTTAGGTCTAAGCCGCTTATTTCTATTGTCAGCTTTCGTGCCGTTAACGGGCTACACCCCTTCCGCAAGAGTGTCCGGGCGAATGATTATTCGCCCCTACGGAGGTCAGGGAGAGTGAGAGATGAATCATCATTGGCCCCACGGTGGCGCCAGTTGCGGCGTACGCAGTCCCCAGCAATTGTTGCTTTTTCATAGAGAGCGGACATGGTGGCCCGCTTCTGAGCAATTCCGATGGCGCCTAAAGTCCCCTCTGCCGGAGGGGGTTAGGGAGCGGGGTGGGGTGTGGGACAAGGCACCTTGGTGTCGTCCCAAAGGGCAAAGCGGGTTTCCCCTGTGCCCTCCTTTTTTGTTTTGCGTCTTAATGTGCTTTGCGGTACAAGGGAGCTATGGAAAATAAAGAGATCATCAAAAAAGCCCTGCTCTTTTCCGGCCTCGCCGAAGAGCATCTGATAGAAGTCGCCGAGATCGCTGTGCGGCGCCCCTTTACCAAAGGGGAGACGCTCTTTACCGAGGGTGAGAAAGCGCAAGGGTTCTACCTCCTGGCGGAGGGGACGCTCAAGCTGTGCAAGATCTCGCCGGACGGCAGGGAAAAGGTGCTGCACATGGTGCACCCGGTCGAGACCTTTGCTGAGGCCGCCTTCTTCGGTGACGGCAGCTATCCTGCGGAGGCTCGCGGGGTGGAAAAGGGGGAAGTGCTCTTCTTTCCGCGCGACGCTTTCATGGGACTTCTGGAGCGCAACCCGCGCTTCTCCCTGAACCTGATCGCCTCGCTGTCGCTTTTGTTGCGCCGTTTTGCCCGGCAGATCGAGGAACTCTCCTTCGCGGACGCGCCGGCTCGTCTGGCGTCCTACCTTATCGACCTCGCCTCCCGCAAGAGCACCAACTTCCAGGGCAAGACCTACCTGGAGCTCGACATGCGCAAAGGCGAACTTGCCTCGCGTCTGGGTACCGTCAGCGAGACCCTCTCCCGCACCTTCAGAAAGCTGAAGGAGGAAGGGGTGATCGAGGTGGACGGCAGCAAAGTCGTCGTGCTGAACATGGATAAACTCAAGATCGTCGCCGGGAGGTAGGCTCGGACCCCCGACCGCTTCCTGGCGCATACCTCACCCCTACCTTCCTCCCACCCGCGACTCCACCTGCTGCGCAAATACTCCCGGACCGACACCCCTCGTTGCAGGCGGCGCCTGCTAACCCTCCGTATCTAAAATGTTAATTAATAAATTTATTTATAGTTCCCGTCGCCCTTGCTATAGCACCAGGGACTGCTATACTTTTGCCGTTTCTACCTGTGGAAATTTTCAGGCACAAAGCGCGGAGGAAGCTTGGATTGGGAATGCTGCTGGAGCAAGGATGAGATCAGCCCGGAGGGCTGTCCCTATGTCGGGGAAGGGGAGGAGGACCTCTACACCTCCCGCCGGCGCAGGGTGGTGGAGAAATGTGTCGAGTGTCCGCGCTTTAAGAATGATCTGGCCCGGATGAAGGGAACTGGTCACCCGCTTTCCGATGTGCTCCCCTACATCCTGACTGAATTCCAGGAACAAAAGTCGCAGATGGGGGCGATGCTGAGCTTTTTGAACAGCAAAACCCGCGAGATCAAATTCCTGCGCGAGGTGGGGCTCGTGCTGCAGACCTCCCTGGACCTCGACGAGGTGCTCTCGGTTGCCATGACGGCAATCACCGCGGGAAAGGGGTTCGGCATGAACCGGGCCTTCCTGCTCATGACGGACAAGGAGCGCCGCAATATTCGGGGGTATCTGGGAGTCGGCCCCAAGGATTACGAGGAGGCCTGGCGCACCTGGGAGGACCTGAGCCGAAGTAACTTCACCCTGAAGGAGCTCGCCAAGAATTTTCAAAAGACCAAGCTTACCTCGGAGAAGGTGAAGTTCCATGACATCCTCGGCATGCTGACCGTGCCGCTGTCGGACCAGGGGCATATCTTCAACCGGGCGCTGCGCGGCAAAAAGCCGATCTTGGTGGAGAATGCAATGAACAACCCGGACCTGGACCGGGGGCTTGCGCGCATCCTCGGGGTCGACTGCTTCCTGGTCATGCCGCTTATTTCCAGGAACCGGCGCATCGGGATCATCATCGCCGACAACTGCATCACCCATAAGCCGATCACCTTGCAGGACATGCAGTCGCTGGAGACCTTCGCCTTCCCGGTCGCCTTCGCTCTGGAGCGCGCCTCGCTCTACGAAAGGCTCCAGGAGGAGGTCGCCAAGCAAAAGAGCGCTAACCTGAAGTTGCGCGAGCAGCAGGAGCTGATCGTCAAGATGGAGAAGATGGCGCTGGTGGGGAAGATCACCTCCAGCATCGCCCACTCCATCAGAAATCCCCTCATGGTGATCGGCGGCTTCGCCCGCACCCTCTTGAAAGGGACCTCCGAGGATGACAAGAAGCGCAGCTACCTGGAATCGATCGTGCGCGAGACCCGGCAACTCGAGGAGGTGCTGACCGAGGTGCTCGACTACTCGGAGTCGCTCTTTCCGGTCATGGACCTTTGGGACCTCAATGAGCTCCTCTCCAACGCCCTGGACGAGATGGGAGGGACTCTGGAGGAGACCGGGGTCGTCTGCCAGCAGGAGCTTTCCTGCGAGCTTCCCATGGTGCGGATCGACTACAAGCAGATTAGTTACTGCGTGAAGACCATCATCTCCACCGCGCTGGCCGCGATGGAGAAGGGGGGGGAGCTGCGGGTCGAGACCGAGCTTGACGGAGACGGCGTCCTGGTGCGCATCTCCGACAGCGGGGTGGCGCTCAGCATAAAGGCGCAGGACGCGCTCACTGCCCCCTTTTTCCAGACCCAGGAAATGGGGGGCGGCGTCGGGCTCTCCTTGTGCAAGACGATTTTGGAGCGCCAGGGAAGCTCCCTGTCCATTATGAACCGCCCCGGAGGCGGCAACACCTATAGCATCAGGCTCTCGACACGAAAGGAGAATCTTTGAACATGACAAAGCTACTTGTAGTTGACGATGAAGCGAATATCAGGCTGCTCTATGCCCAGGAGCTTAGCGATGAAGGATATGAAGTGGTGACCGCCGGGACCGCGCTGGAGGCGGTGGAAAAGCTCGAAGGGGCTGACTTCGACCTGGTTGTCCTGGACATCAAGCTGAAAAATGAAAGCGGCATCGAACTCTTGCAGCGCATCGTGAAGGAGCGCCACACCCTGCCGGTCATCCTCTGCACCGCCTTTTCCTGCTACAAGGACGACTTCTCCGCCTGGCTTGCCGACGGGTACGTGGTGAAGTCGAGCGACATGCAGGAGCTGAAGGACGAGATCAAGCGGGTGCTGGCGAAGAGGCAAAAGGCAACGGCGTAAAGCGTTAAGTCGTTAAGTCGTTAAGTCGTTAAGTCGTTAAGTCGTTAAGTCGTTAAGTCGTTAAGTCGTGGGGTGCCCACTCGACGACTCAGCCACTCAACGTTTTTTCCTTTCCATTTATTTTATTATTAAAGGAGGACCGACCTATGAAAGCCGTCATTATGGCGGGGGGCTTCGGCACCCGCATGCAACCGCTCACCTGCAATCTCCCCAAACCGATGGTTCCCCTGATGAACCGCCCCATTATGCTTCATATCGTGGAACTTCTGAAAAAATACCAGATCACCGATCTGGTGCTGCTGCTGTACCATCAGCCGATCATGATCAAAAACTTCTTCCGCGACGGCGCCGACCTCGGGGTGAAGATCACCTACGTGACCCCGCTGGAGGACATGGGGACGGCCGGTGCGGTGAAGTGCGCCGAGAAGTATCTCGACGAGCGCTTCCTCATCATAAGCGGCGACCTACTGACCGACTTCAACCTCCAGAAGGTCATCGACTTCCACGACCACAATAAGGCGCTCGCCACCATTACGCTTACTTCGGTGAAAGACCCGTTGCAGTTCGGCGTGGTAATCACCGACAAGGAAAAGCGCATCACCCAGTTTCTGGAGAAGCCCGGCTGGGGGGAGGTCATCTCTGACACCATCAATACCGGCATCTACGTGCTGGAACCGGAGATCTTCAAGTACATTCCTGAGGGTGAGAACTTCGACTTCTCGCAAGACCTCTTTCCGCTCCTTCTGAAGAAGAAGCTGCCGCTCTTCGGCTTCCCGGTGAAGGGGTACTGGCGCGATATCGGCAACACCGACTCCTACCGCGAGGCGCACCACGACATCCTGAAGGGAAAGGTCAACGTCAGGATCGACGAGCCGAAAAAGGACCTGGTCGGCAAGGATCTGCGCATCGGTACCGACGTCCGCCTGGGCGAGGGAACCCTGATGGAGGGGACCGTCGTCGTCGGGGACAACTCCCAGGTGAAGGTCGGGGCCCAGATCAAGGACTCGGTCATCGGCCGCAACTGCACCATCGAGCCCGGGGTGAAGCTGAACCGCTGCGTCATCTGGGACAATGTCTACATTAAAAAGGGCGCCAAGATTAATGACTGCGTCATCTGCAACAACGTAAGCGTCGGGCAGGGGACCGTCATGGAGGAGGGGGGAGTCGTCGCGGACGACACCTCAATCGGCGAGGAGAGCTACATCAAGCGCGACGTCAAGATCTGGCCCCGCAAGGTCATTGAGGGGGGCTCGACGGTCACCGGGAACCTGATCTGGGGCGAGCGCTGGAAGAAGTCGCTCTTCGAAGGGGAAATGATCAAGGGGCTCACCAACATCGAGCTCACCCCCGAATTCGTCGCCAAACTCGGCTGCGCCTACGGCACCTCGCTCCCCAAGGGAAGCCACGTGCTGGTCGGGCGCGATTCAACCCTCTCCTCGCGCATGCTGAAGCGCTCCTTTCTGGGGGGGATCCTCTCCGCCGGCGTCAACGTGCGGGACATCAGGATGGTGTCGCTCCCCGTGCTGCGCTACAAGCTGCGCACCTTCGGCGAGGTTGGCGGGGTGCATTTCCGCCAGGCCATGGAGGATCCCGCCTCCACCGAGATCGTCTTTCTGGACGCCGACGGACTGGACTTTTCCTCCTCCATGGGGAAAAACGTGGAGCGCATCTTCTACAAGGAGAACTTCCGGCGCGCCCACCACATGGAACCGGGCGGAATCACCGAGCTGCCGCAGGTGCTCGATTTCTACCGGGAGGGGTTCTTCCGCGGCCTCGACCAGGAGCTGATCCGCGCCACGGGCGCCAAGGTCGTGATCGACTTCAACCATTCGCCGGCGGGACAGATCCTGCCGCAGATCCTGAACGATCTCGGCTGCGAGGTGATCGGTCTCAACACCTACCTTGACGAACAGCGCGGCACCAAGGGAGCCGACGAGAAGCCCAATAGCCTGCTGCAGCTCTCCAAGATCGTGGTCACCCTGGAGGCCCGGGCCGGATTCTGGCTCGACCCGACCGCCGAGGAAGTCGTGCTGGTGGACGAGACCGGCAAGATCTACCTTCCCGAGGAGCTGCTGCCGCTCATGGTGGCGCTCATGCTGAGAAGCGGTGCCCGGGGGGCCTTCGCGGTCCCGGTCTCGGCTCCCTCGGTCATCGAGCAGCTCGCCGCGGACAACGGCTGCTCAGTGCGCCGCACCAAGAGCGCCGAGCGTTCCATGATCGAGACCGCCATCTCCCCCGAGGTCGTCATGGCCGGAACCATGGGGGGGCGCTTCGCCTTTCCGAAGTTCCAGGCGGCCTTCGACGGGATGTTCACCATCGCGAAGACCATCGAGCTCTCCGCGGCGGCCGGGGTGCCGCTCTCCAAGGTGCTGAGCGAGGTGCCGCGCCGCACCTTCCTGCAGGGGAAAGTCCCCTGCGTCTGGGAAAAGAAGGGCGGCATCATGCGCAAGATGAGCGAGGACAGCCTGGAGCAGGAGGCGAGCTTCATCGACGGAATCAAGGTGAGCCTGGGGCAGGACTGGGTCCTCGTGCTGCCGGACCAGTACCAGCCCGTGATCCACGTGGTCGCCGAGGCGAAGGAGCCCAAGGCCGCGCACAAGCTGCTGGATGATTACATGCAGAAAGTGGACAGGTGGAAGAAAGAGCTGCCGCAATAGAACCAGGTTGAGGTTCAGGGTCAGGGTCAGGTTCAGGTTTAGGTCTAGGTTTAGCTCAACCTCAACCTTGACCTCGCCTTAACCTCAGCCTTAACCTCAATTCACTGAGGTTAGCCATGACAGATCCGCTCTACGTCTCCTTTCTCTGGCACATGCACCAGCCTTTCTACAAGGACCCGGTCCAGGGGGAGTACGTCCTCCCCTGGACCTATCTGCATGCCGTGAAGGATTATTACGACATGCCCGCCATCGTCGACCAGACCCACGGCGCCAAGGTGGTCTTCAACCTGGTCCCCTCCCTCCTGGAGCAAATCCAGGACTACGCCCAAGGTACCGCCCTCGATCCTTTCCTGGTGCGGGCGCGCATGGCGCCCGCCGATATGAGTGAGGAGGAGCGGGGCTTCGTCGTGGAGAACTTCTTCTCCGCCAACCGGCAGCGCATGATCGAACCCCATAAGCGCTACCTGGAGCTGTACTGCCTGGCCGGCGACGGGGCTGGAGGTGCCACCAAGGACCGTCTGCGCGCCATGGGCGACCAGGAGATGCTCGATTTGCAGGTTTGGTTCTATCTTTCCTGGACCGGCGAGGCCGCCAGGCGGCGCTTTCCCGAGTTCCGGGAGCTGATCCGCAAGGGGAAGAACTTCACCGCCTCCGACAAGCTGCTCCTCTTTGAGACCCAACGTACCTTAATCTCCGGGATCATACCGCTTTACCGTAGGCTCCACGAAGAGGGGAAGGCCGAACTCTCCGTCACCCCCTATTTCCATCCCATCCTGCCGCTTTTGTGCGACAGTCGCTCCGCCCAGGTTGCCATGCCGAAGGTGACCCTGCCGGGCCACCCCTTCCGGCACCCCGAGGACGCCCGCAGCCAGGTCGCTCAGGGGATGGCCAGCTTTGAGAACCTGTTCGGGTTCACCCCGAAGGGAATGTGGCCCTCCGAGGGGGCGGTGAGCGACGAGTCGCTCGCCATACTGGCCGATCAGGGGCTTTGCTGGGTGGCCTCCGACGAATGGGTGCTTTCTAAAAGTCTTCCCCGGGGGCTCGGACGCGACCGCGAGGCGCTCTACCGCCCCTATTCATTTCACCGCGAAGGAAAAGAGATAGCGCTCTTCTTCCGCGACCACGGGCTTTCGGACCTGATCGGGTTTACTTACTCCCAGTGGGACCCTGAGCGTGCCGTCGGCGACTTTATCGGCAGGCTGAAGGAGGTGCGCCAGCGCTCCCACGAAAGCCACGTGGTCCCGGTCATCCTCGACGGCGAAAATGCCTGGGAATATTATCAGGATAACGGACTCCCTTTTCTCACCAGGCTCTACCGCGGGCTCGCCGAGACGCCCGGCCTGGTCCCCGCCACCTTCTCGGAAGTCCTGGAACTGGTGCCGGAGCGCCGTGCCCTGAGCCACGTGCATCCCGGCTCCTGGATCAATGCGAGTTACGGCATCTGGATCGGGCACCCGGAGGAAAACCTCGGCTGGGATTATCTCGCCAAGGCGCGCGCTGCCGCGGTGCAGCAAAGCCCGCTCGTTGCGGCCCTTTTGGCAGCAGACGGCTCCGGTATCAATTGCGCTGCTGATTGCGGCGACGAGAACGGCGACGCCGGAGAGTTGGAAGTGGCGCGCCTGATCTGCAAGTCGCTGTACGCGGCCGAGGGGAGCGACTGGTTTTGGTGGTACGGGGACGACCATTTTTCTCCGCACAGCTCGAGTTTCGACCTGCTATTTCGCCGGCACCTGATGAACGTCTATCGGCTACTGGGAGTCTCCGTCCCGCGTGAGCTGTATGAGCCGATCAAGAAGCAGTCTCCGGCGGGCTTTGTGCGGGATCCCGCGGCGCTGATCACCCCGGCCATAACCGGAGTCGTTACCGACTATTTCGAGTGGCTTGCCGCGGGGCTCTACGATCTGACCAAGCAGTCCTCCGCGATGCACGCCGGTGAGAGCCTGTTGCAGTCATTTTTCTACGGCTACGACAGGAACTATTTCTACATCAGGATCGACGGCGTGCAGTCGCTGGAGAAGATCTTTCAGCAGGGTGATCTGCTGTCACTCCATCTGATCCACGCCAGCGAGTATCGCCTCGACATGCAGCTCGGAGTTTTCGAGGGGGAGCTTTTGGTGAAGGGGGCCACCGGGTGGCAGGCGAGCGGGACCATCACCCAGTACGGGATCGTGCGGATTGCCGAGGCCCGGATACCGTTGGCCATCTTGAACCTGGCAGCCGGGGACAAGCTCTTCGCCTACTTCACCCTCACCCGTGCTAGAGAGGAACTGGGGCGCTGGCCCGTAGACAGCCCGCTCCTCTTAAACTATGCCGGCCCCGACCTGGACCTGGAGACCTGGCTGATTTAGCCGGTTTAGCTGGTTTAGCTGGTTTAGCTGGTTTAGCTGGTCTGGCAAACTCCCCCGCGGCGCCGTTGATCGTTCCGATCGGTCCCATCCGACCGATCGGTCCGATAAAAAAGCAGGAAACCAAAGCATTTTTCGTGAGGCACGATGTCAGAGCTGAGATGGGACCCCTTAAAGCAGCACTGGGTGATAATAGCCACCGATCGTGGGCGCCGGCCGCGGGATTTCCAGGTGGAGCCGGATACCGACGTCATGACCAACTGCCCGTTTTGCTACGGCAACGAGGACAAGACGCCGCCCGAGATCTTCGCCATCCGCCCAGACGGCGAGCCGAACTCCCCCAACTGGCGGGTGCGGGTGATTCCGACCAAGTATCCCGCTCTGCGCATCGAAGGCGAGCTCAATAAGCGCGGGCATGGCCCTTACGACGTCATGGAGGGGATCGGGGCCCACGAGGTCATCATCGAGACGCCGGACCACGAAAAGGGGTTCGCCGACCTGTCGATCGCCGAGATAACCGACGTGCTGATCGCTTACCGCACGCGCTACCTCGACCTGCGCCAGGATCCACGTTTTCGCTATTTAGTTCTCTTCAAGAACCACGGCCGACTTGCCGGCGCCCCGATTTCCCACTCGCACAGCCAGCTGATCGCGGTGCCGCTCACCCCGCCGGTCGCGGCCACGGAACTGAGGGTCTGCCAGGAGTTCTACGAGAGCAAGGAACGCTGCATCTTCTGTGACCTGATCGAATTCGAACTCTCCCTCGGCACCCGGGTGGTAAAGGAATTCGCCAACTTCGTCACACTCACTCCCTACGCTTCCTGCTTCCCGTTCGAGATGAGGCTCTATCCCAAGCGCCATTCCTACGACTTCGTGCTTTTGAACGACGACGAGCTGGCCGAACTTGCCCAGGCCATGAAGGACATGCTCTGCCGCGTGAAGGGGGTGCTGCGGAACCCTCCCTACAACTTCATCCTGCACACCGCTCCGCCGCGACAGCCGAGACTCGGCAAACCCGAATACTGGGACTCGGTCGAGTATGACTACCACTGGCACATTGAACTGGTGCCGCGCCTGACCCAGATCGCCGGCTTTGAGTGGGGCACCGGGTTCTATATCAACCCGACCTCCCCCGAGGATGCCGCAACCTTCTTGCGTGAGATGGAGATCGGATAGAAACCGTGCAATAGGAGCCAAATCGGTATACACTGTTAGATCGGTCCCCTGTCCCGCTAAGTTGATAAGTTGTCAAGTGGTTAAGTGTCGGAGCTAGCAAGGGAAGTTGTGTTTTAAGAAAAACCTTTACTTAGCCGCGCTTCTAATCTAAAATTGCCCCATTATTTTAAGCTTTTAGAGGTTTTTTACATGAAGATTTTGTTTGTAGCTTCCGAGGTAACACCCTTCGCCAAGACCGGCGGACTTGCTGACGTGGCAGGTGCCCTCCCCAAGACGCTGAAGACTCTTGGCCATGACGTCCGTATCATGATGCCCTTCTATACCGTCGTGGAGAAGGGGGGGATGGCGGTCAGAAAAGGACGCAAAAGCGCCACGGTCATGGTCGACGGGGTGGAGAAAAAGGGATTTCTGCGCCAGGCTGCCCTGGGTGAAATCCCCGTCTATCTTATAGAGAACAAAGAGTACTTTGCCCGGGACGAGCTGTACGGTACCTCGATTGGGGATTACCCCGACAACGCCCAGCGCTTCTCCTTTTTCTGCCGCTGCGTGCTGGAGCTGCTGAAGAAGATGGATTTTCGCCCGGACATTATCCATTGCCACGACTGGCAGACGGCACTGATTCCGCACTATCTGAAACATGAAAGAAAGCATGATCCCTTTTTCGCCAAGACCGGCGTCATCTTCACCATCCATAATCTGGCCTACCAGGGACTCTTCCCGAGCGAAGGGCTGGAATCCATGGGGCTCTCTCGGGAGTGCTTCACGATCGACGGTCTCGAGTTTTACGGCAAGGTGAACCTCCTTAAAGGCGGCATCCTTTCCGCGGACCTGGTCACGACGGTCTCCGAGGCGTACTGCCGCGAAATCCAGACTCCCGAGATGGGGTGCGGGCTGCACGGCGTACTGCAGACCAGGAAGGACGACTTCTACGGGATCCTGAACGGGCTGGATTATGACGAGTGGAATCCAGCCATGGACAAGGATATCATGAAGAACTACAGCCACGCCTCCCTCTCCGGGAAGCTGGTGGACAAGATCGGGCTGCAGCGGCAGATGGGGCTTGCCAGCGCACCGGAGATTCCTCTGTTCGGTATGGTTTCCCGGATGGTGGCGCAAAAAGGTTTCGACCTCATTTGCGAGCTGCTTCCCCTTATTGCCAAGGCTCCCATGCAGTTGGTGTTGCTCGGCACCGGCGAAGAGCGCTACCTGAAGGCGCTGGCCGACAGTAAGGCGGCCGGAGCCCGCAACATCGCCTTTACCAGCGGCTTTGACCATGCGTTGGCGCCGAAGATCTATGCGGGAAGCGACATGTTCCTGATGCCCTCCTTCTTTGAGCCATGCGGCCTGGGGCAGCTGATCGCCATGCGCTACGGCGCGGTCCCCGTGGTGCGCAGAACCGGTGGCCTTGCCGACAGCGTCTTTGACCCGACGGACAGTGACAAGACCCCCAACGGTTTCGTATTCGAGGAATACACGCCGGAGGCGCTTTGGACCGCCATGACCAGGGCGATCACCGCCTATCAAGACCGGGTTCTCTGGAAGAAGCTGATGCGCCGCGGCATGAGCTGCGATTACTCCTGGCAGAACTCGGTCCAGAAATACCTCGAGCTGTACCGTAAGGCGCTGGCTCGTAAGGGGGTCGAGGTGTGACTCAGGAGCCGGAAGCTGACGAGGTCGAGGAACTCGCTCGGGAGATCCGCAAAATCATCGAAAGTAACAGGGTTTTTCTGGAACGGGTAAACGACGAGGATTACGAAGACGAAGACGAGGAGTCTGATCCGCAGGAGACAGAACCTGGATCGGACGACTACGAAGAACTATAAATAAGAAGGCCGGCGCGAAGGATAATCTCCTTTGTGCCGGCCTTTCTTTGTCTCTGGCGCAAGGGTCTTGTTTTGTCCCGCCCGACCCCTGCACAAAAAAGTCCCACCAAACCTCGACTCTGAGCGGGTTTGGTGGGACTTAATTCGAGGTTGAAAACTATCAAATAGCTATTTTCTGACCGGTGCTGCTTCCGGGACGATATCGTCTGTGGTCATGCTTCCCGGTACCGGTATGGCTTCGGGCGCACGCACCTGCGGCACAGTCGGAGGCGCTGGAGCTGCTGGTGCCGGTGGTGCCGGTGCTGCCGGGCGCATAGCGGGCGCGGTTGGCGCGGCAGGAGCCGGCAGGTAAGTGGGTGCCGGCGGCGTCGCAGGCATCAAAGCTCCGGCGGGTGCTGCCGGTGCCTCTTTCTTTCCGCCGAAGAGTGGCTTGTATTTTTCCAGCAGGGAAAGCATTTCGTCGAACTGGCTTGCATACAACGTGGAGACCGCGGGACCGTTGGACACAGTGGACTTCTCGCTCTTGCCAAGGGCTGCCGATACACCCGTGACCGTCTTGAACTTCACGTCTACCTTGTCGCTCAGGTTGGCGGCCGCCTCGTCGAAATCCGGATACTGCAGGGAGAAGAACATCGGATAGCTGAGGGGGGTGCGCCGGAAATTAGGATATTCCCAGAGGATGAGTCCCTCGCCATCCACCAACTGCGCGGACATGGTGAGATAATTGTAGTCAGTCTCCAGGTAGGAAAGGTAGTTACTCGAGTAGACCTTCCCCGGTCTGGTGAGGCCGCTGACCGTCACCAGCATGATGGCGTCCAGCCCGTTTTCCGACAGCAGCTGCTTCAGCTCGTCCTTCTTGTAAAAGTACTTATTGTAAATGACTCCCGCGTCGTCACGCCGCTCCCTGTTGTTCAAGAGGCTGGTGAAGAGCCGGGTTGGGTCGCCTTCCACCGGGCGCACAGCGTAAAAAGTCCCAGTGCCTCTGAGCCGCGCTGTCAGCTCCTTTTCGTTTTTCACATTGAAGGCCTGGATCAGGGCAACGATGGAGCTTTTCTCGGGATGCCTGATGTCGGAATCCGCGTCGGTGAAGAAAGGCGCGATACCGATGGTTTTCACCTTTTTCTCCAGGTTCTCCTGGGAGATATTGTAGTAGTTGTGCGCGCAGCCAAAGCTGCTGCAGGTAACCGTGAGAAACAGGGCCAACTTGAAAAAGGTCCGCATGGGGGTACGCCTCCTGTAAAGGATTCAATAGCAGTGACCGATTTATAGCAGATGCTTACCTGATGTGCCACAGCTTATTGCTGATCGTTCAGCATGATGAAGCCGGCCTGACGCCCGGTATCCCCGTCGTCGCGCCGGTAGGAGAAAAAGAGTTCCTGGGTGCAGCAGACGCAGAGTGTTTCTGACTCGATCTGCTCGAAGCCGAGCCCCGCATCGTAAAGCTGCTGCCGATTGGCGGCGGCCAGGTCGAGCTGCCACTTCCCCTCGCCGCATTCCTTCGCATAAAGGTCCCAGGCGGCGCCCGCCTTTTTGAAGGCGTCACGGACCGGAGCGTCCACCTCGTAGCAGCACGCCGCGATGGAGGGTCCGATCGCCGCTAAGATGTCCTTCGGGTTGCTGCCGAAAAGACCCACCATCGCCTCGATCCCTTTTCCCGCGATGTTCCCGAGCGTCCCCTGCCAACCGGCGTGCAGGGCGGCGATGACCCCCTTGACCGGGTCGTGCAGCAGTACCGGCACGCAGTCCGCAACGCAGATGGCGATCATGAGGCCGGTCTGGTTGGTGACGATGCCGTCGCACTCAAGCTTCAGGAAGTGGGAAAACTCCGGGTTGGGGCTGTCAATCACTAAAAGGTCCGTGCCGTGCACCTGGGTTACGGTCAGGAAGTGGTCCAGCGTGGTGCCGAAGGCCCGGGCCAGCAGACTGCGGTTTCCTTCCACGTTGTGCGGCGAGTCGAGCGTGTTGGTCCCGAGGTTCAGGGAGTTGTAGGGCGGGCGCGAGACCCCCTCGTGGCGCGTGGTGAACCCTGCGACGGCTGCCAGACCGCTCAGTTTCGGCTTCAGGAACTGAATCTTTCCTACCTTTTGCATTTCCATACTAATACCTCGTGATGTTTGATCGATTCCTTCGCCAAAACCTGCCGGAGTATCGCCTATCTGTTTTAAAAAGCTTTGAAACACAGAGCCACAGAGGGCACAGAGGAAACCATTCAAATCTGAAGGGCTCTGAAAGAGGCCTCCCCGAGTTTTTGTCTGCTTTTCTCTGTGTCCTCTGTGCCTCCGTGTTTAATTGCCGTTGATTGTATCCTCGGCTTCCAGTGGTTTGTACTTTTCGTCCAGGTAGGCAACGATCCCCGCCATGTCGGCGGGCAGTTCGGTGTCGAACTCCAGGTATTCCCCACTGACCGGATGCAGAAACCCGAGGGTCTTGGCGTGCAGCGCGTGACGCCCCATCGCCCTGATCATCTGCTTCAGGACCGGGTCCCCGACCCCAGCCAGCCGCCCTCCGCCGCCGTAGAGCTCGTCGGCCACCAGCGGATGTCCCGCCTCGGAGAGGTGAACCCTGATCTGGTGGGTCCGGCCGGTTTCCAGGCGCAGTTGGATCAGCGTCAGCGCAGGGTAGCGCGCGATCACCCGCCAATGGGTGACGGCGTCCTTGCCGTGGCGCGCCCTGCCAGACATCTTCTTGCGCTCGGTCGGGTGGCGGCCGATGATCGACTCGATGCGCCCCTTGTCCTCTTTCAGGCTGCCGTAGACCAGCGCCAGGTAGACCCGCTTGATGGTGTGCGCCTTAAACTGGTCGGCAAGCCCGTTGTGGGCGCGATCGCTCTTGGCGACCACGATGGTCCCGGAGGTGTCCTTGTCGATGCGGTGCACGATCCCGGGGCGCAGTTCCCCGCCGATGCCCGAGAGGTCCTTACAATGCGCGAGCAGCGCGTTTACCAGCGTGCCATCCGGGTTGCCGGCGCCGGGGTGCACCACCATGCCGGCCGCCTTGTTGATCACCACGACCTCGAGATCCTCGTAAAGCACCTCAATCGAAATGTCTTGGGCCTGCGGCTCCGCGGGTGCCGGGGGCGGGATGATGACGCAGATGCTCTCTCCGCCTTTGAGTTTCAGGGCAGGTTTCTGCTTGGTTCCGTTGACCGTAGCCTGCCCGGTTTCGATCAGGCGCAGCGCCGCGGAGCGGGTTATCTCGGGGACCGAACGGGAGATGAAGCTGTCCAGCCGCTCCGGTTCGCCGTCGATCGGGAAGGTGAGTTCTATCGGTTCCATGTTCTTGCTCCGGGGGAGGAAAAAGCTCCCGTAAAAAAAGCGAAGGCGCGTTTCGAATGAAGCGCGCCCGGGCCTTATGTGCACTGAAAGTCGTTGTGGCTTACCAGATGGTAGATTCGATCTTACCCGCCCGTTTTATCAGGACGTCGACGACGGCGATGTCGAAGATATTGGAGGCGGCCAACTCCTGGCTAACGCGTGACCGGAAGTGATCCCGACCTTCGGTGAGCGCGTCGTCCAGGATATCGAAAATGCTGTCCTCCTTGATCCCTTGCTCTACCTTGTCGCGGTTGTAGATGGCTACATCCGAAACGATGGCTCTGGCGAGCCTTCTGGCCTGATCGCGGTTTTCTATGAGGCTCATGGATTTCCCCTGGCTGGTAAATATCAACGGCTCATTATACGCAGTTTTTGGAGAAGTTACTATCTTAATTTTAGGGAGAAGTAGATGCTGGCGTTCCCCCTTCTGACGAGCAACGTCGCAGCGCCCCTGGTGTTCGCGTCCTTCAGGGCCCTTTGGTATTCAGCCAGATTGCGGACCTTTTTCTGGTTCACCGAGAGAATCAGGTCGCCGCGCTGGATACCACTATCCTCTGCGATCCCGCCGGGCTCCACCTCGGTGACTACGACTCCCGATAACCCGCGGGCGCGCTGTTCGGTGCTAAGCTCCTGAACCGAGAGGCCGAGTAGGCCCGCCTCACGCTCGCTGGGCTTCTGTGATTGGGCAGGCGCGCTCTCCGCGGGCGCGGTGGTGACAAAAACCTTCACCGGCTTGCCGTCTCGGTAAAGCTCGACGTCGACCCGCTTGCCGACCGGAGTTTCAGCCACCAGGCGTTGCAGCTGTCGCACGTCCTTGACCGGACTCCCGGCAAAAGCGGTGATGACATCGCCTTGCAGGATACCTGCCTTAGCCGCGGGACTGTCCGCCACCACCTCGTTTACCAGGGCGCCGTAGGTCTTCGACAGGCCGAAGGAGCGTGCCATGTCGTCGGTCACTGCCTGAATGGAAATTCCCATCCAGCCGCGGCTCACGTTCCCCTTGGCAATCAGCTGGGTCACCACCTGCTTTGCCATGTTGACCGGTATGGCAAATCCGATCCCCTGTCCGGCTGCGACGATCGCCGTGTTGATTCCGACGACCTCTCCGTAGATGTTCAAGAGCGGCCCGCCGGAATTGCCCGGATTGATGGAGGCGTCGGTCTGGATGAAATCTTCGTAGGTCTCGATCCCCATGTTGGACCTTCCGGTCGCCGAGATCACCCCGACGGTCACGGTGCGGTCCAGCCCGAAGGGGTTCCCGATAGCGACCGCCCACTGGCCCACCTGAAGTTTATTGGAGTCGCCGAACACCGCTGCTGGAAGCGGTTCCTTGGCGTTGATCTTGATGACGGCGATGTCGGTCTTCGGGTCGCTTCCAATCACCTTGCCACTGTAGACGCTCTCATTGGAGAGCTTCACCTGGATGGTCTCGGCGTCCCGTACCACGTGGTCGTTGGTGACGATGTAGCCGTCCTTGTTGATGATAAAGCCGGAGCCGAGGCTATGTTCGCGCCGGAACTGGGGGCGCCCGCCTCGCTCACCGAAGAAGTCCTCGAAAAGCGGGGACTGTTCAAAGAAGGGTCGCACCAGCTTCTTCTTTCCGATGGTGGAGATGTTGACTACGGAAGGGGTGACGTTCTTAACCAGGTTGACAAACGCCTGCTGGGTAGCGAGAAGGTCCTTGGGGACCTCCTTAACCGGTGCCTCGACGCTCTCCTTCCGGTTTGATTCATAGAAGGTTGCTTCCTGTTTCTTCTTACAGGCGAAAAGGGCGCTGGATACAATCAGGCAGGCGATGATGATTCGTGCGCTTTTCATGGGCTACTCCTTGAGTTGCAACGGTCCGGCAAAAACCGCTAAAAGCCTAGCCAAAAAATGGTCTGATGTCAACCCCTTCGCCTATTTGGAGCTCATCGCTTAGCTAGTGCAAATACCCCTTGACGCGGGATGCCGTTTTGCCTATATATGAGCATAAGCTGGGGGTGTATACGTGCAAGAGAAGATCAAGCAGGAAATTCGCGAAATGAAACTGGGCGAGAAGGTGCGCGGTCTGCGGCAGGAGCAGCGGCTCACGTTGCAAGCGCTTGCCGACATGACGGGGCTCTCCAAGCCGCTGCTGTCTCAGATCGAAAATGATCAGGTGACTCCCCCCATTGCAACGCTCCTGAAGATAGCCAAAGGGCTCAAAGTCGGGATCCATTACTTCTTTGAAGAGGCGGGTGACCGTCAGAAGTTCGTGCTGACTCGCGGCGAGCAATCGATTGGCAGTCTGCGCCGGCCGGGAAAGGATACGGCGCAAGGGTATATGTATAAGCCGCTTGCCCCCGGGATGCGTCAGAAGAAGGTGGAGCCGTTCCTGGTCGAGTTCGAGCAGCGGGCCTGGGACAGTAGTCTTTTCTATAGTCACGAAGGGGTAGAGTTCCTCTACATACTTGATGGTGAACTCGAGTTTCACTATGCGGAAGAGGTAATGCTGCTCATGCCCGGCGATAGTATCTACTACGAATCCTCCGAGCCCCACGGCTATGTCTCGGTCGGTTCGATCCGCGCGCGCGCCGTGGCAGTGCTCTACACCAAGGGGTAACCGTGCAGGCGCGGGCTATGTCGGGCAACGCTCACATATACCATATAGCAAGAAGGCCATGACTCTTCAGGAATTTGACCAGTCGTCAAGTACCGGAGAAAATCATGGTTTTTCTTGTTTGACAGGACGATTTTCCGGATTAGTATTTAACCTTGTTACACCCCCTGCCGCTTGATACCTTACTGCCTGAAGCACTCCTCCTCTCCTTCGACCATCGAGTTGCATCTGTCCGGGGACGATTGTGACTAACTATATAACAGAGGCAGGGCTTGAGTTGTTCGAGAAACCGGTTAGAGAAAATTACTCATTAAGACGTAAAAAAGGGTTGACGGTCGGGCAATCGTTTGTTATAAAGTTTGACCTCGCAGGGCAGTTCTTTGCAACCAAATACTCAACCGCAGGAAAAAGGGCAGCGGCTCAAGTACCTAACAGGTGCCTGATACTCAGTCCCGGATCGATCCACTGGATCGGCCCTCCGAAAAAAAGCTTGAAACTTTGTGTTGACAAGCTGAAACGGTTCAGGTAGATTGTCGAGTCTGTCGCAGCGAAAGTAGTTGCCGGCTTGGTCTTTGAAAACTAAATAGTAGACGAAACAGCATTGTGGGTTTTGTAACAAACATCCGCCATCGCCTCCGGGCTGTGGCAGATAAAGTCAGTTGTTTCAAACTAGAATCGGATTTTCCGGTCTTAAAATTAAACTGGAGAGTTTGATCCTGGCTCAGAACGAACGCTGGCGGCGTGCTTAACACATGCAAGTCGAACGTGA
>Ga0209123_1001730_pt1 | contig 20480 bp, 26 predicted proteins | sample BarGraIncu00431A_FD_184500 | JGI IMG/M metagenome (GOLD analysis project Ga0209123, IMG submission 184500) | Arctic peat soil microbial communities from Barrow, Alaska, USA - Barrow Graham LP Incubations 004-31A (SPAdes) (version 2) | ecosystem: Environmental > Terrestrial > Soil > Wetlands >... | reverse complement strand
GATCAGGCCGGTGTCACCATGACCGAAGTGGTGAACTCCATCAAACGCGTGACCGACCTCATGGGCGAGATCAGCGCGGCGAGCAACGAGCAAAGCCTGGGCGTGAGCCAGGTGGGCGAGGCGGTCATGCAAATGGACCAGGCGACACAGCATAACGCCGCTCTGGTGGAGGAAATGGCGGCGGCCGCCAGTAGCCTCAAATCGCAGGCGCAAGACTTGGTGAGTACGGTTGCAGTGTTCAAGCTGGCGCAAGATCAGGGTGGTTTTGCCGCTCGCACCCATCATGTTGCTGCACCGCCGAGCTATAGCCAGCCGAAGCAGATAGCAAAAGCCAGACCAGCTGCGCCAAAACTGAAGGCTGTGCGCAAGCCAGCTGCACTGAGTGCGCCAGTAGCGCCCAGGACCGTACCTGTCGACACTGGCGCCAATGCAGGCGGGGACGACTGGAAGAGCTTTTAAGGCGCCTTTTCAGAATATTCAATAACTGAAACTAAGGCATCTCTGAAGCTGCACCAGCTACGCCAGTTCATCGCTTCGCAAATCAAATCGACGCGGACTGGCTCCTTTTCTTGTGCAAGCCGAGGTGCACGACCGTTTGGCTGAATCAACCTGGAGCTGCCACTGGCTGTTGCCAGTGTGCGCCGTGAAAAGACGGCGCTTTCCCGTGGGTGTAAGTCCCACCCGGCCAAAGCTCCGGCCGGAAGCAACCGGAGCAACTATGGAGGTAACGACATGGTTGAAGCCTTCGAGTAAAGCGTGCCACGAATTGGTGGCAGCGCGAGTGTGCAGGCCGCAACGCGAGTGAACGCTGATCGATGCCGGATACCGGGTGCTATATACACGCGCACCAGTGAATGGGTGCAGCGCTTGCAGGCTGCTCGTCAAAGTCTGCAGCTGCCCCAAGCCCTGGCAAAGCTGGACCGCTATGACTTGATCATCGTGGATGACCTCTCGTACGTCCGAAAAGATCAGGCCGAGACCAGCGTGCTGTTTGAGTTGATCTCCGAGCGCTACGAGCGACGCAGCATCCTGATTACGGCCAACCAGCCGTTCTCCGGTTGGGACAACGTGTTCCCGGATCCGGGCATGACGGTGGCGGCAATTGGCCGCCTGGTACACCACTCCACGATCTTTGAGCTCAACCATGTTGAGAGCTACCGCGGCAAAGAGGCCCTTCGGCGCCAGAGAATTCAACCTGAAATTGACAAAGCAAATTGCAAAGGTCAATCATCAAAAGACAGCGCATCCCAAGGACCGGCCATGCTGGTTGACGCCGTCCATCTGAACGACCGACTTCCCCGTGGGGCTGATTTGTCGAGTCATTGCTATACTGTATGTAGTTTGAGCTTCGGCTTGATTCGTCGCCCTTGTGGCGGCATTAAAAACGGGGAAACCCAACAGAGTTCGTCTGGACTCTGTATTTTCATTAACTCTGTGGGGCGTACATCATGCCCCGATGGGGTTTGGTGTTGCTTCATGCTTTATGGAGCTTCACTATGAAATCGCAATTCGATTTTGCACATTTCTTGACGCCTTCAAGCAGCCGTGAGATAATTGATCATGGCTGACAGGAAGATTGTTGATGAAACAAATTACATTCCTATCAAGCGCGGAAACGGGATTCTTAGGCGCGAAGTTTGGGTCAACTCTAGCAACGTCATTACCAGATACAACTTGGCATACATCAAAGATGCAATGTTCAATGGTGATAACGGACGCGTCGTTGGCTACGATAACGCGCATGGATTTCATCACCGGCACTATTTTGGGAAAGTAGAGCCAGTCAACTTCGTTAGTTTCGAAGACATCGAATCGAAATTTCAAGAAGACTGGCTTAAGTTAAGGAGCGTTTGATGAAAAGAGTAACTGTTACTTTAGGCGACGAAGATACCTTTTTCGCACGTGGCAAAGCTATCGCTGCGTTAGCTGATGCTGGTAAACCCATCCCAAGTGAATGGATCATCAGTTTTGGAGATCCGGCAGATTTACTCAAGGTTTTGACTCCAGCCCGGTTGGAGTTGATCGGCGCACTGAAAAGTGGGCCAAGCTCTATTACGGCAATTTCTGACCGCCTTCATCGAGATCGTTCATCCGTAAGTAAGGATGTAGAACAACTGCAAGTATGCGGTTTACTACAAGTTGTGCATAAAGTGTTGCCTGGGCATGGCAGACAAAAAGAAGTCAGACTAACAGCACCTCGCATGCAACTACAGGCGACGCTTACTTAAGTTGAGCATTCAAAGTGCCAACTTGCCCCCGTCACAGCAATGTGTCGGGGGTTTTTCTTATCTGCTGCACAATGGAGCTACGGGTGTCGTCATTGGTGATGACATAGGCCCCGGCCCGGTGCTGCGCGGGACTGTAGAGCACCTTCCACAGGTGGGTCGGCACCAGGACGTTGCCGATGCGCTGGAGGTCGCTGCCAACGAAGGCAGGGCCCGACACCACGTAGACCTTGCCCTCACTCAGAGCCAGTTGACGGGTAGCCCCCTCGATGTCGGCCCAAACTCCGGCATTGTTGGCGTGTACCTGGGGCACCATGTTGGCCAAGCTGAAACTCTCGGCCTGCGCCGAAGGGTTGGCCATATCGCCGTTGGGCGACCCCGATCAAAGCCCGAGCGCGCGTAGTCGTTGAGTTCAGCCCGATCCTGTGCCGGCAACGAGCTCTCGGGGTGGAATGAGTCATGGCGCGAGAGCGTCTTGGCCATCTCCACATTGGCCCGTGTCAGGTGCTCGGCCGAATAAAGGGGGGTTCGGCTGATGCCAGAGTTCAGCACGGCATAGGACTCGAAGCAGACCTCCTGCGTGCGGGATTGCAGCTTGACGTTGGTGACAGTGGGCGCAACGCCTGCCGCGAATTGCGCACGGCATTGGGTGTTAGCCCAGGCCGGCATCGCAAGGCAGGCCGCCAGGGACAAGGTAAGTCGAAGAAATGATGACATGTGCGTGAGCATGTCGCATGGCACTGAGACTGCTGAAAGGTCTAGGGTTACACGAGACCCGCCGCCTGTGGATTGGAGGGTAGGGCCCAAAATGGCAGCGGGATCGGTATTGGCTTGCAACGATGCAGAGTCAATATTCAACCGGCGCCTATTCTGGTCATACAGTACTCGGGCGTTTCAGCGTTTAGCTTCTGTAGTGTCGATTTAACCTGTGCCGATCCGCCAGGTTCTTGGCATGAAGTTCGCGAGTTCCTTTTTTGATCCCTCTCGCCGCAAACAGCGCCAGCACTATTCCGATGAGAAAGAAAATGTCAAGAGCGGCGCGCACAGGGTCATTGGACATGATGTTTCCAAAATTGATCATTGCTTTCCTTCCAGTATAGATATGCATTGGTGGTACTCAATAGATTCACCGTTTGCTCAGTCAGGCGTGGGTGCAGACCCTTGATCGCTGAAGGCCGAGTTCAAGGCGATCGGCTATGGACGGTTGGCACCTGCGATTGAGGGGTCCAGGTTCCAGGCTACGGGACTATGTGGATCACAACGGTGTGGCCACTGCGCCAAGGTGCTCATCAAAACCTGCCAGCCGGGCCGATCAAAATGCAGACGTCGCAATGAAATCGTGGACCGCCAGCCTGGGCGCCCCGTGTCACCACACGAGTTGACAGCAAACCCTTGTTTAGTGAACCCGTTGGACTCCCCAGTACCGGGCAAAGGCCCGTCCTGAGTCGATGCAAACCAAAGGTGCAAAAACACCAGATCCTGGGGGCCCGGCTCCAGGGTCCAGCCTTGCAGTGGGTGCCAGCGGTGCAGAGCCTCCAACCAGGCCGACAGACCGGCCGGAATCGACACACGCGCCAGTGCCAGTTGCCCAACGTCGATTCCGGGCACCGGCCGGTCCAGACCAAACTTCAAGCCACTGGCAATATCCGAGCGAACTGACGCGTCCTGTGTCTTGTCCAGTGATACCCGCGTCAACCAGCCTTTGCTATTGACGACCGAACCCACCATAAACCAGAGCCGGGGCGCGTCGGCTGGCAGGTTGAAATCCAGCAGTCCCGGCCAGCCATCGTTTGGTTTCAGTTGACCCAGACAAATGCGCAGCCTGACAAACAAAGATTTCCAGCTTGAGGGGCCGAAGCGGCAAAGGGCCGCAAAATCCATGGCCACCCCCATCCATGTCAGCAGATGGTGGTGCCCGATCCAGTCGTGTGTGCGCTGCGTCAGCCATTGACGCACTGGCATAAAGCGGCTGTAAGCCAAGGCATGAGGTCCAAATTCAGCTGGCAGGACCAGTGGCACCAACACCAGTTGAGAAAACCGCCGGTCCACAAAAGAGCTTCTGTGTTGTCCGAGGAAGTAAGTTTGTGACCAGCAGTCATGGCTGGACAAAGCCTGCACCCAATCGGCCACCATGTCCGGGTCAGTGCTTTCCTGATAAAGCCGTGTTATGGCTGCGTCGTCACCGCTCTTGACCGCGTGCGCCAGACCGGAAGGCAACTGGGACTGGTACCACGCATGGGCTCGCGAGACGGCTGCAGCCGGACCCGAAGGAGATATTAATGAAGGCCCATCTTGCTGATCTTGGATCGCATGTACTCGTGCGAATTCAGGCAGCGGTCCACCGACCTCAGCCAGCGCGTCGCCCCAAGGCCCTCCTGGGTAGACATTGTCGTTTTCCACTACGCAGGCCACGTTCTTGACTGAATGGCGGCGTCGTGATCGCACAGGGGACACCAGGGCAGGGGCACTCACGGCGCTCGGCGGAGCCAGCGGTAGATTGGAAATTGGTAGATTTGTCATGTCTATGCAAGTTTGAAAAAATTTAAGTTAATGACCTGGCGGCGGCTGTAAATCGGGATTGGGTCGAGCTGCAAACGCGGTTCTGAGTTGCTGGCCAGGCGCCAACATTGTCTTGTTGGACGTGCCCATGAATACCTAATATGGTGGCCAAAGCGCTGCTGTGCTCAGCACCACCGGCATCGAGGGGTATTTGGACTTGGCTGAATAAGCTCAAGGGCTGTTGGCGTGGACATGTTTTCTGAGCTGGCCAAGCTGGCTACCTTCAAACGCCTTGGCATGAAGGTACAGGCGGGCGTAGGCCACGATGAATTTGGCCATGAAGCGGGCGCTGCCCCATTGGCCGTGAGGTTGTGGATGATCCCAAAGGCCCATGCCTTTAAGAAGATCGGCTGCTAGCATCGCGTCGGTTCGGACGTCCTCCATGCTGCCCAGGCGCTGAATTTCACGCACCGTCTGAACCAGGTCGCCCATGATGTCGTGGTAGGCCGGGTTGCGAAGTAACCAGTGCGAGTCGGCCTGCGCCTGGTGGAAAGCCAAAATTTCAGCGAGTCGATCACCATTGGCCTGAGTTAGCAGACCAGGGTTGAGGTCCAGTGCATGCAGCCGAAAATCAGTCGTCCGTTGGCCGGTGCCGGCCGTGAGGGGGGTAGTTGTGTTGACAGTCATATTGAGTCCTTTGAAGATTTATGAAGTCCGGTAAGCCGGGTATGAATTCAGAATCTCATAGAACCGTTGTTTGTCAAGGGGGGTCACTCGGAGCCGAATCTGATCTGCAGATTCGGGAACATCATCGCTGCGGTCTCCCTGTCGTAAGTCATTGGTTCCACCACTTCAGCAGTTGCAGCTGTTTGCGGCTTGGGTAGTGCAGTTGATGTCTCCTCTTGAGCGACCTGAAGGCTGTCATTTTGAATGACTGGTGATGACGCGGATGGCTGTGAGAATGCTAAACCAAGCTTGGCCCGGATACCTTCCTCTGCAAATGCCGCAATCGCATCCCCCTGCGAGCCCTGGACAACCGCCTCCAGATATCGCATTAAGACAGGGTGGCTGACTGACCGCAATGTCATAGAGAACCGTACAGTCTGCTTCTCGGGCAGTCCAAGTGGGCTCATGGCTTGCCGGGGGGTCAGTGACAAGAGTTTGGTCATCCTAGTTACCTGCTGCAATCTGTGCGCACATCTCGGATATCTGGTGAAACCCACGGACATTGGCGCTGATTGGGTCGCTGTCCATCTGGATCGCCTTGCTGAGGTCACTCAAGATGGAATTGGGTACGAACTTCTCTAACAGCTTGGCACCTCCCCCGGTCAGAAGGATGTGCTTCATACCGTCGAGTTTGCCCACTTTCTTCTGCATTTGATCGAGCGCTGATCTAAGGATATTTTCTGCTGCCGGCCAGAGCCCGCTTAACTCGATTTCTTCACCGGACACGAACACGGTTGGCAAGTCCTCCCTCATCGCTCGGTCAATATCGCCCATGACGTCAGGATTTGACTTGTGTTTCGGATCGATCTTGTCGCACACGGCGGACGCGCAGGCCAACACGCCCATGGGTGCTGCCCCACAGCGTTCGTCTTGAGGACGGAGGGAATCAGTTACAAACCAGTCAAACGTTCCTCCACCCATGTCCAGAACCAGGACACGCGCGTTTTTTACACTTTTCCCCAATTTGTTGTTCAGATTCATCAGGGCGCCCTGGGGCTGACTTACAACCATGACGTTCTTGATGCGGACCCGTATTTCTTCGTCAGGATTTACTGGGGAAGGTATGCAATGTTCGGCTTCAGCAAAGGCCTTGAGAGCTTTTGAGTGGGTAGACACAGTGGACAAAGGAAGTCCGAGAGTCAGGTAATTGATAGTCAGGCTACCAGCCACTTTTTTCTGTTTGGCGATGTAGTGCAAAGCGCCCATAAAAAGTGCCTTGTATTCCGGGGTCTCAGAGTAATTGGGGATCGCCTCACGCAGCCCGCCCCGGCCATTAACCAAATCTGGTGAGGACTTGCCGACAAAATAGTTCACTCCCCCAATGCTGATGAGCACACCGTCGTGCTTTGCCATTCCGGTCAAAGCTTGCACAGGGCCGCTGAGGCAAGGGGCCATCGATGGGAACTGATCGACAAGAATTTCTGTGCCGCTGGGTGTCAGTGATGTGCCCAAGCTGAATTTGGTGCTGAAAAAGCCAACATCGATGCCTGCGGCGGGCATGACAAGGTGATTGTTAGTGGACAAAAAAGTTCTCCTGTTGATTACAAGGAGATTGTTAAGGTAGCACTGTCAAAAATTGCCGATCAAAGCCGCGTTTTATGAGACTTGCTCGGATTTGTGGGAGAAAAATGAAGTAACGAACTGGCAAATGGCAGAGAACTGGCAGGCAACTGCCTCAAATCTACCAGTGTTGAAATGCGTTTGTTCGGTTGATGTGAGGTAAGGCAGAAAAGTGGCAGAAAAGCGGCAGAAAAGCGGCAGTTATCCGTCACTCTACATTTTGTGATTTGCTTTTTCCCTGGGTGTCAGGTTTATGCCTGAAAACTGACAGTTAACTGGCAGAAAAGTGGCAGTTTGCTGCCACACAACCATTTTGTGCTTTGCGTTCTCCATTTGTGGCAGATAGCTGCCAGAAAACTGGCAAGTAACTGGCAGAAAACGGGCAGAAGCACAAATTTCAAACGTTCGAGAATTAATTGGCTGTCGCTTGATTACAACCAGATGCACAACCAGAGTTCCCGTATCCGAAAGTTAACCGTTAAACATGCGCCCACCTATATCTTTCCATCAAACCCCAAGCAATTCACCTTCAAAACCTTGCCAATCAATTGCTGCCTTGCCCATGTATTCCTATAAAAAAGTGACCTCATTTCTTCATTGAAGCTCCTGCCGAAAAGTTTACTTCTACCGTTAGAAGAAAGAGAGAGAGTGGGAAAAACAGAAAGTTCTGGAGGGAAAACTTTGAGAATTGGCTTTTTTACAAAAACGCAGTGGAAATCATAAACGACGATAAAAAATTTGTTGTTGAAAAATTGTCATTCCTATGTCTATAATCCGCTCACTTTCCAAATGGAAGTAGAGCTGGCTCACCAGCAATATGTGGTTGATGCATCCCCAAAAGCATCAAAGTAGACCTAGTGGTCTCGTCAGCGGTAGCAATGCCAATGACAGCTCTAAGAGCAAACTGAGCCTTCAAGTAGAAGGTCAAGGTAACCATGTGACTAGGCTCACAGTGGTTGCAAGTTCATCACTAACAATGATGGGCGGGCATTTCAAACTCCATGGTTGGAAACAACCATTCCTGCTTCTAGTCAACAGTGTTGATTCCAAGCAGCCTGTCCAGTAATTCAAACTGGGCAACCTGAATCTAATTATTTGTCGTACCAACCCCCTGACGCAGGCGAGTCACCCCCAATTTGAATATTGATGGTGAGTCCTGTGGTCCATGAGCCCTCCTGTCTTCAAGGCAGGAGACCTCATGTGACCAACCAGGGGGAACTGGAAGAGCGCCCGGGCAGGGTGACTTTAAAGACAATGACATTTGCACCCATTCCAGGTGCATCAGGGTGACTCTGAGTCACAAACTAACCCTTGGTATCTCTCCCACTCTGGGATACCAATGACCGCGCAAGCGGGGGCAGCCTCTTGGAAGGAGGACCTGCAGGACGAAATGCTAACGAACCGCCCGACCCAGCACCAATGATTTGGTGAGTCTGGAACCCAAACTGCCCAATTTGAAATTTTGTTTTGTTTTGCCCAAGGTGGGCTGCTGCATGTCTTCTTCAAGAAAGTGGGCATGCAGGAGCCTATGGCCCCACTTCTATCCATCTGGAGAACACAAATGCTTGATGCCACGAACAGTCATTTCAGCTCTGCTGACAGCCAGTACACCCCGGCTGAACCAACGCCAAAGAAGATAGGTGAGGGACCACCCATCCTGCGGCGCCTTAAAGCAGAGACTGGGCTTGGTGCGGACGCCATGAAATTTATCAAGAAGCATCACCCTGGAAACCCGCTGCGTCAGATAGATGAATTCTTTGATCGCTTTTACATACCTGCTGCGACAGGCAGGAAGCGAACAGCCAGTCTCAAAATAGAGCAGGCCTACAGGATAAGGCTGGCCGTCGTGGTCAATAAACTGTCTGCAATGAACATGGCCATCAAGAATTTGGACGAGATAAGCTCCAAACAAATCAGGCTCATGTTTAAACAGTTGGAAAAAGAAGCCTGGTGTGCGTCTTGGATGGCCAACATCAATACAACGGCGCGCAGGTTCGGGATCTGGATCGGAAAGCCTGATCTGTGCCCACGGCTCCCCTTGTTGATGGAGCAACCCTGGTCGGCGCAGCGCCGGTACGCCGCCACTGAACCCAAGGACTGGGAAAGCAAGCAGGTTGATGTTGAGATGTATTTGTCCAGGATAGAACTGGTCAGCCCTGTGACGGCGATTCAACTGCGTTTGGCCAAAGTCTTTGGCGTTCGGGTGCAGGAATTCCTGATGTTCCGGCCCAATGAGGCCCAGCGTGGTGACCACATCTACGTGAAAGACGGGACCAAAGGCGGTCGCCCACGGCTGGTGCCCATCGAGACCGAGGAACAAAGGCTCGTCATGGAACGGGCAAAAGAACTTGCATCGGAGCATCCCTTGGGAATGCTGGTCGCCAAGAAGGGTCTCAATCTGAAACAGGCAATCAACCACTTCTACAACACCGTCAGAAAAGCCGGCATCTCCAGAAAGGCACTTGGCATTACGGCGCACGGGCTGCGCCATGGGTATGCATGCGCCATCTACAAACAGCTGACCGGTGAGGATGCTCCGGTGCTGGGTGGCAAGTATGTTGACCCAATCATTGACAAAAAGGCGCGGCTGGACATTGCCGAGCGGCTTGGTCATAAGCGCGTGGACGTGGTCAGTGCGTACTTGGGGAGCCACCGCACATTTAGCCGTATCAAGAAAGCAAACCTGGATCATCTGGTCAAGGTGCTGGAAGGAGACCGCGTCATGTGTGAGATGGCGGCCGCGAGCGGCTTCTCCAATATCAGTGTGCTGGGCGCGCCGGCAGATGGTGAGGCGGTCAACAAAGGCGGCGTCCTCCTCCTTGGGTATCAGGCGACACCCAGGGATGGGCAAACACAAGAAGATGCCGACGCGGCAGCGTTGATTCCGGCCAGTGAATTGGCGTCCCGGGCAGCAAGCCTGCTGGGTGTTGTCGGATCTGCGGTTCGTCTTTCCTGGGTAGCCACCAACCTCCCAACTTTCGAACTCATAGGCCTGGGTGACATGGGCGCACAGAAGACAACGGTTCTTCGCGCATCACCCGACGCCATTGCTGAAAGCCGTTAACAAGAAAAAACGAATAAGTCTTTGATTACGTAATGAGTCCGTGTAAACCGCCCGGTGCGGATCCGCATGCCGGTTGGTGTGGCATAGGGGCAGCCGACAATGGCTGCCCCTATGCCCATTTCGGTCAGGGCGTCGTTATTGGCCGGTGGTAAATGTGAAGGTTCGGCTGAATGCAGTCCCGCCATTGGTCCCTGCGATGCTTACTTGGTACTGAGTATTTGCATCCAAGGGCGAGTCAGCAGAAACAAAACCCTCGTTATTTTTGAAATACGACACGCCGTTGATTGCGTTCGGGTCGTTCGCTGCCACCACTGGTGCAAGTAAAGTGATCGAGGCCCCGGTAGAGGTTTTAATCATGCTGGCACTTGTGATGACAAGGGTGTTGCCAACATCAACTTGCACACCAATGGACGAACCCAGTGGCAAAACCTGAAGGTTCCGACCAGGAACCGGATTTGGGCTTTCGCCACTCAGTGATTTAACAATCCCTGTCGATCCAGAACATGGGTACGTGAGTACAGAGCCCGACGCTGCAACTTGTGGTCCATCGGAGTTCTTGTAGCCAAAATCCATATTGAGGTAATTGCGATTGTTGGGCGAAATTGTCACATCTGATTTATCCCTAACACTAATACCCACATCACGGTATCCACGGGTCATTTCCAACAAGTGATACGGTGCGTTAAGCAGCCGCCGAATGTCGCTGGTTGCAGTGCCCGTTTTTGCACCACCGTTGTCGATTTGGGATTCGGCATCTGATGTAAACGAGCCACGTTCACCATATCCAGCCGCTACAAGTCGATCAACAGGCGCAACACCGGTAAACCCAGTCGTGCCAGCAACCTGGAAGTGACCGGTGTAGCCATTAATCAGCAACCAGTCAGCGTGCCCGCGTGCCGCCGTATCAATGGCAGCGTTTTGTGCCAGCAGCCCGAAGCCGCAGCGTGAACGCTCGGCATTCAACAGATTAAACGCTGCCAGTTCCTCGCTTACGGGGGTGTAGGTAGGGGTCGAAACGCTAGTCACAATGTTTGAGGTAACAACAACCGGGGTTGGTGTCGTGTTTGGTGTCGGAGTGGATGCAGTTCCACCACCGCCACCACCACCGCTACCACCACCACCGCAGGCCACCAACAAGGCAGCAGAAACCAGAGTCGAGAGTTTGTGAGTCGTATTTTTCATGGGTAAGTTTCTTCAAGTTTGGGATTTGATTTCATTCAAGGCAGAAAGCGCGGCAGCGACTGGGGCCACGTAGGCGGCGTCGATTTTTGGACTGCCCAAAAATATTTTTCTATCGCCTCTATGCCTTCAACAGCGTTAACCGAGAAAAGCAGGCGTAGCGCGTCAACACTGCCAGATTGTTTTGTTGGATCGACAGAAAACAGCGGCGCCCACGATACCCGGCAGTCTTGGTCGCCATGGCTCACCAGGTGATAGCTCCGATCAGGTGTCTGCAGGATCCAAATGGAGGAGGAGCTTTCCACTGGCGGGCGCCGCTCGACAGCGTCGGGCAAGCAAAAGTCCGATTCGAAATCATGGATAAGGGCGAGCAGCCCGTCACGAACACTGTCCTGGCCCATAGCCCATATAGAGGCATTTGCCGCCACCAGCACGAAGCGCCCATCGAATGATGGCGACCGAACAGCAAAGAAAGCCCAGGACGGTGACTCATCAACCAAGCCAGGTGGCGCGTCCTGGTCGGGGAGATAAAAGCAGTGCAACTCGCGTTCGGCCTGGTGATGGCCAACGCAATTGAGATCAGAGGCCCGGTCGCTCACGGCGTGTCCATTGATGGGACGGCCTTCAATCCCACCCGCCTTTGATGCTCCAGCCGGTCCATGGCAGCCTCTGCCGCATCAATGTCGCCCATCAGGGCGGCCAACAGCACCTGATGTTCGTTGGCTTTGTGTGTGGCACCGGCCTTGGCTCCAATCGATTCAAACAACAGTCTGGTCTCGTGCGTGGTCCATTGCAGCAAGGCGGCTCGAAACTGACACTCGGTTTGCAGCATGGCGATATCGACCCCCACCATCCTGAAACGTGGCGTGAAATGGCGCAAACCTCGAATCGTAAAAATCAGCGGGACCGCGTCCAGCAGCACAAAGAGTTCCGGCTGTGCGTCAAAGACAAACATCTCCGGGTCATGCAAGTTCAAAGGGAACGAGGGCATGGGTTCGGGCTCATGAAGTTGAACATGCACCTAGCGACCGTGGGTCAGCCTGGGCGATCATCACGATTTTTGTCTGGTTTCGCCCCGGCGATCGCCAGCCACCGATCACCATCAGGGCGACCGCGACGAGCAGCATCAAAATAGTCATTGCATTGTTTCCTCTCTGCTATTTGCAATTTGCACAAAATTGGGGTGCCCCAAAAATGCAGCGATAGTCCACAGCCACCCGGACATTCGATCGAGGTCTAAACGACCCGTTTGATTTTGGATTGAGCAACCTTGCTTTGGGCTATGCGCAGCGTCAAGCGTTCGACCTCCCTGGTGCGCCCCTTTGAACCGGCCAGCCGCCGCTGCGATTCGAGTGACAGGGCCGTCGATGTCAAGCAGGTCAGCGCATGCCGGGTGCGCTCTGGCGTCAAGGTGTGAACCGGTCTTCCGCCCATCCAGGCGGGAAGACGAGCCCGAAGCTTGGCCCAAAGGCCAGTCCGCCGGTAATACTCCAGCGCCTGCGGGCAGTCATTGATCCACATTGATGGCGCGGGATTGACCTTTTTGGCAAGGTGATGGTGATTCATGATGATGTTTATTTCAAATTTGAAGGCAATGAAAGGCCGGCGTGACCGAAGTGGCTTGTGCGGCGGTGCCACCCGCCGAGGAAAGACGGCCCATGGTCACAGCGCCAACTCGAGAACAATGCGCATGGCTTGTTGCAAGTCCGTTTTATGGATGACCGGCTTTTGTTCTTGCGTGGCCGATCCGATGGCGCTGTTGAGGGCGTACTGCAGCACGCCCTCAATATCGGCGATGGTCTGTCCGCGCAAGGCCTCGGCGACATCGAAGGCATCCAGCGTGGACTCGAACGCCACGTTCTTGCGTGCCATCCACATCGAGATGTGGCGCGGAACCTGATCTTGCGGCGGCGGCGTGAACAGCACCTTTTCTGTGAAACGCCCCGAGCGCAGCAGGGCAGGCTCGATCTGATCGGGGTTGTTGGTGGCCGCCACCCACACCACGTCCTGGACGCGGTCTTCAAAACCATCCATGAGGGTCAGCAGCTTGTTGACCAGGTCTGGCGTGGAAGAAAACTGGCGGTTGCGCAGCACGTCGTCGGCTTCATCGATAAAGATGAGCGCGGGTCGGATGTCCTTGGCCTCCGCATAGAGTTTGTCCAGCTTGGAGCGGTCCGCCAGCAGATCCGGGCCCGCGACATTCAGGAACGCCCAGCCGACCTCCTTGGCCAGTGCCCGCGCCGCCGCCGTCTTGCCGGTGCCGGAGGGGCCATGGAACAGAACGCCACTGGGCAGTGTGCCGCCCAGCGCCTCAATACGCGCGACATCCTTGAGACGGTTGGCAATCAGGTTGAGTGCATCGCGGGTCGCCGCCTCCAGTACCAGTTCAGACAGCGCCTTGGTGTCGGCTGGCAGCTTGCCGCGTCGGCCCTGCACTTCACGGAGGGCGACCATCCATTCATTGAGGCGGATATGCGGGTCGCTCGCGTTCTGGGCGACTTCAGGCAAGGCCTTGCAGATGGCCATCAGCCGAGCGACCGAGAAACCGTTCCAGCGCTTGGCCACCGAGACCGCCTGATCCTGGTCCACATCAAGACCCACGGCGTATTTGCAAACACCCGACTGGATGAGGCCGATACGTGCATCTTCATCCGGCGCGGTGATCTCGATCTTGAAATCGACGCGGCCCTCACGGATGGCGGCCGCATCCAGATGGGACAAATAATTGGTCGCCCCGATCAGGATGACCTTGTGGCCGCGCAGATTGACGATCTCGGTCAGGATCGTGTTGGTGATCTTGTGATCTTCGGCGTTGTTGCTGGGCAGGTCTCTTGATTTGATGAAGGAGTCGATCTCGTCGACGAACAGAACGCAGGGGGCACTCCGTTTGGCGTAGGCAAAGGTCAAGGTCAGTACCTTGGGCATGTTGCCAAGCCATTGACTCGATACGTGACCGTAAGTCAGGTCGATGAAGGGGACGCCAAGTTCACCGGCCAGGGCTTCGGCGAAGATGGTCTTGCCGTTGCCGGGCTCCCCGTGCAGCAGAAAACCATTGCGCGGCGATTCTCCTGCGACCCGATTGTTGGCCAGAATGGCTCGCGCCGGTGCCAACAGCTTTTCCTTGATGGCGCTCATTCCGAAAATCGCGTCAAACTTGAGATTGGCATACCGCGCCGAGACCGGGACCTCATAGGTGCCGTCCTGCGCAGGTGCGCTCAAGCTGACTTGGGTTGCCTGGACCGCGTGCGGTTTGTCGCGGGCTTGGTCATCAAGTGATTTTGACAGTCTGATGCCGTCACCTCGTTTCCAGGGAACAAAGCCGAGTGCTGGCTGGCCGTAGTGCAAATAGAGGAAGACGAGGCCTTCCAGTCCAATCAGCCAGATGTTGAAACTCTGGGCACGGGAGTCGACCAGCGCAATGGCAGCAAACATGACGTAATGCAGGCCAATCCAATTGAACCCGTAGGAAAAGTCAACTGACATGACCAGTGGGTAATGGGTGTCCTTCCAAGGGACCATGAACAACACTTTGGCGGCGTACAGCAGGCAAAGGTAGATGAAGAGTCCGTGTATCGCCATGACCACCATCACTTTGGCAATACTGACATCGTCTGCAAACACCTGGGTACCGGGCTTGTAGGCCAGATTGAAAGGACTGGCGAAATGGGCAATCGCGTAAAAAGTCACAATGACGAACCACGCCGAAAAAAGAGACATGGGCTCCTCCAGCGTGCTGAATAGCGCATAAGCCCGCCGGTCGTCGTCACCGCCGAACCGGTACCACCAGGCCGAGTATTTAATTTCACCGTTCATGTCACGCGGCGTCAGTCGTTTGGGTTGAGTTGTCGTGTTCACATCAATTTTTGAGAGTTCCATTCAAGCTACATCACGTTGACCAGTTGTCAACAGGGAGCCAGGCCGCAATTGCATAAAAGAGGCGGCGCCACAGGGAGTCCAACGGGCCTTGATCGGCCAGGGCGGCGGTGATGATCGTGAAGATGCTGCGCGCGAGCGGACGCCAGGCCCGGACAAGGCTCGCATTCGGTCATCCGGTGACGAGGCATGGGACAAACAGACGGTGGTGCCTGGCGCGCCATGCATTCCTCGTTATTCAAGGCTTGCCCTTCCAGCTGGATGCCCAGGACATGCGCAGTGTCATGACGACCGCTGTGGTCCGACCGGTTTTTCGGGCATGCGCCCTGAATATCAGCGTGACTCCAAAACTGGCTAGCACTCCTGTGTACCTTCACGGCACGTCGTCCAAAAATGGGGGCTTCATGAAACTCATATCGTTGGCGACCGGATTCAGGAAGATGGGGTTCTTGAGCAGCTGAAAACGCCTGGCGTTTGCAGACATTGTTTTGAATCCACCCTGTGCCCAATTTACCGAGGCGCCGACAGCCCCTTGAGGGCTCCCAGCATTCCGCCCAGGGCATTGACAAGGTTCGGTTGCTGAGTAGAAACCGCGCACTCAGCACGGGCGGGCACCCCGTCTTTGCACAACACAAACTCGCCCGCGTCAAAGGGGGCCTGGTAGGTTCCGCGCAGCACATCGGCGCCGACTACGCCGCGGACACTGAACTCTGTCGTCTCCGTGCTGCCGTCTGGAAATTGACGCCCCTGGGGCGCGCGGCTGCGCAGGTGCATCACAAAGTTGTCACCCTGCAGCGGATCCAAACGTCCCACGGAACTGACACCAGATTCAGTCCTGAGCGCCACAAGGCCGTTGCTCCCGATCTTGCCAACGGCAACAATGGTCGCCATTTGCGGACTCGACACCTTGAGGACGCCACGCCATGTCCCGCTCACGCTCGCCAGATCCGAGACAGCGCTGGTCGACACCGCGGTAGTCCCGGGTGCGGGTGCGTTGTCCAGCGTGGCAGCGGCAGGTGATTGACTCAGGTAGGCCAGCAAGGCATTGCACTGTTTGTTGCCCGACACGGCTTGCTTGTAGACCACATCCCGGATGCTGACGCCATCTACTGTTTTTGCGCTCAGGTCTGCACCGCGCTGTTGGTAGGTTCGAACAAGATCGACACTGCATTTTCTGGACGCGGCCACCCACAGTGGTGTTCGTCCCTGGGCGTCTCTGGCGTTGATGTCAGCGCCGCGGGCCAGAATCGCATCCAGGTAGGTGGTGAACTGGCGCAGATACTGCGTCTCTTGGGGCGTGTAGTAGAAATAGACGTCCCGGCTGAGGAAGTGAAGCGGCGTCTGCCCGTCCGTTGTCTTGGCGTGAACATCGCCGCCGGCGTCCAGCAGGCGATTCAGCGTCGCTGCGGGGAGTACGCCATCACGTGTTGGATAACTGAAGTGGATCCCGTTGATTGCCTCGGGGTCGAGGTCGCTCCATAGGTACATCATCAATGCGGTCTGTCCGCTGGGCAGCCCACTCCACCTGACATTGGGATTGCCACCGTGCTCCAGCACCCATGGGATCAGGTCAACGTAGGACCCGCGCTGAGTACTGAACGTACGCATCAGCGGAGGCGGGCCATCGCAGTTCATGCAATTGATATCGGCCCCCTGCTTGATCAGCTGAGCGGCCAGATCCAAGTTGTCCCGCGCAAGTGCCTGGTACATGTCTTTCGTGAGCTGGCTGGGCGGTGGGTAGCGGGGCGCTTCGCGCTCGGGCGCCTTTCGTGCCGCCGTCTGCGGTCGCGCTGCCGGACGACTCGTCGTGGAACGCTCGGCGACGGGCTTTTTGGGAGTCGCAGGCACGGACACAAGCGGTGCGGGTGGCGTGGCTGGCGCAGGCCGGGGACTTGCCGCCTCCATGGGCGCCGACGGAATCATGGGCTGAGTCTGGGCTTGGGCGAGGGTTGCGGCCAATATGACCGACAGGAAGAGCAGTGATTTCATGGCTGATTTAAATGGTGTGCTATTTGAGGGCTTGCCCACGTCCGCTGTAGAACAGCTGATCGCCGGACTTGAGCAGGGTGTAAAGCCATTGCGTCTCTTCGGTTTTCTTGATGCCTGACCAATAGCTGGACCAGGCGGGATCGGCCACGGTCTTGGCGATCCAGCCTTCAGGAACAAATTTGACGCGCGCCCGCACCGTTGCGACAAGACGGCCCGAGGCATCGCTGGCCACGTCGATGGCCTCAAGGGAGGCCACCTCAAATTTGCCGCTGCGCACACAGAACTCCGGATTGATGAATCCCGGTCGCGGCTCCCGTTGGACAGCGATTGCCTTGGCCGCTTCATTGAAGACGAACCCATCCTTGGTTTTGGGCGGCCCAATATATTGATTGACCGTCACGGGAGCGGGCTGCACCAGTCCTTGCGCCCGCAGGGTTTTGAGAGCGAGGGAGCTGCTGTGTACTGAAGAGACATACTCCACCCCCACCGGCACCGGGATGCAGTCCGAAGCGGCGACCAAGCCTTTGTTGATCACGGTTTGGGCCTGCGATTTGCTGACGCCATTGGGTGAACAGCCCGCAAGACTCAAAAGCATCAACGACAGCACAACAGCTGATGCCGAGTTGAACCCGGCTTTCATTTCCCCTGCCTGCGGTACCCGCATCGGGTGAATTCTTATTATTTTCATCTTAGACGCCGTTCCCACTTTGTATCAAATGTATGAATTAGTGTGTGTATGAGTAAGTATACATAGAGGAAATTTGGCTTCGTGCCAACACGCAGCCCCCCTCAACCTATGAGCTCACCCACCGTCGTACCAACGGGGAGAGAGTTCGACCCGAAAAAGGCGCTGGGTCTGCGCATCAAGGCAATGCGGGCCGAGCGGCAAATCACTCAGGAAGACCTTGCTGACCGCTGTTGCATGTTTCGCACTTACATGAGCCGCATTGAATCCGGCCAGGCCAACCCGACCTTGACCATGCTGCATGACATTGCGGCCGCTTTTAAGGTCGATATCCGGGATCTCTTTGCCCCTGCTGGGGACGGCGTTCCCGCGCGAGTCTCCGCTGCCGGACCCAGGATGTCTCGCGGCCGGGTAAGCAAATAAACGGCGCAGTCGTTTTTGCTGTTTGTGGCGAGTCACAGGTTTCGCAAGAGTTGTTGCAAAGCCACGGCGCGCAGCGTTTTGAGGGTTTGACCAAGCATGAGACGGGTAGGCGGGCTCGGGTTCGTCGCAACGGTTCGACGCAGCTGCTGCCAATTCGGCCAGCATTTTCGGACTCGTGTCCTGGTGCGACTCATTCGGTAAGCCGCTGTTCATATCGATTTTCCTGCTGCAGAAATGAGAGTGAGTTCGATCAAGGTCTGGCAGGGCCGTGTCGGGACTGCGTTGATGGCCACCCGCCCTGATGCGACTCCTGTTAAAACAAGCGGGTGCAATGGTGGCTCGCATCGCAGAGGTAGCGATCGGCATTCACGCGCACTTCCAGGGTCAATGGCTCGTTCCTGCCTAGACTGACGCCACCGGCCACAGCAAAAAAGCCGGTGTCGGTCTCCACCAGTGAGTGGGGCACCCAGCCGTCGCTCAGGGTGACGGTGATGACGCGCCCGGCTGGTGCCATCGACTTGAGGACTTCGCCCTGATGCTTGTCCTGAAAATACAGGAGCGGAATAGTGGGGACAAGGAGGACACAGACCAGAAGGACCGCCAGGATCAAGGTGATGAAGAGACCGCGCCGGAGTCGATCAGGGAATGGCAACCGACGTCTCGGCTCGGCTGCAGCGGTCGCGGTAATGTTTTTCGCAGGGGATTCGTCGATTCCATTGCGATGTGTGTGTTTTCGATCTTGTGAGATTTTGGAGGTCATTGGTTTTTCATTTCAAAGGAGGCGGGCGGCAAGGAGTGGCCTCGCTCATGCCTGTCCATGGCTGCGCCTAGTCGGGCATCCTGGACTGCATCTGTTCCCGCCAATGCGAAGGCGAATACGAGTCATGGCTTGGCAAAAAGCCAGGGAGGTTCTGTCGGCTATGCACGGGATACGCGACGCCAGGCGTGTTTCGCGCCCAGCATAAGCTGGAGGACAAGAGGAAATAAGTTAGCAATCATTTGGTGTTCGCTGGTGTGTTTTTGAGAAAGTCTCAAAACAGAATCTCACAGCCTGTGATTTCGTCAAGGGCCTGTTCAGCTGAAATTTGACGAAAACTGAAAATTTATTTTTCGTTCAAACCGTCGACTGCTCGCACCGGCTCAACACAAATCACTCGCGCCGATTCTGGTATTCAAATGCTGGTCGCTGGTCAATGTTCGGTCACTGTCAAACTGTTGGGGGCTCGTCGCAGGGTATGCAGGGCCAGAACTGTCCCCTGCAGTTGTTCCACCAGATACTGCTGAAACTGAGTGATCGCCTCCAGCCGTGCGTTGTGGTCAGCAGGAGTATGAAATGATCGCGGCGCCTGGCCCTGATCCATTGCCGCTTTTTGCACTGAAACAGTCTCAAGAGCGGTCACTTCAATTTCCCATCTACCTAGAACGGCCTTCCTTCGCAGCCACGACGTCAAACGCCCATCCACCCGGGAGGGCTTGCGCGTCACCAGTAGAAACGCGTTGTCATAAGTCCCGCCGAGGAACACTCCCCGCTGCAGGCACCAGTCATTGAGATCGTCCCACAAGGCCTCTCGGCTTTGCAGCGTCGAACCCATTTGAAATGCCATGGTCAAACGGAAATGTCGCCTGTCTTGGACCGAGTATTGTTGGTTCATATATCAAAAATACAGCAGTCTTCGATTTGTGCAAGTCCCAATTTCAACCATGGACGGCGCCCGCAGGGATAGCGGCCAACGCGTGTACAGACTGCTTACTGTTGAGGTCTGCAACCCTGATCGTTACAAGGTGTTCAAGACCTCGATCGTTGCTGCACCAAATCACACATCAATATCTTCGTCATCATCAGCAGCAATTCCGTTTTTTCGTCGCTGGTCCAAACACCTCTTCCATAGGCCTGCAGCATGATGCCCACGCGCACATTCAGCCCAAGCAGATTCGCCGCCAGACGTTCGCCCTTGACTTGGCGGTTGGATCTGAGTCCACGGTAAAGTCGGTCGTTCAGAAGTTCTCCCGTGAAACGGGCTACCGGATAACATTTGGCAAGACATTTCCATCTTGACCACTCCAACACGTGACCCAACATGGCGTTGTTGAATAAATCGGGAATCCGGGGCCAAGTGTATGAAATGGCATGATGCGGTTCGATTACACAGCCAAGAATAGCCAGTGCCCTACAAACATAGCCAGAGCCGCAGCCACAAGTTCACCAAACCCAAATACAAGGTGACCAACTGGCCTGAATACAACGACGCATTGCGTC
>Ga0209123_1001729_pt1 | contig 20530 bp, 21 predicted proteins | sample BarGraIncu00431A_FD_184500 | JGI IMG/M metagenome (GOLD analysis project Ga0209123, IMG submission 184500) | Arctic peat soil microbial communities from Barrow, Alaska, USA - Barrow Graham LP Incubations 004-31A (SPAdes) (version 2) | ecosystem: Environmental > Terrestrial > Soil > Wetlands >... | reverse complement strand
ACTGTATGACACCTTTGGAATACAGGCAATACCTGCGTTCAGTAGCTTAAAAAATGACACCAATCATAATTGATTGGTGTCGGATATTTTTGTTTTTTCATCTGTCTACTTGACAGGGTGCACTTCAAAATAGCTAGAAGGCTTTATTTTCTTTATGGTGTACCCGGCAGGAATCGAACCTGCGCACATGGTCTTCAAAGGCCGATATAATGCTAATTTAAAGCAATATGTAAACATATAATTACCGTTATTCGCCAGTCAAATACTACTGAACACCTAAACGACTATAATTTATAACTCATACCAAAATAAAGTCCCTTTACAGTAAGATCAAGCCCGTTAATTGAAGGTCCAGTTGTAGCAAAAAGCGGATTGTACAGATTATCGTATTTCACATATCTATAACCGATATCAAACCTGTCATAAGATAATCCTACTTTATATTCCCGCAGATCATGCCCTGCCCCTGCCGTTGCGAAAGCACGAGTACGATTAGATAACTTAACCTCTCCAATAAAGCCAATCTCTGCGATATTCTGGCTACTATTATCTCTAGTAATTGCGGGGGGAATATATGCTGAACTAGCATATGTCCATGATCCAGTTACATGCTTTATGCCTGCAAATAAAGCAAGATTATTAGTTATTCGTTTTTGTACATTGATATCAATCGTATCGTTAGAAGGCGTGGTTTGTTGATTTTGTCCATCATCAAATGTATTGTATCTATAATTATTTAACCCTAAAGAAACGGCATAATCATCTTTTAGGCCATACGTTATATTGTACTCTTGTGCATGCCCGTCAACAGATCTACTTGTACTGCCCCAATCTTCATGGTATTTTTCCGTGCTTCTCGATAGGGTATAACTAAAGTCGGCCTTTATTTCACCAGGTAGTACTTGTACTTGAGGTGACGCGAAGGAAACACTAGGTAGCAATAATGTTCCCACTAAACCACCAAAAATAAGCCATTTTGCCACGAATATTACCTCCAATTAACTACATTTACTGTTATAAATTCACTTTATCATATAAAGGTATAATTATACAATAATAATTAATGCGTTAAAGATGTAAATAAGCAAATAAAAAATCTCCTACCAAGCAATTACGCTCGATAGGCATCCTTAACTAAAATCTCCAACTCTTGACTACCCGTGTTTTACCCTATCCCGCTCTTTTTCCCGCTTGCAATCACACCATTTGGCTGTAGGCTGTACTACCCAACTAAGTAACCAGTTATGCGACGAATCTACTTTTTCAGCCACATATACCTGGTTAGCTATCATTCATTAAGTCTACTCAATCATCATCACTTGCCTTTGGTTTAGCAGGTAATTATGATTGGTGGGCAAAAAAAAATAGCCCTCATATTTCATACTAGAAATCACGAGGACTAAAAATCAATTTAAAAATGTAGGATCTATATATATTCCCATAGAAACTCCATGCAATACTGCAGCTGTTAAAATTATCAAAAATAAAATATAGCCACCAATTATTACTTTATCACTAATCACCATATTGTTACTTTCTTTACCCGCTGGTTCACAATACCCATCCTGACAATATGTATTCGCCATTATAATCATTCCTCTCAATCTGAATTACTATTATTGAAGTAAATATATCTTATTTTACAATCATTGTAAATTTAAAAGTATATTCCGTCAAAAAATACAATTGTGTAGATTATAAATATTCAATACTGATGTAATTGTTTGATAAATAAAAAAATTCCCCACTCAGCAATATAATGCCAGGTGGGGAATTTTTAGGTTAGTCGATCTGCGAACCAATGATAATGCTGCCCTCCGCTCAATGGTAACCGTCCAACAAGAGGGTGGATAGAATCACCTTTCTGTCTGTGAGATAATGGCTCTAAATCAAAAGATGGAGTTTTAATACCCAGTCAATTGTACCAGTTAAATCACTTTCCTATAAAATGGGTTTTGCGCTTTTCAACAAACGCTGCCATGCCTTCTTTCTGATCAGAAGTAGCAAAGCACAGGCCGAATACTTCAGCTTCATAGGCAGTGGCAGTTTTAAGATCAGTATCCAACCCCTCGTTAACTGCCGCCTTGCAAAGCTGTACTGCTACAAGTGCGCGAGACTGAATTTTCAGAGCCATACCCATGACAGATTCCATCAGTTCCCCAGCAGATACCACCTTATTCACCAGGCCAATGCGATAGGCTTCATTAACATCTATTATATCGCCAATTCACAACCGCCGTCTAATGAAAATCCATTGATTGCTCCAATCACTGGTTGCGGCAAATTTTCAATTTTGTTAAATACTGCCTGTCCAAATTTGCCAAAATTACGGGCTTCAATCGCTGACATGGACTGCATCTGAGTAATGTCAGCACCAGCTACAAACGCCTTATCACCGCTGCCTGTGATGATTACCATCTGTACTGATAGAATCCTTAGCGAGATTATCAGCTAACTTATTTAATTCTTCCAGGGTATCCTGGTTAAGGGCATTAAGTGCCTTCTGTCGTAATGTAACAATACCAATACCGTCTTGATTTTTAAAGAGCAGATTTGCAAAATAGCATCCCGTTTTTTCTGTCCTTTACCATTAGCAATCCTTATTAGATCATTTATAATATTTATATCTGCAATAGTAAAAGTCACGACCACCACTTCAAGTGGTGGTTTGCTATTAGCCCTATAAAGGCTGATTACTTGCTACGCCTCAAAGGCGGGTATCGTAAGCATTGTTACCATCGGCCTCTGAAAGAGGCTCCTTTAGTTCATTTCTTCTTTTTTAGCTTCCTCCGTAATGTTTCCCACAGTTGATACATAATAGTCTCGTGCCCAAAATGCTCTATCCCACTTACTCCCTTGATCTGGATGTCCATCATATATCATTAATGTACTTTTCCTTTTTAAATATCCCATGAATTCTAATACACTCAATACAAATACACGAATCCCCTCTACTCTGCGATACCCCTATGAAAAAGTCGCCCAAACCGAAGTCTGGGCGAACACAAATTGCGACACCGTCCCTAAGTGAAAAGCTTAGGCATTGCCCCCCCCTTTTGGTAATGCTAAGAGAACTGATATCTCGATGAGTCAAATGATAGAGACTTCTATTTTTAAACAGACGTAACTTTATTGGTCAGAGGACGAAGCAACTTTTCCGCACAATCGGGGCAATAATCATGGGTTAAATCAGCTTCAGAATGTTCTCTAAGATACTTGGCTAGATGTATCCAATTTCCCTTATCATCACGAATATGGTGACATGATGAGCAAATCGGGATTAAACCACAAAGTTCCGTAACCAATGAAATATCTTCAATTAGTAGCAATGTTAGACTTACATCTCTGTACACTAAATGTTTAGCAGTTATCAATAAAGTATATTGCTTAATAATATCCCCATCATAACTGAAAAACTTGCCTTTATTACGAAATCCCGATTGTCCATTGATTGCTGCTAGAGCACTCGTGTTGAAAATACACGTTTCACATGCTGAAGAAGAACCACATTCCCCTTGAGCATTAATACATCGTAACTGTTCCCCCACTCGATGAGTACCTTGCGACTTAGACTCTATACAAAATATTTTGTTTCCTTCAGGATTTATAGCTTGAATATTCATGTTATCATCTATCATAAGGACGCCAACAGGCATAGTTTCAAAAAGCACTCTAAAAAAATCGTTATTTTCTAGTAAAGTGGGTACCATGTCATTCGCACCTCCGTTAGTATCTAAATAGTCTTGTGTTTTAATATTCGACATATTACTTAATTTACCTTGTAAAACATTGTAAAAATATATGTTATATTTTTCAACTATTTCCCTGAAAAACAGAATGGCTTACTCTACAACAAGCACGATCATAAATAATGTGTACTGAACTCCCCCCCCTTGCCATTACTGAATTTCTAAGGAAATCATAGTATAATAAGTGCAAGGAAAATGATAAAAATGGCTTAAAAAGCTTGCACTAGGGTGATGAAAATGTATAAATTTGTATCAAAACAGATAAAATTCAGTGACTTCAACCAGCCGCTTGGCCTTACCATGAATCCGAAGAATCGATGGATTGAAAAAGCAGAGATCATTCCTTGGGCTGAACTAGAAGGAGAATATACTGCTTTTTTTAAAGGGAAAAAAGGTCAAGTTGCCAAACCATTACGCATGGCGCTAGGAGTTCTGTTAATACAAATTGAATACGGCTATTCTGACGAAGAGACGGTACTGCAGATTCAAGAAAATCCCTATTTGCAGTTTTTCTGCGGTTTGCCTGGCTATGAAGATAAACCACCGTTTGATCCATCTCTGATGGTGCATTTCCGTAAATGGTTGACTTCAGAAAGTGAATGAAAAAATCATAGCAAAAGCAAAGAATCATTCACCCAAAGATAATGATGATGATCAAAATAATCCGCCGAAGAATAAAGGAACGTTGCTGGTAGATGCAACCTGTGCGCCTTCTAATATCAAATACCCTCAAGATACGGAACTTTTAAACGAAGCTAGGGAAAATCTTGAAAAAATGATTGATCTTCTGCATGATCCAGCAGAAGGGAAAAAGCCGCGTACCTATCCGAAGCAGGCTAGAAAGGCATATTTGAAAGTTGCCGTAAGAAAAAGAGAAGTATGGGCTTGGTTCGAACCTATCTGGAAGAAACATCAAAGACTGTCATTGCCTTATCTCTTTTAGCATTGAACCTGCATAAGGTTTTCTGCGCCCTTTTTGGGGCTTTGCTATATAGATGCATAGTAATACCATTTTTTTACAAATTAACATAAAAATATGGCATTGGTTCAGTAGACATTATTTAGTCCCCATCCTCATTTTATTCACCAGCTTAAATTCAAAATCAGATCCAAATAAAAAGCTTCCACATTATGTGGAAGTTTCTTATTTGCCTGTCATCAAGCGATAACCTACACCTGATTCAGTAATAATATATTGAGGTTGAGCTGGATCAACCTCAACTTTGCGGCGCAACTGACCAATATATACTCTAATATAATGTGTATCTTCATTATACGCATTACCCCACACTGCTTTTAATAAATATTTATGGGTTAATACCTTACCGATATTTTGCGCGAGTATTTTCAGTAGCTCGTACTCGGTAGGCGTCAGCTTGATTTCCTTGTCTCCCCTCGTGACATGGCGACCAACTAAATCAACAACTAGTTCACCACAAATTATGTGGGGGGAATTATCAACGATTAGGGCATGGCGCAGAGCCACTCTGAGACGTGCCAACAATTCACCCATGCTGAAAGGTTTAGTGATATAATCATCTGCCCCGACATCCAGTGCTTCAATTTTTTCATTTTCTTGATCACGGGCCGTCAGAATAAGGATCGGCACCTTTGACCATTCACGGATAGCCACTACCACCGCTTTACCGTCAATATCAGGCAATCCCAAATCCAGCAAAATCAAATCAGGTTTAAATATGGCTGCCCGATTAATTCCATCCTGCCCAGTTTTACATTCATCAACTTCATAGCCATGGGCCGTAAGGGATACCTTTAGCATTCGCCTGATTTGCGGTTCATCATCAATCACTAAAATACGTGCCCCTATATCCATCATTACCCCCTACTACGTAGTCTGTTTTAAATGATGTTAGCACTACGGTGCTAAGGTCGCGATTTACACAAATCTTTTTACAAAGATTTGGTGTGCTACTTCATTATAACATATCTATCTTCGGTTGCTCGCCAAAGGGAATGGAAAATGTCATGATTGTACCACCTCCTACCCGATTTTCAGCACTGATATCACCCCCATGCGCTTCAACAATTCCTTTACAAATAGATAGTCCCAACCCCGTACCGCCAACACTTTTAGGTTGCTCCACTCGATAAAATTTATCAAAAACTTGGGTTAGATATTTGGGTGGAATACCCGCTCCCCGGTCAGCCACTGTTATCTTTACCACAGTTTCATCTTGACTGGCGGTAATAGCAATTTCACTGCCAGTCGTTGAATACTTACAGGCATTATCTAGCAAATTGATCAACACCTGTTCTAATAATACACAGTCAGCCATTACTAATGGTAATTTTTCAGGTATATTAAGAAGTAGCGGCCTCCCTTCAATACACTTAGCCTCACGCCGAAGGGCAATTCCAATCACATCTTCCATATCACACCAATCTTTTTTCAATTGCATCATACCACTTTCCAGCCTAGCTGTATCCAAAAGATTGGCTACCAGACGTTCCATGCGAGCCGCCCCTTCTTGCACCGTTTCCAACAATTCTTCTCTATCTGCACTTGAATATACCCCCTCTGTATCCTGTAAGCTGGAAACAGAGCCCATAATCGATGCCAAAGGCGTTCGCAGTTCATGGGAAATAGAATTAAACAAAGCGGTGCGCAATTTATCAGAAGCTACCAATAATGATGCTTGCCCTGCCTGCTGCGCCAAATTAACCCGTTCGACAGCAATGGCCGCGAGTCCTACCCACGCTTCAATCAATCGCCTTTGGACAGGCGTCAGCATTTTTTCCTGAACATGAATGCCAAGAACTCCCACTGTATTGCCGCTTGTCGTCAATGGAAAATACATATACTGAGCTCCTGGTAGTGTTTCAGTGCAGCGTCCGGCAATCTCACCATGTTCATTTGCCCAAATGGCTACTGCCAGTTCACTGGTATCAATGCTTGACTCAGTTGTCCCTGCTTCGGCAACCATCACCAATTGATTATCTTTCTGTGGTAAAAATACAGCTACAGGGAGTTCTAACGCTTGCCAAGCTTGATCTGCCAAATTTCGAACAATAACATTGACATCAACTACTGCTGCAATCTCACGACTAAAGGCATATAACGCCCGGGTGGATTTTTCCCGTTGCCTGGCTAGTATGGCCTCCACCCGTAGCTTCTCAGTCTGTCCACCAATAATAAATGCCACCAAGAGAAACAGTGGCAAACTCCACATATAGCGGTGATCTGATACACTTAAACTGAATAGGGGCAGCGTAAAGAAAAAATCAAAGAGCAACACACTACCTAATGCCGTCACATAGGAAGGTCCTTTGCCCCACCATACTGCTGATAGAAGTACAGGTAACAAATATAACATGATGATATGTACAGGTTCGACATAATCACGCCACCACCAGCTACCGCCTGTAACCAAGGCAATCATCAGTAGCCCGGTGGCATAATGCCACCACTGTACAGACACGGCTGTTGTCAATGTTTTAACTTTAGGTTCATCGTCAACCTCGGTCTTTCCTTGAATAACATGGATAGTGATGCCACCGCTGTAGCGAATCAATTTATCAACTACCGCGCCACCGCTCAACCACTCCCGTATACGCCCATGCAGTGGTTTCCCAACTACTAAATGAGTGACATTATGCTCCCGAGCTACTGCCAGAATTTCCTTTGTCAAATCTTTACTAGCCACACTCAGTGTTTTTGCACCTAGTTCTTCAGATAACCTCATATTGCGAAAAATACGATCCCGTTCTTTATCACTAAGGGCCAATTTTCTTGGTATCTCAATATGCACAGCCAATAGTTCAGCTTGGAGTCCACGCGCTAACCTGCATGCTGACCGTATCAGTTGGGCTGAAAAAGGGCTGGCACTGACGCACACCATAACCCGCTCACCAACCGGCCAGGGACCGGCAATATCGTTGGCCTTCATATATTCATGTAAGTCCTTATCTACCCGATTAGCTGTAAATCTAAGAGCCAATTCCCGCAAGGCATTAATATTTCCTGGGCGAAAAAATTTATTCAATGCTAGTTCTGCTTGATGAGGCATATATACTTTGCCATCCTTCAAGCGTTTAATAAGGTCATTAGGTGGAATATCGATGAGTTGCACCTGATCAGCCTGTTCCACAATACTATCAGGTACCGTCTCCCGTACTGTTATACCCGTTATCTGGGCCACAATATCATTTAAACTTTCAATATGCTGGATATTTATCGTAGTATATACATCAATACCAGCATTTATTATTTCCTCTACATCTTGAAACCTACGGACATGACGAGAACCAGGCACATTGGTATGAGCCAGTTCATCCACCAACACAACTTGTGGCCTCAGAGCTAAAATTCCATCAATATCCATTTCATGCAAAATCTTATTTTTATATTCAATATCCTTTGCTGGAAGCCTTGGTAGACCTTCTACCATTTTTTCCGTCTCTAAGCGTTTATGTGTTTCTACCCAGCCAATAACAACATCCATACCAGTAGCCAACATTTCATGGGCAGACTCTAGCATTGTATAGGTTTTACCAACGCCAGCTGCTGCACCTAGAAACACCGTCAACTTTCCCTGAGCATCTTTATTTAATTTCGCCAGCAGCACATCAGGATCCGGGCGTTTTTTTTCTTTGCTTTCATCGTTCATGTTAGATCCTCCATTATACTCATTGTTTACTCTCTTATTTTCACAAAACTCTTCAACTTCCTGTCAATACATTGGTTGATACTTTTCTAAGTGTTTAAGAGCATCAAGAGCCAAATTATATTTTATTACAATGATATCTTACTCCTATTTTAAATAAAGATGCCGTAAAGAAAATCCACTACAGTGTGAAGAAATTGTAAAATCAGTTCTTAATAAAAGCTTCCACATAAATAATGTGGAAGCTTTTATGATTGTGGGAAGAAGGCGAGAACCAACAAGCCCAAGGAATTTTTCCCCCGATATATTGGTTTAAAAAATTCTTAGTATTTAAGAGCGTCAAGGGCCAAGTTGAGTTCAAGCACGTTGATTCTTGGTTCACCGAAGATACCAAACTGACGGCCTTTTACATGGGCATCTACAAGCTTACGTACTTCATCAGCAGACAAGTCACGCTCTTGGGCTACTCGATCTACCTGTATATAGGCTGCGGCAGGAGTAATATCTGGGTCCAACCCACTACCTGAAGCCAAAACTAGATCCGATGGGATAAGTTTTTGATCATCCAGTTTGTTATCCTCACGGACCTTTTTTATATTATCCGATACAGTATCGACTAGTTTTTTACTAGTCGGTCCGAGATTTGAGCCGCCGGAACTGGTACCATCATAACCATCATTACCTGCCGATGAGGGACGACCCTGAAAATATCCAGCACTTGTGAAACTTTGTCCGATAAGTGCTGACCCGATAGGTTTACCATCCTTGACAATTATGGAGCCGTTTGCCTGAAAGGGAAACAAGGCCTGCGCCAAACCAGTCATAGCTAAAGGATAAACCAGACCAGTAATGACAGTAAAAACCATCAGCATGGTAAAAGCAACTTTCATTTGTTTTAACATAATATCTCAGCTACCTCTCAATAAATTAACCTTTTCTTAAAAAGCACCACCAATACTAAACAAGCTATACCAAGCCCAAGGCAACAATTATCATATCAATGATTTTAATGCCAATAAACGGTGCAATGAGCCCTCCAATACCATAAATCAGTATATTTTTTCTGAGAATTACACTCGCCCCTAAAGCCTCATATTTTACACCACGCAAGGCTAAGGGAATCAGAGCTACAATGATAAGGGCATTAAAGATGACTGCACTTAAAATAGCACTCTCCGAATTAGCCAAATGCATAATATTAAAAACATTCATCGCTGGGTAAGTTGCTGCAAACATAGCGGGAATAATAGCAAAATATTTAGCTACATCATTGGCAATACTGAAGGTTGTCAATGATCCCCGTGTCATGAGCAGTTGCTTACCGATTTCTACGATCTCAATCAGTTTTGTTGGATTACTATCAAGATCAACCATATTACCAGCTTCTTTTGCCGCTTGGGTACCGCTGTTCATCGCTACCCCCACATCAGCCTGAGCAAGTGCCGGGGCATCATTGGTGCCATCGCCCGTCATGGCTACCAGCATACCTTTTTCCTGGTAGTCACGAATTAATGCTAATTTATCTTCTGGCGTAGCTTCTGCCAAGAAATCATCCACACCAGCTTCAGCCGCAATGGCCGCTGCGGTCAGAGGATTATCCCCTGTAATCATGACAGTTTTAATACCCATCTTTCGTAAATCTCTAAAGCGTTCTTTAATGCCGCCTTTCACAATATCTTTTAGATAAATTGTACCAAGTACGCGGTTGCCTTGAACGACAATCAGGGGAGTACCACCTGATTTAGCAATTTTCTCACAGTCGTTTTTTACTGTTTCTGGAAAGTTTCCACCTTGCTCACCAACATATTTTTGAATGGAATCCATTGACCCTTTGCGAATTTTCTCACCTTTTATATTAACGCCACTCATTCGAGTCTGAGCTGTAAAAGGAATAAACTCTGCATCCATAGCCTCTAAATCACGTTCTCGCAGATTATATTTTTCTTTCGCTAATATAACAATACTGCGGCCTTCCGGTGTTTCATCGGCAAGTGATGATAATTGAGCACCATCAGCAAGCTGAGTTTCGCTGACTCCAGGCGCAGGAATAAATTCAGTTGCCATCCGATTGCCCAAGGTAATTGTACCTGTTTTATCCAGGAGCAAGACATTCACATCACCGGCCGCTTCAACAGCACGACCAGACATTGCCAATACGTTTCTTTTTAAAAGTCGATCCATACCAGCGATCCCGATTGAACTGAGTAATCCGCCAATCGTAGTGGGAATAAGACAAACGAGTAGTGAAATCAGAATTATAACCGGTATCAAGGAGCCGGAATAAACGGCAAAGGGCTCAATTGTCGCTACAGCAACCAGAAAAATCAGAGTTAAACCAACAAGTAAAATAGTAAGCGCTATTTCATTAGGGGTTTTCTGCCTTTTTGCCCCTTCAACCAGGGCAATCATGCGATCAAGAAAGGTTTCCCCTGGGTTAGCAGTGATTCGCACCTTAATCCAATCAGACAAGACCCGGGTACCGCCAGTAACAGCTGATTTATCTCCACCTGATTCACGGATGACGGGAGCTGATTCTCCGGTAATGGCGCTCTCATCTACTGAGGCCATGCCTTCAATAATTTCACCATCACCAGGTATAAACTCACCAGCTTTTACCAAAACTACATCGTCTTTACGCAGATCTCCAGCATCTACCTGCAACGTTTTATCATCAACTAATTTACTTGCTTTCGTTAGAGTCCGTGCATTACGCAAGGCCTGAGCCTGAGCCTTACCTCTACCTTCAGCCACGGCCTCAGCAAAATTAGCAAACAAGACAGTAAACCATAACCATAATGCGATTTGTAGGGAAAAGCCAACATGTGCTGTATTTCCGCTTGCAATATCGCGCAACATTAAACCAGTGGTTAAAAACGAACCAATATACACGATAAACATGACCGGATTTTTAAATTGGTTTTTAGGATTCAGCTTCCTAAAGGCATCGCCGATTGCGACGCCCAATATTTCCTTATTAAAACTCTCACGAGTACTCATATTTTCGACTCTCCTTTTAGAATGTTGTACCTTGTAACATTAATAAATGTTCAATAATCGGTCCTAATGATAATACTGGCAAGAATGTTAAGGCTCCAACAATTAACACGACCCCTACCAACAACACCACAAATAACCAGCCCTTAGTAGCAAACGTTCCAGGTCCAGGGGGTGATATTTTTTTCCCAGCCATACTGCCTGCTATAGCGAGAGCGGGAATGATCACACCGAAACGACCTACATACATATTGAAGGCCAGCATTAAATTGTAAAAAGGAGTATTCGCACTTAATCCCGCAAAAGCACTACCGTTATTACCTGCCGCAGAAGCAAAGGCATAAAGAATTTCACTTAAACCGTGGGGACCGGAGTTGTTTAAAGCGACTGTTCCTTGGTCAATCACTGATGCAATACCAGAAGCAATGAGAATGATGACCGAAGGAATTAAGATGGCAAATGTCGCCATTTTTGTTTCCCTAGCTTCAATTTTCTTACCAAGATATTCAGGGGTTCTGCCAACCATTAGACCGACGATGAACACTGTAATAATAACAAACATCATCATGCTGTAAAAGCCTGATCCTACACCACCGAATATAATTTCACCCAACTTGATTTGTAGCATTGCGACAAGACCACCAAGGGGTGTATAGCTGTCGTGCATGGCATTGACGGCACCGGTGGAAGTTGCCGTCGTAATCGTGGAAAACAGTGCCGACCCAGCTATACCAAAACGAACTTCTTTGCCTTCCATCGATGTGGGACTGCTGACACCTAATGAGCTCAAAATAGGATTGCCATAGGATTCACTCATATACATCGTACCAAGCATAATAACAAACAGTATCGTCATGGCACCAACAATGGCATAACCTTGCCGCTTATCTTTCGCCATGTGACCAAATGCAAATACCAGACCGGCTGGAATCAGGAACATACTGAGCATTTCTAGGAAATTAGTTAAAGGTGTTGGATTTTCAAAAGGATGGGCCGAATTAGCGTTAAAGAAACCGCCGCCATTGGTTCCTAACATTTTAATGGCTTCCTGTGAAGCCACAGGTCCCATGGCCAATTTTTGTTCGGCGCCACCATCTAGCGTTTGTACTGCCGCATAAGGTGACAAGTTTTGCAGCACACCCTGCTGTACAAGAAGTACAGTGGAAAGTATCGCTAACGGTAGTAACACCCAAACAACACCGCGCACCATATCAACCCAAAAGTTACCAATAGTTTTAGCCGTCTTACGGGTAAGCCCCCGAATTAAGGCTATTGCTACAGTAAGACCAGTGGCAGCTGAAACAAAATTTTGTACTGTCAATACAGTCATCTGTGTAAAATAACTCATTGTAGTTTCTGGTGTGTAAGACTGCCAGTTGGTATTGGTCATAAAGCTTATTGCCGTATTTAAAGCCAAATGCCAGGGATCAACTCCAGCTAGATTTTCAGGGTTAAATGGCAGTACATCCTGCCATACTTGAATTAGGTATACCAGAATCATACCAAAAAAATTGAAGATTAGCAGTGCCACAACATACTGCTTCCAATTCATTTCTTCTGTTTCTTTCACTCCGGTGATTCGATAGATTATTTTTTCTATAGGCTTGAACACAAAGTCAAAACTAGTTCGCTCCTGTGTAAACACTTTCGCCATGTATTTTCCTAAGGGCCAAGCGAGCAGTAGCAACACCACAAGGTATAAGGCGTACATTATTAAATCATTAGTCATTTTAAAACTCCTCCGGTTTCATTAATGCGTAAACTAAGTAGAAAAATAGAAGAACCGTAATCCCTCCTGCTAACCATAAGTCAGCCATTTATATCCCCTCTTCTCATATAAATTGATTCCACTGATATAATACCCCAGTTCTAGGTAAAGATGCAGTAAAGAAAATCCGCTACAATGTAAAGAAATCGTAAACTCAGTATGGTTCTTTAAAAAGCGTGTTTTATTTAGCCCCCATCCTCATTTTATTCATCAGCTTAAATTTAAAATCAGATCCTAATAAAAAGCTTCCACATGATGTGGAAGCTTTTTTATTTGCCCATCATCAAGCGATAACCTACACCTGATTCAGTGATGATATATCGGGGCTGAGCCGGATTAGGTTCGATTTTACGGCGTATTTGTCCAATGAATACTCTGATATAATGTGTATTTTCATTACACGCATTGCCCCATACTTTTTTTAATAAATATTTATGGGTCAACACCTTGCCGGTGTTTTGCGTTAATATTTTCAATATCTTATACTCCGTGGGTGTCAGCTTAATTTCCTTGTCCCCCCTCATGACATGGCGTCCAACTAAATCAACAACTAAGTCGCCATCTGATAATCTGGGAACATTTTCGGCTGTTATTGCATGGCGCAGAGCAACTCTAAGGCGTGCCAATAATTCACCCATACTGAAAGGCTTAGTGATATAATCATCTGCCCCCACATCCAGTGCTTCAATTTTTTCATTTTCCTGATCACGGGCAGTCAGAATAATGATCGGCACCTTTGACCATTCACGGATAGCTACTACTACCGCTTTTCCGTCAATATCAGGCAATCCCAAATCTAGCAAAATCAAATCAGGTATCAATATAGCTGCTCTATTGATACCCTCCTGCCCGGTTTTGCATTCGTCAACTTCATAGCTATGGGCAGTAAGGGATATCTTTAACAGTCGCCTGATTTGCGAGTCATCATCAATCACTAAAATACATGCCCCATTATTCATCGTTCACACCGCCTGTTTATATACGCAAACTATCTATATTGCGTTTTTTATTTAAATCCTATAAGTTTCGGCCACAATAATAAGCCAATGCAAATTCCCAGAAAAAATGTTAGGACAGGTAAGCCCTCTGCCATAGTATTCACTCTCTTTTCTAAATATATAACAAGACTATCGGATGACTCGACTGTGACGAACGTTTTGCCACTACTTTCGTGTTGGCCGAATTAAATGAATCTGCAATTGATCCTTTCTAGTAAAATGTTTAAAAAACTCAATTCCCGTTTCAACTGAGATGCAGGTAAAATATACTGCTATCAAAATTATCAAACCTAGTGCTAATTTTATTTGTAATATAGTTGTAAAATCCATGATCGTCACCTCCATAACTATCTTCACCTTGATATTAACATGCTTTATCATAAAGATGGTGTCAGGAAATAATGCTTTTTGGTAAAGAAAAAGTAAGGATTGAAATACATATAATGTGCTTGATAGTCAGTAAGTTGATAAAATTACAGCACTTATGTATATATATATATAGCATTACGAAATTCACTCTTCATTTCTTTAAGTTCTTCGTAAAATATTCGATAATCTCTCTACGGCGAATGATTCCGATAAAAAAGTCACGATCATCTACCACTGGAATAAAATTTTGGATCATAGCCACAGAAAGTAAATCCTCTATTTCTACATCAATTAGTACTGGAGTATTCGTCATCTGTCGAGGAATATCTTTGAGCATGACCCGCTCCGTCCCGACAAAAGTTAACCCCATGGTATTTTTCATTTTCCATAATAAATCACCTTCCGTAATTGTCCCAGCATATCTACCCTCTTCGTCAACGATTGGAACAGCCGTATAACGGTGATATTCCATTTTCTCAAGCGCTTGCCGCATCGTACAATGTAAAGGTAAATAAATTATATCTTTTTTGGCTATAAGGAAAAAAGCTATATTCATAAAGTAATCTCCACTCCATGTATAATAGGGTTCTGGTGCAAAAAAAATCGCAAAGTCAACGATCTCCGCACTTTCACCTGAATATCAAGCTGCGATCCCCATAATCTTATTTATAAATTCAACCTCAGAAGGGACACATTGAATTTCTGAACTGCACCCTGTCAAGTAGACAACACAAATAAATAAAGATATTTAAGCAGCCTTGGTTCGAACTTCCATCGGACTGAGGCTGTTTAGTTTTGCCTGTAATCTTTCGTAATTATAAAAGTAGATATAGTTAACAATATCTTTCTTAAGCGCCTCAAAGGTTTGGTATTTATGTAGGTAATACTTTTCACACTTAAGTGTTCCCCAAAACCCTTCCATGGGTCCATTGTCAATACATTTGCCAACACGCGACATACTCTGAGTCAAACTATGGGATTCTAATCGTTTCTTAAAGCCCCATGAGGTATATTGATATCCTCTGTCACTGTGAATCATAGGAGTACTACCCGGCGCAACTTTCAAGGCCAAATCTAATGTCTGAAATACTAAACTGTTATTATTCGAAAGGCCTAAAACATAGGCGACGATAGATTTGTCATTCAAATCCAAAATAGCACTAAGATAGGCTTTCTGCCCGTTTCCATACTTGAACTCCGTTACATCGGTCAGCCATTTTTTATTGGATTCTTCTGCAGTGAATTTACGGTTTAAGAGATTATCAGCAACTTGCTGCGGTGTTGACTTAACATATTTCTTTTTCTTTCTACGAATGACTGACTTGATTCCCGCTAACTTCATGAGACGATACACTCGTTTGTGGTTAATTGGCTGACCTGTTTGCCGTCTTAGATTGATAGTTAATTGACGATACCCATAAATGCCATCAACCTTTTCATATAGTAAAATCATCGCTTTAAGAATTTGTTGGTTTTCTTGCTCATGGGGACTGACTTTGCGCTTTAGCCATTTATAATAGCTCGAGCGCGGGATTTCTGCTATTTCACACAGCACACTCACACTATAAGGGCTTTCCTGCTGCACAGTTTGGATGGCTAGGTAGATTTTTTCGTGCCGAATTCGGCTTAGGATCGCCGCCCTTCGAGTTCCTGCAATTTTTTTAACAAGGCGTTCTCCGCTTTGAGTCGCTCATTTTCGTATTCAAGTTTTTTCATAGCAATCTTTTGTCGATCAGCATCACTTAATTCTTCGAGTGCTCTTTTTCTCCCGCGTCCATCTTTTAAAGCATCTTCTCCACCACCTTCATACTTTTTTACCCATTGGTAAACCTGTTGGTATTAAACCTGATAAGTATTTGAAGCCTTTTCGCAATCATGGTTGTGAGAGAGGCAGTATATTACAATCTCAATCCGTTCTTTCCAATTTGTCGACCGTCCCTTAGTCATAGCGTGTACTCCTCCATCATTATTGGATTTAAATCTGCTATGACTATTATACTTGTTAATCCATCTTGTGATTTGTGTACGACTGGCTATTTTATACTTATCTATTATTTGAGTCTGTGAGTAATTTCCTGAAAGATATTCATTAACAGCTTGAAGTTTAAGATCTGGAGAATACCTTTTATTGTGGGTTCGAATCTCTAATCCTTCATATCCATACAATTCATAAATATGGTGCCATTTCTCCAACGTGGTTATATTAAGATCATATTTTTTTGCAACATCTAAACGTATAGCTTGACCCATTTCAAGTTCTTGTAAAATCGCTAGTTTTTCCGAGGCACTGTATTGGCTTATTTGGGACATTGAAATGCTCCCCTTTCCGGTAATAGGTTTTTATTATTTAACCTGTCTACCTTTAGGGGAGCATATCAAATCTCCCTTATTTTTGTTTTTTGATTTATAACACGTTCAGCTGGCCTAGAGAGCTAAGTGTCCATGTTTTATAAAATTGCCCTCAGCGAGTTTCCAATTGTTACACCTCCTTTCACTCTCTCCCGAATAAATTATAATAATAAGGCACCGCGATACGCTTATTAACGAGTCACACTCTCCCAATGCTCATTGATTATCTTTGCCATAAGTTTCTTTCCTTCAATATCTGGATGTAATCCGTCGATGGCATAATAATTGGGCAACTTCCGATTGTTATCGAAAAAATACGGCCCAAGGTCAATATAATACTCTTGCTTACAGATAAAATCATTGACTTTTCCAAACTCCTTTTGCCAGTTTGGAACTGTTTCCTGATTGAAGGCTTTTTCGATTGCCGAAGGATTGATTGGCAATAGGGTTAAAAATATTGGCCGAATACCATTGGCTAAGCATTTGTTTTTTATAATTGTAAGTTCGTCTATTACTGTGTTTGTGGGAACACCGTGACGAAGACTATTGGTGCCGCCTAATATGATGAGAAAATTAGGTTTATAGGGTAGAACGTCGTTATCAAAACGGGCAACCATCGTTTCTGAAGTATCACCGCTTTTACCCAGGTTGACAACTGGGAAATTTAGATAGGTTTGAAAATCATACTCCCAGTCTGAGGGGCTATACGAGATGGCACCGCCACCATGCGTTATACTATCACCTAAGGTTGCTGCATAATTATATTTACTAGGATCTACTATAAAAGGTTGGGCGTCTGAATATACACCCACAGCCTTGTTTTGATCATCAAGTCCGCGTACTCGCCAGTAGTATGTGCCTGGAATGCTGCGGGCTTCATCATCGTAGCAGTCAAAACCGACTGCTTCTTTACTTCCGATGCGATATTGGGACGGCTTAGTATCATTGGGATTTTCCGGAAGTTGACTAGTAATTTCAACTTCATACTTTGAAGCCCCAGTTATAGGTATCCAGCAATATACAGGATACAACGGTGTAGCACTCTCATTGGTATTGAACTGAACAGTTGGTATAGGTTTTAACAGCGGATGGATTGTGTGATCGATGAGAATTTGATTAGCATCTGAAAATACGCCTAATGCATTTCCGTCCAAGTCTAAAGCACGTACACGCCAATAGATTATGTTTACTTGGTATTGTGATAAGTCAGCATTATAACCGTTCGTAAAAACCGCACGGGAACTGTATACTCGGTGCGATGACAATTCAATATTATTGGGTTGTTCCGGTGGTGCGCTTGTAAATTCGATTTCATAATACACTGCACCTGGTACCTTAGGCCAGGTGAGAGTCGGCTTATCTGTGGTCGGTTTAGTATCAGGGTAATTGAGACTTTCTACCGATCTAACGGCATTAGAATAGGAGCCAGAATTAAGTACTTGATTTGCACTTTGGTCAATTTCAGATTTATGTAACGTATTTGACCTTAAATCAAAGCTATCTAAACCAGTGGCATAATGAGTTCCTATCGTGAAAAATAGAATTGGCAATAGCTTGATGACAATGTAATTCATTAGATGGACCTCCCTATAACCTTGGTGTTTTGCAGCAACATCTACACTTAAGATACCACTGAATGCCGTAAAAAGGGTAATAAGAATACTTGCTAAAGCATAAATAATATGTAAAGTTTAATCAAATTACTGGTTGGTTGCGAGCATTAGAAATCAGTCGAAGCAAAAACAAAATTCAGGGGGTACTAAAATGTCTCAAGATATGAAAAAAGATTGTTACTGCCCAATTTAGGGCCTAACAATCTTTTTTCTTTTCTTACAATCTTTGAAGTATAGACTTTTCCAGTAGCCTCTCAGTCAGCTCTCTTAACCATATCCAGCATTAATCTATTATCATCCCCATAGTTCAACCATAAGTTTTTATCTTTAGAATTTACTATTGCTCTAACTTTAGTTTATCATTGTTACCATAAAGCTCCGTCACTTTATAAGGCAATTGTGCAGAATCATCGACTAAGTAGTGGAGAGCTTAAATGGAGACACTATAATTCGCGGTTCAATATATACTGGCTTAACCTCTTTACCGTTAGGATCTTTAAGCATAACCCATGTTCCTTCTGCGGATGCTGGTGAGAATAGACCATTAGGGTCAGCTTGGGCGATTGACGTTACATTACCATTGCCTCCATTGACTACCTTCTGTGGGTTGGTATACTGAGTAGCTGCAGGAATCCCATATCCAATTGATTCACCTATAAATATTAATTTACCAGTTTGTTCTGCAACTATATATGTGTAAGTTGTTAGTCCATCCTGATCACGTAATTCATAAATATCTTTAAGAAGTTTTTTCTCTCTAAAATTCTTTATAGCTGGCATTCCAACTTGAGAAGTGCCTTCTTGCAATATTTTTTCTTGCTGTACTTGTTGCCTCTGATCACTACTCGGCTGTATGGTGCCACAACCAGCTAATAATGCTACTATAAGTACAAGTGTTAAAACAGCTATAATCTTTTTCATCTATTCATCTCCTTATTTAGATACTTGTACGTTCTTTTTTCAATTGCTGTATAAACACCCTTAAATCTTGTGGTAGTTTATCTTCGTCATAGTCTGCTGCCCTGTGCAAGATTATCGATGCAAGAGCATCCTTGTGCGCTTGATCAGCCTTCACATACTCAAACTGCATGTTTTGTAATTCTTGAATCATACCCTGATTGTACGCCTTCGACTGTTCAAAAGTCTCCCTCCGAGCTTCCTCATACTTAGGTGCGAAGAACTTAAACATTGCCAAGTTATTTCCTTGAGAAATCCACCCAAAACTCATTAAAACTACAACTATCAATATCCCAATTGCTATTTTTCTCATAAAAGCTATCTCCCATTTATCCTTCATTCTCCCTTGCAACTCTCTTCAGGGAGATAAAGGGATTTTATTGACTCAACATACATACAGAGAGTTCCTTGAAAAGTAAAGTATAATAATTCACTACGGCTTGTAAATATCGAAAATAATTATCACAATACAAAGCGTGGATAACACTATTATACTAGTGCTAGTTTTATTTATAGTATAGTTGTAAAATCCATCATCATAGTCGCCTCCATAATTATTTTCATCTTCATATTAGCATGCTTTATCGTAAAAATGATGTCAGGAAAAAGCTACTTTACGTCAAAAAAAAGTAAGGATCTTTAAAAAAGGTACTATTTGCATGATAGTCCGCAAATAGTACTACAATTTATTATCACTTGTTATTAATAGAGATTGGATGAGATTATCTCAAAATTAGGAGCAAGGAATTTCTTATTTCCCATTCCTAGCAGACGAATAATATCAATGTATTTTCTTAATGCATTCTATATTCTTTTCTCCCGCCATTCTAATCTTTACTTTTTTTGATATAAATCGTTTATTTCTTGATGTCCTTAAAAAAAAGATCAACTTCCAATTGGGAGTCGATCCTAAGTCTTCTATTTTTTCAAGTGAAAGGGAACGCTCGTCACAATCACATTTTCTCTTAGAATGAGTAAAGTGCGAAGCACCCATCCTGTCTGGTTGTGAAGCAGACGGTGCCACCATTTTTTTGTTTGAAATTCGGGAATTAATATTGTGATAAAATCCTCTGGATTTTTCTGCTGTTCTAATTGGCTAATGTAATTG
>Ga0209123_1001728_pt1 | contig 20532 bp, 16 predicted proteins | sample BarGraIncu00431A_FD_184500 | JGI IMG/M metagenome (GOLD analysis project Ga0209123, IMG submission 184500) | Arctic peat soil microbial communities from Barrow, Alaska, USA - Barrow Graham LP Incubations 004-31A (SPAdes) (version 2) | ecosystem: Environmental > Terrestrial > Soil > Wetlands >... | reverse complement strand
TTCAAGGTCAATTGGACGAAGTTTATGTCTATCCGTTTGCATTGACTACTATTCAGGTTGATTCTTTATTCCATGATACCGGTACTGAAGTATTGCCAACCGCTACTGAGATGAAAGCAGTTAAAGTCGGAACTGATATTAACCTAACCTGGAAAGACAATGCTACCAACGAATTGGGGTATTGGATTTACAGAGCTGTAAAAATCAGTGACACAGAATTTCTTGGGTCCACGAAAATTGGTGAAGTAGCTGCCAATGTATCAAGTTATACCGACACTACTGTCCCAGTTACAAATAAGAAAAATTATGTATATTCAGTAGTTGCCTATTCACAATTGGGATTGTCTTTAGAATCTGATAAGGCAGAAATTGTTTTGACTGGTATAAATGAATTGATTGTTCCAGATTTCAAGGTTTATCAGAATCCAGAAGAGAAGACTCTCATGGTTACAGCTGACAATGAAATTAGTTCAATTGTATTATATGATTTAACGGGACGAATAATTACATCTGTTGCTCCTAATGCTAAGACATCCAAACTAAGTTTAAATAACTTCATGAATGGTATTTATGTGCTTAGAGTTAAAATGGGTAACGTTGTATATAATCGGAAAATTTTAATAACTAAATAGAATCATTCCCTTTATAAAATTTTATATTTCACACATGGTTTTTTTAGGAGAACTATGTGTGAAATTATTTTTTCAACTAACTTCAATGGTATGTCATCAAACGACATTAAATTAATAAGATGAAGAAATTCCATAAAGTACTAATTATAATTTGTGTGTCTTTTCTTTATCAAAATCTGTCAAATGCAACCGGCATTAGCGATTTTCTTAATTTATCATATTCGAATTTGATTACTTGAACGATTATGAACTATCGATTTTTTGTTCCTAAAGGTTACGATAGTAGGAATGAATATCCACTTAATGGATTTATACATAGAGTAGGCGAAATAAAACAAAATAATACCGCACAGGTTGGTGTGGGTTGTAACTTTGGGCTAATGATACTATCCAATCCAATCATCCTTGCTTTATTGTTGCGCATAAAAGTTATGGAAATAATGGTTACTGGGCAAATGCAAATTGGTGGGAAGGAAACTATTTGCAGGATAAGATCACAATCTCAGAAAGCCTTCAGAATTACATAAGTATTATTGAACTTGTAACAGGTCAATATAGCATTGATGCAAGTAGAATATATTCAACCGGTTTGCCAATGGGCAGTGGTGGAACCTTGGCTACACTTACAGGATTTCCCGATATGTTTGCTGCGGCTATTCCTATCTGCGGCTATGGTGATGTTACTAAAATGCCATTAATTAAAGATATTCCTATCCTGACTTTTCATGGTAGCGATGATGACGTTCTCAATGTAGAGAAACCACAAGGGCACTTGTTAATACATTGAAAAACGTTGGAAGTAAAGTTGTTAAATATACAGAGATGACTGGTAAACGACATGTTATTTGGGAAAACGGTCTGGGTAGTAACGTTTATTTTACGCCTGGATTAGCTAATTGGTTGTTTGCTCAAAAGAAGTCAATAGAAGCAAATCTAAATCCTAATGTTTATAATGAAAGAACAAACATTAAAGTTTATCTAAATCAGGAAACCTGTTTTTTAGCAGTTTCAGGATTGAAAGAAGGCCAAAATGATCTAACTATATTTGATGAAACCGGAATTGTTAGGTACAAAACAACTACAAATGATACAAATTTTGATATTGATTTATCAGGAATTTCAAAAGGAATTTGCATTCTAAAATTGAATAAAAGCTATATTAAAAAAATAATTTTAAAGTAGATTGTATATCTGTTTCTTTTATAGTCGCGCTAAAATTGATATCAAAAAGTCAGTAATAAAAACTTTAAAAAACTATTAATAAAGTATGTTAAATGGCATTAATTAGATATTAAAATATACTTTGTCGTTTTATTTTAAAGTTTTGAAGAATTTAAGAATGCAAGAGTTTTTTTTATCTAATTATAAGTATTTTGAATGAAATATATCAAAACAACATAGAATTTTAAGTTCATAAATTGAAAGAAAATTTTAGTGGTTGTTTAATCCAATTTAGAATTTATTTGAACTGCACATTCTTTAAATTACGACTGATAAGATAACCATTAAAATTTTATTTTGTACTGAAACATATTAATATAAAAGTAAAAAAGAATATGAAAATCAATAAAAATCTGATACTGTTTATATCCATAACATTTCTAAGTTTAATAGCTTTGTCTCAAGCAAAATCGGAGACAAATAATACTATAAAAGTCATTAATCAAACTATAGAAATTAACACTACGACAAAGGGCAAGCCTTATATGCATTTTTCGAATTTATGTTTCTGTGCAGGTCGCGCCAATGAAGGATTGCGCGCCGGTTGGCAGGATCAACTGAAAACCGTTAAAGAAAATTGCGGGATGAAATATATTCGATTTCATGGTTTGTTTCACGACGATATGTTTGTTTACCGTGAAATCAATGGGAAACCAGAATATAATTGGCAATATGTAGACGATTTGTATGACCGCCTTTTGGCACAAGGTGTGCGCCCCTTTGTAGAACTAAGCTTTTTCCCGGCAGCAATGTCTGAAGGTGAAGGTACAACATTTTGGTGGAAAGCACACACTAAACCTCCGAAAGATCTAAGCAAATGGGGTGATTTAGTAAAAAGTTTTACCCAACATTGTGTAGATCGTTATGGTATAACTGAAGTAAGAAATTGGTACTTTGAAGTTTGGAATGAACCAAATTTAGACTATTTCTTCAAAGGTACCATGGACGATTATTTCCAACTATACAAAGTTTCAGCTTTGGCAGTGAAATCTGTTGACAAGTTTCTTAGAATTGGTGGCCCGGCTTCTACCAACTTTACCATTGACAAGAAGGATGAATTTCGATTAAAAGAAATGTCACATAAAAAAAACCTGTCTCTGGAAGAATTAGAGCAAGCAACTTATATTGGAAATTGGGTACGTGAATTGCTGGAATTTTGCAAAAAGGAAAATGTGCCTATCGATTTTGTTTCCTGTCATCCTTACCCAACTCACTTTCCACTTGACTTGGGAACCCCTCAAAACATAGATATTTCAAGGTCTGTAAATTCTGTTAAGACTGATATGAATTGGGTTAAAAAGGTTGTCGCTGAAAGTGCCTTCCCTAATGCCGAAATACATCTTACCGAATGGAATTCAAGCCCAACGCTACACGATTTTACACATGATTATCCACAGGAAGCAACTTACATTACTAAAGTCAATATTGATTGTATTGGCTTGGTTAACTCAATGGCTTATTGGACATTTAGTGATATTTTTTATGAGGAAAATGGAGCAGCATGGAGTATTTTTAATGGAGGTTTCGGACTGTTAAACTTTCAGGGTATACCCAAACCTTCATTTCATGCTTATCGGTTTTTAAACCAACTTGGTAATCAAATAATTGAAAAAAAGGACAATTACATTTTTACAAAAGATTCATTGAGTCAAATACTTTCCGGGATTATTTACAATTATCCATCAGAAATTGAATCTGCCATACCCATTTCACGCGACAGTGTTAATTTCGCGGAAAAAACACTTAACACAGGCAGCCTAATCCATTCGACCATTACGCTAAAAAATGTAAAATCCGGTTCTTGTTTTGTAATTGAAATACTTGACAAAGATCATGGATTTGCCTATAGAAAGTGGGAAGAAATGGGTAGTCCAAAATCACCTAACCGCGAAGAAACAAAACTGTTGATAGATGAAGGATGGAAAACTGAAAAACGTTTTATTACAGCAGATAAAAGTGGAGTGTTAACTATTGAACTGGACCTTAAGCCATGGGCGGTTGCACTAATCAAAGAATTGAAATAGGTATTTATTTAATTATGAGTTTACGAATCTATGTGATTATTCAAACTATAATAGGATTTTTATTAATATCACGAATTGCAAATCACATAAAGATCTCCGATAATTAAGATTAAAACGCCAATGTATTAACCATTATCCATTATGGCTGCAGTAATCATTCAAGAGAATCATTCCCTATTCATTAATATTGTAAAATTAAACCTTGAGTAGAGCACTAAATTATTAAAATTTATGAAACTGAAAAAGTTGATATTATTTTTGATCTCTTTATTCTTTGTTGTAAACGCATCTTTATCCCGGAACAAGGTAGATGCCCCAAAACCAATTTACCCTATACCTTCTGCAAACCAATTAACCCGTCAGGAAATGGAACTATGTGCATTTGTACATTTTTCAATCAATACTTTTACCGATTTGGAGTGGGGAATGGGTAACGAAAAAGAATCTATGTTTAATCCCACCAAAGCTAATCCCAATCAATGGGTAAAGGTTTTAAAAGGGACAGGTTTTAAAGGCATTATCCTTACTTGCAAACACCACGATGGTTTTTGTCTGTGGCCCAGTAAATATACAGAACACTCTATAAAAAACAGTCCGTATAAAAATGGCAAAGGTGATATTGTTAAGGAATTGTCGAATGCCTGTAAGAAACAGAATGTTAAATTTGGTATATATCTTTCACCGTGGGACAGAAACCGTGCTGATTATGGCACACCCACTTATGTTGAATATTATCGTAAGCAACTGAAAGAGTTGTTTGACAGCTATGGTCCTGTTTTCGAGATGTGGTTCGATGGGGCAAATGGAGGAACAGGCTATTATGGCGGATCCAATGAAAACCGAAAAATTGATGGGAAAACATATTACGATTGGCCAAAAACGCTTGAGATGATAAGAGTTATAGAACCTGAAATTATTTTTTTTAGCGATGCGGGTCCTGGCGTTCGTTGGGTTGGTAATGAAGATGGTTATGTTGGCACGACCAACTGGTGTCAACTGAATAGTGATACGCTATATGCAGGGAAACAAAACATAAACCAGTTGCTAAATGAAGGGTCAGAACATGGTACTTCATGGGTACCTGCCGAAGTAGATGTTTCAATTAGACCCGGATGGTTTTATCACCAAAAAGAAGATGAAAAAGTGAAGTCGCCGGTGGAAATATTTAATATTTACCTGACATCTGTAGGCAGGGGAGCCATGCTACTATTAAATATACCTCCCGATAGAAGGGGCTTGATTCATGAAAACGATGTGAAATCTCTAAAAGGTTTTCGTGAAATACTCGATAGGGAATTTAAAACAAATCTGGCAGATAATAAAATTGTTACAGCTACTTCAACACGCGGTAATGACAAAGAGTTTGCTCCTGCTAACATAACCGATAAAAAAAAAGAAACATATTGGACTACAGATGATAATATAATATCATCCAGCCTCGAAATAAACTTAGACAAAGTAAAAACGGTAAAATACATTGTATTACAAGAATATATAAAACTTGGCCAAAGAATAAGAAAATTCAATGTTGAAGTAAAACAAGGAAATGTTTGGATAAAAGTGGCTGAAGAAACAACAGTTGGTTATAAACGGATTCTTAAAATAAATCCGATTCAAACAGATCAGATTAGAATAACAATTTTGGAATCTAGGGCATGCCCAATTATTTCTAATGTGGAGGTATATTAGGTTTTATAAATATAATGAATAGAGGTTTATCCTGTTCTCCTTTTTTTTTTACTAATTGATATTATTTACCTTATTTTCTATTTCCCAATGAAAAAAACAACATCAGCAATTCTCATTTCGCTATTCATCGTAAGTGCAATGGCCGTTAAAGCTGCTCCTGACAAAAAAAATAACAAAGCAGCAAATCTCATTCAAACCATTGAGGTAAACACTTCGGAAAAAGGAGAACCTTTAGTCCATTTTTGGAGCGTTTGTTTTGGAGCAGGCCGTGCTAATGAGGGTTTACGTGCCGGCTGGCAGAATCAATTGAAAACTGTCAAAGAAAATTGTGGTATGGGTTACATTCGATTTCACGGTCTGTTTCACGATGATATGTTTGTATATCGCGAAATCAATGGAAAATCAGAATACAATTGGCAATATGTAGATGATTTGTATGACCGTCTTTTAGCACAAGGTGTGCGCCCCTTTGTTGAACTAAGTTTTTTCCCGGCAGCAATGTCAGATGGTGAAGGCACTGTATTTTGGTGGAAAGCGCATAGCAAACCGCCTAAAGATTTGACTAAATGGAGCAACTTAGTAAAAAATTTCACCCAACATTGTGTGGATCGTTATGGTATCGATGAGGTACGCAAGTGGTATTTTGAGGTTTGGAACGAACCTAATCTTGATTATTTTTTCAATGGCACAATGGACGATTACTTTCAGATTTATAAAGTGTCGGCAAATGCCGTAAAATCTGTCGACAATCAACTTCGGATCGGCGGGCCCGCCACCACTAACTTCACTATTGACAAAAAGGATGAATTTCGCCTGAAAGATATGTCGCAGAAAACCAAGCTCACGCTTGAAGATTTGGAAAAGGCAACATATAATGGAAACTGGGTGCGCGAGATGTTAGCATTTTGTAAAAAAGAAAACCTACCTGTTGATTTTATTTCTTGTCATCCCTATCCTACACATTTTCCTCTTGACATGAATACATCTCAAAAAGTTGACATTACACGATCTGTTAATTCAGTAAAAACCGATATGAAATGGCTTCACAATGTAATTGCCGAAAGTGCCTATCCAAATGTGGAAATACATTTAACCGAATGGAGTTCGAGCCCTTCTCCACGAGACTATACTCACGATTACCCACAGGAGGCTACTTATATTGTAAAAATAAACATCGATTGTATAGGTTTGGTCAATTCATTAGCTTACTGGACATTTACCGATATTTTTGAAGAAGGTGGCGGTGCATGGAGTGTTTTTCATGGAGGTTTTGGACTGTTAAATTTTCAGGGGATACCCAAACCTGCATTTCATGCTTATCGGTTTCTTAACCAACTGGGAAACCAAATAATTTTAAAAAAAGACAATTACATTTTCACCAAAGATTCGTTGAGTCAAATGCTTTCCGGAATTATTTACAATTACCCCGCAGAGATTAAAACGGCAATACCCATGTCGCGCGATAGTAATAATATTGCAGAAAAAACATTACAGACCAGCAATTCAATTCGTTCGGTCATTACACTTAAAAAACTAAAACCCAATTCATGTTTTCAAATTGAAATACTTGACAAGGGCCATGGTTTTGCCTTTAGGAAATGGGAAGAAATGGGTAGTCCCCAATCACCTGACCGCGAACAAACCAAAATATTGATAGATGAAGGTTGGAAAACTGAAAAACGTTTTATAACAGCAGATAAAGAAGGAGTATTGACTATTCAGATAGACCTAAAGCCCTGGGCGGTTGCATTAATCAAAGAAATATAGTAAAAAAAATCTAAATTATGAGACGAATAAAATTTTTAATTTTCGCATTATTCTTAGGATATACAATACATGCCGAATCTGTCGAATTCCCTTCAAATGCAGGAATAATTAATGTAAAAGATTATGGTGCAAAAGGTGATGGAATAACTGATGATACTAAAGCATTTAATGACGCGATAAACAAAAACTGGACATTTATTGGAGGCAACCCAAACAATTTCAGATTTATATATATTCCAAACGGAACTTATTTGGTTACAAACGAGATATTTTGGATGAGATGGTTGGTTTTCCAGGGGCAAAGTGAAGCCAAAACCATTATAAAACTTAAAGATAACTGTGAAGGATATCAGGATATCACAAAGCCTCGCCCTGTTTTACATTGTCGGTTTACTGGTCTTAAAGAGTCGCCATGGGATGGTACAAACAACTCATCGTTTGCCAATTACATTCAAAACTTAACAGTAAATACAGGGACCGGAAATCCGGGAACTATTGGTATTCAATATAATAACCACAATGAAGGAGCCATACGTAACGTAAGCATTACAAGTGGTGATATCAAAAAAATTGGAAAAGTGGGACTCGACCTGAGTGAAACAGAATTTGGTCCCGGTCTTATAAAAAACGTTACCATCAATGGTTTTGATATTGGCATAAAAACGATAGAGCTACCTTCAAATGTTACACTCGAAAATATTACCATTAAAAACCAGTTGGTGTTGGGCATAGAGAATCATTTCCCGATGTCATTGCTCAACTTAGTCAGCTTTAATAAGGTAAAGGCAATAAGCAATGGACCCGAACATATTGCCCAATTGGTATTGATCAATGCCAATTTAACAGGAGGTGATTCAAACACAAATGCCATTGAGAATATTGGAGAAGCGACCATTTATCTACGGAATATCAATGCAAAAGGATACAGTATGTCGCTTAACAATAAGGAGATAAAGAAGAAAGGAAAGATATTGGAATATTGGTCCGGTGAAGAATTTTCATTGTATCCATCGCCCAGAGGATATTTGAAATTGCCTGTTAAAGATGCTCCACTAATTTTTGAAGAACCTATTTCTAAATGGGTTTTTATTGATCCTTCTGCTGAAGATGATACCAAAGCTATTCAGGATGCTATTGATGGGGGAGCTTCAACTCTATATTTAAAATTCGATGGGAAATATCAAATCTCTAATACTATCTACCTACGAGCTAATGTGAGACGAATTGTGGGTATGAATGCCAATATTAATGCTAATCCCGAATCTTTTAACAAAGGCAATAAACCCATGTTTGTAGTTCAAACGACGAAGCCACTTACCATCGAATTTTTTCATTGTCAGCAATATGCAGAACCCTATTACAAAACATTTAAAATTGAAACAAATAAACCGATATTTTTCAAATCCTGCAAAATGGGCGTTTCGTCGGGTACACGCGGTTATATTGTTAATACCAAAACCGCAAAAGGTGGCAACCTGTTTTTCGAAGACACCCATGAACAAATAAAATTGAAATTTTCGGCCAATTTATGGTGTCGTCATTACAATCCGGAGAACAATCCGGCAGGTGAACACCTGGATGCTATTTATATCGAAAACAATGGCGGAAATGTTTGGGTGCTGGGTTTCAAAACTGAAGGTATTGCTTTAAATGTTTTAACAACCAATAAGGGGAGAACTGAAATTTTAGGAGGTTATTTTCGTGATCATATTTTCTTTGATAAAGAACCTCCCTTTTTTGTTACAGAAAACGCCTCAATATCGGCCAGTTATTATCAATACGACTGGGATGGAAAGCACACTAGAACCCTTGTAGCCACCGAAAAGCAAGGCAATGAAACAAAATCACAGCTTGTACCAACGGGCAATCATAATGTAATACTTTATAGAGGAGGAAAATAAACCTAAAATTCACGAACATGAAATCATTAAAAAACAAAACAGTATTAACTATTTCATGCATTTTATTTTCCTTTTGCGGTTTAATAAATGCACAACTTACCGTTTCAAACTATTTTGGCAACAACATGGTGATTCAGCGTCAACAACCTATTAAGGTTATGGGTAATGCTAAACCAAATCAAAATATTGAGCTAAAGTTTGCCGACCAGAAACAATTAACCACTGCAAATGCCGAAGGTAAATGGCAAATAGTTTTTAATGCCATGCCTGCTGGTGGGCCATTTAACTTAAGTATTAAAGCCGCCAAGGAACAATTAAATTATTCCAATATTATGCTGGGCGATGTATGGTTTTGCTCGGGGCAATCGAACATGGAATTTGCTCTTCGCGATTGTATCAATGGTCAAAACATAGTAGATAGTTCAAATTATCCCAACCTGCGTTTTTTTAGGGTACCACACAAAATAGCTTTTGAAAATAACGATACCGCTGCAAATGTGACCTGGAAAGTAATGAGTCCGGCTACCAGTTTCGATTTTTCGGCCGTAACTTACTTTTTTGGATTAAACTTGTATAAGAAATTAGGTGTACCTATTGGATTTATTCACTCAAACTGGGGAGGAACCAATATCGAATCGTGGATGCCATCAAACAATAATACCGATTTGAATCCCGATTTTAAAGATTATGTTAATAAATCGAAGAAACGTATTGAAGAACTGAAAGCACTGTGGGTCATAACACCCTCGGAATGTAAAGGACCAAAAGATATTAACAATCTAAACTGGGTAGATGCAGAAGTGCCGGGTTACTTAGAAAACTATGGATACCCTGGCTTTAATGGTACTGTGTGGTATAAAAAATCAATTAATGTTGACTCATTGCCAGCAGATTCAAAGACCATTATTCACTTAGGCTATGTTGACGATGCCGACAGCACCTGGATAAATGGACAATTTGTTGGAACCACTAACGAATATAATATATTTAGGAACTATGTTGTCCCAACCGGCGTACTAAAAAAAGGCAATAACCAAATAGTTGTGCGTGTAGACGATTTCAGGGGAGCGGGAGGTTTTTGGGGTAGTTCAACGAATTTTGAGTTGTTGGTTGATACAAACCGGTATGCTTTGAATGGCAAATGGAAATTTAAACCTTGCAGCAAAAATGCACAATTTGATTTGCAAGAACCGGGGCCAAACGATATACCTCAATCTTTGTATTATGGCATGGTTGAGCCCTATACTCAATTTCCTGTAAAAGGCGTTATTTGGTACCAGGGCGAAGCCAATGTTACTGCTGCTGCCGAATACAAGTTGCAGTTTCAGAACCTTATTAATGGATGGCGCAAGGCCTGGAGAAATCCCGATATGGCATTTTGTTTTGTGCAATTGGCTAATTATCTGCCAAGTTTACCAAATCCGTCGGAAAGTGATTGGGCCGAATTGCGCGAAGCCCAAACCACGGCCTTACAATTGCCCAATACTGCAATGGCAGTAGCTATCGATATTGGCGAAGCCAATAATATACACCCTAAAAACAAACAAGAGGTAGGTAAACGACTATATTTTGGAGCTTTAAAGGCTGCATATCATATGGATGCCCCATCGTCAGTTATTTACATGAATCATGAAATTGTGGCCGACTCAATAATTGTATCATTTAGTCCCACAAGTGCAAAAATATTTGTTTCCAATAATCAATTAATTAAGGGGTTTGCTATTGCTGGCGTCAACCGGGTTTTTTACTGGGCCAAGGCTAAAATTGAAAACAATAAATTGGTTGTGTGGAGCCCAAATGTTACAAAGCCTTTAGCCGTAAGATACGCTTGGGCCGACAACCCCGAGGGTGCCAACCTATACAATGAACCTAATTTGCCTGTTTCCCCTTTTAGAACAGATTGTTGGTAAATTTCGGTAAAATAACATACATGATGTTTATATCCTTTTTAATGTTTTGTTTAACTAAAAAATAAAGATCGTTAAAAAATATATACCTAAAATTTAATTGAGCGATAAATAAATATTGGAATAATTCACTAAAAACTATCATTTAATGACACTGCATTTAATTGACAATCTTGTAATTTTAAGCTATCTAATTGTGCTTCTGCTCATCGGGTTGTTTATGCGTAATGCAAAAAAAACCGGACATGATTTGTTCCTTGGAGGTAAAACATTTAAGTGGCCGCTTATTGGATTTACTTTGTTTGCTACCAATGTAAGTCCTATGATGTTGGTTAGTTATGCAGGATTAGCCTATACAACAGGGATAGTAGGTGCCAATTTCGAATGGTTGGCCTGGCCTTTTCTTATTTTGTTATCGATGGTTTTTTTGCCTTATTACTTTGCAGGCAAGGTTACCACCATGCCCGAATTTATGATGCAACGGTACGGCAAAAGGGCATACAGCTTTTTGACCGGTTACACTTTGTTTTCAATATTGGTCATTTGGCTCGGCGGTTCGCTGTATGCCGGTGGTATTATTGTGTCTCAGATATTAAATATTCCCTTATGGGTAGCCATGGTAGTTACTGTAGTTATAGCCACCAGTTACACAGCTGTGGGTGGCTTAGCAGCAATTATTAAAACTGATGTATTCCAATCGGTAGTTATCATTTTAGGTTCAGCTGTATTGGTGGTGTTGGCTTTATTAAAAATAGGTAGTATAGACAATCTGGTGCAAGGGGTGCCCTCTCATTTCTGGCATCTCTTTCGCTCGTCGTCAGATGACTATCCTTGGTATGCCATACTGCTTGGCTACCCTGTTGTGGGGGTATATTACTTTTGTACCGACCAAAATATTGTACAAAAAGTACTGGCAGCAAAAAGCATTGAAGAAGGACAACGCGGTTCTATATTTTTAGTAGTCCTGAAAATATTTACCCCTATGTTGTTTTTGTTTCCGGGTATTTTATGCCTTGTATTGTACCCCGACCTTGCTAATTCCGACCGTGCATATATAACTATGGTAACTAACATATTGCCAACCGGTTTGGTGGGTTTGTTAATTGCCGGTCTTTCAGCAGCACTTATCAATGCAATAGCAACAGCCCTTAATTCTTTTAGTACCGTATTTACCTTAGATGTGTATAAAAGAGCTATTAATCCTACTGCCGATGCTGTAAAGCTAAAACATATAGGTCAGATTATTACCATCGTAGCAGCCATTTTAGCTGTATTTATTGGCTTTTCGTTTTCACTTATTGGTAAAAATTTATTCAATATTACCCAGGGAATTGCCGGTTTTATAGCTCCTCCGCTTACCGTAGTATTTTTATTAGGTGTATTATGGCGTAGAGCTACCAGGTTTTCTGCCGACCTAACAATGTATGGGGGCGGTGCCTTGTGTTTAATCATTAGTTTTTTGTATTTCCTTAAAATACCCAGCGAAGCATTTTGGCCACATTTCATGCTCCTTTCTTTTTATCTGTGCATTGGATTGATGGCATTTATGATTATTGTTTCATTGATGTCGAAACCCGACGAAAACAGTAATGTGCAAACTCTCCGTGAAGTAAATAAAGCATCAGGGATCAAAACCAACAAAAAGATTTGGCTTTTATGGACGGTTTTGGCGGTGATAATGATAAGTCTATATATAATTTTTAAATAATAACAGAATGATAAAAGTTGCAGTTGTTGGAGCCGGAACCATGGCAACGCGTCATGCAGAGGCATATGCAGTTAATCCGAAATGTCAGTTGGTAGCTGTTTGTGATACCAATTTCCTAAAAGCCGACTTACTGGCGAAACAGTTCGGCGCAAAGGCTTTCCAGTCGTATAGCAATATGCTTGACAACGAAAGTATAGATGCTGTTGCCATTGCTACCCCCGATCAGTTTCATGCCATCATGGCTATCGAGGCATTTGAACGTGGGAAGCATGTTATGTGCGAAAAACCACTGGGGTTGTCGGTAACCGAGGCTAAAAACATGGTAAATGCTGCAAAAAAAAGCAATTTGGTAAACATGGTAAACTTCACATACCGCAATGCCCCTGCTGTTCAAACAGCCAGGGAATATGTGTTGTCCGGCAAAATAGGGCAGATTAGGCATTTCAGCGCAAGCTATCTGCAAAGTTGGCTTGTGTCAACTGCATGGGGCGATTGGCGTACCGATGCAAGCTGGCTCTGGCGGCTCTCAACTGCTCATGGCAGTAATGGGGCATTATTCGATATTGGCGTGCATTTAATAGATCTGGTTACATTTATTGCAGGTGATTTTGAGTCAGTACAATGCCAAACCCGTTGCTTTAATAAAGCCCTGGATAATATAATTGACCAATACACCCTCGATGCAAACGATTCGGCTCTAATTATTGCAAATTGCAGCAACGGAGCTTTTGGTTCATTGCAACTTACCCGATGGGCAACGGGACACCTTAATGATATTACAGTTACTCTGCATGGTGACAAGGGAGCTATAAAAATCGATTTGACTAAAAGTCAGGATAAAATATGGATATGCACAGGCAATAACATAAATACAGGACGTTTCAGGGCACTGAATTGCCCTCCGGTTTCAAACTTGTTCGAGCAATTTATTGAAGCTGTAGATAGCAAACAAAAAGCCGAACCTGACTTTGCTACAGGTCTTAATGTACAGCGAGTATTAAATGCTTGTGTTCGTAGTAATAATTTGGGAGTAATAGATAAAATTTAATACTAAAACAATATGGATCAGAATTTTAAAATTGTTTTTTCACAACCACGGAAGGCTGAGTTACAATCTTTCGAAATCAGTAGCCTGCAGCCCACTGAGATAGATATAAAAACTACTTATTCTTTATTGAGTACCGGAACTGAGGGGCTTATATACAAGGGCGAGTACGACAAAGGAACCCATTGGGATCAGTGGATAAAATATCCTTTCGAAAAACCGGGATATGCTACCATTGGCAAGGTACTTAATTTGGGTAGTGAGGTATCCAGGTTTAAGGTTGGTGATACGGTTGCAGTATGGCGTGGTCATGCGTCGAGGCATGTGGCAATGGAAGCTGAGTGTCATCTGATACCAAACGAAATTGATCCTTTACTTGCCCCTTGGTGGGCTATGTCAAAAATTGGCCTCATGGCTGCCCGCGATGCAGAAGTGAAACTTACCGACTCGGTACTAATCATTGGTGCTGGGCCTATTGGTCAAATGGTTATTAGATGGGTGAATGCAATGGGAGCCCGTAACATTATTGTGGTCGACCCCGTTGAAGCCCGATTAATCCATGCCCAAAAAGGCGGCGCTACAAGAGTTATTGGCAAACCACTTGGTTCGTGCATTACCATGGTAAAATCCGAAAATGGCTTAATGACAGGCATATTTGATGGTGGTAACCCCGACATTGTTATTGATACTACAGGCAATCCTGCAGTATTTACATTAGCCCTTTCAGCTGTCAAAAACCGTGGAAAAGTAATTCTGCTTGGCGATCCGGGATCACCTGCTTCGCAATGCCTCTCGCATGAAGTACTTGTCAAAGGTCTTACTATAAAAGGTTCTCACGCATACCACGTCTATGAACCATGGACCGAAACTGCCATTTGCGAAATGTTTTTTAACCTGATTAAAACAAAACGGTTTAATTTGGATGGACTGAATACCCATGTTTTTAAACCACAGCAATGTGCCGAAGCATACGAGTTAGCCCTTCTGAAACGCAACGAAACCATGGGGATTATTTTTGACTGGAATTAAAAAAATGAAAAAAATGAAAAAAAACACCATTCTAAGCACATTAGCCGTCAGTGCAATGTTTCTTTTTCAAATTCAATGTACCATGATACAAAAAGATAAGGAAACCCGACAGATTGAACTTGCTTTTTTAAAAGATGATAGTTTGACTCAGGCAAGATTTGAAAACCTTGTATTACTGGATTCTTCAAAATTCACTTTGCCCGTAGGTTACCAAAAATTTCAATTGTTTAGGTTCGGCAAACGATTGGTTCGGGTGTTTACAACAAATTCCAAAAAAACAACTCAAATGACTATTGCCGAAAGTTCAATTTTTGATAATTGGTTAATGGCCATTGATAGCTGTTTAGATTTGTCACCAAACAATAAAAGCAAGTGGATTGCAATGAATCCTATACTTGATTTGGTCAACAATAACGCAACCGGTGAAATGGGGCAAATATTATTATCTACTGACTTGAAAGATAATGCAGAAACAGTAAAAAAATACACTGATTGTCACCGCCCAGAAAATCTTTGGCCTGAGGTATTAAATGCATTTAATGTGAGTGGCTACCGAAGCCTCCGTATATTGGTAGGCAGCAGGTATGTGGTACTTACCGAAGATTTTCCTGTAAACAGGAGCAAGCATGAGATGGACAGCCTATTTGATAATTCGAGCCTGCGAATGAAGGATTGGGGAGTCCTGATGGACAATTTTCAACAAGCCCCCCCAAATGCAGCGGGTGGCAACTGGGTGGTTTTACAATCGCTTATCACTATTAAAAAATAAATTAGAAATGAAGAAGCTCTATATTATCATTTTATTCTTACAAGTAATGTCCTTAACTTTCAGTCAAGATTTTACCCTGCCCCTGTGGGAAGCCACTATTCCTAACCAAAAAACAAGTAACGAGAAAGAAACTGTACGAAAAACAGACTTTGTATGGATTGAGAATGTACAAATTCCCACAATTTCGGTTTTCCTGCCTGCACCCCGTAATTCGAACGGCATTGCCGTAGTTATTTTCCCCGGAGGTGGATACGTTGGATTGGCTTACGACTGGGAAGGTATTGAATTTGCCAAACTGCTTAATACCAAAGGTATTTCGGCTATCGTGGTAAAATATCGTTTGCCCATATCCAAATCGTTGGTTAACCCTTCGGAAGTACCATTACAGGATGCTCAAAGAGCTGTCAGGCTAACCCGACTCAACGCCGGGAAATGGGGCATTAACCCCGACAAAATTGGGGTGATGGGTTTCTCGGCTGGCGGACACCTTGCTTCTACCTTGTGTGTAAGGTACGATGTGTCTAACACCAAGGTCCACGACTCTATTGATGATGTGAGTGCCCGCCCTGATTTTGCAGCACTCATTTATCCTGTTATCACTTTTAAAGAACCATGGGCAGAAAAAGGCACAAAACACTCATTGATTGGCGAAAATCCAGACCCTAAACAAGTTGAATATTATTCGAACGAATTACATGTAACGGCCAATACTCCTCCAACGTTTTTGGCTCATGCCTCGGATGACAAAGGGGTCGTTGTCGAAAATAGCCTTTTGTACTACAAGGCATTGGTTGAAGCTAATGTGTCGGTTGAAATGCACATCTTCCCTAAAGGAGGGCACGGCTTTGGTTTAGGACTCAACGACCCGCATCTTAATACTTGGGTAGACATACTGAACCGATGGATTTTGGATATAAATAAAAAATAGTAAATTATTATGATACAAGCAGTAATTTTTGATTTAGATGGAGTGATTGTTTCCACCGACAAATATCATTACCGGGGTTGGAAAAAAATGGCCGACGACGAAGGAATTTATTTCGACGATGTCATAAACGAAAGATTGCGCGGTGTAAGCCGCATGGAAAGTCTTGAAATTCTTCTCGAAAAGGCAACCAAAACCTATTCACCAACCGAAAAAGAAATGTTGGCAACCCGAAAAAATAAGTATTATCGAGAATTGTTAAACATTATTACAGACAACGATATACTTCCCGGCGTAATACAGTTGTTGAACGAGTTGAAAAGAAAGGGAATAAAAATGGCTATTGGCTCATCGAGCAAAAATGCGCCGTTTATTCTGGAACGTATTGGTTTAAGTAGTTTTTTCGATTCCGTAGTCGATGGCAACGGCATTAAAAAAAGTAAACCGCATCCCGAAGTATTTTTGCTGGCCGCTAAACTTATGAATATGAAGCCCGAGAATTGTTTGGTTGTAGAAGATGCCGAAGCTGGTGTTGAAGCCGCCATTGCAGCCAATATGAAGGTTTTGGCCGTGGGCTTTGCTTCGTCCGATAAACGCGCCAACTTAACATCAGAAAGCCTCGAAGGGGTTTCGGTTAATTGGATAACTAACAAATAATATCATAACACATTTTATGGCAAAAATAGCAAAGAAATACTTAGAGGTTGATCCCTGGAAAATTATTGAAAAAGGCTTTAATGCCGAACGTGCCCTTGTGTCTGAATCCTTATTTTCGCTTGGAAACGAATATATGGGGGTACGCGGATATTTTGAAGAATCGTATACCGGAGAGCGTTTTATAGGCAGCTTTTTTAATGGTGTTTACGAATACGAAGATGTAATACATCCACAATTGTTCAAAGGCTTGATTACCAAAAGCCATTTTATGGTAAACGCGGTAAATTTTCTGCCGGTTCGTATTTTAGCTGGTAGTGAAGAGTTAGATATTAACACCTGCAACATAACCGACTTTGTTCGTGAACTCGATATGCACAAAGGTACCCTGCGCCGTTCCATGAGTTGGACGTTGAAAGATGGTTCGCAGCTGAACCTGTCTTTTTGCCGTTTTCTGAACATGACCCATGTCAATCAGGCAGGGCAGCAAATTTGCATCGAATCGAATAGCTTTACAGGCAATGTGTCGATTGAGTTTGGTGTCGATTTTAACACCATTCATGAAGCGCACGATTTGTGTTATTGGAATGAGGTGAAGAAAGATGTCGCAAACGGCATTCATGCCATAATGGGTGAAACGCTTACCAGCAAACAACGCGCATTGTCGGCATTTAAGGTGCAATGCAACATGCCTTGCCAAACCGAAACCATTACCAGCAGCAAATATATAGCCTCGAAATTGTCGGTTTTGCTCATTGCCGGCGATACCGTGCAATTTGACAAGTTGGTGTATAACAATGTTGAGAAAAATACCGACATTACCAACGAAAAGGTTTGGCAAACATCGCTTGCCAATGCCGCTCCATTGCTCAATGTTTCGTTTGCCGACTCGCTGGCTTTGCATGAAAAATATTGGGACGAAATATGGCAACATGCCGATATTATCATTGAAGGCGATGCCGAAACCCAACAAGGCATTCGTTTCTGTATCTTTAACCTTATTCAAACTTATCACGGTGTTGACCCCTCGCTCAACATCAGTGCCAAAGGCTTAACCGGCGAATCGTATTGCGGTTGGACCTGGTGGGACACTGAGACTTATTGTTTGCCATTTTACATGTTTACCAATCCGCAGGCAGCTCAGAACCTGCTTGGCTACCGTTACAAAACATTGCCACAAGCCATGAACCGTGCCATACAGTTGGGCTGCAAGGGCGCACGCTACCCTATGACCACCATCAACGGCGAAGAAGCCTGTGGTACCTGGCAACATGGCGACCTCGAAATCCACGTTTCTGCTGCGATTTCGTACGGTATTTGGCATTATGACCGCGTTTGTATTGACAAGCCTTTTCTTTACACACAAGGCATCGAAATACTGATACAGGTGAGCCGCTACTTTGCCAGTCGGGGCGAATTCGGTCAGCTTACCGGTAAATTTGGTATGTGGGGTGTTATGGGAGCTGATGAGTTTCACATGATGGTTCACAACAATTGCTATACCAACGTGATGGCCCAAAAAGCTTTCGAATTTACGTTGAAAGTGTTGGCAGAGATGCAAACAGCTGTTCCTGACAAACTCAAAACCGTGATTGAACGTACCGGTTTGACAAACGACGAAAAAATAGATTGGAAGATGAAATCCGATGCCATGTTTATACCCCTCGACCACAAAACCGGTATTTACGAACAACATGACGGCTATTTTAACATGCCACACGTTGATGTTGAAAAAATCCCTGATACTGATTTCCCACTTTACAAGTCATGGCCATATATTAAGCTGTTCCGCTACGATATGACCAAACAGCCCGATGTGCTGTTACTTCATTTCTTTTTCAGCCAGGAATACGGCATGGAAAACAAACGTGCCAACTACGAATACTACGAACCCCGTTGCAGCCACGAATCGTCTTTGTCACCGGGTATTTTCAGCATATTGGCTAACGAGTTAGGCATGCACAAAAAAGCGTTCGATTACGTGAACCACGCCTCGCGACTCGATTTGGACGATTACAACAACAATGCCCATGAAGGCATTCACAACACCTCGATGGCCGCCGCTTGGATGAGCATGGTGTATGGTTTTGGCGGCCTGCGCTCCGATGGCGAATGTTTGGTGTTTAACCCCGCCATTCCCGAACAATGGAAAAGCCTTTCGTTCAAACTATTGTATCGGGGCAGTTTGTTTCAGGTAAAAATTTCCAGTAAAAAAGCCGAATTCGAGCTTATATCGGGCAAACCATTTACTATAAAAGTACAAGATAAGATGTATCAATTATCGGCTACCGAACCCTTGAAAGTGAGCTTGTAGCAATAAAAAAACAATTTTATGAAAAAGCATATAAGTTGCAACTATTTGATAATTACAAGTTTATTAAATTTTTTTGCAGCAGTTGTTGTTGCGCAGACGCCATACAAAGCCGAATGGAAGTCCTTAGATAAGCACACAATGCCAATATGGTACAACGATGCCAAAATAGGCTTAAGCATTTGTTGGGGCGTTTATTCCGTTCCGACATGGGCGCCGCGTGTAACTGGTATTTCGTATGCCGAATGGTATGGGCAAAAAATGTTTGAAAAAGACAACCCAACAGCTATTTACCACAAGGAGAACTATGGCGAAAACTTTATTTATGAGGATTTTATACCCATGTTCAAAGCCGAACAGTATAACCCCAATGAATGGGCGTTATTTGCCAAAAACATGGGAGCCAAATATATATTTATCACCTCCAAGCATCACGATGGTTTTTGCCTTTGGGATACCAAATATACCGACCGCAATTCGATGAAAATGGGGCCTAAGAAGGATTTATTGAAAGAATTTTTTGAAGCAGGACGCAAAAATGGACTGAAAGTGGGATTGTACTATTCGCTATTGGAATGGAACAATCCTATGTTGGCCAATGATTCGATGTCGTATGGCGCTACCGATAAAGCCAATTATCCATATACAGGTTTAAAGAAAATGGATAATTATGTAAATGACTTTATGGTTCCTCAAATCAAAGAATTGATTGACATGTTTCACCCCGATTTCTTCTATTTCGATGGCGAGTGGGATAAACCCGAAACATTCTGGAAAATGAGAGAGGTGGTAGCCTATTTCTATAACGAAGCCCAGAAAAGGGATCAGGAGGTTTTTGTGAACGATCGCTTTGGTGCAGGTACACGTGGAAAACATGGCGATTTGTATAATATTGAATATGACAATGAAAAACATCTCGAAGCTATTCTGACTCATAAATGGTCGTATTG
>Ga0209123_1001726_pt1 | contig 20537 bp, 22 predicted proteins | sample BarGraIncu00431A_FD_184500 | JGI IMG/M metagenome (GOLD analysis project Ga0209123, IMG submission 184500) | Arctic peat soil microbial communities from Barrow, Alaska, USA - Barrow Graham LP Incubations 004-31A (SPAdes) (version 2) | ecosystem: Environmental > Terrestrial > Soil > Wetlands >... | reverse complement strand
ACTTGAAGTTTTGACATTATCCGTATCCGGTTTTGTTTTAAGAAGAATGAACGTTGATTTATGTCCCAATTCAAACCATTTCTGTAATGACTGTATATTGAAAATCGCAATATCTGTTACAATTGCCCCTTTTGGGTCGGGAACTATTTCACCAACCCTGACAGTCCTCGATTCTGTCTTAGATAAATGTATTTTTACGCTATCATGAACGTTTACATTCAGAAACAGAGCTAAGCCATTATTAATAACGACCTCATTTTCTTGGATATCTAGCTTGAATTTATATCTACTTTTTGCAAGCTCCGTATTTTCCACACCGACTGAATAAACCTTGGGTGTTTGCAACGACTCAATTTCGTCGTTACTAATGCCGATATCTGGTGGAATTAGTACACTTGAAGCACTTTCAATTTCCGGCTGCTCAATAATTGTCGTTGCTAATTGTTCATTTAAGTCCTGTCCTCCTGCCTTCATGCCTGTCATGATATCCATATCTCCATAAAGGGTGGCTGTTTCCTTGTTGTAATATTCTTTCATTTCATAAGTTAGTGAGGTTATACTTACTATTAGCGTAACAGCCAAAAGAACACTGATCACCGAGATGGCAACCCTTACTTTATTCGCAACAATTAATTTTCGTGACAATCCAAAAAAGCTGGTAATCATGCTAAGTTCTCCTCTTCTAGATTTTGAACAATATTCATGATTGCTTTCACTTTGCTTGCTCCAAATAAATTAGACTCATTTCTAAATTCACGGATGATCTTTCCATCATTAAAAAATAGCACCCGGTCTCCAAACGATGCGACCTGAGGATCATGTGTCACGAGGACAATCGATTGACTCAATTTTTGGCTCATATCAACCATAAGTTGAAGTATTTCTGCAGCCATTTGTGAATCCAAATTACCAGTTGGCTCATCTGCCAGAAGAATTGACGGTTCGGTAATCAATGCCCTGGCCAAGGCAACTCTTTGTTGTTGTCCACCAGATAATTCAACAGGCCGATGATTCCGCCACCTATATAGACCCACAAGCTCTAGCATTTCTTTCGTACGTTGTTTTATAATAATGGCTTTTTCGTTACGAAGTATTAAGGGTAAGGCAATGTTTTCTTCGATAGTTAATGCGTCAAGTAAGTTATAAGATTGAAATACAAAGCCTATTCTTTCTCTTCGATATTTGGTTGCATACGGTTCCTTAAAATAATCGGTAGCCTCTTGTCCATCAATGAATATTTCTCCCCCTGTTGGCGAATCAAGGCCACCGAGCACATTTAATAGAGTTGTTTTTCCAGAACCACTCCTGCCCATGACGACGATAAACTCACCTTGATATATTTCAAAATCTACTTTTCTCAGGGCATTGACAGTACTTTTACCAACGGTAAAGATTCTCTCAATATTATGAACTCTTAAGATAGGAACTGCTTCCATAACAAACCCCTCTCTACATTTCGCCTAAATCCGCCTTGAAAATAAATCCCTTACAGACAACTATATTCCAAATTGACGGCGAATCATGGCGGAAAAGTGAATTGACGACAGAAAAACCCCCTACACTATGAGTAAGGGGTTCAGTTTTGGAGTGGAAATCTAAAAAAAGCATCTAAAAAAAGCATCTAAAATATCATTATATTAGCATAAGTTTAACATTCACTTTAGCACTTTATTATCATAGAAATGACCACGTCCTGAATTATCAAGACGTGGTCATTTCTATGTAATTTCTTAATAATATAGATATACTCCCCTATTTCCTATATAATTTAGATATGGAATAAAATGTGAATAAAATTCATCCTTAGGCGACAGATCGCTGTTGTAAGGCATCCTCCATTTGAATGGAATTGTTGTGTGGAGCTTTCTGATGCGCAGTTGTAGGAAACTGTGACTTAAATATTATTCTTAGAATATAAAGTAGTCGTAGTATTAACTGGGAGGTATGTAGGGTGAGAAAAGTAAACATCATTTTAATTGGCTTAATGTTGTTAATAGTTGTTGGTTGTTCGAACAAAGAAGTTATTAAACACAACTATACTTACAAAGGAGAAAATGAGCTTTGGACTGCTGAATATAAGGTGAATGGGACTGGCACATTCACTAAAAAGGATGATAAAACGTATTACCAAAGCAATTCTAGCTCCACTTTAACAGTATCATATAAGAAGGTGGACCTATCGGCATTATCTCAATTTAAAAAAATGGAGATATCTTATGAAAGTAGTGTTAGGGGTAGTAAATTGAATCTTAATTTTGACGATAATCCTCCAAATGAAAAATATATTCTCGACTCTAGTAGTGTAGGAGGAGCAATAGAAAGTAAAGACGAAATAATATACGTGAAAATAAGTGTTGATGGTAATACGCAAGCAATAGAACTAAAAAGTGTGAAATAAATAGTCTTGTGTCGCATTCTTCTTAGGATGCGACACAACTATTAGGGGTGTCGCCAACATTTCCGACAAAACCCACGCTAAGGAATTAATCGGTTGAAAGTTGGCGTTTTTCCCCACTTTAAGCTCACAGTTCTTTATTCCCAAGGTTCAAAGGTCTTAAATAATCTAATTCAAGCACATTTCGCACATCGAAGGTGTATTCTCCAAGAAAATTTACATGCTCCCATCCAAGGGGTGCAATATTCTTTAATAAATCTTCATTCAAGGTACCAATTGTTTTCATGTGCTCAACTGCCTTATGCAAATAGGTAGTATTCCAGATACTGATTGCGTTGATAATAATATTCAAGGCGCTAGCCCGTTGTAACTGGTCTTGTAATTCACGTTCTCGCAGTTCTCCACGTTTTCCAAAGAATATAGCCCTAGCAAGGGCGTTGACTGCTTCTCCCTTATTCAAGCCTCTTTGAATACGCCTTCTAAGTGATTCGTTTGAAATATAATCGAGAATAAAAATAGTCTTTTCAATACGTCCCATTTCTCTCAGCGCGGTAGCTAGTGCGTTTTGTCTTGAATAAGAACCGAGCTTTGACATTATCAACGAACCTGACACTTTCCCTTCTCGGACAGAGTGTGCAAGTCGCAACACATCATCGTAATTTTCTCGGATTATCTTCGTGTTTATTTTCCCCTGAAGGATGTGCTCTATTTTTCTGTATTCACTTGGCTTCGTAATTGAGTATAGTTTAAGTTCTGATATATCCCTTATTCGAGGTGCAAAACGGAACCCTAGCAAATGACTTAGTCCAAATACCTGGTCTGTGTATCCTGCCGTATCAGTATAATGCTCATCAATAGATAATTCAGTTTCATGGTAAAGCAATCCATCAATTACATGGACAGCATCTCGGGCGTTGGTATTAATTACTTTTGTATAGAAAGAAGAAAACTGATCACTCACGAACCGGTACATAGTTGCACCTTTTTCAGAACCATAATGAGGGTTGTGTTCAGCATTCAGGGAAGATACGCCTACTTGTACACGCATTCCATCGGATGATGATGTGCTGCCATCTCCCCAGTAAGAAGATAAAAATTGTTTATGTTGATAATTTACAAGTGTAGCTTGCGCCCGTGTCATAGCATCATCATACATTCGCCATTGTGCTGTATGTGCCATCTGTCGATATGTGATGCCTGGAGTAGAATCCGCCATCTTTACTAAGCCAATATTTGTTCCCATTGCCATTAATGCGGCCATAAGAACGGATTGTTCATTATTCTTTATTGGGTTCCCGGTAGAAGCGTGAACAAAATTTTTATCAAATTTGGTCCAACTGGCCACCTCAATCAAAAGGTCCGGCAATTTTATACGTGGAAGCATTTTATAAAGGGTTTCACTAAAGCCCTCAGCTTCTTCAGGTGTATCTTTTTCTAGCTTCTCCACATGTATTCTGTCATTGCCAATACTTACGCCTTCTAGCTTATCAGTGTTCTTCGAAACCCAATCTAAACGCTTATGTAACGATTCGGTTCGTTCCTTAAAATATTCCTCAAATGAAGTGCTAACAGCCAATTTAGTAGAAGTTTCTTTTTTCTTGCTCCAATCATTCTTTGTCACAAGGTATTCATCAAAGTTTTTATAATTTCGGCTACCTTTAACAGCTACATCTCCAGATCGAATTCTATTTTTTAATTCGGTATACGCAGCCATTTCGTAATAGTGTCGATTAATAGAACCATCTTTCTCATAGACGTATTTTTTCCATCGATTAGAAACAAACCCAAGGGGAGCAGTTTCAGGAACTTTACGTTTACCTGTTTCATTCATATCATTTATAACTTTTAGAGCTTCAATTAAAGGTTCTAAAGAACGGTTAGTAGCGCTAAACTCAAGACTTTTAACAAGTGCAGGCGTGTATCTTCGCAATTGGTTATATCGATTATCAAGCAAATCTAAATAATCATAATTTATAGGTCTGGTAAGGGTTTTTGCTTCTTCAATTGATGCTATGATCTTATCCCAGGACATTACGGATTCGATTGTTTTAAATGGATCAAGGCCTTCGTTTTTGGCTTTTATCAATGCAGCTCCGATGTCAACGAAGTGTACCACCTTTTCATTGAGGGTTTTTCCATTCTGCTTCTGTATTTCCTCTTGCTTTTTGCGGCCTTTTGAAAGAAGTATATTGATCTGTTTATCATGTATATCAATCGCAAGGTCAATTAAACTCTGACTTAAATCATACAGATACAGGGCAAGCATGGCATATCGTTTGTTTTCATCAAATCGTCTGAAGGAATGCGGTTCATACTTTGCCCCAAGTCTTGATAGTTGCTGTATTTGTATTCCTTCGATATTAGTGACTAACCCTAATTCACGTATTTTTTCAAGCCTTTCTACAACATCAAGAAATGCCTTTGGTGAAGATTGCCCAGGGTCTTCTTTCAACCATGCAAGGGTGGTTATGGCTGTTTCATTTGGTGATTCAATCAGTGCATCCATTCGTTGTTTTTGCTCTGCCGTAAGAGCTTGGTTTATAATCCTGATTACTGAATCGTCCGCTGTTGCGCGAACGTCTTTAACAATCTTTTCAATGGTGGTGATCCCTGGAAGAATAATCATGTCTTTTCTTAATTCGTCTATAGCAACCCTTATTAGACGGATAATATTATCGTTTTCCAATGCAAAAGGCATGATGTAATCTGAAAGACGCTTAAAGTCATCTTCTGCGAAATTTTTATATCCATAAACCTGACGTAATTCCTGGAGATGTTCAAGTCTTGTGTTTTCTCTTTGTGCGTACTGCTCATACTCCTCTGCACCTATGCCTAATTGCTCTGCTATATAGGAAAGTACAGCTTCGGGAATCAAATCATTATTTCCAAGTGACCAACCGGGATTTCTCAATATACATAATTGAACGGCAAACCCTAGACGGTTATAATTTCTCCTGCGTCGATTAATGAGTTCCATATCGTTATCTGTAAAGGTGTAGTATTTAGCTATTTCCCATTCACTTATGTTTTCGGGAATTCTGGTAAATTCAAGCCTTTGTTCTTCTGTTAGTAAAATTTCAACTACGGACATGAAACCCTCACTTATTGCACGGTTTTTTATCTCTTTTACTGATATATCTGTATAAACTTGTTCTACTTACCCCTGTACCTTTGGTAATTTCAGTGAGAGAATAATCTTTGCTATCATACATTTTTAAAGCTAATTCTATGTCTTTGTTAGACTTTGGTGGACGTCCACCTTTTCTACCTCTTGCCCTAGCACTTGAAAGGCCTTCTTTTGTTCTGTGACTGATCAAATCCCTTTCAAACTGGCTTATTCCTGCAAATATCGTAAACATTAATTTTCCTTGAGGAGAAGTTGTATCCATCCAGGATTCCCTTAAACTTTTAACATTGGCACCCTTTTTCTCTATCAAATCGACCAAAAGATATAAGTCTTTCGTTGATCTACTCAACCTAGTCAATTCACTAATGATTATTATATCTCCGGGTCGTATATGATCTAGCAGTTTATCCAATTCCGGCCTTTCCTTTTTGGTACCTGTTATCTTTTCTTGATAAATTCGTTCACACCCTGTAGCCTTTATTTGGTCCAATTGTCTGTCTAAGTTTTGTCCATCTGTTGAAACTCTTGCATATCCTATTAACATTTATAGCACTCCTAATATTTTCTAATTCTAGAGTACCAAAAAGGATATAACTATGCAATAGTGGTAAATAGTTTTTGGTACTAGTTAAGGAACTGTTGATCGCACTGTTTTGAACTGGATGGTATGCTTTTTAATTTACTCCCAAAAACGACCGTTTATGGTGCTATTACAAAAAAATAAAAACAAGAGCATTAAACTCTTGTTGATGAACAATATAAGAAAAATATGAAGTAAAAAAGTATGTGTATTAAACCTTATTAAATATCATTTTAGCTTTTTCAGCGAATTCCACAATTTGTTCGTTCGTTGCGAAGTTTTTTTCACTTACCATATCGCATTGGAGAAAAGCCCCATTCTTAGGGTAAGTTTCCTTCATATCACAACTGATAGGTTGAACAACAAAATGAATATGTGCAGGTTTCCAATCAAGATGAGACCATAGACAAATATATATTTGATCTGGATGTAGTATTTGTTCTATTACTCCTGATGTCAATCTTAGCAAATCCCCAACTTCACTAGCTTCATTATTTGTAAGTTCCCAGTAATGAACACAATGCCTCTTTGGTTTTACAATTAGTGTTCCTACTCCAAAAGGTCCAACACAATGCTCAACTACCCAATAATCAGTCGAAAATATTCGTCCTCCAGGTAAATCTTTCGTTCCGTCCATAAAATCACACCCTAAACATGACTCCATTTATTAAACTCCTCTCTGCTTTTTTGTTGTGTCCAATTCATACTCGAAGATTTTGTTCTTCAGCTTCTTTTAGCATTTTTATTGCATCTCAAGTTTTGCCTCCTTTATTTACTCACCAACCATTAACGAAATAATGAAGTGCTTTACTTCACAAAATGATACTATTCAGCAGTACTTTATGAGTAAATTATACCAGTATGTACTATAGATTACCATTTTATGTCTTAGCGTGGGTTTTGTCGGAAATGTTGGCGACACCCCTATTAGTGAATTATTGCTCTTCAAATTTTTGGGGTTCTTCTGCATAAAACTCAATATAACCACATTGAGGACATACAGATTGATTTACATTAGTCAGTTCATTCTCGTTCACTCCAAAGAATCCTTCTTTTTCACCTGTCTTCTTATATATACGAAATGGACCTGCGTGGTCAAGTTTAGCCTCTACCATTAAAATATTGCATTTAGGACAAATATGCGCCATAACAATCTCCTCCCTTCTTTCATCACATCATCCTACGAAGCCGTCACAGCATAGTACCAATTGGAGGTTAGCAATTAGCAGGATATCCTGCGGTTAATAAGAATGATACGTACAAATGCTTTAAAATTTCTCGATTTTTCATTTATCAATTCCATAGCTTACTGTTATTTTCTTTGGAATTAACATTGTAAATGCCGCAGTAATTCCGATGAAAAGTTTACTGCTTGCCTTCAAGTCTCCTCAGATTATTTCTTGATTTTAGAAGCAAACCTCACGCGATTAAACCAATAAACAATAGACCAGCAATAACAAAAAAGCCATTGATATCTTTAAAAAATGACTTTGTGGACATTTAAACACCTCCCTGAGTTGTTATTAAATATATCTTTTTTAGTTTCATTGTTGTGACTCCCTCCTTTAATTAAGAAGAGGCACATGCTACGCTATATCCTACTACTGCGTAACCCCATATGGATAATAGGAACTTGTCAATCAGACAGGATATGGTTATGCTTTATAAGAATGATGCGACATACAGATACTTAAAATTTTTCGCGAATTTTCTTTATATCATCTTTATTATCAACCCACTCTTCAGAATAACCACAGTTGCAACATAAATATCGAGTTACCTTTACTGCACTGAAAATTGTCCTTCCAGTCATAATATTATGGCTTATGGCATATTGACCAGTCGCCTTTGCTGGTATTTTTAGAATGTCATTCGAATTGCACTTATTACATTCCCCATTAGTTTTCATACAACACCTCCGCCAATATATTTGGAATTAACATCATAAAGAGACATCTGTTATAACTCATTACAAATGTGAATAAATTACTTATTCGCCCAACAGTAAGTAATTTACCTTTATTTTACTTATTGAGTCCTATAGCGTCATTACGATAGTTGCCCATTGCGTCCTATAGTTACGATTACGTAAAGGGAGTAGTTCTTCAAAGAACTACTCCCTTTATTTACAGATATCTAACCTTACGGTTAAGGAACGTAATATAGCAGAACGCAAATAACCGAACAACGTTACCATGCCAACCAGCCACCATCTACAGCCAAAACATGCCCCTGTACATAGTCCGAAGCCTCAGAAGCCAAATACACCGCTGCACCCTTCAATTCTTCCGGCTTACCCCACCTCCCCTGAGGAATACGTTTTGAGATACCCTGATTGCGTTCCGCATCATCTTGAAGTGCTTGGGTCAAACCGGTAGTGAAATACCCTGGGGCTATAGCGTTTACATTAATGCCATGGGGAGCCAATTCATTTGCTAATGCTTTCGTGATGCCAACTATCGCTCCCTTACTAGCCGTATACGGAGAGACATTGAAACCGCCTTGAAAAGACATCATTGAAGCCAAATTAATTATTTTCCCTTTCTTTTGTTTCATCATTTCTTTGGCTACCGCCTGACACATAAAATACACAGATTTCTGGTTGAGATTAATGACATCATCCCAATCCTTCTCTGGACAATCGACAGCCGCAACACGACGATTGATACCAGCGCAATTGACCAAAATATCAATCTTGCCAAATTCAGCCAATACTTTTCCTATAATTTCTGGAATCAGCTCAATACTGGAAAGGTTAGCCTGTATTGCTATAGCGCGACGCCCGAGTGACCGAATAGCTTGTGCTACTTCCTCTACTTTAGCTGATGTTGCTACCAGCGCAACATCAGCCCCTGCTTCGGCCAAGCCCAAAGCTATACCCTCTCCTAGCCCACGACTTGCTCCCGTCACGATTGCAACTTTTCCGACCAAAGAAAATTGATCTAAAATCATACCGATCATACCTCCATTCATTTAAATCTTTTCATATAATGTTCATTGCACTAAAATGAAATTATTACTTTCCCGACTTGTCCGCCTTTTGCTTTCAAAATGCCTCTTCCCATGTATTAGCCTGGGACTACTAACTTGAAACCGACTCATCAATTCCTCGAAATTTAGTTTATAGAAATGTTTATTTCTAAATGGGTATTGATGATGAATTCTGTAAACGTAAAACTTATTACTCCAAAAGAGTAGTTAACACTAGTGGTTCTTTTATTGCTTGTATGTGATCAGCTAATTGTATTTGATCGTTAGTGGCATAATTTCCAACTCTATCCGTTTGTAAGTCCTTCGACTATTATCCCAGAATTATTTAATATCTCCTTAACGCGTTCTCTCAGCTTAAACAAATGAAAGGCTTAGCCATATAACATAGAATTTCAAGTTCCTCGCTTGCTCCATATTATGAGGATCTGCATAGCCCGTCATCATAATCACAGCTACGCTACTGTCTAAGGACCAAATTTTTTCTAATGTTTCTATCCCGTTCATTCCTGGCATTTGCATGTCCAGCATTATAAGATCTGGCTCAAAGGAAAAGGAACTAAGTAACCTCAGTGCCGCCTCTCCGTTCGTTACCATTTTGACTTCATGGCCATCATCTTGCAAGGTCGAAACGACAGAGTCCGCACACCAAATTGGTCATCTACGACAAGAATTTTACCCACTTCCTACATTTCCTTACTTTGCACCTTGAATCATAATACCACTTTTAGGGTCCTATAACAGCCATTCCGTTAAGTGGCTGAAAGTATACATCTCCATTTCAGTCCATGTTCTCCCTTGAGAGTTAATCTACCTGTTTTCGTTTATTAATAACATCTGGCTTTTCTAGCTGTTTTCACTACGACACCAAAGTCCGTTTCCCTCTCACTAAATACTTTCCACAGCTCCTTTTCATATCCTCCCAATAGATCATAAATAATCCAATATAATACAAAAAAGCCAGACCGTCCAAAAAACGATCTGACCTTTCATATCTCAGGAAAAATTACCAACATAGCTGGAGACAATTACATAACGAACATGTTCCCACGTGCGCACCCTATCAGAACTGATTTATTTCAACCCTTAATACGTGTTTCCATGTCTCTAGCAGGCCCTAATAAATCATTAAGTAATCTACTACGTAACCCCTTAACCCCCTCCAAGGAATCTCTGCCGATTATTGTCTCTAGGAGTTTATAATCGGGTAGATGCTAAAATCTATTTCCAATTATTTAATATGCTGTAAATATGGTTTAGACTTATTTAGAATTCGCAAGTAATGATTGGCTTCTCTTAATACATGGTCTGCTAACAGTGGAATAATTATTGATTTTATCTTACATGCCAGTAACCCTTCTGTGCCTGCTGCTTTAAAGTCTCTTAGGGATTTGGTTGCCGAGATAGTTTCCCTTGTTAACAGGCTAATACTTGCATCTTTTTGTACTAATCCTGGTACTTTTTGCTCAAGTATATCAAATTGTCTGGCAAACTCATTAGCCTTCACAATTAGACCGACTTCTGTAGGGTCTAGTAGATGGCTAATAAACTGAGCATGCTCCGCCATTTGCCTATTCCAGAACCTTTCCTCTTCGATTGCTTCGCTTATAAAATCAACTTCCATACGCCTTTGTAAACGTTCTAAATGTTGTATGTAAAAAATTGCTTCTCTCCGAATATGAATTATTAAAAGAGGAAAGTTAAATGTGAACAACCTACATTGGAGCATTCCGTCCAGTATCTTGCTCTTAAATTGAACTAAAGCATTGGTCAGCCCAATAACTTTTTGATTTAAGACACTAACCTGGGCCTCCAATTGTGCCTGATTTACCCCTGCATCAGGGGTCAGTCTACTCACCTCCGTAGTCATAACCGTCTCAATAGAAATACCGGAAAGTTCTTGAGTAATTTGTTCTGCCCGAAGAGTCTTATCAGTTATCCATTCTCCCGAATTGAATGCTTCTCCACTCACAACCCCGTTTGCCAGGAGTATTGCCTCTTGTAATACATCGGTGAATAGGCACTTAAATTGATCTGCTTGCTGCGCATACGATGCATCCTTTGCGACAAACCCGGCCTCGAGAAATATCGAATGTTCTTTCATAATCCGCCCAAAGAAAAGGTGTAATTCCAGTGACTCACGCACGAAATCTCCTGGTAGCAAAACTCCGTTCAAGCATATCCCTCCCCGGTTGTTCTTCACAATATTGTTCTCGTAGGAAGATATTCCACATATCTCAGAATAGTCCCCCAATCGCAGGCGTTTGTTAGCATTCATACCTTGAGTCAAAGAAAAGATTTTCTACTGCCACCGGTGTAGCTATTTCTCTGGATTACTTGAATTTAAGAGAATTTTATTTTAAAATACTACTAAATAACATTTTAAGGAGGGGAACACTTTGGACCTAGAATCAATTAAGAAAAATATTGTGACAAACGTTTATCATATTCCAAAGGAGAAAAAGGTCGCTTTACACAAGCACGCGGATAAAGACGAAGTATTTTATTGCGTAGGTGGTTCAGGCTTTGGTGTACTTGAAGATGGAGAGGTTCCTTTAAAGCACGGTAAAGCATTTATTGTATTGGCAGGGGTAATGCATGCCTTAAGATCCGACGATAATTTATATGTATCATCGTTTCTGATACCTGTTGTCATCGAATAAATTGTTGCGAGACTTTAACTGGGGCACTAGAAAAGCCCCGAACTCCTCCTATAGGCATGCCGATAACTCTTAAATGAAGGAGCCGATTTTATGTCAATCATTAATCAAGATTTACATCAATTTAGTACGTACATTCAGCCAATTAACCTTTCGTTCCACCAGTATTTGCTAGCCACTGATGAGCCACTTTTGCTTCATACGGGTAATATCATACAAGCGACCGCCTTAGTACCCCAGCTTAAAGCCATACTTAATGACAAAAAATTAAAGTACATCTTTATTTCTCACTTTGAAGCCGATGAATGTGGTGGACTGTCTCACATTCTAGAACATTTTCCAGAGGCCATTCCAATCTGCTCCGAGACAACGGCACGCCAACTAAGTGGGTTCGGCATTGTAAACAAGGTTATTATCAAAAAACCCGGTGAAAAACTAAGTACCGGTGCCTACGAGTTGGAATTTTTTAGTTACCCTTCAGAAATGCATCTTTGGGAGGGTTTGTTGGCAATGGAAAATCAACGTGGGATCTTCTTTAGTAGCGATCTAATGATCCGTTTCGGAGAAGCAAGCGGTACTATAGTCAAATCCAATTGGCATACGGAATTAAATAATATCCACCAAGAGCAAGTGCCTGACCCTACACGCCGTGCACAATTGCAACAGACCCTGATACAATTAAATCCTAAATTTGTTGCGACTGGCCACGGCCCCTGCCTGAAATTAAGCAAATAAGTTACCAGCTTTCTCAAAGCCGGACTTGGGTTTTCTCTTATCATCCTGCGTTTGATAAACTAAGAGTATGGCAAAAGGCCCTGGCATTTAATTACCTAGAAAAGAACCCGCATTTAAATTGCGGGTTCTCTTGTTATATACATGTTTCGTTTCCGTTCATCAACTATTGTTAAAGAAGGAACTTTTTACTGTCCGTCGAAAGTAAAATATTAAAGCGATAGGATGGTGGGACAAATGGTATTGTTGACAATTTTCTTAACAAGCTTAGTCATGGGATTCTCAGGTGCGATTATGCCTGGTCCCCTACTGACAGTTACTATTAACGAAAGCCTTCGACAGGGTGCTAAAGCTGGTCCACAAATTGCAACAGGCCACGCTCTATTAGAACTTATCCTAGTTATTGCTATTTTTTTTGGTTTAGGTACATTTATCACTTTGGCATCGGTCAAAGGAACGATTGGGGTTATCGGAGGACTATTCCTATTTTGGATGGCCTATGGAATCTTACGCGAGGCTTTTAGTTCTATTAGCTTAGACCTACTCGGCCAAGACACTGGTAAACATATGCTTCCTTGGGTTGCCGGAGCAACAGTAAGTGCTTCTAACCCTTATTGGTTTGTGTGGTGGGCCACTGCGGGAGCTGGTTCTTTAATGCTTGCATCCAATTATGGTTTTGCTGGGGCTGGCAGCTTTTATCTTGGACATATCAGTTCGGATTATATCTGGTATTCGCTCGTTTCTGCTGCTGTGGCTCGTGGAAGAAGTCTTTTCACACCTGTAGTATATAGGGTTATCTTAGGTGTGTGTGGCTTATTTTTGGTAGGGATGGCTAGTTACTTTGTTTATTCTGGGATGGGTTTTTTTCAGACTTCCGTACAGTAGCTCAAAATCCTATTTCCTCTTATTCCGCCAAATCTATGGGTATCTTTTTATCTAAATGTTATGAGCGTCATCTCTCCTGTGTTACTTAATTCTTTCTAAAATAAGCGTAGAAAGCACCAGTTAAATACGTCCAATATGCAAGCACTTGAACTAAATTCGGGCTGTCTGCATACCCAAAAATTGCTTTGAGCAGGCTTCCCATGGTCGATTCTTGATCCAAAAGTCCCTTGGAACTCCAAACTTGTTCTATCCCTAGAGGAATCATATGCAGTTCTTGAAATTCATGAATTCCCCCGGATAAAAGCCCTGCTGCCATAACAATAAGAAGCACACTCATCGCCGTAAAGAATGATTTAAGTGGAAGACGATGTGTTCCTCGATAAAGGATATATCCCAGAATAGCTGCCACACCAAATCCCAATATACTACCACTTACAGTAGCAAGTGCCGATGTTTCCTGTGCCGAACCTACTATAAAAAGCACAGTCTCAATGCCTTCTCTGAGTACTGAGATAAAGGCTAAAGAAGCTAATGCTCAGACTGAACCATGACTTAGCGCAACCTGTATCTGCCGTCTTAATTCTCCGCCGATATTTCCACCCTGCTGTTTCATCCAAATTGTCATCCATGTGAGCATAATGACCGCAACAATCTTAAGCATTCCTTCCAGGACGGCTTGAAACCCTTCGATTTTCGTCGTTCCGAGTACTAAAAAAATACCCACAGCTGCCAGCACACTGACCAATGCAGCCGCTCCTGCCCCAAGCCATACTTTTCCTGTTTCCTTCATCTGTCCTAATTGTTTTAGATATGCCAGAATAATAGCAAGCACAGCTAAATTTTGGTTCGATAACGAACACTTATAAAGTTGGGGCGGATGGTTGCTCCCTTTTGGACCTGACCTCACTTTTTTCACTCCGTTCAAATTCCACCGCCTCATCGCTTAACGGTAAATGGCAACGTTTTTATGTCCTAGAAACCCCTGTCTTGCATTTTCTTTAGATACTCAAGTCAGCTTGTTGGTATTTGCGCATCTTCCTTGTCCCTTGTCTGTCAAGCATTCATACAAGACCAGTCAGCCGTTTCTTGTGGACATGAACCAATAAGCATGTATTACATATAATATATCAACAAGGGACAAGGGGGGGTAATCATGTCCAGGTTATTCAAAAAGAATTGTGAGTGTAAGGAAAAACATCATAGCAGCAATAAACACCACAGCAGTAATAAGCACCATAGCAGTAATAAGCACCATAGCAGTAATAGGCGCCATCGCAGCAAGAAACACAAATAAAAGTCCTTTGAGACCATAGTTATTTAAATTTATTAAGTATAAGTGCTCTATTTAAATAGAGCACTTAATTCAGAATTCGATTGAATGAAATATAAATTTGTCGCTTATTTTGGAAAGCTATAAAGGGGTACATCGGTACTCATAGGAGCCAGTGGAAAGGCTAAGGTCATTTTCCAATTATATAATATGCTGTAAATACGGTTTTGATTTATTTAAAATTCGCAAATAATAGCATTAAGTTCTTAGTACTTCACCTGGACGAAATGCCTGCCTCATATCAATTCCAGATTGTACCATATCATCCAACTTGTGCTTATCATGTACTATCTCTTAGCAAAGGAGGAAATGCAAATGGCATTCGGTGGTGTTGATCTAGATGATTGCAGACCAAAAAACCGTCTTGGAGAAGGAATCGCAATTGTAGTCGTGATCATTCTTCTGCTTATCGCAATGGGAATCGTTTTTTAATTCTATCCTCTTTAATCTTCGCATCTTAATTCTAGTTAAAATGGAGGAAACAATATGTTCGGTCTTGGTGCAGTAGGTGCAGGCGCAGGGGTAGGGGTAGGTATCATTGCTATCGCTATCTTAATCTTGATAGCATTGGGTGTCATCTTTTAATAACGAATTTGTAAAAGCACGCTTCTATAACAAAAGGAGGACAGATATATATGTTTAGGCGATTTCCTTTTTTCCCGTTTTTCCCTTTCTTTCCATTTTTTATAGAGCCATTTGAAAGGTTCGAGAGATTTGAGTCTAGAAGGTTCACCCGACGCCGTTTCTAATTTATAATAATGTCCTTGGCAAAGGAGGAAATGCGAATGGCATTCAGTGGTCTTGGAGCAGGAATTGCAATTGTAGTTGTGATTATTCTTCTGCTTATCGCAATGGGAATAGTATTCTAATTTGAAAGGAGGAAATGAGTAATGTACGGTTATGGTGGAATGGGTAGATGCTGTTGTCCGCCCCCTGTCGCCCCTGTGGTTGGTACAGGTGTCGGTGTCGGAATTATTGCTATTGCTATTTTAATTCTTATCGCTTTAGGTGTGATCTTCTAGTAAACAAACTCATTATAGTAAACAAAAAGAAGAGCTTTAAAATGGGCCCTATAAGGTAGACAATTAAGAAAGAGGCCTAATTGCCTAAAAATTAACTGATTCTATTTTATAGGGTCTTTTTTGTTATACTTAACACATCAAGTTAGGTGAATAATATGCTCTGAGAGAGGTTCTTCCGCAATTATGAGTAACGGGTATTAGTAGGATAATGCCAAGTTGAATAGACATGATATCTTGCGCATTATAAGAATAGCACTAAACCACCGCGCCAGCGGTTTAGTGCTATCCTACTAATGTGCAGTATTCTAATCCGATTAGTTATGGCCTAGTCCAACGCGTCCTATTCACTTTCCTCTGTCTCAGACAACACGGGTTAGTTGGATAATGTCCTTCCTATAATACACAAGAGTAAGTTCATCATTGATAGTCTTTGTTTCTTTTGTTAATCTGTAACCTACCTTTTCATAACAATGTCGATTTAGTGACAAATCGGCTGGACAGTCAAGCTCCCAAGATTCTGCCTTGGGAAATAAACTCTCAGCAATTGTCAGTGCCTTTTGCCCAACGCCTTTGCATTGAAACTCTGGCGAGATATACATAATTCCAATACGGTATAGATTTGGTGCATTTTCATAAACCCACACACACCCTGCATGAATGTTATCAGCTATTATTTTGAAGTAGCTACCTTTTTCATAGTTGATTCTGTTTAACATTTTTTCAAGAGGTTCATTGACAGGGGTTGTTGCAACATCCTTATAACGTTGAAAATGCGGTGTGAAACTTTCTATCTGCATTTTCTGCATAGCTTCTGCGTCTGATGTAGTCGCTTTAATTAATTGTATATTCATCTATCTATCAACCCTTCATTTCACGCCTTAACTCATAAACTACAAATCGCTATGTGGCCCATTGTTGGTGTTCCTTGATGAAAGACTATTTGCCATCTTCCATCTATAAATTTCCATATTGAGCTACGTAACGAATTCCTCATTTCGTCTCTCGGTTCGTTGTGCTTTATAACACAAAAAGTAGTTAACACAACATCTGGTGCCAAAGTTTTTGCTTGAAAATCCTTTAAGGTCATTCGTACAGCAGGGACATGTGGCAATGTTTCGACAACGTCCTGTTTGTAGAAAATACGTCCTGAACTCCCGAATTCAACAAAGTCGTCTGCTAATAGATTCGCAAGGTCATCTATAGAGCTACGAACTTCTGGTTGTAGCAATTGTTCTTCCAGTTGATATAGTTGTTCTTTAATAAACGATTCTATCTCCATATTTTCCCTCCTTAAACCTGTTGTACAAAGTTACGCGCTTAACACTGTAGCTACCTCTTTTCCATGTATTTTCTTAGATAAGAGAGATTGAGGATGCTGGTGCTATTTGTCTCGCTGTCTTTCTTTCAACACTTAACGCATTAACATGTTCTAATAGCCATAGAGCAACACCATCATCATTATTTGAACCAATAATTCCAGTCGAAATTTGCTTCAATTGTAAATTAGCATCCGCAACTGCATATGCCTCATCCGCAATTGTAAACATAGAAATATCATTAATGGCATCCCCAAAACATATTACTCTGTCGCAACCTGTAATTTCTTTTAATCTTTTTACGCCCATAGCTTTTGTTGCATTATGTGGCATAATTTCAAGCCAATATTCGCCGTCTCCATATAATTCCCGCTGTAGGGTACATACAAATTGAGATTTGTCATCAAAGTAACCCTTCAATTCTTCTAACTCATTTTCCTCACCTATTGCTGTGAAATAATATATAGAACCTAAATACAATTCTTCTTCTTTGGTTACGCATTTCAATCTTTTTTCCCCTGTTCTTCCCTTCAAATAATTTAACATGCCGTCATTTTCTTTTCCTTCTAGCCATGAAACACGTTCTTCACACTCCAACAAAGAATAAACAAGTGGATAAGTTTTATTCTCTATAAAAATAGTTGATATATATTTTATTTGTTTATATGAAAATGAAGTTGAATATATTATTTCTCCGTTAGTCGGTTCAATATAAAAAGCCCCATTATTTGTAATTACAGGAATTAATAAGTTTAATCCTTGGATTACTTTAGATGCTGAGGAAAATGAACGTGCAGTTGCATAAGTGAATTTCACACCTTGTTGTACTAAAGTATTAATTATCTCTTTGCTTTTTTCTGAGAGCTCAGTATTTGTATTCAGAAGAGTCCCGTCTAAATCTGATACATATAATGTACTCATACTATTCTCCAATCATATAGATAATCTAAAATGTCCTCAATCTCAATTAACTCGGCTATAAACTAAGGACAAATCGGAATCTTTAAACCCCATTTGCATGTAAAACTTTATGCTGTCATGGTCACCCCTAAGAATGTATGTAACCTTTTTACTATTGTTAAGAATTCTAGAAATAAGGCCCTTGCCAATTCCCCTACCTCGGTATTCTTGGTCAACAATAACATTGTTGATTTGACCGTTGAACACATAATCGGTAATGCACCTTGCGAAACCAATCATCTCCCCCTCGTCCCAAGCGGTAAGAACAATTTGTGAATTCTCAACCATTAAGTGTAGACGGTTTAAATCTGATGTTTTGTCTGACCAACCAGCCTGGTAGAAGAGTTGCACAAGACCATCATAGTTAACCGTTTTCTCCAAGCTATATTCAATCATATACGTCCTCCCAAAATCCATGCCCTAACCCCGCCCTTAATGAAGTTCAATATTCCGCGCTTAATTATAAGCTCTTTTCAGTATCGATTTTATCAATGGCATTTTCTCAGATATAAGAACCTCAAAACCCTCTAGAAGTTATGTTAGGTGACGTGGCTTTTCCTTCTCATTTGGGTCCTAAACTTTAGTATTACTTTACCAAATACAAAAGACGCGAAATATGGAAATGATAAAGCCATGACAACGAAATGGGCTAATTGATAAGGTGGACGGCTCCATATGTCATAAGTATTACCTTTTACAATTAATGGATTTAAGTATAATTCAAGTATGTCATTTGGTAAAACCTCAGTCAATGCCATAAACAACATGAAAAATAGGAGAACTAAACCACAGACAATATACATTGATAACTCTACTTTATTTTCATCACCAAATGCGGCAGCTACAATCCAAACACTTATAAATGTTATAGCAGCTAATAGCAAAATAATTAATATTGGTAAAAATCATGGTTTTCGGTTAATCCCTTGAGCAAAATAACAAGGCTGAATAGCGGTAAGAAGAAAAGCATTACTACAGCAATCTAGCCTCAGTATGAATTTCGTCGCTTTTTATTGTATATTTCAATTACTTTACGAATTATCCTCCCAATCCTCTAACTTTCGTTAAAAATGGATATACCTTCCCCTACCCCATGATTATGCTTCTTTCTAAATTGCTAATCTCTATGAGCTGCTAAAAACCAATTCTGATCTATACTTCAGCAGATATAGTCCCTTCAATAAAAGCCTTGCCGTTTCTCGTTGAGTTGTAAAATTGTTTTTCAGTCGTCTAACTAAAAACAACTGCATGATATTCGATGCAATAAAAATCAAATAAAGCACTGCTTCTACTGCCTTACCTCCATGCACAAAACAATGCTCTAAACCACATTCAGTTTTCAAGTTATTAAAAATTGAGTTCTCAATATCCCATCGTGCTCTGATTATTTTAAATAAGGTTTTAAGCGCCGTATCCATACATGTCGTTACGATCATAATCTGAGTGCGCTTCTTGTTCTTATGTCTAAGAGCAAATTTTACAAAACGCAATGGTCCCTCCACGTTGTCCATAGTAAATGTTGACTCGTAAATTTCGACTTTCTCAAGTCCTTTTTCATCGTCCCAAACCTCTACTGCATCCAACTTATTAACCTTCTTTTTTACTAAACGCAAACTTCTATTATTATTGTTTTTTGCTCTGACAACAACATCAATACCAAGATCTTTGCAGTGGTTAATCCAAATGGAATTACAAGCAAGTGCATCATACACTACAACATCAATCAACTTTTTATGACTCTCCACGACGCTTGAAATCAGCCTTTTTGCTACGTTCAACTCGCCTTCATCCTTAGACGTGGAATCTTGTCCGGGCTTATACATCTCAAAGCTAATAACAAGTTTCGGGCCACTCCCTACCGTTGACATGACAGCGCCACTATGGAAACAATGAGTCATGTCCCCTTTGGTATTTTTCAAGCATTCTGAACAGCTTTTCTTATTGCTCCCGAAGAATTTTGTTCCATCTATAGCGGCCACCATATATCCGTCAATGGTTCCGTTCTCAAAAGCTTTATTTTTAACTGCCGTTTTTACTATGTTTTGATTGACTTGTTTTAGTCCGTCGATATCCATTACTTTAAGCGTATCTCTTATGGCATCAATCTGCGGCAACTTTGTTCCTCGGGGAAATAGTTGACTAAACTCACGATTCTTGATCATCAAACTTAGTTCATTAAAGCTTTTCATCCTAAGCAAAAAACCAAAAAGCACAGGCAAAATAACTTGGCCTGTGCTATAAGTGGGGTTAACTCTTCCGTCAGACAGTTTATTCAAACCACGTTCGATGTGGTAAACATTCTTCATATATCTTACTAATTTAGCAAAGTAGTTTTTTCGCATTTCATCCTCTCTCTCCCTCCCTCTGATTTTAGCAGAAAGAGAGGTCTGACAAAAGCATTAAAAACTCCGAATTTGATACACTTTTGAAATCGATTAAAATATAAGTGAAATCAAAGGTTTGACTGTGTAGAGGCTAAAGTGCTGTCGGATAAGCATTCTCCTCGTCTTTCTTTGGCAATTCTTTTCATTTCATTAATATT
>Ga0209123_1001722_pt1 | contig 20580 bp, 16 predicted proteins | sample BarGraIncu00431A_FD_184500 | JGI IMG/M metagenome (GOLD analysis project Ga0209123, IMG submission 184500) | Arctic peat soil microbial communities from Barrow, Alaska, USA - Barrow Graham LP Incubations 004-31A (SPAdes) (version 2) | ecosystem: Environmental > Terrestrial > Soil > Wetlands >... | reverse complement strand
TATCAATCTTACAAATCCTAAGCGTATTTTCCCATTTTATAATCCGCCAGGGGCCAGAGGAGAAGATACTTTCCTAGCTACATGTCTAAGCGAGAGAAAAGTTCTACGCGTGCCATGTTACACATTTCATGATGGATTTTCTACATACAATCATCTTTTAGAGGGAGTTCTCCCAATAAAACTTAAGTTCATTAAGGCTGATAATGAGAAAGTTATCAAACGGTTTTATAGTGCATGTATAGGTTGGATTCGTTATAAGCCATTACTACTATATATAACACATCTAGATAGTTATGAAGAAAAGATTAAAGAAATGAGAGAAGAATTGAAGGCTACATTACCTAAAATTTGTGAATATTTCGGTAAACCTGAATTTATGAATATTTTATTAGAACTTGAAAAGTACCATAGAAATGTAGAAAAACATTATAGTGAGTTTCTTGAAACACAATGTATTTGGGCAAAGATTATGGAACACTTTGCAAAACGTATATAAAATTATGTTCATAAATATAAAATACATATAATTATAATGCTTAAAAAAGCTCCTATGCATAATGCTTAGGAGCTTTTTGTAATGCTATTATAAAAGTTAGCAAATAAGAGTAAATGAAGGATCATATAATGTTAAAGTCATTTGTTGAAAAATTTAGAATTGATAAAATCTTATAAAGGATATATAATTATGAAATAATTATAAAGGGGGAAGGTATATGGAATCATTTTCAAAACTAATATCCCAAATTGATGGATGGGTATGGGGTATACCGCTTATAGCCTTATTATTTGGAACTCATATATTTTTAACATATAGGCTGAGATTCATTCAAAAATATATATTCAAAGCAATAAAAATTTCAGTGACGAAAGATGATTTTGGTGATGGTGATGTAAGTCAATTTAGTGCTTTAACAACAGCGCTTGCTGCGACCATTGGAACTGGAAACATAGTTGGTGTTGCAACAGCAATCGGTCTTGGGGGGCCAGGAGCAGTTCTTTGGGTTTGGTTAACTGGAGTTTTTGGAATAGCGACAAAGTATTCTGAATCTTTACTATCTGTTAAATATCGTGTTAAAACTAAGGATGGTAGCATGGCAGGTGGACCTATGTATGTTCTAGAACATGGGCTTGGCCAGAAATGGGCTGGAGTATTATTTGCATTATTTACAAGCATAGCGGCTTTTGGTATTGGATGTATGGTACAAGCGAATTCTGTATCATCACTAGTATATGAAACGTTTAAGGTACCAACTTGGATTACTGGACTTATAATAGCTATATTAGTTGGAATTGTTATATTAGGTGGAATAAAGAAAATAGCTAAGGTTTGTGACATTTTAGTTCCATTCATGGCAATATTTTATGTTCTTGGATGTATTGTACTTCTTGTATTGGGATATAAAACAATTGGAAGTACAATAGTATTTATATTTAAGGATGCATTTTCACCGCAGGCGGCAACTGGTGGATTTGCGGGAGCAGGAATTATGATGGCAATGAGATATGGTGTTTCAAGGGGACTTTTTTCAAATGAATCAGGTCTTGGTAGTGCACCAATTGTTGCAGCTGCAGCTAAAACAAGAAATCCTGTTAAACAAGCTCTTGTTTCTTGCACAGGGACATTTTGGGACACAGTTGTTGTTTGTGCTATGACAGGTATAGTTATTGTAAATTCGGGTTTGTGGCAGGAGGGCTTAAAGGGCGCCGCGCTTACCAAAGGAGCATTTGATGCAATACCAGTTATAGGACCTATAATTTTAACCATAGGACTTCTTACATTTGTATTTTCAACTATACTAGGTTGGTCATACTATGGAGAAAAGGCAATAGAATATTTACTTGGTAAAAAAGCAATTGTTCCTTATAAAATACTTTGGGTTATATTTGTTTTTGTTGGCTCAGTATTTTCGCTCAGTCTAGTTTGGGATTTAGCAGATTTGTTTAATGGATTAATGGCTATTCCAAACTTAATAGCTTTAATATTACTCAGCCCTGTAATTGTAAGTGAAACTAAGAAATATTTATGGGATGATAATCTTGATGGAATAGATAACGACCCAATAAAGGTAATTGATGAAAATGGAAAAGTTATTGATGAAGAAATAAAAAATATTCAAATGTAATAAAATTTCTTTTTATGAAAGAAAAGCTCCTGACATATTAAAATGTTAGGAGCTTTTACAATTCGATTTATATATGTTTTTTTATTGTACCAGTAAATTTGTAAATTAAATCCAGCCAAAGTTTATCAAATGTTAACATATAATAAACTTTTAATAGAGACTATATATATATATTGTGATAAAATATTAATGTATCAGATTTGAGAGGGGATAAACATGAATTTAGTAAAAAAGATATTTCAAGATTGGATAATACCAATATTTGCAGCAATTATAATAGCGTTTATTATAAACAAGGTTATTTTTTTTAATGTAACAGTTCCGACTGGATCTATGCTACCAACAATAAATTTAAATGATAAGATTTTAGTAACAAGAGTTCATAACAAAAATAATCTTAAACTGGGTGATATAGTAGTATTTCATTCAGATGAACTAGGTGAAGATTTAATAAAGAGGCTTATTGGGTTACCAAATGATTTGGTGGAAGTTAAAGAAGATGGATCTGTGTACATAAACAATAAAAAAATAGATCAAAGTTATGTTAAATATCCAGGTGGTAAAACAGGTAAATATAAAGTCCCAGCAGACAGTTACTTCTTTATGGGAGACAATAGAATTAATTCTTTAGATGCTAGATATTGGCAAAAACCATATATACCTGGGAAAGATATAATGGGTAAGGCCAGAATTATAATTAGTCCCTTTAGTAGATTTGGAAAATTAAAATAATAAAATAGCAGACTATAAATGCAAGTTTATATATCTGCTATTTTAATTTTTTGAAAATTCATAACAAATTAACATATACTATTATTTAGTGATTAATACAAGGTAATCTCATATGAAATTATCTTTAAAAAGACTTATATAAAGGTTAAGGCAACCTTTACATGAAATTATAAAAGAACTATTAGTATCTTTTTAGTATTAGGAGATAATATATTTATACAATCAAAATCATAAAAACGAATTATGATATTATTGTACTTTCAAAAGTTGCAATAAAGTCTTAAATTAATTAAATAATAGCACTGTGTCTCGAAAAATGAAGTATTGTGTAGGTATTTAAGTGAAATATCAATATAATATGAGAATTTCGTAAAAAACAACTAGTTTTCATATTTAGATATTTTTAAAATATATGGTACTATAAATGTAATTAACATTATTAATTATAAGGGGGATATATCATAAAAAATCTAAAAAACTTAAGGAGGTACATCTTATGGATAATAAATTGTCAAAAGGTGCATACGGTGGAGTAGCTGGTAAAGACTACGTTCCCTACGTTTCAACTGGTTCTAAATCTGGTGGAAACGTTGCCGTATTAATAATTGGTATTTTTTTAGCTGCTTTGTTCTCAGCATCAACTGCCTATTCAGGTATGAAATCAGGGCTTACAGTTGCTGCTGGTATACCTGGTTCTATAATAGGTTCAGCATTTATAGCTGCATTTGCTAAGCAAAAGGGTATACTTGGGAAAAATTTATTACAAGGTATGTCAAGTGGTGGAGAATCTGTCGCTAGTGGAATAATATTTGTTTTACCCGCAATTCTTTTAATAGGTTCTAAAGTTACTTTCTTAGAAGGTTTTGTTGTTGGTGTGGGTGGAGTTTTATTCGGTATAGGAATAGCTTCTCTTGTTCACAATTATTTAATGATTGAAGAACATGGTAAATTAATGTACCCTGAGTCAATGGCTATATCTGAAACACTTGTTGCTTCTGAAGGATCAGGAGAAACAATGAAGTACATGGGAATAGGCTTTGGTATAGGAGGTATTATAACTGTTGTAACTAGTTCTTTTTTGAATGTAGCTAACAACGTTATAAGCTATGTAAATGAATCTTTCTACAAGTGGAAATTTGAAGTCGAAGTTAATCCTCTATTATTAGGTATAGGATTTATAGTTGGTATAGATGTTTCTTTAACTATGTTTGCTGGTTCTATATTATCTAACTTCGGTATTATGCCTTTAATAGGATATTTTGTTAATCTTGGAAGAAACGGAGCAACTGTATGGAATGATCCTAGTGTTGCTATAAATGCTATGCAAGTTAAAGATATAGCAGGTAGTTATGTAAAATATATCGGTGCTGGTATGATGCTTTCTGGTGGTTTTATAGGTGCTATAAAGCTTATACCTACCATAATAGCTTCTATAAAGGAAACTATGAATGCTAAGTCTTCAAATGGTACTGGTAGTTCATCTGCTGGAAACATGATATTACTTGGTGGTATAGTAATAACTTTCATAGGCGGATTCGTGATATCTGGTGGTAATATATTAATGGCAATAACTGCTTCTATTTTATCATTATTCTTATCACTCTTATTTGCTATAGTTTCTGGTCGTTTAACGGGTACTATAGGAACTTCAAATCTTCCTGTATCTGGTATGACTATAGCTTCTATAGTAATTGTAACATTGTTATTTGTTGTAATGGGATGGAAAAGCCCTGCAAACAACAAATCACTACTTTTATTTGGTACATTTATAGTTACTGTTATATCTGTAGCAGCTGGTTACTGTCAATCACAAAAGGTTACTTTTATAGTTGGCGGCGACAAAAATGAAATGCAAAAATACTTCACTATAGCTAGTATAGTTGGTGCTGCAGTAGTTATTGGTACTATATTAATACTTTCGAGTAAACTTGCAATGACTGGAGATAACGTTCAGTTTGCATTACCTCAAGCTAACTTGATGGCAACGTTAACTGCTGGTATAATGTCAGGTAAATTACCTTGGGTTATGGTAATTACTGGTGTTGTTATGGGAATTGTTTTATATATATTAAAGCTTCCTGTAATGACAATTGCTATAGGATTCTACTTACCGATAGCTACAAATTCTATAATATTAGTAGGTGCATTAGTTCGTGTATTTATAGAGAAAACTTCTAAATCTAACCAAGAAAAAGAAGTTAAAATTTCTAATGGTATAGGATTATCATCTGGTCTTGTTGCTGGTGGTTCAATACTCGGACTTGTAGGTATAGTGCTTCAAGTAACAGGCGTTTTAAAAGGAAATGGACCAAGTGGATTTTCTGCTTCTAATGGAATGGCATTCGTAATATTAGCAGTTCTAGTAATAGCTACTATAATACCTATAATGAAAAGTAAGGTAAAAGATGCTAAAAAATAATGAAGATGTTTTAAATATAACATTTAAAATTTTTGATGATTTAGAGTATGAAGTAGATAAAGAAAATATTGTGACTATACTTGAAAAACAAGATCATAGGGTCCAAAGGTTCTTTAGAAAACTTAATTTTAAAATTCCAGAGTATAAAAAAACTTCTTTAGATAAATATGGAAGTTGTGTGTTTTTACAAATAGATGGCAAGAAAACTGTAAAAGATATTGGAGAAAATCTAGAAGCAAAGTATGGTGATAAAGCTCACCCACTTTATGAAAGATTATTGTTGTTCTTAAACCATATCGATGTTAATTGTCACTATATAGAAAAAACAAATTTTTAATACAAAAGATGGCACTACATTGTAGTTGCCATCTTTTGTTATCGGTAAGCTTAGAATCAAACAAACTCAAACAAGAAGACATACAACTAATTCAAAATACAGATGAATTATGACTTTGCTTGTAGGCTGCAAAAATAGACACAAAAACTATTTAATGTTATAATTTAACTACGGAATAAAACATTAGATTAAATAATAAATATAAAAATATAAGGTAAGAGCCGTTATGGCTCTTAGCTATTTTTTAGGAGACATTTATGTTTAATAATAAAAACAAAAAAGAATCAAAAGAGAACTTTTTACTGTATAAACCACTGAGGAAAATTGAGCAATGGGAAGTTAATGATGAAAAGGTTAAATTGTTTTTTCATCATAATAAACCAATAGAAAAATTTATGAGATGGATTATAAAAAAACCCAATATTAATGATATTGAGCTTGATGATAGAGGATCTATGGTTTGGCAACTTTGTGATGGCACTAAAACTGTATATGATATAGCTTTAGCTATGGTAAAAAGATTTAATGATACTGAGCAAAATTCTATTGATAGGTTAATTATGTTTCTAAGATATTTATCAACGCGAGGATGGATAACTTTTGAAAAATAATAAAAATAAAGCATACTTTAATCTACTTTAGTAGATTATTAAGGGAGGAGAAAGAATATGGAATTAAACAAATTAATTGATGACATGAAAGAGGACATTATAAAATCTACCCAAGAAGTTATAAAAATTAAAAGTGTAGAAAGTGAATCTAAACCTGGTATGCCGTTTGGAGAAGGTGTAGCTAAAACACTAGAATGTGCTTTAAACACTGCAAAGAGACTAGGACTTCATACAGTTAATGTAGATGGTTATGTAGGTTATGCAGAGTATGGCACGGGTGATGATTATGTTTTGGCACTAGGGCATTTAGATATAGTTCCTGAAGGGGAAGGATGGATTTACCCACCTTATGGCGCTGAAATTCATGATGGAAAAATGTATGGTCGTGGAACTACAGATGATAAGGGACCAATAATGGCAACACTATTTGGTTTGAAAGCAATAAAAGATGCAAGATTACCTGTATCTAAGAGAATTAGAGTTTTATTTGGTACTAATGAAGAAACAGGAAGTAAGGAACTTGACCATTACTTAGAAAAAGAAAAACCACCAGTTGCTGGTTTCACACCAGATGCCGATTATCCAATAATTAATGGAGAAAAAGGTATAACTATTTTTGATATTGTAAAAGATTTTAAAAACATAAATAAAGGTGAAAACGTTATAAAATATATCAAGGGTGGCCAAGTTGCTAACATGGTACCTGATTATTGTGAAGCAGGAATTATTTCTACTAACGCGAATTCTATTGTTAAATCATTAGGGAATTTTATAAAAGACACTGATTATAAACTATCCGCAGTGGTTAACACAAATATGATAATAATTAAATCTACAGGTGAGGCGGCTCATGGAAGTACGCCAGAGTTTGGAAAAAACGCAATAATGCAATTATTACAGTTTTTAGGAACTATAAAACTTGACTCAAATGATGCGTCAGAATTAATAGAGTTTTTAAATGAAAATATAGGAACGCAGACGCATGGTGAGTCTTTTGGTGTTTGTCTTGAGGATAAGATTTCAGGAAAGTTATCATTTAATGTTGGAGTTATAAATATGGATAAGAATTCTGCTACAATAACATTAAATTTAAGGTATCCTGTAACAAACAAATTAGAAGATATGATGACTCCATTTAATGAAAAAATAAAGGGAACTGGATTAAGAGTAGAAAAATTTGTTCATCAAGAACCATTATACTTTCCACCGGATAGCCCAATTATAAAAACACTCCAAAAAGTTTATACTGAGCAAACTGGAGAAAAAGCTACATTAGTATCTATAGGTGGAGGTACTTATGCTAAAGAAATGCCTAATATCGTAGCATTTGGACCAATGTTTCCAGGAGAGCCAGATACTATTCATAAACAAAATGAATATATTACAATAGATAATTTAATTAAGAATGCTAAAATATATGCTCATGCATTATATGAACTCGCAAAATAAATATACAATGTATTTCAAAGAATTTATATCTTAGAAAATAATAAATAACCTCTAGGCCTATGTCTTATAAAAGATGTAGGTTTTAGTGTTCTTGTAATGTTGAATTTTATAATATAAATTAGTTGTGAATTTATATAAAGCCGTAGAATTAAACTGTATATAGAAGTATAATTGAATATTATAATATAAATATTTTACATAACATTGTATAAATAAGTTAAATAACATAAAAACTATAAAAAATATGGATTTTTAGCGAGGGATAATTATGAAAATACAAGATATTAAAATGGGTAAAATTAGTACTCCTTTAAAACATGGGTATAATGTAGGAAAGAGAATACTTACATTTTCCGATGAAATAGTTATAAAAATGATTACAGATACAGGGGAAGTAGGCTATGGTAGTGCTGCACCAACGCCATTTATAACAGGAGAAACCGAAAACTCAATTATTGGAGCTATAAATTATATTAAACCTGAGATCATAGGCATAGATATTGAAAATCTTGAAGAAATTATGAAGGTACTTCATAATTCTATTCATGGGAATAATAGCGCAAAAGCTGCTGTTGATATGGCTATCTATGATTTACTTTGTAAAAAATATGGAATTCCACTCTATAAGTTTTTGGGTGGATATAAGACTTCATTAACTACAGATCTCACTATAGTAAATGATACAGTGGAGCAAATGGTAGGAAAATCTTTAAAAGCTGTAATGGATGGATATACTTGTTTAAAGGTTAAAGTAGGGAATCATGTGAATTTTGATATAGAGAAAATTAAAGCAGTAAGAAAAGCAGTCAGAAAGGGAATAAAGATAAGGGTAGATGCTAATCAAGGTTGGAGACCTAAGGAAGCTGTGAGCATAATTAGAAAATTTGAAGATCTGGGTCTTGATATTGAGTTTGTAGAGCAGCCAGTTAATGCCTGGGATATAGATGGTCTAAAATATGTTACAGACAATGTTTCAACTAAGATTCTTGCAGACGAAGCAGTTTTTGGTCCATCAGATGCTTTTAAGATAATTGAAAAAAGGGCAGCAGATCTCATAAGCATAAAACTTATGAAATGTGGTGGCATTAATAATGCAATAAAGATATATAATATGGCAGAAAACATGGGCATAAGATGCATGATGGGATGTATGTTAGAAAATAGAATAGGAATAACCGCCGCAGCAAGTTTTGCAGCATCAAAGTCAAACTTAGTTAAAGCTGATTTAGATACCATGTTGTTTTTTGATAAGTGTGCAATAGTAGGTGGTGCAGCTGTAGAAGGTAACACTATAACTATTAACGATGCTCCAGGTCTTGGTATTTCAGATATCATTGGATGGAATGAAATTTCTTAGACATAAGTGATGTAAAAACATGAAAATAAATAGTCTGATATCTATTTTTTGTTTCATAGTTAATTAGATCAAAAATAACAAGTAGATGAGGTGGTAGTTTTGAATAATAATGAATATGATATAGATGCTAGTTCAGTGGAAGTAGAATTAAAGAAGCAGCTGGAATTTAATATAGAAGAAGAAAAATTAAAGTCCATTGTTGATATCATTAGTGAAGAAATTTTAAAATATATTGAAAAGAGAAAGGAAATTACAAAATATATTTTGGAATATAGAAAAAAAGTGATTGAAGACTATAGAGATGATGAAGATATGGTAATAGAGTATTTTGATCATGAGATATATGTTAAAGAAGAGGCATTTAAAACTATTGATAGAAGGCTTAAGGAGTTAACTGTGCTTAAAAGTTCTCCTTATTTTGGAAGAATAGATTTTTCTGAAGAAGATTATGGTATAAACAAAATGTACGTAGGAAGGTTCGGAGTTACTCCAGAAAATACCTATGAACCTTTAGTAGTTGATTGGAGAGCTCCAGTTGCATCTTTATTTTATACTGGTTCATTAGGAGAAGCGTTTTATGACGCTCCTAAAGAAAAAGTAGCAGTGAATATTTTAGCTAAAAGGCAATATATTATAAAAAAAGAAAAGCTTACTGGAATGTTTGACTCAGCACTAGATATAAAAGATGAAATACTCCAAATGGTACTTAGTGGAAATGCAAATGAAAAGCTCAAAGATATAATAATGACAATACAAAAGGAACAGGATGATTTAATAAGACAACCAAGAACAAAAACTATTGTAGTTGATGGTGTTGCAGGTAGTGGTAAAACTACCATTGCTCTTCATAGGGTTGCATATTTACTTTATAATTACAGGAAGATACTTGAAGATAAGGTTTTAATATTAGGACCTAATAATGTATTTATAGAATATATATCAACAGTCCTTCCAAGTCTTGGTGAATCAGGGGTTAAGCAAACGACTTTCAGAGACTTTGCTTTTGATATTTTAGAACTTAAGGAAGTAATGAGTCTAAAAGAATATATGGAAAATGTGCTTAGTGGAGAAAAGGAATTTTCAAAAGACATAACATATAAAAATTCTATAGATTTTAAAAATTATATTGATAGAGCTGTAGATAAATTGGATATTGAATATTTTAAATCAGAAGATTTATATTTTATGGATGAGTTAGTTTTATCTAAAGAAGATATTAAAGAAATGTTTCATAATTATTATAAAACTATGCCTTTATTTAGGAGAAGTAAGAAGATTAGAAGGATTATTTATTCTAAAATTAATGATGCTCGGGATATAAAAGTTAGAATTATACAAAAGGAATATGAAAAGACTGTTTTTGCTCTATCTGAGGAAGAAAAGGAGTTAAAAATAAATGATTTAGATTTTAATAGAAGACTTAATATTAGAGAAGTTATAAGGGCGGTATTAGTGCTAAAAAGAAGTCTTACTTGGCTTGATAATGGAAATTGTGTTGATTTATATAACAAGATTAATGGATATAAAAGATTAACTGAAAATGATTTGGGTGGTATCTTATATTTCAAGATTAAGCTTGAAGGAACAAAAATTACGGAGCAAATAAAACATGTAGTAATAGATGAGGCTCAGGATTATAATGAACTTCAATTCTTAGTCATAAAGGAATTAACAGGGTGTAGTTCTTTAACTATAGTTGGTGATAGTAACCAAAGATTAATACCTTATGACGGAGATTTACCTATGCACAATATAAAAAGTATACTTCCAAATTGTAATGTTCAGGAGTTTAAATTAAATACTAGTTATAGATCTACAAAAGAAATTATGGAGTATGCTAATAAATATTTAGATGCTGATCCCATTGTTCCAATAGTAAGAAGTGGTGAAGCAGTAAGAGAAATATTAATTTTAGGCAGAGATGAATTTAAAAAATTCATACTAGATAAAATTGATGATTTTAAAAATAAGACTTATGAAAACATTGCAATCATTTGTAAAGATATAAAAGAATCTGAAGATATATTTGAGCTAATTAATGGAAATGAAAATATTAAAATTATAGATAAAGAAAATGATGTATATCATAGTGGAATTGTAGTGTTACCATCATATTTTGCTAAAGGTCTTGAATTTGATGCAGTAATTATGGTATTAAATGAGCCTAGTGATGATAGTGAACATAAAACAGCTAATGGTCAAACTAAATATAAGCAAGAAGATAAACTTAGGTATGTGATGGCAACTAGAGCATTACATGAACTCCAGGTAATTAAGAAAAACTTTTAAAAAGTTGCCAAAAGGGATATATCACGTAAAATGCATTAAAATTACTTAGCGATGTTAATGCAGTTATAGTGATATATCCTTTTGTTTTTTCATCATTTAAGAAAAAGATTATACTAGCATGGATCATTTTGTTAGTTCATCCCAATTTTCCACCAGTTCATTTAATTCAATTAATGTACTAGATTTATCTTTACTTGCTATAGATCCATGGAGGCTCGCAATGTTTAGACTTATATTATATAGTTCATCTCTTTCAACACTAAATTGTATACGTGGAATAATTTTTTTCCAGGCAACATCAATACTATCAACATCTTGTTTAAGTTTATCCCAATGTTCAACTTTTGCATCCTTCATTGATAAATTTACAAAAGCAATTATATCTTCAGATGGATTCCTAGGTCTTTTGAAATAGTTACCTCCCAGCATAATTAGTACAAAGATTGTTAAAGTAACTATAGGTATAAAGTAAGTTATAAATTTTTTCATAAATTAAGTTACTCCTTAATATTTTATTTTTTCGTTTGATTTATATGATCATTATAAAGATCTATATGTAAGCCACTTGTTTTATTATATATAGCTAAAAATACTTCAGAGACATCAGTAATATTTTGCTTTTTTAGCTTGTTCATTAACCATCTTTCATTCCTATTAATAATTATTAAGTTATTTTGTACAATGCAGCCGTCATATATAACATCATAATCAATACAAGCAGTGGAGGTTTTAATATTTAGGTCTTTCGGTGTAACTGGATCACTTTCAGTCTTTTTTAGAATGGATAATTGACCATCCTTTTCCAGTATTGCATAAGCTACATCATTTACATCAAAAATACCTTTATCTCTTAACTGTGCTAGAAGGTCACCGATGGTATAACGAAATTTTTTCATGGACTTTTCAAGTATTTTTCCATTTGTAATAATAATGGTCGGCTCACCATCTAGAAATTCCTCGGCGATTTTTGATTTGATGGTTATTAATTGCAGGATAAGGCATAAAACAGTCCATGTAATTAATCCTACCCAGTGAGGCCATGCTCGACTAGTTAAATCTGTAGTTAGAGACGATGCGGTTGAACCTATTGTTATACCAACTACGTAATCAAAAAAAGTTAGTTGACTAACTTGTTGCTTGCCTAGAACTCTAGTAAATATTAATAAAGTAAAAAATCCGATGACTCCTCTTATTAGTACCATTAGACCTTCATTCATAGTAACACCTTCTTTAATAGTAGTATCTCCAAATTTATGATTTGTATTTATGTAGGAATTATAATTATATTGTATATATATAAAATTAGAAAGTGTGACTAAAAAGGAATATATTATCAAGTATATTTATTTTTAAAAAACCACAAAATACTATTGAATTTTAATTTAAGTCTGATATAATAAAATTAACAAATGAAATTAAACGTATTCAAAGAGTTTAAAAAATAGTATTTCTGAGGTATTCGTGAAGCTCTTATTTTCAACCTACAATATTTATACGGGAGTTCAAGATCTAGATGTAAATTTGGCTTATAAGACCAATTTTAAATTGGCAAGGACTGTTATACATCTCTGAGGACACCCACCTATCATAAAGATAGGTGCAAAAATTAGGGCAACGGTATTTTGGATTACTAATTTTAAAATTTTGATTAAGTTATAAAGAGATAGAAATATCTCTTTTTTTATTGCGTCTTAAATTATAACCTGCTTTATTTATGTTATAATTAGTATAAATTAACGAGGCAGTTTAAAGAAATGTTAAACTTTCGATGTCTTGCAAAGAGGTGCAATAATATGCGAGAAGATAAAGTTCTTGAGATGATAAAGACTAACCCAATTGTTATAAAGAACATTGAAAATCCTAGTGACGAGATGAAACTTATGGCAATAAAGAAAGATGGTATAATGTTACGTTATATAAAAAATCCTACAAGTGAGATGGAGGATTTGGCAATTAAAAATAATCCACGGGCAATTGAATTTATAGTAAGGCCAACTTATGATATGAAAAAATATGTTGTGTCAAAACTATGGAACACTTTAGAATTAATCCAAGATCCTTCAGAAGAATTGATAATAATAGGTATGCAGCAAAATGGATATGCAATAAAATACTCTAAAAATCCAAGTGTGGAGCTACAAAAACTAGCTATAGAAAAAGATTTTGATTCTATAAAATATATAGAAAAGCCAAGTGAAGAAATACAATTTTTAGCTGTAAGAAGAAACTATGTTGCGTTAAGGTATATAAAAAATGCTACATTAGATGTAGAGGTGTTGGCAGTTTGCATAAATGAATCAGCTATAAAGTTTGTTGAAAATATAAATGATAATAAAAAAATATTGTTTTTAAAATGCAATGCCTTGGTAATGAAATATTTTATTAATGATCTTTCAAGGGATATTGTAGAAATGGCTTTTAAAGAAGTGTTATCTAAAGAAACTGTAACAGAAGAATATGTAAGAAATTTTATTAATTGTGACAGTATAAATAAGAAATATGATAATATATCTATGGATAAAATAGTTTTTATTTATAAATATGGCAGCAAGGCATGCAAAAGAATTGCTGTAGATGAAAAACTGAATATGATGTAAGAAGGGATAAATTAATGAATTTAAAAGATACCATGTTAAGTGTAGAACTTGTTATAGAAACAAATGAAGTACCTTTAATTGTAGGTGAGAGTGGTATTGGGAAAACTGCACTCGCGAAGACTCTTTCAAAAAATAAAGGATGGAGCCTAGTTATTATAGATGGTAACCTTTTAAAAGAAGGAGAAATAGGGGGCTTACCAACAGTTGAAGACTACAGCTTTAATGATGCAAGTGGCAAGGTGGTTCGGTCGAAAAATACTGTTTATGCAGTTCACACAAAACTACAAGAAATAGATAAATTAATAAACGAAGGCAAAGAAGTGTTTTTATTTATTGACGAGATAAATCGTTGCGAGCACACTGTGCAACAGGAACTTATGAACCTGATATTAAATAGAGAGATAAATGGATATAAGCTAGATAAAAGAGTGAAAATATTAGCTGCAATGAATCCTTCTAGTAAATATGGTGAAGATTTTGACTATCAAGTAGTTGATATGGATGCAGCGCAAGAAAATAGATTTGTTTTATTACATATGGAATGTGATTCAAAAGCTTGGATATCATGGGCAATAGAAAATAACATAGAGCAAAAGGTTGTAGAGTTCATATCTACTTTTCCAGAATATTTATTAAATAATCAAAAGGATGAGCAAATAAGAGCAACCCCTAGAAGTTACGAGAGGGTTTCTAAAGTTTATAGAATTTACAAGGGAAATAAAGATACTATTCCTAAAAGAATATTCCTTAATATAATAAAAGGAAATTTAGGTAATAGAATAGCTAATGAGTTTATGTCATTTACGCAGGAAGATAATGAGCCTTTAATTTCTTTTGATGATGTGTTTGCAGGTGAGGTGATGCCTCAAGAGGTAATTTCTAAGGTTAAAAAAGAAAGCCATACAAGATTATATTTAATTGCGAAGAATATCCTTTATGTATTAGATAATAAAATATTATTAGACAGTGATATAAAGAGGCTTATAGAATTACTGGGTATTTATCCTGTTGATTTAGGGGTAGGAATTATGCAGGACATTAAAGAGAGTAGTAATAATGTATATAAGTTATGTTTGGAAAATGAAGCCTTCGTTGAAATGTATTTTAAGGCCTATAATCAAATAAAAGGCTAGGTGAAATTATGGGTAAAAATTTTGAAAACCTTAAAAGTGAACTTTATGATAAAATTTCTAATGTGAAAAGTTTAAAGGATATGCCAAGCAATTTTACAAAAGATTTTTTGGAGCTCGTTACAATGGTTAATTTTATGTTGATAGAGGATAAGGATAACTTTTATGGCTATTTTCTGCTTCAAATGTCTAGAGAGGTAAAATATGATATAAGCTCGCCAACAGCTGTTAACTTTAAATTATCCAAGTATGTTATTTACTTTAATCCATATATTTTTTTAAACCTTACAGCAGAGCAGATGAAAAGTAGCATAAAACATGAGATTTATCACATATTATCTTTTCATTTAAAACGTGCAAGGGGTCTTAAAACAAAATATAGTACCTTGGCTATTAATATGGCTATGGATATAGTAGTAAATCAATATTTAAATTATCTTCCACCATTTGCTATAACAATAGATAGTATAAATTCAAAATATAGATTAGAGCTTTTACAATATATGAGCATGGAATATTATGCAAAGGAAATTCAGAAAGCATTGAATTTATTAGCGGAAGATGATGAAAGTCAAGAGGATGACTCTAAGGATAAGCATATAGAAAAAGAATATGATGCAAGTAAAACCCACGATTTATGGGAAGAATCTATAGAAGTAGATGAAGAGACTCTACAAAATTTTACACAGAAATATGCGATGCTATCAGAAAAAGGCAAAGTACCTCTTTATCTAGAGGGAATTTTGAAGGGACTTGCGAACAAAAAAGGTGAAATTCCTTGGAATTTGTATTTAAAAAAGATTATGGGAACCTTAGAAAGTGATAAAAAAAAGACTGTTGCAAGAAGAAGTAGGCGACAATCTAACAGATTGGACCTAAGAGGAGAACTTAGGGGGCATACTGCTAGAATTACCTTGGCTATAGATGTAAGCGGAAGCATAAGCGATGAGGAGTTTAAGGGAGCAATAAAGGAAGTTTTTAATATAGTGAAAACTTATAAACATGAAATAACTCTGATTGAATGTGATACTCAAATAAGGCAGGTATATAAGGTTAAATCTATTAATAGCGTAAGAGAGAGATGTGCTAGTCGTGGTGGTACGAAATTTACACCTGTGTTTAAATATGTAAATGATACGGATACTAATATACTAATATATTTTACAGATGGAAAAGGTGAAGAAAAACTAGATGTATTACCGAAGGGTTATAAAACATTGTGGGTTATATCAGGACGTGGTGATAAATTATCATTAAAAGAACCTTTTGGAATAATAAAAAAACTAAAACCTGTAGAGATAATAGAGGATACTCAGGAAAGGTTAGATATAATGGTCGATGGGTTTTCTATGCAAAGTCAAGAGCCAATACATTAGGAGTTGCATGGTTACAGCTCCTTAGCCTTATAGTTAAAAATTACCTTTATTTTAAATGTTTTATAGAATCTATTATAGAAAACAGGAATATAGTATAAGTGTAGTTAGCTGTAATTCTATATAGTTCTGATAATAGTATAGTTTTTGTTCCCAAAAGAGTGACAAAATAAATGGAAAATGATATTAGGGTTACAAATGGGAATCTTTTTTGATGGTCTCTGAAGCTTTTTTAATACTCTTTAAATCATCTATTGTATGTTTTAAAATTATTATTGCAAAGATGAGTGTTATACCGTTGGCTAGGTATATTGAGGCTTGTTTTGTGGCAACTCCGAATATAAACCATAAGAAAACGCCTATGGTAAATAGTAGGTACATGCTAAAGGAGATTCCTGAGGTGTTTTTAGTTTTTATTACCTTGATTGCTTGTGGTAAAAAAGAAAGGGTAGTAAAAGTTGCAGCAATAAAGCCTATTATTGTAATCATTTTCATCCTCCTGAAATATTATTATATATTTACAATTTTAGTATAACAGTTTTAAAAGTATATTTGTGCTAATTCTACTTTTAAGGTAGCGTTTTAAATTAGAACTTTAATTTACGTTTCGTAATATTAATGGATAATGATATTTACTTAGTTTAGTGAGGGTTTATGTATTTATTATGCAAAATGCAATAGTTTTATGTTATTATGAAAGATATAATTAAGGCGGTTACTTAAATAAAAGAACTGATTAATAAATAAGTTAAAGGCGGATATATATGAGAAATTTAAAGATGATATTAGAATTTGATGGAAGTAGATATAAAGGATGGCAAAAACAACCGGATAACGATTTAACGGTTGAAGGTAAAATTGAAAGTGCTTTATCTAAAATGGTAGGGGAAACTATTGAGGCTGAAGGTTGCGTGCGAACTGATGTAGGTGTACATGCTGAAAACTATATGGCAAATTTTCATACTGATTGTGATTTAAGTATAGAAGCTATTATGGATTATCTCAATGGAGAGTTACCAGATGATATTGCAGTGAAGTCTATGGCTGATGCAAGTGAAAAATTTCATTCAGGATATAATATAAAATCAATTACCTATGTGTATAAAATAAGTAATAAGGAATTAAGAAATGTATTTAATAGAAAGTATGTATATAACTCTGAGGAGAAACTTAATTTAGAGGAAATGAAAAATACGGCAGAATATTTAGTTGGGACTCATGACTTTCAGTATTTAGCCACGGTGCCTACGAATATTAAGTCCACTATCAAAACCATTAATTATATTAATATAATAGAGTTAGAAGAAAGTATGATTGAAATAGAAATTAATGCTGATGATTTCTTGTGGAATATGGTAAAAATTATTGTAGGTAGTCTTATTGAAGTAGGCAAAGGGAATATAACAGCACTGGATATTGAAAATTTATTAATTGAGACAGAAGCATCAGCTTATATTCCAATGGCTAAATCAAAAGGATTATCGCTAAGAGGCGTTGAATACTAAGAATGAAATAAAAGTAGTGCTGATATGGTTTTAGATTGGCAGCTTTATAGGTAAATAGAAAAAAGATAATACTAAGGGCTTACCCTAAGGTATTATCTTTTTTATTATTTACTTATTGACCTTTAATTTTTGTAACATATAATTAAAGTATAAATAGAAGAAGTATACTTTAATGAATCACCGGCTATTATGTAAGTTATATATTCACCTGCTGTATTTATAATAAGTTACACTTTATAAATATCTATTTATATTACTATTAGATGAGAAGGAGCAAGATAGTCATGGGTAAACCAATTAAAACTGATAAAGTATTTTTTAATCACATAATAGATAAAGCAGCAGCCTATCCTAGTGAGACTGAAGACAAAATGGCACAGATAAAGGAACTTATGATGATTTATAGTTGTGCTATAAAAGAAGTTAGTACAAAACTTGAGATTTTAGACTATGAATTCAAAATAAGAAGAAAAAGAAATCCAATAGAATATATGAAATCTAGGGTTAAATCACCTAAGAGTATAATGGCTAAACTAATTCGCAAGAATTTAGAACCAAGTATTGAAGTAGCAATAAAAAATATTAATGATATAGCAGGAATAAGAGTTGTTTGTTCTTTTCTTAGTGATATATATGAAGTTGCAGACATGATTAAACGCCAAGAGGATATTACCTTAATTGAAGAAAAAGACTATATTAAAAATCCTAAGGCTAATGGTTACAGAAGTCTGCATATGGTTTTGGAAACACCTATATTTTTTTCGGATCATGTAGAACCACTAAGAGTAGAAGTACAAATAAGAACAATTGCTATGGATTTTTGGGCGAGTTTAGAGCATAAACTATATTATAAAAAAGGTGAAGGTATTGCAGTACATATAAAAAATGATTTAAAAGATTGTGCAGATGTTATAGCACAAACAGATATAAAAATGCAAAATATTCAAAGAGAAGTGGATAAGATGGGTTAAAACCTTAGTTTAAAACTCTCAATATTAAAAGAGGAGTGGAAATTATAAATTAATAATCAACATTAAGAAATGTTAAATAACATTGTTATAAGAAGACAAAAGTCAACCAATGAATTACAGTATTGGTTGACTTTTGTGTGTATATTAATTTTAGTTTTCTATAATTATTTTATTTTTTCAGAAAAAGCTTTTAAATTTAAATCATATAATTTTCCTGAACTTGCTCCATTAAATCCATTTGACTTATTATTATTTAAATTTGAAGTCTTTTTATTGCTACTTGATGTATCAACTGTTTTAGTAGCGTCCTTCCATTCACTTTCTGGAACAATTGTACCTACTTTAGCTGCCCATGCCATAATTTCGCTGCTTGGGGTACTTTCAGCTCCGGCTGCCTTTACGTTGCTACTTGATTTGTCTTCAGTAGCTGTTATTTTTGCATCACTACTTGAACTACCGCCCATTGCTCCGCCCATGCCGCCTGCCATTACGTATCTAATTTCACCTTTAACAACAAGCGCCTTAAATTGATCTAAAGTAAGTGTTTTATCACTTCCCATAAAACCACCTATGGACATTACAGACTTACCAGTTTTAATTATTATATCTGAAGCAGTGCCACCAGAGGTTGAAACTGCAAGGATATATTTTTCATTTGTGTTATGAGTTTCTAAGAATGATATTAACTTCGTATTGTTATCACTAGACGAATTCATCCCCATTGATCCTTCTTTATTAGATGACATAATTTCTAATCCAGCTGATGGCATAGTTCCATCCACTGGATAAAACATTGTAACACCTGACCAAACCGTAGGAGTTATCAAAAGCCCGATTACAGCAGTAATAACCAAATTTTTCTTTAATTTTGTATTTCCATTTTTCTTCAATTTAACAATAATGAGTATGATAGAAGAAAGTAAGCAAAGTATTGATACTCCTATTATTAAAATCTTAGTTATACCTGAGGTTTTGTAATGATAAGATAAAATTAGCAACTGAACTAAGCCATTTATTATAAATGCTGCTGGCAAAATAAAGGATTTCCATCCACCTTGTTTATAAAGCTCCCACATTGATACAATTCCAATTCCAACTAAGGCAGCAATTGGCGGTGCAAGCATAGTTAAATAGTAGGGGTGGAACATGCCAGATGTAAGGCTGAAATAAAGAAATACTGGTAACAGCCACATTGACCATAATATTAGTGCGGACTTTCTTTTATCATTATTGAAAGGATTTTTAAATTTTTCTTTCAGTACGGCTGCGAATAATCCAAATATAGCAAGTGGAAATAGCCAAACAATTTGATCTGATAAGCTGTTATTAGAAAATAGTCTTGTAATACTAGCTTTTTCAGTACCACCCATCGTTCCTCCCATACCACTACCACCACCACTAGGCATTTTCATGCCTTTTGGTAATTCCATCCCGGCTGGTAATTTCATTCCCGATGGCATTCCTTTTCCAGTGGCACCTTTTGGCATTCCGCTCATTATACCTCCGGATGCTGAAGTACCGCCAAGACCCAGTCTATTTAATCCATTCCATCCAATTATTAGTTCCATTTCTGAATTGTTTGTGCTGCTATCTACATAAGGTCTGTTTGCAGCAGGTACTAAGTCTACAACTAGTGACCATGAAAATGAAACTATTAATAAAACCACGGTACCTAAAAGAAGGTGTA
>Ga0209123_1001721_pt1 | contig 20595 bp, 19 predicted proteins | sample BarGraIncu00431A_FD_184500 | JGI IMG/M metagenome (GOLD analysis project Ga0209123, IMG submission 184500) | Arctic peat soil microbial communities from Barrow, Alaska, USA - Barrow Graham LP Incubations 004-31A (SPAdes) (version 2) | ecosystem: Environmental > Terrestrial > Soil > Wetlands >... | reverse complement strand
CGAAGAGGCAAGAGAGCTGAGAAGAAAAAAAAGATTACGGGCCAGTGCTCAGGGCATCAACTCGGAAAACACTGGCATTCCACTAACTCAAGCGGCCTGAAAGTCCATTTCCGACTGAGGCAAAACAGTCGTTTGCTGCGCGCCTTTTTCGGTCCATCGGGCAATGGTCTCGTTTAATGCCTCTTTGGCGATTTCCCACCTGTCGTTCTCAATCATCTGTATTTTAGCAGTTGCACCTCCTGATTAAACACTAGTCACCCCCACTATGTCTGACAACTATTATCCCGTGAATCGCACTATCAGGCAATAAATTGACAGGATTGGTCTATCTGTCATTATTCACTTTGGGGTAGTCTGCATCTATAGGACACTCCACGGGCGGCTTCGGCGGTTCGCTGAAGAACATTGCCATAGGCTGCGCGGACGGACCCATAGGAAAGAAAATGGTTCACGCTGCACCGGACAATGAGTCCTGGCATCCACCGATTTTCTGGCTGTGGAGCAAGCCTCCATCGACATGGTGTATAATCTGCCAGAAGCGGAACTTCACTACCTCAAAGAACGTATCGAATCACGTAAGGGACTGCGCCAACTGTCATACCTGAAAGAGCTGAAAATGGGCAATGCCCAGTATGAGTTGATGACGATCTAACACAACCACACAACCAACAGGAGGATACATCCATGTACCAGGCAAAAGCCTATTCCGTTGCCAGCGCAACGTCACCATTTACCTCCGACACCATTCAGCGACGCGAAACAACCGAACGCGATGTGCAGATCGAAATTCTCTTCTGTGGCATCTGCCACTCCGATCTCCACACCGCCCGCGACGAATGGAGCAGCATCATGCCTACAACGTACCCCTGCATCCCCGGGCATGAGATTGTCGGCCGCGTCACCAAGGTAGGGACCGCAGTCACCAATTACCAAGCGGGAGACCTGGTAGGGGTCGGCTGCATGGTTGATTCCGACCACACCTGTCCTAACTGCCAGGATGGTCTGGAGCAGTTTTGCCCCAGTTCAACCTTTACCTACAATTCTCCCGATAAGCACCTGGGTGGAGTTACCTATGGTGGCTACTCGGAAAGCATCGTCGTCGATGAACGCTTCGTGCTGCGCGTCCCTGCCAATCTGGACCTTGCCGGGGTCGCGCCGCTACTTTGCGCCGGAATCACGACCTACTCTCCGATAAACCGCTGGGGCGATCTTAAGGGGAAGAAAGTGGGAATCGTCGGCCTGGGCGGTCTGGGTCACATGGGAGTCAAGTTTGCTAAGGCGTTCGGAGCACACGTGGTGGTCTTTACTACTTCTCCACATAAGAAAGAGGATGCGCTTCGTCTGGGTGCCCATGAGGTTATTATTTCCACCAGCGCCGAAGAAATGAAGCAACACGCCGGTACCTTCAACTTCATTCTCGACACCATCGCCGCTGATCATGACATCAATGCCTACATCAATATGCTTGGCCGTGACGGGAACATCACTCTCGTCGGCGCACCCGATACACCGCTGCAAGTTTCTGCTTTTGCGTTATTGTTCGGACGCAAAAGCCTCTCCGGGTCGCTCATCGGCGGCATCGCCGAGACTCAGGAGATGCTTGACTTCTGTGCAGAGCACAACATCACCTCCGATGTCGAAATAATACCAATTCAGAAGATCAACGAAGCATACGAAAGAATGGTCAAGTCGGATGTGAAGTACCGTTTCTCGATTGATATGGCGTCGCTGAAGGAGTAAAAAACAAAATTTAAATTCAGTGGGCACAGAATTCTGCGTCATCATCGATTATTTGGCACCGAGCTCCTGGGTGTCGCGATAGTAGCATCCGTCGCGACGCCCGGGAGTCAGGCGCCGTCCCCCAGATCATTCCCTTCGGAACTCTTACAATTTAACGAACTGAACTACGTCCCCCTCGGCCACAGGCGGTTCTGTCCCCAGGCGGTTTCCGACCCCAGGCACCTATTACTATTCGCCCCGCTCAGACGAGTACCCAGTCCAGCTTAAATCTTCGCCTGGCCTCCGTGTCACTTCGGGCTAGGCACCCTTCGGCTCCGCTCAGGGAGCGGGTGTTCGCTGAGCGGAGTGTCGAAGCGCAACAAATCGGCAGATTAAGCTGGACTGAATACTAGTAACTTACCCCATTGTCCTACGATTCGGCCTGATCGTGATTCACCTTTAATGTCTATTCATCTTGAGGGGACGAGCTTCGATTTATGTCACCGGACACTCAGAGCGCCTAATGGAGCCAAAGGTAGACCTCGATTTACATTTTCGGCCTCCCTGACAACGCAAAATGTAAACACTCCCTATCTTCGTTGACCAAAATAGTGCTTGACGTGTGATGGTTGTCATCTGGTAACCTACTTGTCGTAGTAGCACATAAACGGAACTACACACGATAGGGGAGGCTTCTTACATGGAACCAATGGTCGTATGCGCTTTGGGAATTGCAGTCTACTTTGGCTATCTGACCGTGAGGGATATTTTCACTGATCTCCAGCGAGAAGGTATTTTAGTAAAGGTCCAGGCCAGCAATAAGAGAAAGGAAATTTCCTCGACGGGAATCTTTGCAAATAGCGGGCGCTTGAGACGCCTCGGCGGGCTGCTCGGCGGCGATTTAGGACTGGTCGACAGCAGCAACTACGCGGAAAGAGTATCCGGAAACGTCGGTGCGTTAATAGGAGGCTACTACGGCTTTCACGCCAATGTTCGACGATCGCGTGGTTGACGGGATGCCGGTGCGGTTTTAGTAGCCTGCCATTATCAAAATGCCTTCGGTTACCCGGCGACGGGCCTCGCTTGAGAGAAACAGTCTGCAATCGCACTTCGTGTTAGTAACTTTTCGGTTGCAACAGCTTTTGAGTGAACCCGCGACTGACTAATTTTATTGCCAGCCATTGTTCTGCCATAACGGATATTGCAAGATAGTTCTTACCAAAAGGTATATGCGCTGCCCTGAACCGGGTTGCTTGCCTTTTTTGCCGTCGCGGGCTATAAGGTATGACTCGACCTTCGGAATAAACACAAATGCCGCCACACTGTTAGTGTGGCGGCATTTGAATTCCTTCGTCAATCCTTCGCCAGATCCGGTCCTACCTCGCCTGCTCCTGCGCGTAGGGTCCCAGGGGAATGCCGCGACCCGGGTACACGTTGAGCGCCTTATCATTCACCTGGTGGGCAAGCGGCATATAGTTGGGTGCCGCTTTGGTTATTGCAGCGTGTATCGCGCCGACAATCAAACCTGCGATTCCTCCGCCGTTGTTCTTAGGCGCGTAAACCAACCGCTCCGAGTTTTCCCAAAGCACTTCGTTAGTTTTGCCCGACCGTATCTGATACTTTATGCTTACAGTCACGTGCGTCGTAGTGACCATGTACTTGGCGTCCCACTGGTTGATGGTCACGTACAGGACCGCGTCAGCGCCGAATAAAGCCGCCAGCTTGATGGCGGACGCATTGTGGACCATGCTGCTGTCGGAAAGTCCGTCGTCCTCAAGCATCCGCTTCACGGCGTTGATGGGAAACACGTAGTAGCCGCGCTCCGCCAGCGGGACGCTTATGGTGGAGAGCATGTAATCGGCCGCAGTCACGTCGACGCTCTTGTTGATCACCGGCACGATAAGAATGGAGCGCGGGGCGGCTTCGAGGAACTTCTCATGTTTGCTCATATTCGGGGTCGCGCAGCCGGCAGCGGTCGCCACGACAAGCAAAAGGGCTAGCAGGGAAAGACGTCTCATTTGGCCACCTCCGGGGTTACGACAGCTTTTGCTTCAGTCGTTGCGGTTACGCCAGATGCCGCAGCGGCCGGGTCACCCGGTTTAGCTTCCTGCTTTTTAGCCTTCTTCTGAGCGTTGCTGATCAGTTTGGCCATGAACACCTTCGATTCCGGCCACTTGTCGGCTTCCTTCTGGAAGTACATGACCGCCTGAATGCTGTTTCCCTGTTCATACATGACATAACCGTACTCGGCGTAGATTCCCGGGGGTACGTGGCCATCCGAATCGCTGTCATCGAGCACTTCTTTCAGATTCTTGACGAACTCGTCTTTCTCGACGGGGCTCTTGTAGTAGTTGTAGACCTTCTTGTCGTAATCATCCCAGGTGTAGCGCTGGTGAGCGGCACAGCCCGACAGGAGTGAAAATCCAACGACGGCAGCCAGACAGTATCCAATTTTACATTTCATGATTTTCCGCCTATTTGATAGTTATGGTTTTCAACGAACTCTCGACGAAAACACGTTTCTCAAAAACATCTTCCTGCCCTATCTTGACGAGGACGTTGTGGGTACCGGTCTCGACGGTCAACACCTTGGGGTCGCCGTCGTACTGGGAGGCGCTCCCCATGTTGATGCCGTCCACGAAGAGGGTCGCCTCTTTCGGAGCCCCCTTGAAGGCGAGGGTCGGGCGGTCGTCCACCGTGCGCACCACGGTGCTGGGCATCGAGCAGCCACCCAGGGCGAAAGTTCCTACTAGCAATGCCAGGATGCTTTTTTTCATGGTTTCACCTCGCCCACGTAAAGATTTTTGCTGGAGGGGTCGACGGCCCCCGAAACGATATCACACACGGAACCTTCGTCGTTTTCGGTTTCCCCGAAGAATGACTGAACCTTTATGGTCGCGACCTGCTTGCCCGGGAGGGTTATTTCCATTCCCGTCTGCTTGCTTTTTATCTTCTGACCCGAAGCGATGACGCTGAATACGTCGCCGATCTTGATTCCCTGGCGGGCGCCGCCGCTGACGAAGACCTGCCCGTCCTTCGCGTCGAGGACGTCGGTGCGCCAGGCTTTCTCGTCCAGGGTAGACACCAACTTGTCGATGACGTCGGTGATCGCCGCGGCGATCGCACGGTCGTTCAAGGTAGCGTCGTATTCCGCACGGTTGCCGTATCCTGCGATCTCTCCGGATTCGGTGCTCGCCTCTCCCGCGCCGGTGGCGGAAAAGAACGCCTGGCCTGTCGCCAGATCCACCAGCCTGATTTCCACCTTGGCCTTCGCCATCTGGACTTTCGTGGAGCTCATGAAACCTGTTTTGCCGGCGATAAAGCGCCCGAATTCCGTAACCGAGCCGACGATCGCCGTGTCCACGCCCAGCAGTCCGCCTCCGGAAATCGTCTGCTCGCGCTTGATCTTGTCGATATCGGAGCGCTCGAACACCATGAAGTTGCCGGATTTCACCAGTCGACTGGAAAGCATATCCGACGCCTGTTTGCCGATGCGGTCGAAATCGTTGTCGCTCATAAGCGCTTTGCCATAATTGGTTTCGTTGGTGAACCGGATGACGGCGAGTTTGCGCTTGTAGCGTTTTTGTGATGGCAGTGCGGCTGCGGCTTTTTGAGCTTTGGCTTGCTGCATCTGGGTGGCAGGCGCCTCAGTTTGCTCCGGCCTGGTCGCCGTAGTAGCGCAACCAGTGAGAGCGGCAATGAACAACAGTACTAAACCCCTTGAAACAAGGCAGCTTCTTAACAATGCACCCTCCTGAAAATTTAGTTGTATACAAACGTGTCGCTCTAACTAACACACGTTAGGTCTTTAGTCAAGCACGGGGTGATTGTTCTATAATAAGATTGGGTAAATATTAGAAGGGCTTGTTTTTGTACTGAGAGATTGGATTTTATTCAGCATCCTGAATCCGTGCCGGGTTTTTTCCAGTGGTTGACCTCAGGAGCCGGCCTGGTGGTTTTCTATCCGGACCCTGGCGACATGCTTTATTTGCCACCTATGACCAATGAGGAAGAGAAAGCGTGGGAGGGACAAGCATACAACATAGTAACTAATAAAATAAATAAAACAGCTCAACGCTTTGCAAGGTTTGACACGGTAGTGTCATAATAGTATCATTGAGTCATGCCACCTAAACTGCGAGAGCTGATAAGGCGCCTTGAAGAAGCCGGTTTTGTCGATCGGGGCGGGAAGGGGAGTCACCGCAACTTCAGCCACCCGGCTTGCGCGAAACCAGTAACTTTATCCGGCAGGCCTGGCGACGATGCCAAACCTTATCAGGAGCGACAGGTGCAAGCTGCGGTCGAGGAGAGCAGGAAATGAAGAAGACGGATCGATATCTCAAAATTGTGGAATGGTCGCAAGAGGACGGTTGCTATGTTGGAAGGTGCCCCGGGCTGATTTACGGCGGGGTGCATGGTGACGACGAAGCAAAGGTCTACCAAGAGTTATGTCAAACTGTGGCTGAAGCCGTAGAGGTATACGAAGCCGACGGTAAACCCCTGCCTCCCGCGACCGCAAACAAAGAGTATTCCGGGCGCTTTGTATTGAGGGTCGACAAAGAACTTCATCGTGAGGTAGCGATTCGTGCCCTGCAAGCTGGTGAAAGCCTGAATAGTTACTGCCAAAGGATCCTGAAGAAGGCGACGGAGTAAGGCAAATGCGAATGACGAATTAACTCTCTTGACCGACACTATTAATAAATCATCTGGCAGTGCACTCGTCCACGTAAACCCCGGGAATGCTCTTGCCAACCATGGAAAGCTGGATGGCGATTAAGCCATATAAAGCAATACTTACATTAAATCCGAATGATTTCAAAACAAAAAATAACCTCGTGAACTCACTTGAATTAAATCGGAAGAAATAGCAATATCATCCGATTTCTTGACGTTTCAAGTCGGTTGGACTGTTTTGATGCAGGTCAGCGACGTTTCAAGTGGGTAGCAGTGATTTGAAAACGAGTTTGCCGACAAGGATGCAAGCCATTGTTGGGGCCTCTCCTGAATGAGCACCACATGCAATACACTTTGATTGTTACCTGAGGTGGGTTCTCTGATGCCGTTTCGTTTTAGCAAGTTGCCTTCCGTGTCAGATGGATACCGCCTATCTGAGATCTTCAGTGATTCAAGAACGATAGAAGGTCAGCCGCGAATTTCACAGGGTTCTTGAATGCCAGGAAGTGATCGCCCTGTTCGGCCTTGGCATAGACGTAGAGCTGGGAACCTGGAATGACTGACTGCATCCATTTCTGACTGGGAAGGTTATTGCTGTATTCGCCGGTGAAAATAGCCGTGGGTACCTTGATCTTGTGGCGAATCACATCGCGCCAGTCGTTCATTACGTGGTCAAACAGCACCAACGACATAAATTTGGGATCGTTCTGGATGAAAGTCCGGGGGAATCCCTCTGAGTTCTGGAAATAGGGCGAATCCATAGCCATGAAGCGCTCCATCGGCTTCATGTCGACGATGAGGCTATTGACCGCTGTTCCGGTAGTGAAGGCGGCAATCATCCGTTCCGGCGAAGTCGTCATCCCCCCGGCTTCGAGGCGTTCCTGCTCAGACCAGTCTGCATGTGAATAGATGGAGACCGGTTCGTCGATAAAGACAAACTTGCCGATTTCCTTGGTGCCGAAAAGATCGATATAGCTCCAGAGCACCGAAGCTCCCATGGACCAGCCGCAATAGTCGGCCGTCTTTAATCCCAGGTGAGCGCCCAGTTCCTTTAGATCCATGGCGTAGCGTGAAATCCGGGTCCCGTAGTCCACTCTCTGGGAGAGGCCCTGGTTGCGCGGATCGAGGACGTAGACGTGATAATGCTTGCTGAGCAGGTACATCACGTTGATGTATTCCGCACCGTTCCCCGACCAGCCCGGAACAAAGACGAGGGGCTTCCCTTGGCCGGCCTCCCAGTAGGCAAGTTTGACACCGTCACCCGTTTGGAAAAAATTGATCTCCAACCCCTTGAACTCCGACAGCCTAGCCGGCAGTCCCTCAATTTTGTTGGGGAAAAGGTAGTCTTTGCCGAGCACCGACAGGGCAGGTGCGGCTAGAGTGCTGCTGGCGAATGAGAACAACAATAAGGCACTCAGGGTAAGACAGATGATGTGGCGCACGGTTATCTCCATTTGGTGGGGTTGTTTTCTTAAACTCATACTACTCCTAAAAGCTCCTCCTCGCCCGGAGGGGCGAGGGGGCAAGCCACCAAAGCAACAATCGACGCTGTAGCGCCCTTTGTTAAGGGGGACGGTTTGACTTGAGCTGAATGGGCTATAATCGCGACAATTTTAACGTACGAATCCGCCCAGCGGTGTCACGTAGGTAGCTCCGAAACCTTCCAAAGCTTCATGAACGGATGAATCGGGGTTACCGTAGACAACAAAGCGTGTCGGCACACCCATTGACATCAACCGGGCAGCATAATTCGCTTTAAAGCTGGTCAGATGTGCGACAGTTGCAGCAGAGTCCCGGTACAATTCGTGGGTGTGACACTGTTTATCGTCTCCACTTATGGACCATTCATAGGCGAGGGTGTCGGGTTCGTTCGTTTCTACAAAATGAACCATTTCTTTCATCAGTGCTTTCAGGTTGCCCAGTTCCCCATCGTTAACAGACAGTTCAAAAATCCATGATACTTGCGGGTTCATACTGTTTCTCCTTGAATTTAAATGTGCTTGCTAGCTTGATGCGGCGCCGAACCCATCTGCCTTTGAGTTCTCATCAGCGCCATCGATCTTGATTGTCGGCTGCACTGACATCCCGACACGCAACTGTTTACTGGCTGCCTGCCCGGGGTTTATGGTGATGCGCACCGGCAGGCGCTGGACGACCTTGGTGAAATTTCCCGTGGCGTTTTGCGGCGCCACGGGAGCAAACGAAGCGCCGCTGGCAGATGCCAGGCTCGCGACACGCCCGGAGAGCACCAGGCCGGGCTGAGAATCAACGCGGATAGCTACGGCCTGCCCGGGAATAATGCGGGCCAGCTGGGTTTCACGGAAGTTGGCCTCGATATAGACTTTATCAAGCGGCACCAGCGCGAGAAGCGGCGCACCAATGTTGACGAAAGCTCCCTCGCGCAGGGAACGGCGTGCCACCGTTCCGCCTACCGGGGCTGTGATTCGAGTGTAGGAAAGATTCAGATTAGCAGCAGCCAGAGCAGCCTGCGAGCGATCCCGGGTGCTTTCAGCCTTTTTTAAATCGGCGTCGAGAATTGACGATTGCAACCGGGCTCCTTCTGCCCCGGCCTTGTCGCGATCAAGTCCAGCCATCTGAACTTGCAACTGGGCTTCAGCCTGCTGAGCCTCCTGCTCAGTCCCGGAGCCATTTTTAGACAAATTGCGATAGCGCAGGGCGTTGGACCTGGCGAGCGCCAACGAGGCCTCATCCGACCTCACGGCTGCCTGGGCCTGCTCAATGGCCGACGCCTGGCGCTTGATGGTCGCAAGGAGGCTGTCAATGGCGGCCTGCGCCGCGGCCGCCTCGGCCTTGGCACTTTGCACCGCCACCCTCGAATCGCGGTCGTCGATCTCAGCCAGTAATTGTCCGGCTCTTACGGTTTCGTCGTCGCTGACCAGGACACGCGTAATCTGCCCATTGACCCGCGAAGCTACCAGAGTAAAGTCGGCGCGAACGTAGGCATCATCAGTGGATTGCCGATCCGCATCGAATTCATGACGGTTAAGCAGAAACACGCCTGCTACGACGACGGCCCCGAGGAGGAATGCGCTGACGATTTTTGCTATTTTGGGGAGTGCCATTGTTTATCCTTTAGGCTTTAGAGTTGTGCGCGGCAGCGCTACGCCGGGCGGGTGCCGCCACGTAATCCATGCGCAACACGAAGGGGATGAGCAGTACGGCAAGTGCGCCCAGCATCAAATAGCTGTCGGCATTGGCCATTACGAATGCCTGCTGGCGAGTGCTGTCGGTCAACGCGGCAAGGTCCCCGGGGTAGAGCGAAAGGGCGCCGGAGAACCGTCCGATACGGTCGACAAGCATCCCGGAATGAAAATTCTGGCGCAGGTGAAAGAACTGATCAATCAGAGCATTGCCGACCAGGGATCCGGTGGCGCGCATCATATTGATGGTGCCTGCCACAAATGGCCCTTCCATTGGCTGTACCACGCTGGTCGCCAGAAACAACACGGCCACTATAGCCATGGCCTGCCCAAAAGCCTCCAGCACCAGGGCCAGGACGAACTGCTCGATAACCCACTCAGACGTTAAGTGCGCACACAAAAAGCAGGCGACTGCGATAAAGCCAATTCCCAGCGCCATGACAATGCGGGCATCGGCCCACTTTCGGTAGAGTAGGGCGGCAACGGCCAACCCGAGAAGCGGTTGAGGCAATCCTACCAAGAGCCCCAAGGGGGCGGTTTGCAGGTTCCGGTAGCCCCACAGACTTTCCAGATGCATCGCCGGCAACTTCGAGCCCGACATCATGACGATAATCAGTAGGGCCAAAACCGTGAATCCCACCCCCAGGTTTCTTTTTTGCAGCAACAACTGCGGCTTGACGAAAGGGACGGACGCATACCACTGGCAGAGCAGAAAAATGCCCGCCATAATCACGCCAGCGCCGACGGTCCAGCAGATAAGACCCGAATGCCACCAATCCCGGCGCACCCCCTGATCGAGCCCGATGGCGATCATGCCGAGTCCGCAGACGCCGCAGACCATGCCGAACCAGTCGGTCTGCCTGAGGCGTTCCAGCCTTATCGGATCCTGCGGGATACCCCAGTACACCATTGCCATCGCCAGTAGCGCCAGAGGCAGGCTTTGCCAGGAAAACAGACGCCAGTCGGACAATACATCAATCGAATGACCGGCCAACCAGAACCCCAAGTTGGGTGAGAACGTCACCGTAAGCGCATAGAGCGACAAGCCGTACAGACGGATCGACACCGGGAAGAGCCGCATCGCAGCTATCATTAAAATGGGTATCAGCATGCCGCCCACCAGACCTTGCAAGCTGCGTAACACCAGTAATATCGGCCAATTATGTGTCAGCGGAAAGACGACGGCCAAAAGGGCATACAGCCCGGTCATCAGCAAATGGAAGCGGCGCAGGGAAATAATGGTCGATAGCCAGATAGAGAAAGGCATCGCGATCAATTCGGCAGCCAAATAAACCGTGTTCAGCCAGCTTCCCTCATCGGCTCCCAATCCGAGCACGCCGCGCATGTCTCCCAGCGACAGCCCTCCGATGCGGTTACCAAGGCCAGCCATCATGGCAGAAATCAGGATACCCAGGAAACCGGTGAAAAGGCGCAGATTAAACGGTGTTAGCGACGTTGCGCTGACCGGCTCGGGAGATGTCGTACTCCGATTCCTGCTCATGGTTCTCTGCTTCCGGCATTATCCGCCAGGGCTGCCCATCCGCCGCCGAGAGTTTTGCACAGAGTGACCATGGCAAGGGAAACCTGGCTGGTATTATCTGCCAGCTCCAATTGGCTGGATAACAGCGATCGTTGTGCGGTGAGCACCAACAGGTAGTCAGCGGCACCCTGCTCATAGCGTCTCAGGGAAACCTCGTAAGCCTGGCGGCTCTGCTCGAAAGCCTGCACCAGTTCTTCGTTACGCCTCTGCACCGCATCATAAGCACTCAGAGCATTGTCCACCTCATGCCAGGCACGCAGCACGGTCTGCTGGTAAAAGAGCGCCGCCTCCTTTTCACGAGCCTCGTTGAGCGCCAGCGTGCCTTTCAACCGGCCTCCCTCGAAAAGAGGCAAATAGAGCGTTGGCCCCACCGAGAAAAACCGGGAGGTCCAGCTGCCCCATTCGCTGCCGGTAAGCGACTGCAAACCGGCGTTGCCGACCAGGCGGATGCGTGGATAAAAATCGGCCTTGGCGACCCCGATGGCGGCTGTCGCGGCGTGCAGTTGAGCTTCGGCCTGCAAAATATCGGGGCGGCGGCGTGCCAGTTCGGATGGCAGGCCTACCGGCACCTGCTGCGGTACGGGCGGGGTAGGGTGAGTTGCCGTCAGCAGGCTATTCAGGGCGCGTGGGGCTTCTCCCAGCAATAAGGCGAGAGCATTCATCAGTGCATCGCGTTGCTCTTCAAGTTTAGGGATCAGTGCTTTAACCGTAGACAATTGGGCGCTTGCGGAAGCCGACTCAAAGCGGGTGGCAATTCCGTTGGCAACCCGGCTTTGCGACAATTTTAAGGCATGCTCGGCTATAGCCTGATTTTTGATAGTAATGTCCAGTTGGGTCTGCACGCTGCGCAGTAGCAGATAGGTACGTGCGACCTCGGCGGCAATGGATACCCGCACGCCTTCTTGCTGAAATACGCTTCCCTGCAGCGACGCCGCCGCTGACTCACTCGTGCGCCGGGCATAACCCCACAAATCTATTTCCCAACTTGAATCAAAGCCTCCCTGCCACAAGTCATGAGGGGTGTGGTGCGCTCCCAGTTTCGCCAGCGGTCCGTTGGCGCTGATAGCCTCCCGCGCATACCCCATACCCATTCCGAGCCGCGGAAACCCTGCCGCGTCGGCAACTCCGAGACGTGCACGACTTTGCGCCACACGCGTGGCGGCCAGTTGCAAATCAAGATTGGTATTCTGGGCTCGAGCTTCCAGCGTACTCAGGATCTCGTCGTTGAATAATTTCCACCACATGGTCTCCATGGGTGCGGCCACGACCTGGCTGCGCAGGGCCGTGTTCCCCGCGGCAGTCCCGAAGAGAACAGCCGGAGGGGCAGGTACGGACCTTTTGAAATCCGGGCCGACAGCGCAAGCACTCAACAAGCTAAGCCCCATGAAAGCAGAAAAAATTGGCAGGATTCTCAGGTGCGTTAACCCTAGGTTATCAGCGTTCACTCGTCAGGCCAAATTCAACAGGCGTCTTGATGTAGAAGATATCGACGCCTTCCTGCTTCAAATGATCCAAAAAAAGCTCTGCTGAGGCTTCGTGGACAGCCATGGTAACTGCGACTGGCTGATCCGAAATGTCATAAATACCCACTAAGTGAAGTTTTCGAGTACGACCGAAACCTTCTGCGGCCGGGAACAAAGTAGCACCTGCGATGTTCATGCGGCGCGCCTCTTCAATTAACCAGTCACCTATCCACTTCTGGTTATGAGTACGGTCCTGCTGGGTGAAAAATGTCAGTTGATACCCTTGCACTGTCATCTCCAAGTTGAATGCCTGCGTTATCGGACTTCTCTGCGGAGGGTGCGCCAATCTGCCGCAACGTTGACAAGATCCGTGTGCTTTGACGGTAATTTAGCTATAAACGTGCCAAACCTACTTATGCCGTTAATCTAGCAAGTTAAAACTCCGAGCCTAGCATGGTCTCGATATTTCGATATATTCGTTGCGGTATATCGTTGTTTAAGGAATAATGGTGAAATATCGATAGTGCGGAAGGTGGGTAATATGACAATCCAGCAAGAAGAATTTTTTCGTAAAATAACGCTGAGCATTTGCAGCAGTCTGGACATCAGGACAGCTTTAACCCGAAGCTTTGAGTATCTGCGGCAGATACTTCCTTTAGACGAGTTGTATCTCAATATTTACGATCAGCAACTGGGTGCGATCCGGCAAATCGCATCCGAGGCAGTCCCTCATTCGCAACCAATGGCTGTGATAATTCCTCTTCCCAAGAATATCTGGGATTGGCTGCAAGACATCAAGGAACCGGTGATAATCGATTCCAGCAGCAAGGACCCGATGATAAGGGAAATGGCGGCGCTAACGCAAAGCAAAGACCATTCGACCTTGTCAGTTCCGCTTTGTATTGAAGACAAAAAACTCGGTGTTCTTATTCTCAGAGCGAAGGGTAGCAAAGTATACCAAAAGAAAGACGCTCTTATGATTCGCTTTGCTTCCGACCCATTCGCCATTGCCTTATCCAACGCCCTGGCACATCAGGAACTCATGCACTATCGTGATGTCCTCCTCGACGACAATCGTTTTCTTCAGAGGGAACTGTCTCCTGGAGTTACTGACAACATCATAGGAGAAAGTGGTGGTCTTAAAAACGTCATGGATATGGTTCATCAGGTTGCTCCGCTTAACAATACCGTTCTTCTGTTAGGCGAGACCGGTGTGGGAAAAGAGGCTATAGCCAATGCTATCCATTACGGGTCAACGCGTAGCAACGGTCCCTTCATCAAGGTAAATTGCGGAGCCATACCGGAAGCTCTGATCGACAGTGAACTTTTTGGGCACGAGAAGGGGGCTTTCACCGGGGCATTGATCGAGAAGCGGGGGCGCTTTGAACGAGCCGACAAGGGGACTCTTTTTCTGGACGAAATTGGAGAACTGCCTCTTCAGGCGCAGGTAAGGCTCTTACGGGTTTTGCAAAGTCGCGAGTTGGAAAGAGTCGGTGGAACCAAGTCAATTCCGATTGACATCAGGATCATCGCAGCAACCCATCGCAACCTGGAACAGATGATCGTTGAAAATAGTTTTCGCGAGGACCTTTGGTTTCGAATCAACGTTTTCCCCATTTTCATCCCGCCCCTGCGGCAGCGCAGGGACGATATTCCTGCCCTGACCAGGCATCTGATAAAAACCAAAAGTAAGGAGCTGGGATTGTCCCCCATCCCGAACATCGCACCTGGAGCCCTGGCTCGCCTCATGGGTTACGATTGGCCCGGGAACGTACGGGAGCTTCAGAACATTGTAGAACGGGAACTTATACGATATCGAGGTGGAGCCCTGCATTTTGAGTCATTGGCGTCAGACACAGCTCAAAAAGGAACTAAGGCCCCTTCTGCAAAGGAAAAGGGGGGCGCACGGCAACTCACACTCGATGAAGCAATGGCTCTCCACATCCGGAATATTCTCGAGTCCACTAACGGTCGGATCAATGGGCGGGACGGGGCTGCCAAACTACTCGGGATAAATCCCAGTACGCTCAGAAGTCGCATGGAAAAGCTCGGTGTAAATCGCACTGATAACTGAATAGGTGATTGCATCATTCCTACCTGTCATTGATATCCTGCACAACTTTGGGCTAGTTATCTCTTAGTGGCTGATAGGAAAGGGGGCTATGGGGTATGGCGCGCCGAGTAACTCTCTCCGGCAGGGAGGTGGCGATTCGCGCTTGCGAGCTGGTGAAAGCTTGAATAGCTACTGTCAGAAGATACTGAAGACGGCTACGGAGTAAGATCGTCCTCTCCATTTTGCAGGACGACGCGGACACACACACACGGAGGAGGGGGGGAGGAAGAGGGGGGCGAACGCGAGTAGTTCAGAGCGGAATCCCGAGCCGGCGCATCTTTTCTACCAGCGTGGTCCGGTTGATGCTCAGCATGAGGGCCGCGCGCGCCTTAACCCCGCCCGCCAACTGCAGTGCCTCGGCGATCATCTTTTTCTCAATTTCGTTGATGGCCCGCACCATGTCGATCCCCTGAGGCGTGACCGCGGTGGGGGAACCGGCCCGCTCCAGATAGATCTTGGCGATGTTGCTGGGGAGGTCGCGCACGGTGATCAGGTCTCCCTCGGTCAGCGCCACGATACGCTCCATGATGTTTTCCAGCTCTCTCACGTTCCCGTTCCAGGGATAGGCCTCCAGCGCCTCCAGTGCCTCTTTCTCCAGATGCATGACCGGACGCTGCATGGCGCGACAGTTCTTCTCCAGAAAGTGACGGGTGAGCGGCAGTATGTCCTCGATCCGCTCGCGCAAGGGGGGAATCAGCACCGGTATCACGTTCAGTCGGTAGAAAAGATCCTCCCGAAAGTTGCCGCGCTCCACTTCCTGCTCCAGATTTACGTTAGTGGCGGAGACCACCCGCACATCCAGCTTGATCTGACGGTTCGATCCGACCCGCTCTATCTCCTGCTCCTGCAGCACGCGCAAAAGCTTGGTCTGCAGGTGCATGGGAAGGGTGCCGATCTCGTCGAGAAAGATGGTCCCCAGGTTCGCCGCCTCGAATTTGCCGATCTTCTCCTTGATGGCCCCGGTGAAGGCCCCCTTGGCGTGGCCGAAGAGTTCGCTCTCCAGAAGGTTCTCCGGTATGGCGGAACAGTTCACCGCGACGAAAGGGCGGTCCTTGCGGCCGCCGTTGAAGTGGATCGCCTTGGCCACCAACTCCTTTCCGGTTCCCGACTCGCCCAGAATGAGTACGGTCGAATCGGTCTTGATGATCCGCTTCATCCGGGTGAAGAGCTGCTGCATCGCCTGGGAGTTGCCGATAATGTTGGTGAACTCGTATTTGTCCTGCAGCTGCTTCTTCAGATACACGTTCTCGCTTAAGAGCTGCCCCTTTTCCACCGCCTTGTCGATGATGATGCGCAACTCGTCGATGTTCAGGGGCTTGGTGATGTAATCGAAGGCGCCTTCCTTCATCGCCTTTACCGCAGTTTCGGCGGAGGCGTGCCCGGTTATCAGGATGACTTCGGTACGCGGAGAGTCAAGTTTTACCTGGGTCAGTATCTCGATGCCGTTCATGTCGGGGAGAAAAAGGTCGCTGATGACGATGTCAAAGCGCTCCCCGGTCAAAAGCTGCAGCCCTTCTTTGCCGCTGGAGCACTCCCGCATGGCGAAGCCGCTGCCTTTCAAAAGTACCAGGAGCGCCTCGCGGCTTCCCGGATCGTCTTCTATAAGTAGAATCTTGGTGATCGGTTTCATGTAAGGTAGTCCTATTGTTAGAGTTTCTTGATAACATGGATGCGCAGATTTGGCAAGGCATCAATTGACTGGCCGGAAACAGCGGGTATACTTGTCCGGGTTTTAGGTAGTGCTGTACGCGATTTCGGGAGGGTGACATGATCGACATCTTCGGTTTTATGCCTCTGCTGGTACTTGCCGCTTTCCTGATCGCCCTGGCCGCCAATGCTATCAGGATTCTTCCCGAGTATGAAAGGGGGGTGCTGTTTCGATTGGGGCGGGTCAAGACCGTGCGCGGTCCGGGCCTGGTCTTTATAATCCCGGGGATCGACCGGCTGGTCCGGGTGTCGCTGCGCATCGTCGCCATGGATGTGCCGTCGCAAGACGTCATCACTCACGACAACGTCACGGTGAAGGTCTCTGCCGTCATATACTTCCGGGTGGTGGATGCGGTCAAGGCGGTCATCGAGATGGAGAACTTTCTCTACGCGACCAGTCAGCTCTCCCAGACGACGCTGAGAAGTGTCCTGGGCCAAGTCGATCTGGACGAGTTGCTGGCGAATCGGGAGAAGATCAATCTGGAGCTGCAGGAGATTCTGGACCGTCAGACCGAGCCTTGGGGGGTGAAGGTATCCATCGTCGAGGTGAAGAACATCGACCTGCCCCAGGAGATGCAGCGTGCCATCGCCAGGCAGGCTGAGGCGGAAAGGGAGCGGCGCGCCAAGGTAATCCACGCGGAAGGGGAGTTGCAAGCCTCGGAAAAGCTGGCTCAGGCGGCGCAGGTCATGGCGGCCCAGCCCATGTCGCTGCAGCTGCGTTACCTGCAAACCCTCACCGAGATCGCCGCGGAAAAGAACTCCACCACCATCTTCCCGGTGCCCATTGACCTGATCAAGATGTTTCTGGAGCGCTGAATCTGACGGCTGCGCGGAGTCTGTTGCTGCTCAATCGGCTGCACCTTAGCCAATGCAATTTGGAGAGTGACAGCCATTGCCGTTTATCATACTATATCCGCATTCCGTCCATGTCACAGTACCGCGGAATCATACAATCAAAGGGGGAATTAACCATGCTCAACAAGAAGGTCTGCAACGCGCTGAACAAACAGCTGAACAAGGAAATGTACTCCGCAAATCTCTACCTATCCATGTCCTCCTATGCCGGTTCTATCGGCCTTAAGGGGAGTGCCAACTGGTTCATGGTGCAATACCAGGAAGAAATGGTGCACGCCATGAAGTTCTTCAATTTCATCAACAGTCGTGGGGAGCATACCGAACTCGGCGCCCTCGCCGCACCGCCGACTGAATTCAAGGGGCTGCTGGACATGTTCGAGCTGACCTTAACTCACGAACTCTCCATCACCTCCTCGATTTATGAGCTGGTCGATCTGGCCCTGGCGGAGCGGGATCACGCAACCCACATCTTCCTGCAGTGGTATGTCACGGAGCAGGTCGAGGAAGAGGAGAACGACCGCGACATCATCGGCAAGCTGAAGCTTATCGGTGACAACGGGCAGGGGCTCTTGATGCTGGACGCGGAACTTGGTACCAGGGTCTTTGTGCCGGCGGCTACGGCACCGTAAATATTTCGGCAACTGCATGAAAAAAGAAGGGCCCGCTTTGGCGGGCCCTTCTTTTTTTGGCTCTGGAATGGGTTAGTAAAACGACTTAAAGGACAGAAAAGACTTTAAGGACTTTAAGGAATGAACGACTAAACATAAAGCTCCGCTTTTACATCTGCTCGATTTTTGCGGTGCGCTTCAGCTTGGCTACCAGGTCGACGACTGCGTTCTGGGTCTTTTCGCGCTTCAGAAAGTCGGCTATCTTGGCCTTCACGTCGGCGAACTTCTCCGCACTGGCTTCCTGCTTTTCGGTCAGCTTGATGATGTGGTAGCCGAACTGGGTCTCCACCACGCCGCTTACCTCGCCTTTTTTCAGGGCGAAGGTTGCCTTCTCGAAGGGGGCGACCATCTGGCCGCGGCTGAAGCTCCCCAGGTCGCCGCCCTGGCTGGCGCTCGGGCAGCTGGAGTCGGATTTGGCCAGCGCCGCGAAGTCCTCGCCTGCTTTTATTCTCTTCAGGAGGGCCTCTGCCTTCTCCTTGGCTTTCTTGCGCTCCTCGGGGGCAGCTTTTTCATCTATGCCGATCAGGATGTGGCTCGCCCTGGCACTTTCGGGCTTCTTGAAGTATTTCTCAAGATTGTCGTCGTAGAATTTCTGCGCCTCCGCATCGCTGACGGTCATTTTGTCAGCGTACTTTTTTTCGATGAAGTTACTGATGACGAGGTCTTTGCGGGTGAATTCGCGCATGTCTTTCGGGGTCATGTCGACCCCTTTGAGCGCCTTCTCGAAATCTGCATCGGAGCCGAATTTGGCGCGGTTCAGCGCCACCTTGTCGGTAATCTGCTTTTCCAGATCCTTTATTTCCAGCTTGGAGGCCTCCTGATACAGGAGCTCAGCCGAGGTGAGCTGCTCCAGGGCGGCGTCTTGTGCCTGCTGCAACAGTTCGGGGGCGAGGGGCTGCTGCACCTGGTTTTGCGCCAGCATGACCTTAACGGCGCGGTCCAGTTCCAGCCGCGTGATGACCGTACCGTTCACCCGCGCCATCGGGTCGCTCGGGGAGGTCTTGGGCTGCTCCTTGGCGGGCTGCTCCTGAGCCGGCTGCACCTTGGCTGGCTGATCTTTGGCAGCTTCCAGAGCGAAGGCGGGCAGGGCGGCTAATAGTAGGGCGGCAAATGTCGGTGTTGCGATTTTTCTCAAGGAAAACATGCACATCTCCTTTGCTGAAAATTTTTGGGGATAATAGCATCTATCAAGTAGGTTTTCAAACTCCAAAAGAAGGTTCCTGCGCCTGTTATGGGGATTTTTTATCTTGGGGGTTTTAATGCGCCGCAGAATATGATAAGAGAGTACAGCAAAAATAATCACGCGGTTAACTCTTGAACCTAAGGAGCTCGACATGTCTAAAAAAACGGGAAACGAACAGGCTGCGATCCTCGCCTTTATAGCCGGCGCCGCCGTGGCTGCCGGTGCTGCACTGCTTTTCACCCCCAAGACCGGGCGTGAAGTGCGCGAGAAACTGGGCGAGGCGAAGGAAGATGCGCTCGACAAGCTGAAACTTTGCGTCAAGGGCGCCAAGAGACGCCAGGGAGGCAAAGGGGATCCGCTTGACTACGACGGCGGCGACTGCTGGATCTAGCGGGTCCGCTCGCTAGAGTCCCAGTTCGCGCTTTGCCCCTTCCAGATAGCCCCGGATCGCCAGTGCGCTTTCCATGGCGAGCACTCGTTCCGCGATCCGCCGCGCCCGCTCCAGTGAGATGTGGCGGATCGCTTCCTTCACCCGCGGCAGGCAAGGGGCCGAAAGACTGAAGCTGCGGATGCCGATCCCCATGAGCAGGATCGCATTGATCGGCTCGCCTGCCATCTCGCCACACAGGGTCGCCCCTTTACCGGCGGCGGCCGCCGCGTCAGCCACCTTTTTGATGGAGTGCAGTACCGCCGGGTGATACGGGTCGTACCACTTCTTGATGCGCTGGTTGTTCCGGTCGCAGGCGAGCGTGTACTGGATCAGGTCGTTGGTCCCGATACTGAAGTAATCCACCTCCTTGGCGAGCATCTCCGCGACCAGCACCGCCGCGGGGAGCTCCACCATGATCCCCAGACCGATTTCAGGGTCAAACAGCTTTCCCTCCCGTTTCAGCTCTTCCTTCACCTCGTCCAGTATGCGCCTGATGGCGCGCACCTCGTCCACCCCGGAGATGAGCGGAAACATCAGGTTGCATTTGCCGTAGGGCGACGCCAAGAGCACCCCCGCCAACTGCTCCCGGAAGATGTCCTCGCGCTCCAGGGAAACCCGTATCGAGCGCCAGCCCAGGAAGGGGTTGTCCTCTTTGGGATGCGGGAAGTAGGAAAGTCCCTTGTCGCCGCCGATATCGAGGGTCCTGATGGTGACCGGGAGCCCCGGGAACCCCTCCAGCACCTTGCGGTACACGGCCGCCTGCTCGTAGCGGTCGGGAAATGCCGTGCGGGTCATGAAGGGGAACTCGGTCCGATAGAGCCCCACTCCCTCCGCGCCGTGCAGGTGCGCCACCCTGACGTCGCTGATAAGTCCTATGTTTGCCAGGAGCGTCACCCGGCAGCCGTCCGGGGTGACGGCGGGAAGCTCCCGGATTCCCTCCCAGGCGCGCTGCTTTATGTCGTACTCCCCCTGGAGCCTTTGGTACTCGAGCTTGACGCTTTGATCCGGGTTCAGGTAGACGCAGCCCGAGGTGCCGTCGACGATCACCTCGCTTTTGACCCCCACCTGCTTTAGGAGTCCCT
>Ga0209123_1001720_pt1 | contig 20609 bp, 18 predicted proteins | sample BarGraIncu00431A_FD_184500 | JGI IMG/M metagenome (GOLD analysis project Ga0209123, IMG submission 184500) | Arctic peat soil microbial communities from Barrow, Alaska, USA - Barrow Graham LP Incubations 004-31A (SPAdes) (version 2) | ecosystem: Environmental > Terrestrial > Soil > Wetlands >... | reverse complement strand
TGCGTCCACCGCCAGCCTTTCGGGCGTAAGACTGCTCTGCAGAACGTTGACGCACTGGGATCAGTGGCTCAACTCGGCTCCAAAAATCATCAGTGACTTCCCATGCTTTCGCTTTTGCCATCTTTCCTCCATGCGCGGACCTCGCGCATGGACAGTGATTATCATTTATTTACGGATAAGTTCTTAGCCTTGAACGAGGTGCAGCTGCGGTCGCGCTTTTTCCCCCGCTCACGCCCCCAACCCCTTGTATGCTGATAACAGGGAGGTTGGAGCAAGTTAATGAAGTTCGTTTTGGGGAGCTATTCACAGCCCGTTGCCCCTCTTAGTTCGCAATTCGTGAGAGAGCTTTTGGCGTGGATAGCTTGCCACTTCTGTAAGACCGAACAGTTGCTGGTTGGCCATATTTTGGACCTCGAATTTGCAAGGATGGACTATATGAGTGCTTCTTCTGAACAGATTCTTATAGGCATTGATGTCTCCAAAGCTACGCTGGACGTGGCGCTTCGAGGCAGTACCAAGGCTGAGCAATTTGCCAATAGCGAGCCGGGCGTACAGGCCTTGCTGGCGTGGCTGGCAAAGATCCGGGACCGGGTGGCGGTAGTCTTGCTGGAGGCCACCGGTGGCTTGGAACGCCATACGGCCTTGCAGCTTTGTCTGGGCGGCTATGCGGTGATGGTGGTCAACCCCAGGCAGGCCCACGACTTTGCCAAGTCGCTGGGCTACCTGAGCAAGACCGAGAAGAGTGATGCGCAGGCGCTGGCACACTTTGCGTACACCCTGTCCAACAGCGACAAGCGAGACAAATTGCTGTTAACGACGCGTTGGACTGGTCTGTTAGGTGCAGCATCAGAGATGCCGCACGTTCAGTTGTTGAAACTTCTGAAAAGTCGCCTTAAAAGCTTTCCCAATCGTCGTCGCCGCTCTCGGCGGTCCGGGTGCTGGCGCGCGCTGCCGCCGGCGCACTCAGCGCGGTCTTGAACTTGGGCGCAGCCTGTCGGGCCGGGGAAAGCTGCTTGGGCGCGCTGTGGTTCGCGGGTGCGGCGGCGCGAGGGCTGCTCAAGGCAAAGCCTCCCTAACCTTGCGACAGTTTGAACACCGCCACCGTGCTGACGAGTTCCTGCGCCTGCGATTTGAGGCTGGAGGCAGCTGCCGCCATTTCCTCGACCAGCGCGGCGTTCTGCTGCGTGGCTTGGTCCATCTGGGTGACGGCCTGGCCCACCTGCGCCACACCGGCACTTTGCTCGTTGCTTGCTGCGCTGATCTCGCCCATGAGGTCGGTGACGCGTTTGATGGAGCTCACCACTTCGGTCATAGTGACCCCGGCTTGATCGACCAAGGTGGTGCCTTGTTCAACCCGCTCCACGCTGGTGTTGATCAGGGTCTTGATTTCCTTGGCCGCATCGGCAGAGCGTCCGGCCAGGGAGCGCACTTCTGAGGCCACCACGGCAAAGCCGCGTCCCTGCTCGCCCGCTCTTGCCGCTTCCACCGCTGCATTCAGCGCCAGGATGTTGGTCTGGAAGGCAATGCCGTCAATGACGCTGATGATGTCCGATATCTTTCTGGAGGCGTCGTTGATGCCTTTCATGGTGTCCACCACCTGGCCTACGACGTTGCCGCCCTTGATCGCCACGGTGGAGGCACTCTGGGCCAACTGGTTGGCCTGTTTGGCGTTGTCGGCGTTTTGCTTGACGGTGGAGCTGAGCTCTTCCATGGAGGCGGCGGTTTCTTCCAGGGCGCTGGCTTGCTGTTCGGTACGGGCCGAGAGATCGTGGTTGCCCTGGGCGATTTCGGCACTAGCGGTGGCGACGCTTTCGGAGCCCTGGCGCACTGCACTGACCATGGCCATGAGCGCACGATCCGCTTGTTCGAGGTCTTTCATCAGGTCTGCGAATTCGTCGCGGCTGGTCGCCGACTGTACTTTTCCCAGCTCTCCGACCGCAATGTTACGCACCGCTTGGCCTGCGCGCTGCATGCCCCGCTTGATGCCAAGGTACATGCCTACATACAGATAGATCGACACCAGGACGCCGAGCCCTAGCATGGCCGCAATCAAATTGCGATTGAGCGCCGCGGAGGCCGAACGCTGCGCCAGTAGCTCGTCCAGCACCACGCGATTCTGATCCACCAGAGCCCAGGCCGCGTCAATGGTCGCTTTGGCGGCCTGAGCGGCTTGTTCCTGGGTCACGGTGAGCGCGTCGCTGGTGGTGAAATTCTTGCGGATGAAAGCCAGGTACTCCTTGGAACTTGTTTTCAGATCGGCGAAGTTCTTGCTCAGGCGTTTTTCAACTTCGGGGTTGGCCTTCATCGACTGCGACAGCATGTTCTCGACGTTGCCAAAGGTGTCGTTAAGCCGCGCATCGGTCACCTCGTAGAAAACCTTGTCGTTCGGCGCAATCGTGCCACGAGCGATGTTCAAGGTGGAGTAGGCCGCGATGCGCACGGTAATGCCCGCGGTGCTGGGCGTGTTGTTGGCCAGCGGGTAGGCCAGGTAGAACAGGTCCAAGTCGGATTCGAGCGCCATGCCCGAGCGGTCGCCCATGTCGCGCATGAAGGCATACAGGCGTCCGTACTCGGAGCCGTGGGCCGCGAATGCCTTTTTAGCAAAGTCGCCGTCCACGGGCAGCGCGTCCACCTTTTTCTGCAGTTCCAGCCAACCATCGCGCAGGCCTTTGACTTCCTTGCTTAGATCAAAGAAGGGCTTGACACGCACGACCTCGGCCTCGATCTCCCCGAGCTTGCGGTCCACCACCGCAGCCTGCTGCTTGAAGCGCTGGCGCACGGTCTCGTCGCCCGGTGCGGCAGTTATGGCAATGCGGCGGCTCTCGATCAGCACCTTGTTCCACTCCACCAGATGCGCCATCAGCGACACCGCGGCGCGCTCCGAATCCAGCGTACTCACACGCTGGTGCAGCGTGGTGACCTGAATAAGACCCATGTACAGGAGTAAGGCAAACACCACGAATCCCGCAAGCGCGAATTTGAGACTGAAACGTAGCCGCTCCATGAGGGCTACGGCGGGAGAAAAGAATGAGCTCATAGCGTGTCCTTGTGTTGTCCTGGTGTGTGCTTTAGGCGACCAGCCCCATCTCGGCGCTGGTCATGAGTTTTTCGATATCGAGCAGGATCAGCATGCGGTCCCCCACCGAGCCGATGCCCAGCAGGTGGTCACTGCTGACGGCTGAAGAAAACTCGGGCACCGGGCGCATTTGCTCGGGCTTCAAGGTGATTACGTCGGAGACGCCATCGACCACCATTCCCACCACCTGGGTGCCGATGGTGAGCACGATCACCACGGTGAAGGTGTCGTAGTTCACCTGTTCGAGGTTGAACTTGATGCGCATGTCCACAATCGGCACGATCACGCCGCGCAGATTGACCACCCCCTTGATGAAGGCCGGTGCATGGGCCATGCGGGTGGGTTCTTCATAGGAGCGGATTTCCTGCACGCGCAGGATGTCAATGCAGTATTCCTCGCGGCCGAGCTTGAAGGCCAGGAACTCGCGGATGGAAGTGACGGCCCCGGCCATGGGGGCGCCTTGGGATGTTGCCGTGCCGGATGCAGTGGCAGTTTGCTGACTCATGGGAGGGGGCCTTCTAGCGCTTGAGCTATGTCACAGTGACGGGCGCCGCAGTTGGTGACGCTGGTGACTCTGTGGTTGAAATGTTCTCAGAATCTATCGGCATAAACTCTGTTTTCTTGATGGCAAATTTCATGTCGTTGAAATACGTAGCATGACCTTCTGGTAATGCATTGCGGGTAGGTCAGCGCAAGCCCGCGACAGAGATATGACGGTCACGGGCTCGGCTGCTCCCAGTCAAGGGCGCATCGGGCTGAAAGGAGAGGGTCAGCGCTTGGGACTCCACAATGCGTGGCGACGGGTACCGACTTCGACCTGACGGTGAAGCTTGGGGCCATCTGCTGGACCCGATCTGTTTTCGGCAACCCCGCAGCCATTTCACACGAATGCCCGCTGATTGGCAATCAGAATCTTGTATTTGTGCTTCCAAAAAGAAGCCAGTGTCTATACCCGCTTTCGCTGCGAACGCGACGGTCACCGGGCAACCGCCAACGTCGGCTTTGGGCACTCGGCGTCAACATAGACGTTCGGTGACCGAGCGCAGCAACGCGTCAATCCGACGCCGACAATTTACCCTGCACCAGCCGCAATTGCCGCCCGCAACGGGCCGCCAGCGTTTCATCGTGGGTAACGACAATGAAGGCGGTGTCCTGGGTGCGGGCCAGTTCCAGCATCAGCTCGAACACGCCATTGGCGGTGCTGCGGTCCAGATTGCCGGTGGGCTCATCGGCCAGCACGCAGGCCGGGCGAGTCACTAGGGCGCGCGCAATCGCCACACGCTGGCGCTCGCCGCCTGAGAGCTCTGACGGCCGATGCTGCAGGCGCTCTTGCAGGCCGACTTTTGCTAGCATTTCTGCAGCTATATGCGTAGATTCTACGGGGGCTAGACGCCGAATCCATAAGGGCATGGCAACATTGTCGAGCGCGCTGAACTCGGGCAGCAGGTGGTGAAACTGGTAGACAAAACCGAGGTACTGGTTGCGCAGGCGACCCTGCGCGGCAGCGCTCTGGTGCGCCAGGTCCTGCCCCTTCAACCAGACCGAGCCACTGGTGGGGGCGTCCAGCCCACCCATCAAATGCAGCAGGGTACTTTTGCCGGAACCGGAGGCGCCCACAATGGCCAGCGTTTCGCCAGCGCGCACGTCCAGGTCCACGCCCTGCAGCACGCTGACATCCAGGCGGCCTTCGGTGAAGCGTTTGGTCAGGCCACGGGCGCTTAGAACTATCCCCGTTCGCCCTTCGACAGGCTCAGCCCGAACGGAGGTGGGTTCGGGCTGAACGGTGAAAATATCACTCATAACGAAGGGCCTCCGCCGGGTTCACCCGGCTGGCGCGCCAGCTGGGGTAGAGCGTGGCCAGAAAAGCCAGTACCAGCGAGATGATGGCAATCGGCACGATGTCGGCTTGCTGCGGATCGCTGGGCATGCGGCTGATAAGGTAAATGTCTTTGGGCAAGAAGCTGGCATGGAACAGCCGCTCCAGCGCCGGCACAATCACGTCAATATTGAACGCCACCCCCAGGCCCAGGGCCAAACCGGCCAGGGTACCGATGATGCCCACCATGGCGCCCTGCACCACAAAAATCCCCATGATGCTCTGCGGGCTGGCGCCCAGCGTGCGCAGGATGGCAATGTCGGCGCGCTTGTCGGTCACCGTCATCACCAGCGTGCTGACCAGGTTGAAGGCGGCCACCGCCACGATCAGGGTCAGGATGATGAACATCATGCGTTTTTCCATCTGAACGGCGGCAAACCAGGTGCGGTTCTGGCGTGTCCAGTCGCGAATCAACAGCTCGCCCGTCAATGTTTTGGCCAGGTCAGCCGCCACCTCGCGCGCCCGATGCAAATCGCGCAGCTTGACCCGCACGCCGCTGGGGCCTTCGAGCCGGAAGATGCGCGCCGCATCTTCAATATGTATCAGCACCAGCGCGGAGTCGTATTCAAAATGCCCGGAGTCAAAGGTGCCCACCACCGTCATCTGCTTGAGGCGCGGCACGACACCGGCGGGGGTCACCTGGCCACTGGGCGCCACCAAAGTCACCTTGTCGCCCTGACGCACGCCCAAAGATCGCGCCAGCTCGCCGCCTAGCACGACACCAAACTCACCGGGGATCAGGCGGCTCAGACCGGTATTTTTGAGATCAATGGCAAGGTCCGTCACCTCGGGCTCGCGGGCTGGGTCAATGCCCCGCACCATCGTGCCTTTCATGTCCTCGCCCCTCGCCAGCAATGCCTGAGTAGCTATAAAAGGTGCAGCACCCACCACCTGCGGGTGAGCCCGCACCTGGCGCAGTGTGAGCGCCACATCGGGCAAGGCCGCACCGTTGGGGGCAAAAATCTCAATATGTGAGACCACACTCAGCATGCGGTCGCGCACCTCTTTCTGAAAACCGTTCATGACGCTCAACACGATGATCAATGCCGCCACACCGAGCGCAATGCCCAGCATCGACACACCCGAGATGAAAGAGATAAAACCGTTGCGCCGGGTCGCGCGGCCAGCGCGCGTGTAGCGCCAGCCAAGAATGAGTTCATAAGGGAGTTGCATGGACCGCCAAAGTTGAAAACAGGGGCCATTGTGGCATTGACACCCCGCCACGCCATTTCCCGGACAATCAAGCCATGCACCTCCTGATTCCATTCGCGTTTTGCAGCTCCGAAGGCTGCCGCCAAGCCCTGACCCCGCTCAAACTACCGAACCTTGAAAAACTGCTGCGCCGCCTGACACCGCAGCCGTTGGATAGCGGCGACGAATCCAGCCTCTCGACACCGCACGAACGCGCTTTGGCGCGCGCCCTGAATCTGCCGGTCGCAGATGGCTTGATTCCCTGGGCGGCGCTGCAGGCACAAACCACCCTGGCCGCATCCGCGGCCAGCAGTGCCTGGGCTTTCATCACCCCTTGCCATTGGCAAACCGGGTCCAAGCATGTCGCCATGGGCAGCGTGCCGCTGCCGGATTTTGAGGCGCAGGAATCTCTTGCTCTGCTGGCCGCGATGCAGCCCTATTTCTCAGAAGACGGCATCAGCTTGCACTATGAAAAGCCGGAGCGTTGGCTGGCCCGCGGCGCTGTGTTCAATGACCTGGCCACGGCCTCGCTGGACCGTGTGGCCGGGCGCGACGTGGCGCACTGGCTGCCCGGCACAAGCAGCGCGATCCCCTTGCAACGCCTGCAAAGCGAAATGCAGATGCTGCTCTACCACCACCCGGTCAACGACGACCGCTCAGCGCGCGGCGTGCCCATCGTCAACTCGTTCTGGATCAGCGGCACCGGCGCTTTGCCGCAATTGCCGCACCAGGCTGCCACTGCACCGAAGCCCGTGCTTGTGACCAGCTTGCGCGAAGCTGCGTTAGGTGAAAACTGGCCCGCTTGGGCGCACGCCTGGCAAGCACTGGATGCGACCGAATGCGCCGCGCTGTTGGCCACACTGAATCAAGGCGGCAGCGCTGAACTGACCCTCTGTGGCGAACGCAGTGCCCGGACCTTCATGGCCGGGCCTCCATCGATCCTGAAAAACTTTTTAAGCTTTTTAGGCTCCCAGCCCCCGTCCTTATTGCTTGAGCAGCTATGAAAATATTAGTTCGTGAGATTCCACCCCGTTCTGCCTGGACGCTGGAACAAGCCGGCATCCACCCGCTGCTGGCTCAGCTTTATGCAGCGCGCGGCGTGCAAAGCGTGCAGGAACTGGACGACGGCCTGGCGCGCCTGATTGCGCCCACTGAGATGCTGGGCTTGAGCGCGGCAGCGACCCTGCTGGCCGACGCGATTACGGCGGACAAGACACTTTGCATCGTGGCCGACTACGACTGCGACGGCGCCACCGCCTGCGCGGTGGGCATTCGCGGTTTGCGCCTGCTGGGAGCGAAACACGTCAGCTACATCGTCCCCGACCGCGTGGTCGATGGCTACGGCCTGACCTCACCGATTTCAGAGCGCGTCAAGGCCAGCGGCGCTGACGTGCTGATCACGGTGGACAACGGCATCGCCAGTTTTGAGGGTGTGGCCACCGCGCGTGCCTTGGGCTTGCAGGTGCTGGTGACGGATCACCACTTGCCCGCCAGCCAGGATGGCCAGATCGTGCTGCCCGAAGCGGACGTGATCGTGAATCCGAATCAACCCGGCTGCACGTTTGCCAGCAAGTCCATCGCCGGTGTGGGCGTGATGTTTTACGTGTTGCTGGCACTGCGCGCCGAGCTGCGGCAACGTGGCGCGTTCCATGCCGCCACGCAACCGAAGCTCGATGCCTTGCTGCCGCTGGTGGCGCTGGGCACGGTGGCCGACGTGGTCAAGCTCGATGCGAACAACCGCCGCCTCGTGGCCCAAGGCTTAAAACGGGTGCGCGCCCTGATGCTGCCTACCGGTCTAGCTAGTCTTTTTGTAGCAGCTGGGCGCGACGCCCAAGTCGCCACCACATTTGACTTTGGCTTTGCCTTAGGGCCGCGCATCAACGCCGCCGGGCGCTTGTCCGACATGACCCTGGGCATTGAATGCCTGCTGACTGACGATGCAGCGCGTGGCCTGGAGCTGGCGAAAGCACTCGACGGCATCAACCGCGAGCGGCGCGAGATTGAAGGCAGCATGCGCGAACAGGCTTTGGCAGTGGCCGAATCCTTGTTTGACGACAACGAGGAGGCGCCGCCCGCCATCTGCGTGTTCGACCCCGACTTTCACGAGGGCGTGGTCGGCATCGTGGCCTCGCGCATCAAGGACAAACTGCACCGGCCGACCTTTGTCTTTGCGCAAAGCAGAGCGCCGGGGCGCGAGCATGAGCTCAAGGGCTCGGGCCGGTCCATCCCCGGCTTTCACCTGCGTGACGCACTCGACCTGGTGGCCAAACGCCACCCCGGCGTGCTGCTGCGTTTTGGCGGCCACGCCATGGCGGCCGGTTGCACCATTGCCGTGGAGAACTTTGATGCCTTCGAGCAGGGCCTGAGCCAAGTCGCGCGGGAATGGCTCGATGCCGCCACTTTGATGCGCCGCCTCGATACCGACGGCCCCTTGAAGCCCGAGTACCGCCGGGTCGAACTGGTGGACGCGCTGCACAAAGAAGTCTGGGGCCAGGGTTTTGCGCCGCCCACCTTCAGCGAAGAAGTCGAAGTGCTGTCGCAGCGTCTGGTGGGTGAAAAGCACCTGGCACTCAAGCTCAAGCACCAGGGTCAGCCGGTGGACGGTATCTGGTTTGGCCACACCGAGCCGCTGCCCGCGCGCGTCAAACTCGCGTTCCGGCTTGATGCAGATGCCTGGAACGGCATTCGCCGGGTGCGGTTTTTGGTGGAGGCGGCAGAGCTGTAAATGCCTACCTATGCGAAAATTGCTTCTGTGACATCTCATCCCAACGCCGACCTCCATTCCCATTCCACCGTCTCCGACGGCACGCTAACGCCTGAAGAACTGGCCGCACGCGCCAAAACCAACGGGGTTGAGTTGTGGGCGCTCACGGACCACGATGAAATTGGCGGTCAGACGCGCGCCGCAGCGGCAGCCAGGGCGCTGGGCATGAACTACCTCACCGGGGTTGAGATTTCAGTCAGTTTTCTGCACCAGACCGTCCACATCGTGGGCTTGGGTTTTGACGCCGACAACACAGCCCTTGTCAACGGCCTGCGGCAAACCCGGGGTGGCCGTGAACAGCGCGCCCGGGAAATGGCGAATAGCCTGGCCAAAGTCGGTATTCAAGGCGCTTTTGAAGGCGCGCTCAAGTTCGCGGGCAACCGTGATCTGATTTCACGCACACACTTTGCCCGTTTTCTGGTGGAGTCGGACATCTGCCGCGACACCCATGAGGTGTTTCGCAAATACCTGACCGAGGGCAAGCCCGGCTTTGTCGAACACCGCTGGGCCAGCCTGAAAGACGCTGTGACCTGGATCACGCAGGCTGGTGGCCTGGCGGCGATTGCGCACCCGGCGCGCTACAAGTTTTCTGCCAATGAAGAATTTGCCCTGTTTACCGAATTCAGGGGTCACGGCGGACGCGCTGTCGAAGTGGTCACGGGTAGCCACACGCCGGCCGAATACATCAGCTACGCTGACACCGCGCGCGAGTTTGGCCTGGCAGCCTCGCGCGGCAGCGACTTTCACAGCCCCGACGAGAGCCACACCGAGATCGGCACGCTGCCGTCCTTACCGGGTGAACTGACGCCGGTCTGGGAATTGCTGGCCGACCGGATTCAGGTCGCTTCTCGCCCGAGCTTGGGGGCCGTGGCCCCCGCAACTCATTAGCTCGCCCATGGCATTCTGGCGCACCCAGCAAGGGGCTGGCATTGCTTTGATTGTGCTGGCGACCCTGGCCTTTGCGATCCTCGACACCGTCACCAAATACGGCGTCACGCTGGTGCCGGTGCTGATGCTGCTGTGGTTTCGTTATGCGTTTCAGGCTGTAGTGACCTTTGTACTGCGCTTTCCGGTGCAAAAGCGCAGCTTGTTCACCACCCCGAATCCGCGCTTTCAAACGCTGCGCGGGGTGTTGTTGCTGATCACCAGTGCCTGCTCCTTTTTTGGTCTGCGCTACTTGCCAGTGGGTGAATTCACCGCCATGGTGATGCTGTCGCCGCTGGTCGCTACGGCCATGGCCGCCTGGGTTCTGAAAGAGCACGTCTCGCACCGGCGCTGGCTGCTGATGGCGGCAGGCCTGGCAGGCGTGCTGCTGGTGGTGCGACCCGGAGGTCAGGTTTTCAGCTGGGCTTTGTTGTTTCCGGTGCTGCTGGTGACCACCTACGGTTGGTTTCAGGTGCTCACCAGCCGACTGAGCGGCGAGGAAAACCCCTACACCACGCACTTTTACACCGGTCTGGTGGGTGCGGTTGTCATGAGCCCGATAGTGGTTTTCAATTGGAGCACCGCGGCCCTGCTGACCTACTGGCCATTATTTTTGCTAGTTGGATTTTTGGGCACTTTTGGCCACTTGATGTTGATTCGGGCCTACGCCCGCGCTTCGGCGCCGGTGCTCACGCCCTATCTGTACGCACAAATTGCTTTCGCCACGGTAGCGGGCTGGCTGGCGTTCAAGCATGTGCCTGACGCGCTGGCCTGGCTTGGCATTGCCGTGATTGCGGCCAGCGGCGTGGGCAATGCGTTGTTGTCAGCGCACGAGGTGAGCAAGCTGCGCCGCGCCGTCGCCCCTGCGGCCTAAGCCGTACGCACCCCAGCGCTGCCGTTCTGATTGACCCAACTTCACCGACAATACGCCCATGCCTCAACTGTTTGAAGTTCACCCTGTCAACCCGCAACCCCGCTTGCTCAAGCAGGCCATCGCCCTGCTCGACCAGGGCGACATCCTGGCGGTGCCGACCGACTCCAGCTACGCCCTGGTTTGCCATCTGGACGACAAGGCGGCGGCCGACAAGCTGCGCCGTATCCGCGGCGTGGACGATAAACACCACCTCACGCTGCTGTGCCGCGACCTCTCGGAATTGGCCAACTACGCGCAAGTGGACAACCAGCAGTTTCGGCTCATCAAATCAGCCACACCCGGGCCTTACACCTTCATTCTGCAAGCCAGCAAGGAAGTACCGCGTCGCCTGAGCCACCCGTCACGCAAGACCATTGGCCTGCGCGTGCCCGAGCACAAGGTCTTGCAGGCGCTGCTCGACCTGCACCACGGCCCGCTGCTGGCAACCACCTTGATCCCGCCGGGTGAGACCGAGCCCATCAATGACGCACAGGAAATTCGTGAGCGTTACAAAAAACAGATTGCGGCCGTGATTGACGCTGGTGCCTGCCCGCGGGAGCCCACCACAGTCGTCGATCTGACCGAATCCGAGCCGGTCATTGTTCGCCAGGGTCGAGGCTCGCTGGCCGCCCTTGGCCTGTAAGCCGCTGATCACTCCCATTAGATATTGACCCCATGGATATTGCCAACCTGATTCAAACCGTTGCCTTGTACGCGCTGCCGGTGCTGTTCGCCATTACGGTGCACGAGGCTGCGCACGGCTACGTCGCCCGCCATTTTGGCGACAACACAGCCTACATGCTGGGGCGCGTCACGCTCAACCCGCTCAAGCACATCGACCCCGTGGGCACTATTTTGATGCCGCTCTTGTTGTACTTTGCCACCTCGGGTGCCTTCCTGTTTGGCTATGCCAAACCGGTGCCCGTGCGCTTTGACAAGCTGCGCAACCCTAAACGCCACATGATCTGGGTGGCGCTGGCCGGGCCGGGCGTCAATTTCATTCAGGCCTTTCTGTGGGGCGCACTGTTTTACGTACTCAAAGGCACGGGCGTGACCGAGCCCTTTTTTATCAAGATGGCACAAGGCGGCATTCTGGTCAATCTGGTGATGTTTGCCTTCAACCTGTTCCCGCTGCCGCCGCTGGATGGTGGGCGCATTCTGGTCGGATTGCTGCCCTACCGCCAGGCCGAACTGGTCTCGCGGGTAGAGCCCTGGGGCTTTTTCATTGTGATGGCACTGGTGATTTCAGGCGTTGTCAGCACGTTGTGGTTGCAGCCCTTGATGACGCTGAGCTACTTTGTGCTTGACATCTTGCTCAGCCCTATTGCCATGATTTTTGGCTAGCCTGCCGCCCCTACTGTTCAAGAAATTTTCTTTCATGAGTTCCACGCGTTTTCTGACCGGTATCACCACCTCCGGCACCCCCCATCTCGGCAACTATGTCGGCTCCATCCGGCCTTCGGTGCGGGCCAGTCTCAGGGCAGACGTAGAAAGCTTTTATTTTCTGGCCGACTACCACGCGCTGATCAAGATTGATGAACCGGCGCGCATCCAGCGCTCCACGCTGGAAATAGCCGCCAGTTGGCTGGCCGCCGGGCTAGACCCCGAGCGCGTAGTTTTCTATCGCCAGTCCGATGTTCCCGAAATTCCGGAACTTACCTGGCTGTTGACCTGCGTCATTGGCAAGGGCGTGCTGAACCGGGCACACGCCTACAAGGCGGCGGTCGACAAAAATACCGCCGCAGGTATTGACCCCGAGTCCGATGTCAGCGCCGGGCTGTTCATGTACCCGGTGCTGATGGGTGCCGACATCTTGATGTTCAACGCGCACAAAGTACCGGTCGGGCGCGACCAAGTGCAGCACATCGAGATGGCGCGCGACATGGCGCACAGCTTCAACCACCGCTATGGCGATCACTTTGTACCGCCCGAGGCCGAAATTGAAGACAACGTCGCCACCCTGCCCGGCCTGGACGGGCGCAAGATGAGCAAGAGCTACGACAACACCATCCCCTTGTTTGCGCCGCGCGCGCAACTCAAAAAGCTCATTGCGAGCATCGTCACCGATTCACGCGCACCAGGTGAGCCCAAAGACACTGAAGGCTCTGCCCTGTTCCAGATTTACCAGGCCTTTGCCACGCCAGAGGAAAGCAGCACGCTGCGCCAGGCTTATGCCGATGGCATCGCGTGGAGCGACGCCAAACAGATTGTTTTTGAGCGCATCGACGACGAAATTGCACCACTGCGCGAGGTCTATCAGGCGCTGTTGGACGATCCGGCCCGAATCGAGTCCATCCTGCGCGCGGGCGCTGCCAAGGCCCGTCACATTGCCACCCCCTTTATGGGTCGTTTGCGTCAGGCAGTGGGCTTGCGTGACCTGCGCACGCAAAGCAGCAAGACCGCTAAATCCGTCAAATCCGCCTTGCCAATCTTCAAACAATACCGCGAAAACGACGGTCAGTTTTATTTCAAATTGTTGGACACGGATGGCCGTTTGTTGCTGCAAAGTACTGGCTTTGCTTCACCCAAAGTAGCAGGCCAAACCATTGCCACGCTGCAGACCCAAGGTGCGAGCGCCTTGAATGAACTGAAAGACCAGTTGCAATGGGGCTTGGACGTGCAAACCCAGGACATTGATACTGCCCTGCAAGCGTTGCGGGATGCCAAAACCAAGTGAGTGGCGGGCGGGGCCACTGCTACAATCCACCGCTTGAGTCCTAGGAGAGGTGGCAGAGTGGCCGAATGTACCTGACTCGAAATCAGGCGTACCGCAAGGTACCGTGGGTTCGAATCCCACCCTCTCCGCCAAAAAACAAAGCTCTTTCACTAAATAAAAAATAGTGAAAGAGCTTTTTTCATGGGCGGGCTCCCGGCACCAAGCCGCGCAGCCAAGTCATGCTGCGAGGTTGATTGCCAGGTCAAGACCCGTTCACCGCCTGGCCTGGCAAACTCAATGTCAATACGACGATGAGCAGCAGCAATAGGCGCAGGTTCATGGCAAGCTACATATCCATGTCATTCATGGTGGTGGCGCCCAGAATTTTTTGCCCCCCCACATAAGACCGCAAGGCCTGCGGCACGGTGACCGAACCATCGGCATTCTGGTAATTTTCCAACACCGCCACCAGCGTTCGCCCGACCGCCAGGCCCGAGCCATTGAGGGTGTGCACCAGCTCGTTCTTGCCCTGTGCGTTCTTGAAGCGGGCTTGCAGGCGGCGCGCCTGGAAGGCCTCGCAGTTCGACACCGAGCTGATTTCACGGAAGGTGTTTTGCGCCGGCAACCAGACTTCCAGATCGTAGGTTTTGCTGGCACCAAAACCCATGTCTCCGGTGCACAGGCTCATCACCCGGTAGGGCAGGCCCAGCTTTTGCAAAATGGCTTCAGCGTGGCCAGTCATCTGTTCCAGCGCCTCGTAGCTTTTATCGGGATGCACGATCTGCACCATTTCGACCTTGTCAAACTGATGCTGGCGAATCAGGCCACGCGTGTCGCGCCCGGCACTGCCAGCCTCGGAGCGAAAGCAGGGCGTGTGCGCAGTGAGCCTGATCGGCAGATCGGACTCGGCAAGCACCACGTCGCGCACAAAGTTGGTCAGTGGTACCTCGCTGGTTGGAATCAAATAAAGTGCGCTGTTGTCAGGCGCCGCTTCAGCCTCTTGCCCACCTTTTTTGGCCGCAAACAAGTCGCCTTCAAACTTGGGCAACTGTCCGGTGCCGCGCATGCTTTGCGCATTGACAATATAGGGCGTGTAGCACTCGGTGTAGCCGTGTTCCTGGGTTTGCACGTCCAGCATGAACTGCGACAGCGCCCGGTGCAGTCGGGCAATCGGGCCTTTCATGACCGTGAAGCGCGCGCCGGTGAGTTTGACGCCAAGCTCAAAGTCGAGCCCCAGCGGCGTGCCGATATCGACGTGGTCTTTCACCTCAAAAGCAAACGCTTTTGGCGTGCCCCAGGTGCGCACCACGACATTGCCATGCTCATCCGCGCCCACCGGCACGCTCTCGTGTGGCAAGTTGGGCACGCCCAGCAGCAGCGCCTGCAACTCAAGCTGAATTTGCTCCAGCCGGGTAGCAGAGGCTTCCAGCTCAGCCTTCAGACCTGCCACCTCGGCCATGACCGCGTCCGACTGCGCCTGAGCGGCCGGGCCCTTGGCCTTGAGCTGGCCAATTTGTTTGCTCAAGGTATTGCGCTTGCCCTGCAACTCTTCGGTGCGCATCTGAATCGTCTTGCGCTCGGCCTCCAGCGTTTTGAAAGCATCCACATTGAGAAAGGATTGCGGTGATTTGCGGGTCTCGAGGCGGGCAATAACCGAGTCGAGGTCTTTTCGGAGGGTGGTGATGTCTAGCATGGTGGCCTTGTAGTCTTTCAGTTCTGGACTGGATTTTAGTTTGCCCGACAGCAACGGCTACCACACAGGCTCAAGCTGTCCCGCCACCAGCCGCACCGCGCGCGCGGCCATGGCACGGGCCTCGGCTTCGTCGTGCGTCACCAACAGTGTCGCCATACCGGCGGCGGCAATATGCTGGCAAAACTCCTCGCGCAAGCCTTGGCGCAGCTCAGCATCCAGGGCTGAAAACGGCTCGTCCAGCAGCAGCGCACGCGGACTCGTGATCAGGGCACGCGCCAGCGCGACGCGCTGCTGCTCACCACCGGAGAGCGTCCATACCTTGTGCCGGGCATGCTCGGCCAGACCAAAGCGCTCCAGCATCTGCGTCGCCCGCGCGCGCGCGTCCGACTTGGGCAACCGCTGCTCTACCAACCCAAAAGCGACGTTATCAAGCACATTCAGGTGCGGAAACAATGCAAAGTCCTGGAACATCAACGCAAAACCGCGCCGCTCGGGCGGCAACTGGGTGATGTCCTGGCCGTCAAACCAGACACTGCCCTTAAGTGGCTGCTGCAAGCCTGCCACGATGCTCAACAGCGTGCTTTTGCCGCTGCCTGATGGCCCCAGCAAAGCCACAATTTCACCAGCAGCAACTTGCAGGTTGATGTCTTGCAGCAAGACCCGCGCGCCATAGTTCTGGCTGATGTGGCGCAGTTCAAGCATGGCGCAACGCCCCCACACTTACAGCGCTTGTGGGTGACCGCCTGCTGCCATGGCGATCTGCCACCGGCCATTCAATCAACAAAAACGCCAGCAGTGCCAACAGCATTAGCACGCACGCCAGCACCATGGCTTCATCCAGACTGCTCGCCCCCGGGTGTCCCAGGCGTTGGTAAATCAAGGTCGTGAGCGTGGCCCACTCGGGGCGCGACAAAAACAGCGTCACTGCAAACTCACCCAGGGCCGTGGCGGCCGCAAACGCCATGCCCCGGCGCAAAGCGGGGCGCAACAGCGGCAGGGTCACACGCCAAAATGTACGCTGCAGGCTGGCACCCAGCGTGCGGGCAGCGTGCAGCAAATGGGGCGGCAAGCTGTCCAGGCCCGCTGCCAATGACTTGGCGACAAAGGGGTAAGCCAGCACAGCATAGGCCGCCAACAGCAGCGGCAAACTGGCAGTCCAACCCGGGTAAAGCAGCAGCAGGCCAAACGCCACGGTAACCGGTGACACCACAAACGGCAAAAATGCAGCGGCGCGCCAGAGCACCGAGCGTTGCGCAGCCAGCGCGTGCAGCACACCTAACAAGGTGGCAAGCAGCAATGCCAGCGCAGAAAAACGCAGCGTGTTCCACAACGCAGCACGGCTCTCTGTGTTCAGCACCGTGGCCCAAGTGCCCCAGCCTGCATCCAGCGCGCGCCAAACAATGGCCAGAATCGGTAGCCCGCAAATCACAAACAGCACCCCGAACGCCGCAAGCACGGCGAGCCATTGCGTCACGCCTTGGGGCGTATGCCGCTCCACCGGTTCGACACGACTGGGCGCGGCCAAGCGCTTTTCAAGTACGGCATAGACCAGCGCCACCGCGCCTGTCAACAACAGCATCCACAGCGCCAGCACGCTGGCTTGACCCAGTTGCAACTCATGCGCCACCAGGGTGTAAATCTCCACGTCCACAGTGGCGTAACGCTGCCCGCCGAGCACCAAGGCCAGGCCAAAGCCAGCAAAGCAATACAAAAACACCAGGCACAAGCTCGACATCAGCCACGGGGCGATCGACGGCCACTCGACCCGCCAAAACGCCCGCCATGGCGTGGCCCCCAAAGAGCGTGCCGCCGCGACCTGGCGCGCATTCACCTGGCTCAAAGCATCGACCCCGGCACGCACCACCAGACACAAGTTAAAAAACAGATTACCGTACAGCAGCAGCCAGGGCGTGTTTTGCAGGTTGATACCGAGCCAGCCACTGAGCACGCCGTGCGGCCCCCACAGCGCCAGTACACCGAGTGCAGCCACCAACGTGGGCACGACAAACGGCAACATCAACAAGCGAAGCACCAGCGTGCGACCCGCAAACTCAAAGCGCGCCAGCACCCACGCCAACGGCAAGCCCAACGCAAATGCCAGCACACAGGTGATGCCCGCTTGCGCCAGCGACCAGAGCACGCGCCAGCGCAGGTAATCGTCTTGCCAGGGCGACCAGAACGACCAAGCCGTAGCCGTCGCTGCACCGGGCAAATTGACATCACCCGCCCACCCGGCCAGCACCAGCCGACCCAGTGGCGCAATCAGCAGCACCAGCAGCGCCGTAGCGGGCAGCAGCCCGAGCCAAACGCTACGACGCAACCAGCCAGGCAAGACGACAGAGGACATCGATGGCCACGTTACTTGAGCACCACTTTGGTCCAGCGTGCTACCCATTGCGCACCCTTGCCAGCCACCACTTGGGCCGTTGGGGCTTCAAACTCGGTGGGCTCGGCGGCGTAACGCATCACCTCGGCACGTGTTGTTTTGGCCCGCATCGGGTACATCCACATCGCGGTTTGTAGGGCTTCTTGCACGGGGGTGGAGCGCATGAAATCGACAAACTTCAACGCCGTCGCCCGCTGGCCGCCACCTTTGACCAGGCCTACCCCCTCCACCTGGCGGAACACACCACCCTTGAGGTTCAGGCTGGCGGTGGGCGACTCATGTGTTTTTTCTTTGCTGTAAAACACCTCGGCGGCCGGGCTGGTGGCGTAACTCACCACCAGCGGGTAGGCACCCTTGTTACGTGCAAAGTCGGTGTAATAGGCCTCGCTCCAGCCCTTGACCACCTTGAGACCGTTGCCGCGCATTTTTGCCCACCAGGCAAAGGCGGGCTCTTCGCCCATGGCTGAAATGGTGGCCAGCATGAAGGAGTAGCCCGTGCTGCTGGTGGCTGGGTTGGGTGTCACCAACCAGTTCTTGTAAGCGGGTAGCGTCAGATCCTGCAAGGTCTTCGGCAAATCCATGCCACTTTTGGCCACAGCCGCTTTGTCGTAATTCAAGGTCACAAAGCCATAGTCCACCGCCGCCAGCGCAGCGCCCAGGTTGGCATCCGGCGCGTCTTGCGTCTGGGGCAGCATAGGCTCCAGCACGCCCGCAGCCAGCGCCTTGCCCACCAGCGTGTTGTCAATGCCAAAAACCACATCGGCTATCGGTTGGGCCTGGGTCAAAATCAGCTTGTTGAGCATTTCACCGGCATCACCGCCCTTGATGATGGCAAGCCGGATGCCGTTTTGTTTCTCAAACTGCGCCAGCAAGGGCTGGGGCAGTGAAAAAGAACTGTGCACCATCACGCGCAGCTCATCGGCCGCCAGGACTTCGGTTGACCATGAGAGAGCAGCCAGCGCAGCGGCGGCCAGGGTGAAAAGACGACGGTTCATGGCAAAGCCTTTCAATGCGCCAACGCACAAAACGCTGGGATGAAGGCAAACCTTCACGCTCCCTACGCTGGCATGATCCAGATCAGGTGAGTGGGGTATTTCTCAGACCATCGTGCAACGGACACCCCCGGTGAGGTCGCCATTGTAATGATGCCCGGTCGAGCCACATGGACGCAGCGCATGCAGCTCCTGTGTCAGACCAGTTGCGGGTTGACCATCACATCGCGCACCAAGTTGTCCAACTGCCCTTTGGCGTTTGGAATCAGGTAGCGCGCTCGTCTGTGCTGTGCAATCAGCTGTAAATTGAACAGCTAACTCACATCCTCGGCATCGTTCAGGCGCAAGCCTTTGGGCAGCGGAAACTTGACGGTCTCCGGCGTGCCAGCCATCTTGCGCACCGACACCGCGCCCAGTGCCTTGATGCGGTCAATCACCTGGCGCACCAGGATATCGGGGGCGGAGGCACCGGCGGTCAAACCCACGTGTTGGCGGCCCTCAAACCACTGCGCCTGCAACTCATCCGGGCCGTCCACCATGTGGCTCTCGGTGCCAAGCTTACGCGCCACTTCACGTAGCCGATTGCTGTTGGAACTGGTCGGGCTACCCACCACAATCACAACATCAACCAACGGGCTCATCACTTTGACGGCGTCCTGCCGGTTTTGCGTGGCGTAGCAAATGTCTTGTTGCTTGGGCTCGCGCACCATCGGGAACCGTGCCTTGATGGCCGCCGCAATGTCAGCCGCGTCGTCCACACTGAGCGTGGTTTGCGTCACCACGGCCAGCTTTTCGGTCTGCACCGGGTTGATGCGCGCCACATCGGCCACACTCTCCACCAAATGAATGCCGCTCTCGATCTGGCCCATGGTGCCCTCGACCTCGGGGTGCCCCTTGTGGCCGATCATGATGAATTCATAGCCTTCTTTATGCAGCTTGGCCACTTCCACATGCACCTTGCTCACCAGCGGGCAGGTGGCGTCAAAAACCTGAAATCCCCGGGCGGAAGCCTCCAACTGCACAGCCCGGCTGACGCCATGGGCCGAAAAAATGAGCGTAGCCCCCTTTGGCACGTCATCCAGCGCTTCAATAAATATAGCGCCTTTGGCCTTCAAGTCATTCACTACATAAGTGTTGTGCACAATTTCATGGCGCACATAGATCGGCGCACCAAATTTTTGCAGCGCCCGCTCCACAATCTCGATGGCCCGGTCCACACCAGCGCAAAAGCCGCGCGGCTCGGCCAGCAGGATGTCCTGGGGTGCGCTGGCAGTCACAGAATACCGATCACATGCACCTCAAAGGTCACGGCACGACCGGCCAGCGGGTGGTTGAAGTCAAACAACACGGCGTCGCCCTTCTCATCACTTCTGAAATCCTGCACCGAGCCGGCAAATTTTCCTTTGCCGTCGGGGGTGGGGAACTGCAGCACATCGCCGACTTGGTACTCTTCGTCGGGCTCACCCATGTCGATCAGTTCCTGGCGCGCCAGCCATTGCAGCATGGCCGGGTTGTGCGGGCCAAATGCGGTGCCCGCAGGCAGCTCAAACGTGGTGTGGGTGCCCTCTGGCAAACCCAGCAAATAAGCCTCCAGGGTGGGTGACAACTCGCCGGTGCCCAGCGTCAACGTGGCGGGTTTGCCGTCAAAGGTGTTGATCACATCACCGACCGGCCCGGCCATGCGGTAATGCAGCGTAAGAAAGGAACCCGGTTGAACGGTGAGGAGTGTTGATGTCATATAAACCCTGTAGCTAGTTTCTAATTAGTTGGAGACAGAGCGAAAATTGCTTCGCCATTATTGGTCTGTCCCGCAAAGTCTCAAGAAGGCCGCACAAACCGCCCCCTATTCTAAAAGACCGACCAATACCCCTGAAAACCCTGCCAACAGCTATGACGGTATTTCAGAGCCGTTCCTGGGGTGTCGTTTCTCTTAGTTACTTAACCGGTAGGCGCAGACTGCGAGAAGTCAGTGGCCGACGGCCGCGGTGCAGTACTCAACTGCCGATATAGCTTGTTTTCACCGTGGTGAAGAACTCCTGCGCATAACGGCCCTGCTCACGCGAGCCGTAGCTCGAGCCCTTGCGGCCGCCAAACGGCACGTGGTAGTCGACACCGGCGGTCGGCAGGTTCACCATCAC
>Ga0209123_1001719_pt1 | contig 20614 bp, 15 predicted proteins | sample BarGraIncu00431A_FD_184500 | JGI IMG/M metagenome (GOLD analysis project Ga0209123, IMG submission 184500) | Arctic peat soil microbial communities from Barrow, Alaska, USA - Barrow Graham LP Incubations 004-31A (SPAdes) (version 2) | ecosystem: Environmental > Terrestrial > Soil > Wetlands >... | reverse complement strand
GGATTCTTCAGGATGTCGTGAGCCAGCTTGCGGATGTCGTCCGGCATGGTGGCGGAGAACATCAGGGTCTGCCTCGGGTACGGCAGCACCTTCAGGATTCTCTTGACGTCCGGGAGAAAGCCCATGTCGAACATCTGGTCCGCCTCGTCCAGCACCAGCATTTCTACCTTGGAGAGGTTGACCGTCCCCTGGGAAATGTGGTCCAGCAGGCGCCCCGGGCAGGCGACGATGATCTCGACCCCTTCCCTCAGTTTCTTGATCTGCGGATTTATGTTAACGCCGCCGTAGATGGTGATGCTCTTCAGACGGGTGAGCTTTCCCATGGCGTTGATCGCTTCGTTGATCTGTTCGGCGAGCTCCCTGGTGGGGGCGACGATCAGCGCGCGGACGTGGCCGCGTTCGCCCTGCATGAGGCGGTGCAGCATCGGCAGGCCAAAGGCCGCCGTCTTTCCAGTTCCCGTCTGGGCGAGCCCCATGACGTCCTGCCCGCTCATTACCGGGGGGATCGCCTGTAGCTGGATGGGGGTCGGGGTGAGGTACCCGAGAGCCTCCACTCCGGCCTGAATCTGGGGGTGCAAATTGAACTCTTTGAAATCCACTGTTACTCCTATCTGTTTGATTTTTTGCCGCAAAAAACCCCAGAAGCCTGGCAAGGCCCATGGGGTCCGTTGACTGATTGGAAAGTGAACTATATCATAAATTGCGGAAAAGGTAGCGGAATTTATTTTTTTCCAGTAATAGTAGCGTGTCGTATTGATCCGGCCGGACAGCTGCGGCCGCCTGACTCAATTACCTGGGGCACGGTTTTAAGAAGCATTTCCAGTTGACAGGTGCCGGAACACTCAACTACTATTAGCCCGGATTCACGACTATCCAAACACAGGGTGGCAATGCACTACCGACGACTGATAGCTTTGCTTATGGTATGCGCCTACCTGATCCTCCCTCTGGACAGTTTCGCCAACCTGGCGCCCCGACTCTCCCATCCCCACCAGGGCGACAGCTCCCTCCAGCGCGATAACTCCCTGACGCCCAACGGCACCCAGGGCGACGGCTCTCCGGTGCCTGGCAGCCCCCTCAAAAACGAAAACTCTCCGGGAAATGGCACCTCCCTCCAAGACCTCAGCTCCACCGGGGAGTCCGGCTCGCACTGCCCCTGCTCCGATCGACACGGCTCAGACGGCTGCAACCCCGGCTGCTCCTGCTGTTCCTGCTGCTCCTGCTGCGCGCCGCTTCCCGCCGGCATTCCCTTGCGCACGGCACGGACAACGACAGCGTTCTCGGTGCTCGGACCTCTCAATTATTTTCCCAAGGTGTACCTCCCCATTGTTGTCCCCCCGCAAAATCGCTCCTGAAACAACTTGAAACCAGGTGAATACGTTCACCCGAAAAGCATCATTAGCAGGCAGCGAATCCGTGTCACGCGCTCTCCACGAGCACTTTTGGCTAAGGAATCCTGCCGAGCCCTAAGGCGCTGACTCGCCGGATATCGGTTTTTTCGACCTTTTATCACAATTGCACCACAGGAGCGAACTCCCCCTCCCCTTGAAGGCGGAGGGACGCATTTGCGGCATTTGTGAAAGGTCTGTCAAAACCACATCAAGGTCTCAGAGCGCCAAACCTAAGGAGCATACCGTGAACACCGACCACACCCTGTCCCGGTCATTGTGGGACTATCTCTGTTCTTTGAAGCTGGCCATGACGCTGCTGCTCAGCCTGGCCATCACCTCTATCATCGGCACCATCATCCCCCAGGGGAATCTTGCGCCCCAATATATCGAGAGCATCGGGCAGACCAAGCTTAAACTCTACCAGGCGCTCGGCTTTTTCGACATGTACCACTCATGGTGGTTCGTACTGTTGCTCGGGGCACTTTCGGCCAACCTGATTGCCTGCTCCTTCAAACGGCTCCCCCAGATCTGGAAGGTCGTGACCCAGCCGGCGACTCTGATGGATGAGGGGATGCGCAAGAGCCTGGCGAACCTCGCCACCATAGCATCGCCGGATACCGCGCTGGCTCTCAAGGAGCGCATGGTGCAGATTCTGGCCGCCTCCTTCGCGGCGCCCGTGGTGACCGAAAAGGACGGCACCTACCACCTGTACGCCCAGAAAACACCCTGGTGCCGCCTGGCAGTCTACGCCGTACACCTGAGCATCCTGGTGATCTTCGTCGGCGCGCTGGCCGGCTCCCTGTTCGGCTTCAAGGGGTACGTCAACATCCCTGAGGGGGGAAGTGTCACCACAATCGCCGGCCCGGGGGGAAAGGAGATCAATCTCGGCTTCGAGCTGCGCTGTGAAAAGTTTACCGCCTCGTTTTACGACACCGGCGCCCCCCGTGAATTCAAGAGCCTGCTTACCGTGCGGGAAAACGGCAAAACCGTTCCCGGGTACGATCACGTTCCGATTATCGTCAACGATCCTTTGAGCTACAAGGGAATGACCTTTTACCAGTCCAGTTATGGAAAGAGCGGTCAGCACGACTTCACGGTAAGCGAGCCCGACGGCTCCCACCCGGTCGCCGTCAGGGTCCCGAGCGACGGTTCGGCTCAGCTTCCCGACGGCGGTGAAATGCACGTGCTGGACTCCACGCAGGACGTGTCCCTATTCGAGCCGGACAAGTCCGGCCCCGCCGCGCAAATCGAGGTCCACGGCCCGACCGGTAAGACGACCAAGAGCGCCATCTACGCCAACTACCCCGACCTCAACCAGCAGACGGCCAAGAGGAACGGCGGCCCGCTCTTTGGCTACCAAGGCGGCCAGGAAAGCCAGTACACCGGGCTTCAGGTGGCCCGGGACCCCGGCGTCGGGATCGTCTGGTTCGGCTGCCTGCTCATGGTGGTCGGCGTCTACTGCGCCTTCTTCCTGTCTCATCGAAGGGTATGGGTGCGGATCCAGGACGGAGAGGTCGTTATCGGCGGCAACACCAACAAGAACCCAGCCGGTTTTGAACTCGCCTTCGAGAAACTGGTGCAAAAGATTAAGGGCGAGCTTGCCCCGGGGGAGCAGAAATGACCAGTTCACTACTTTTTAACGCGGCCACCATCGCCTATCTGATCTCCATGCTGCTCTTTTTCGCCTTCCTCGCCAGCCGGCTAGCGACGCTCGGTCTTTTGGGAAGCGTCTCCGCCTTCCTGGGCCTGACCGTGCAGAGCGTTGCCATCGGACTGCGCTGGCGCGAGTCCTACCTCATGGGAGTCGGCCACGCGCCGCTCTCCAACCTGTACGAGTCGGTGGTCTTTTTCTCCTGGACCATCGTCCTCATCTTCCTGGTGCTCGACCTGCGCTACCGCTACCGGGTAATCGGGGCCTTCGTCATGCCGTTCGCCCTCCTGGGGATGACCTGGGCGCAACTGGGACTCGCCAGCGGCATCGAGCCGCTGGTCCCGGCGCTGCAGAGCAACTGGCTGCTGTACCACGTGGTCACCTGCTTCCTGGGCTATGCGGCCTTTGCGGTTGCCTGCGGGATCTCCATCATGTACCTGATCCGGGAAGGCGCGGGCAATGGCGCAGCCGCCGCGCCCGGCATGGTTGGATTCTTCCCTCCCGTCAAGGTGCTCGACGACCTGAACTACCGGGCCATCATGGTGGGGTTTCCGCTCTTGACGCTCGGGATCGTGACCGGAGCCGCCTGGGCCAACTACGCCTGGGGAACCTACTGGAGCTGGGACCCCAAGGAGACCTGGAGCCTGATTGTCTGGTTCATCTATGCCGCCTTTCTCCATGCCCGCATCACCCGCGGCTGGGTCGGCCGGCGCGCGGCCTGGCTCTCGGTAATCGGGTTCGCCGCCACCATCTTCTGCTACCTCGGAGTGAACCTCTTACTTTCGGGGCTGCACAGCTACGGCGGGTAAGGGGAGGAAACAGCCGGGACCGCTCTCCGCCTAGGAAGGTCTTTGCACATGCTCCCCCTCTTGACTGGAGGGGTTGGGGGACCCGCAAAGGGGAAGGAGGTTTTAGAACCAGGCAAAACAGTGGCATAACAGTCCCTCAATCCAGACAAAGTCCCCTCCCCCCTGGCGGGGGAGGGCTAGGGTGGGGGGGAAGCTGCCATGAAACTCCAAAGGTCATTATTGGGGAAAGCTCGTCAACTTCGTAAGAATAGCACTAATGTCGAACTCTTGCTCTGGAGGTCTTTGCGAGGATGCCAACTGGAGGGGTAAAATTTAAGCGCCAGCAACCTATTGAGAGATACATTGTTGACTTGGTCGCCTTTGCCCCGAAATTGATCGTCGAACTTGATGGCAGTCAACACATGAAAGCAGATCCAATGACGAGAAAAGGAATGCCTGCCTTAGTAAAAATGGATTCATTGTTTTAAGGTTTTGGAATAACGAAGTCTTTGAGAGCTTGACTGGGGTACTTGAAGTTATCAGGTCGCGTTGCGGTGAAGTTGCCTACTTCTCAAATATGGCACCTTCCCCCTCACCCCGACCCTCCCCCGCCGGGGGGGAGGGAGAGTTAAAACCAGACGGGAAGAAGCAGGGGAGGCTCAAAACCAGCTGCAAATAAGGATGAAATGGGGAAAATGGGCGAAAAACTCCCGCAACTTCAGGATGCCGTAGCGTATTTGCCGGCGCTATGCTAAAAAAAGAGTGGGAGCGCCTGGCGCTCCCCCAAAGAAGCGTCCTGACGGTTGCGCCGGGTGCCGGATACGACTCCGTGCGAAGAGTCCTCCCCGCCGCACCCCCGTGGCGCCTAAGAGCGAGACACCATGAAGATCATGATCAAATACCGGCTCTTTCTTGCCATGCTGGCCGCTACCGGCGCCGTCGTCGTCTGCATGTTCCTCATCATGCAGTGGAGTATCGGCCGCGGTTTTCTCGCCTATGTCAATACCATCGAGAAGGAGCGTTTCGAAAAGCTTGCCGAGGTGCTGGAAGAGAGCTACCGGTCCCAGGGAGACTGGGATTTCCTGCGCGAGGACGCTTCAGCCTGGCCCAAATTGGTGGAAGCGACCCTCCCCCGGGAGGGCACCGATCAGGTGCGCGTCGAGCACCGGGAGCAAAGGGCCGTCCGGCACAGCGAGAGACAGCATACCCACGGACATGGCTTTGCCAACCTGACCGGCCAACCGCCGCAGCGCTTCCCCCACCGCTTCGAGACACGCGTGCTCCTGCTGGATGCCAACTACAACAGGCTGGTCGGACCGGCCGGCACGGTAGACAAGGTCAACCTTAAAAGCCTGGTCCATGCTGGGAAGGTGGTGGGATACCTCGGCATGCTTCCCCGGCAGCGCCTCTCCGACACCCACCAGCTCCTCTTCGTGCAGCGACAAAAACTCACCATGGCGATGATCGCGGGGGTCATGCTGCTGGTCTCGGCGGCTCTCTCCCTGCCGATGGCCAACCGCCTGGTGCAGCCGATCAGGCGCCTTGCCGCGTCCATGCACCGCCTGGCTTCCGGCGAGTTTGGCACCAGGGTGGACGTCGGCCCCCAGGACGAGCTGGGGCAGTTGTCGCGCGACTTCAATACCCTTGCGCTGTCGCTGGAAAAGAACGAACAGGCTCGCCGCCAGTGGGTGGCAGACATCTCGCACGAACTGCGCACCCCGCTCTCCATCCTGCGCGGTGAAATCGAGGCGATCCAGGACGGCATCCGCCAGGCTGGTCCCGACTCCATGCGCTCCCTGCATGCAGAGGTGATGCGGCTAAGCCGCCTGGTAGACGACCTCTACCAGCTCTCGCTCTTCGACATCGGCGCCTTAAGCTACCGCAAAATCGATCTCGACCTGCGCGCGCTCCTCGCCGATGCGCTGGCCGCCTTCCGCCCCGAGTTCGAGCAGAAGGGCATAGCCCTAAAGGCGAGTCTCGACCCCTCGGGAGATTTTCCCATCTTCGCCGACCCCGGGAGGCTGCACCAGCTTTTCGACAACCTGCTGGACAATGCACTGAAGTACACCGACCGGGGCGGGGAACTCGCGGTCAGGCTGGAATGCCGGGGGGGTCTCGCTATGGTCGAATTGGCAGACAGCTTTCCCGGCGTCACCGCCGAAGAGCTGGAGAGGCTTTTCGACCGGCTGTACCGGGTAGAAAATTCGCGCAACCGCGCCCTAGGCGGGGCGGGGCTGGGTCTTGCCATCTGCAAGAACATCGTCGAGGCCCACGAGGGGAGCATCCGCGCCCTACCCTCGCCCCAAGGCGGCGTTCTCATCTGCATTGAGCTACCACTCAGAGGGAGTAGGACATGAACCAGACCATACTGATCGTAGAGGACGAGGAAAAGCTCGCCGCCCTTTTGGCCGACTACCTGAGACAGGCTGGATTCGACTCCGTCTGCATCTCGGACGGGTTGGCAGTGCTGCCGCAGGTGAGAGACCGGCTGCCCGACCTCATCCTGCTCGACCTGATGCTGCCGGGGCGCGACGGGCTCGACATCTGTAAAGAGATCCGCACCTTTTCCGAGGTGCCCATCATCATGATCACTGCCCGCATCGAGGAGATCGACCGCCTGCTCGGCCTGGAACTGGGGGCCGACGACTACATCTGCAAGCCGTTCAGCCCGCGCGAGGTGGTGGCCCGGGTGAAGACCGTGCTACGCCGGACCGGCGACCATCAGGCGCTCCCTGCCGGAGCGCTCGCCCTGGACCCGGAAAAGTTCCAAGCCGTGCTGCACGGCCAGGAATTGGAACTGACGGCCGTTGAATTCAAGCTGCTGCATTTTCTCTTTCAGCATCCCGGCCGCATCTATTCGCGTTCGCAGCTCATGGACCGGATCTACTCGGACCAGCGCATCGTCAGTGACCGCACCATCGACAGCCACATAAAGAAGTTGCGCAAGAAGATCGCCGTCGCGGCGCCCGACGAGGAACTGATCCACTCCATCTATGGAGTCGGCTACAAGTTCGAGGCGCCTTAGCTACGCCGACTTGTGCCTGGGCAAAACTGCTGTCATCATGCGGATGCCCGTAAAGGGTATCCCCGCAAAAGTAGAGCATACCTATTGCGGACCGTAGGTTGGCGGTGAACGGATGTATCGTGAACCCCAACATCGCAGCGTTGGGGTTCACGATGAGACCGTTCACCGCCAACCTACGGACATTTACTAGCCGCACGGATCAAGCATAGCGCCTTACCCAGAGGCACCCCATTCGGGTGCCCTACCTTCCAGCCCTCCGCCCATCTCTCCAGAACCCACCGCCGCCGCTGTACCAGCTTCTTGCTAAGCTACCACCTTTACGGCACCCCCCCCGGCGTTTCACCTGCCAGCCAGTACCCAGTCCCGCTCAAACTTAGCTACGTTCCCTTCCGCAACCCCGCCAGCGGGACCCGTTCAAGACGAGTCCCGACCATATACAGCCCATACAGCCCATGCAGCCCATGCAGCCCATGCAGCCCATGCAGCATGCCAGCAAGAACAGTTTATGTAGCATTTATAATACGTGGACGAGTCTATTGCATTTAAGTCTACTGCTGGCCCTCCGATACAGTAGGAGTAATCCTATGCTAGCGGCGCAATGTACCAGTATATATAACTGGATCATACGATTGCCGACAAAGTGCGACACAATAAGGATCAAACAGAACAAAATGCAGCAGTCGTGGCTACAAACTAGAATAATGTTTGTTTCAAAACAACACCTTCATTTCTTACATATATCAGGCTTTCGGCGGCCCAATCTTAAAGAGAATAGCCTATGCAAAAAGGAGATCATTATGCAGTGGTTTTATAACATGGGAGTTTCAGCAAAACTTTTATCCAGTTTCATTCTTGTGGCACTGGTTGGCGGAGTGGTCGGTTATGTCAGCATCACCAAGCTTGACACTCTGGCAGACGCCGGAGCAGCCATGTACCAACTGAACACCAAGCCACTCGGAGATCTGCTTGATGTATCGACCGACTATCAGATGCTGCGAGTCAATCTGAGGGAACTGTTCATCGACCGCACCAACGGAGATAGGACCAAGCATTCGGCAAACATCAAGACACTGCAAAAGCAGATCGAAGACTCCTTGAAAGTCATCGATGAGCATTCAAAATCGGCCGAGGCAAAAAAAGACATCGCCGAAGTCCGCACGGCACTGGGCAATTTCGACCTGGTCTGCCAGAAGATATCGGCGCTCGCCGTCGCGGGGAAATCCGACGAGACCTTCGCCGCGCTGCGGGATCCCGCTAACGGTCAGGTTGCCAAGGCGGTGGACGACGCGATTCAGAAGCTTTCGGACCTGAAGGTCTCCGACGCTGAGAGAAAGAATGAGGTGAACGCCGCGACTGCAAAAGACGCCATCAGGCTCACCATCATCCTGGTTGCCGTCGGTGCCCTGCTCGCCGTGGGGCTTGGGTTCCTTATCGCCAGAATCATCAGCGTCCCGCTCCGCAAAGGGGTCGCATTCGCGACCGCCATAGCCGAAGGGGACCTGACCCAGACGATAGAGCTGGAACAAAAGGACGAGGTGGGGCAATTGGCCGCGGCCATGAACCTCATGGTGGAGAAACTGCGTGAGATCGTCGGCGAGGTGAAGAGCGCCACCGACAACGTCGCCTCGGGAAGCCAGCAGCTTTCCTCAAGCTCGGTGGAAATGTCCCAGGGGGCCAGCGAGCAGGCGGCTGCAGCCGAGGAGGTTTCCTCCAGCATGGAACAGATGGGCTCCAATATCCGGCAAAATGCCGATAACGCCATCCAGACCGAAAAAATCGCCACCAAGTCGGCGGCGGACGCCCGCGAGGGGGGTAAAGCGGTCCAGCAGACGGTCCTCGCCATGAAGGAGATAGCCGGCAAGATCAACATCATAGAAGAGATCGCACGGCAAACGAACCTCCTGGCGCTCAATGCGGCGATCGAGGCGGCACGTGCCGGCGAGCACGGCAAGGGATTCGCGGTCGTGGCGAGCGAGGTGCGTAAGCTCGCCGAGCGGAGCCAAAGGGCGGCAGCCGAGATCTCCGAACTCTCCTCCAACAGTGTCGACATCGCGGTAACCGCGGGCGAGTTGCTCTCGAAGATGGTGCCGGACATCCAGAGGACTGCCGAACTGGTCCAGGAGATCAGCGCCTCCAGCAAGGAGCAGGATACCGGAGCCGAGCAGATCAACAAGGCGATCCAGCAGCTCGACCAGGTCATCCAGCAAAACGCCGGCGCTTCGGAGGAGATGTCCTCCACCTCCGAGGAGCTTGCCTCCCAGGCCGAGCAGCTGCAGAGCACCATTGCCTTCTTCAAGACCGATGAGCGGTCCGGCTCCCGGGAACTCCCGAAGCATGCCGCGAAGCATCCCGCGAAGCAGCCCCGACAGGTCACCCATGCCAGGGCCAAGAACGTGGCGCCCAGGGAGTGCGCTCCGGCCAGTTCCAGGGCGACGGGCGCCATCCTGCACATGACTTCAGGGGATCTCGACGACGGGTTCGAAAAATTTTAGGCTGACGCCGCTACCTTATTTGTTAAGCGTCCCTCTCCCCAAAGGAGCCGGACAGTGTTTTGAATAGCTTAAGCCTGACACCGTCACGCTCGTGACATCTAAGCCACGAGAAAATAGAGCTTAAGTTACCCGGCGAGTTACCGATGAATTCTAGGCAATGACTCTGTCGCTTCGGAACTATGACAGGATCGGCTAATTTAGGCTGCAAGGAGAGGATCAATGTTCAAGAACATGAAGATTGCTATGAGACTCGCGCTGGCAAACGGTACACTCCTCCTTTTTCTAGCCGTACTGATCTGGGTCAGCATTGCCAATATGGCAAAGATTCAAGCCAATCTCGACCGGATTGTCAAGATCAACAACGTCCGGATCGAGCTGGGCAATGACATGAATGACGATATCTCCGAGGTCTCCATCAACCTGCGCAATATCCTGATCGACACGAAAGTGGAGAAGCGTCAGGAATACGTCAAGCGGATCAGCGAATGGCGCGAGAAATACAACGAGACGTTCAAGAAGCTGGTCGAGCTGACCCCGAAAGAAGACGCCAAGGCCCTCGGGCTGATCGCGAAGATCACCTCCGCCACAGACCAGGCGCGGCCGCTCAACGTCAGGGTGGTCGAGCTGGCAATGGCCGGCAAGGATGCAGAATCGATCGAAATACTGAACCGCGACGCACGTCCGGCGGTCAGGGCCTGGCTCAACTCCATAGAAGAACTGAACTCTCACCATAAAGATCGCAACAAGATTCGCTACGACGAGGCCGTCGCCGCCTACCAACAGGCCCGCAACCTGATGTTCGGCCTGGGCGCCCTGGCGTTGGCACTGGCGTGCATCATCACCTTCGTGCTGGCGCGCTCCATCACCCGCCCCATGCTGCAGGCGGTCGAGGTCGCCGACCGGCTCTCCCAGGGGGACCTGACCATGAACGTTCAGTCGCAGAGCACGGACGAGACCGGCCAGCTGCTGGCGGCCATGGGGACCATGGTTGGAAAGCTGCGCGAGATCGTAGGCGAAGTCAGTTCGGCCGCGGACAACGTGGCCGGCGGGAGCACGGAACTTTCGGCGAGCGCCGAGAGCATGTCACAGGGTGCGACCGAGCAGGCGGCCGCCGCCGAAGAGGCCTCCTCCTCCATGGAGGAGATGTCCTCCAACATCAAGCAGAACGCCGACAACGCGATCCAGACCGAAAAAATCGCGATCAAGTCTTCCGCCGACGCCAGGGAGGGCGGTAAAGCCGTGTCCCAGACCGTCGCCGCCATGAAGGAGATCGCGACCAAGATAAACATCATCGAAGAGATCGCGCGTCAGACCAACCTTTTGGCGCTCAACGCGGCCATAGAGGCGGCGCGGGCCGGCGAGCACGGCAAGGGATTTGCCGTGGTGGCAAGCGAAGTGAGAAAGCTTGCCGAGAGGAGCCAGCAGGCGGCCGCCGGCATCTCGGAACTCTCCTTCAGTTCGGTGCAGATCGCCGAGAAGGCCGGAGCCATGCTGACCACCATGGTGCCCGACATTCAAAAGACAGCGGAGTTGGTGCAGGAAATCAGCGCCTCCAGCCGGGAGCAGGATACCGGCGCGGAACAGATCAACAAGGCGATGCAGCAGTTGGACCAGGTGATCCAGCAAAACGCTTCCGCTGCGGAGCAGATGTCTTCGACAGCTGAAGAACTCTCCAGCCAGGCAGAGCAGCTGCAGTCGAGCATCGCGTTTTTCAACATGGGGGGGAGCGCTCGCCGCGTGGCCATGGTGCGTCAGCCGAGGCAGCAGCCGGCCAGGAGCGTCACCCGATCGGCTCCCACCGTAGCCTGCAAGAAGACCAGCCGCTCCGGCGGAATTTCCATGGACATGGACGACAGCAGTAGCGACCTGCAGGACGAAGGGTTCATGAAGTACTAGCCCCTCCGGCTCCGCGCAGGGACCACCCCCTGGTCCGACAACCCCCTCTCCCTCCTTCGCGCTTAGCGCTTCGGCGGGCAGGCCCGGAGGGGGAGGGTTGGGGAGGGGGCGGCCGCGGTGCGCGAGTGAAGGTCCCTCAGAAAATATGAAAGCCGGAAACCGCACTGACTCGTCAGTATGCGGCTCCGGCTTTTTGTGCCTCCAAGTACCAAGAGAAGAGAAACCCCTTACAGCAGCTGCACCTCGCTGACCCGCACGATGAGCAGCGCCTGCCGGAAACCCGCCGTCAGCTGCTCCCGGTAACTGCGCCACCATTCGCGATCGAGTTCCTGCGTCATGACCTCGTAAATGACGATGTCGTCATGAACCGTGGTGTCCCGGGTCTCCTTCCAGAGCCCGCGGGCAGGCGAGCGCATGTAGGTGGTGATCCCGCCGAAACGCTCCGACAGGTCGTCGCGCACACGCAGAAACTCGTCCTGCCCAAACGGTTTGCCGTCGTTGTCGTACAGCGGCAACAGGATCTGGATCAGGTGCATGCTCTCTCCTCAGGGCTCAAAGCCTCTCGGCCCGCGCCGGAATCGACCCCTACAAGGTCTCGCGGACGTCCAGTATCTCACGGACGTGGGGACGCACGACCTCCACCAGTTGCTCCTTGGCAACTCCCTGCACCTTGAAAGTGTTCACCCAGGTACCTTCAGCGGAACCCTGAACCTCGCTGAAGCCAAGACCGACGATATCGCCGCCCGCCTCGAAGATCGCTCCGGTGATCGCGGCAAGAGTCCCCTTGGCACCCGCGGTGGCGACGGTGATGCGCACTCCCGGACGGCGTCCGCCCAAAAGCTGCAGCAGGGTCTTGAACAGGTCGGACTCGGAGATGATGCCGACCAGGGCCCGGTCCCTCATGACCGGCAGGCCGCCGATCCGGCTGTCGGCCATGATGCGGGCGGCTTCTTCCAGCGGTGTGTCCTCGGGGACAGTTATGACTTCCCGGGTCATCATCTTCTCGACGGTGAGCTTGGCGAGCAGTTCGTGAATCTCCCAGATCGCCAGCGAGGTCGCAGGTGAAGGGGAGGCGAGCAACAGGTCACGGTCGGAAACGATGCCGACCAGGTTACCTTGGCTATCGATAACGGGCAGCCGCCGAATCTTTTTTTCACTCATCAGGCGAAGCGCGTCTGTCACAGACACTTCCGGTGTAATGGTTACGGGGTTTAACGTCATTCTGTCTCGGACAAGCATTGCAACCTCCTTTGGTTAGCTTGATTTTACAGGTTCTGGCGAACTGGCCGCCATTCCCATTTCATATCAGTGGAAAAGAGTCACGAGATAATAACCGGCAATCACGATGCCCGGTGCCGTTTAACTTTCGCGTCGCATACAGTATAGCAGAAATGACGAAATGAACAAATAAAAACAGCCACATACAACGCGGCCCAGTGGTCCCGTCATTGTAACGATGGGGCCGCCAGTTGACAGTCCCCTCGACTTCAACTACTTAAACATGATTTCTCAGCGCAAGCTCGGTTGGATGGGGTGACAAATAAAGCTGGCCGAGCAAATAGGTTTGGCCGAACTTGAGACAGTAATGTTTCAGCATGGTGACCGGGACGATCTGCGGCACCAGGTGATCGTGGTACTGCTGGATCAGCTCCAGCAATTCCTCCTTCTCGGCGCGGCTCAGAGCCGACTTGAAATATCCCATGATGTGCATCAGCACGTTGGTGTGCTTATTGACCGTGGCAGCAAGAGCCATGGCAGTCATCAGCAACTCCTCGTAACGCTGGAACAGCTCGGCCTTTTTCAGCTGCTTGCCGTTTCCCACCAGCGCACCGAGTTCACGGTAAAGGGTCGTACTGTGGGACATGACCAGCAGCTTATGCGCGGTGTGGAATTCCACCAGGGCGCCCAGGTCCGGTTTGCCCCGCAGAAATTCCTTCCAGCGCGCATAGGTGAACACCCGCTCGATAAAGTTCTCCCTGAGGCCTGGATCGTTGAGCCTGCCGTCCTCCTCGACCGGCAGAAAAGGGAACTTCCGCACCACCTCCGCGGCGAAGAGCCCGCGTCCGCTCTTGGCCGGCATGCCGCCATTGTAGACCTTCACCCGGTGCAGTCCGGAACTGGGGGAATTCTTCTTGAAAATGAAACCGCAGAGATTCTCGTCCGCCAGCGCCGCGACCCGCTCCCGGCAGAAGGCCTGCATCTGGTCGGTCAGATCGACGCGGCTTTTGCCTGTCACCAACCGCGGCTGGGACGGATCCCCCTCCAGGCGCATCGCCTCGCGCGGGACCGGCATGCCGCAGCCGACCTCGGGGCAGACCGTCACAAAGGTGAAAAACTTGCCAAGGGTATCAGTTATGTAATGGTCATGCCGGTGACCGCCGTCGAAGCGAACCTTTTCGCCCAGAAGACAGGAACTGACGCCGACCGTGATCGGGTCTTTTATGGTATGCGCTCCCCTTGGTTTCCCAGCTTTGCATTATGGCAGATTCCCGGGCAGGCGCCCCGGTAAAGCGGGTTCCTTTGCGGGGTTGATCCGTCCGATCCGACGGATCGGACGGATTTAAATCAGTCGGATCGCTCGGATCGGACCGATCAAATCCTGACTCATTACCTGACGACGCTGAAATAGCGCCCCTCTGGGTGATGAAAGACCAGCGCGGAGACGCTCGCCTCGGGGTCCATCATGAAACCTTCGGTGAGCTGCACGGAGATCTGGGTGGGATCGAGCAGGGCGAACAGCTTCTCCTGGTCGGAAAGCTCGGGACAGGCGGGATAGCCGAAGGAGACCCGCACTCCCTGGTAATCGCCCTTCAAAATCCCGTCCATAGTAAGCGAGGGGTCGTCCACGATCCCCCAGGCGTCGCGAATCCGCTTGTGCAGAAATTCTGCGGTCGACTCGGCCAGTTCCAGCGCCAGGGCCTGGAGCAGATGGCACTCCAGATACTCTCCGGCGAGCTTCAGGCGCTCCGCCTCCTCCCGCACCCCGATGCCGCAGGTGACGATGAAGAGGGCGACGCTGTCCATTGCACCGGAGCCCAGCGGCCGGGCGAAATCGGCGAGGCAAAGGCGCTCGCCCGCCGCCTGACGCGGGAAGCTGAAGCGCATCGTCTCGGCGCCGGAGCCCTTGGGGTCGTAAAGGATCAGGTCGTTCCCCTCGGCGAGTGCGGGATAAAAGCGGTACAGCGCCTGGGGCCGGATCAGCCCGTGTTGCACGATCTTATCCAGCATCCGGTTCACCGTGGCGTGCAACTTGACGGCCTTCTCGTCGCCCGCGGCCAGGAGCTTGTCCAGAACGCCCATGAGCCCCAGGTGCTTACTGTAGAGCATCTGGCGGTTCAGGTAGGGGAGCACCCGGGAGATCGGGATGTCGCGCAGGATGTGCGGCTCGAAATCCGGCGGGTTGAGGATCGGGGCGCTCGGGCTCACCGCGGAGCGCAGGGTCGAATCGGCGGCAGCCGGCGCGGCGGCCCGCAGCGGTGCCGCGGAGGCCAGTTGCTGGCGCTCGGCAGTCTCCTTCAGCAGTTCAGCCCTGCGCATCGGGTCCACCAGCTGGTTCACCAGGTCCAGACCGTTCATCGCGTCCTTCGCGTACAGCACCGATCCCCGGTATTCGGAAGCGATCCGGGTGTCGGCGAACTTCTTGGAGAGCGCGGCGCCTCCCACCAGAAGCGGCAGGTCGATTCCGGCAGCCGAAAGGTCAGCGGCGCTGATCGCCATTTGTTGTGCGCTCTTCACCAGGAGACCGGAAAGTCCGATGAAGTCCGGCTTCTCCCGACGGCAGGCTTCGATCAGCACCTCGGGCGGCACCTTGATGCCGAGGTTCACCACCTCGAAGCCGTTGTTAGAAAGGATGATCTCCACCAGGTTCTTGCCGATGTCGTGCACGTCGCCCTTGACCGTCGCCAGCAAAAGCTTCCCCTTGGAGTGGGTATCGCTCTTCTCCATGAAGGGCTGCAGGTGCGCCACCGCCGCCTTCATCGCCTCGGCGGACTGCAGCACCTCGGCGACGATCAGCTGGTTGTCGTTGAAGAGCCTGCCGACCTCCGCCATTCCGGTCATGAGCGGCCCGTTGATGATGTCGAGCGGTCGGTCGCCGCGCCCGAGCGCTTCGTCAAGATCCGCCGTGAGGCCGGCCTTGGCCCCCTCCACGATGTAGCGCGGCAGCCGCTCGTCCAGGGAGAGGTCCGCCGCCGGGACGTGCACGAAGGGAGGGCGATCGCGAAAGGCCGCGGCGAAGGCGGCTACCGGGTCCTCTCCGCGCCAGTAGATGAGATCATCGCAGAGGATGCGCTCAGCTTCCGGGATGCTCGCGTAGCGCTCCAGCTTCTCAGTGTTGACAATGGCATAGGTGAGACCGGCCTTGACGCAGTGGTAGAGGAATACCGCGTTCAGCACCTCGCGCCCGGCAAGCGGCAGGCCGAAGGAGACGTTGGAGATGCCGAGGATGGTGGCGCACTGCGGATAGGCCTCCGTTATCAGGCGCACCCCTTCGACCGTCTGCTCGGCCGACCCGATGTAGTTTTCGTCGCCGGTTCCCACCGGGAAGACCAGCGGGTCGAAGACCAGGTCCTCCGGGCGCAGCCCGTACTTGCCGACCAGCAGATCGTAGGAGCGCCTGGCAACCTCGAGCTTCCTTTCGGCGCTGAGCGCCATGCCGTGCTGCGGGTCGTCGTCGATGCAGCCGACCACGACCGCGCCGCCAAAGCGCTTCAAAAGCGGAACCACCTGTGCGAAGCGCTCCTCGCCGTCCTCGAGGTTGATCGAGTTTAAAAGGCACTTCCCCTGCAACTTTTTAAGGGCAAGCTCCATGACCGCCGCATCCGTCGAGTCGATCATGATGGGGGCGCGGACCTTGTTGGGGAGGAAGCTGAGCAGCCGCGACATGTCATCCGCCTCGTCGCGGTCCGGGTTGGCGACGCAGACGTCGATCACCTGCGCACCACCTTTTACCTGCGAGCGGGCGATCTCGCTCCCCTCCTCGAAGCTTTCCGCGACGATCAGGTTCTTGAAGCGGCGCGAGCCGATCACGTTGGTCCGCTCGCCCACCAGCACCGGCCGCATCTCGTCCTCCACGAAGAGCGGCTCGATCCCCGCCACCACCCGGCGCCGGGAGGAGGCCGGGATGCGTGGAGCCTTGCCCTGGACCATCTGCGCGATGGCGGCGATATGGGCCGGCGTGGTGCCGCAGCACCCTCCCACTATGTTGAGCCACCCCTCGTCCACGAAGCGGGCGAGCTTTCCGGCGAGAGAGGCGGGGGTTTCGGCGTAATGGCCGTTTTCGTCCGGCAGCCCGGCATTGGGGTAGACCGAGACCGCGCAGGTGGCAAGCGCGGCAAGCGAGCGCAGGTGGTCGGTCATGAACTCGGGACCGGTGGCGCAGTTAAGGCCGATACTGATCAGCCCCAAGTGGTCCTCGAGGTGCGCCACGCTCGCGTAGAGCGCCTCCACCCCCTGCCCCGCCAGCATGCTCCCGGTGGGCTCGATGGTGCCTGAAATCATCAGCGGCACCCTTTGGCCGCTTTGGGCGAAGGCGCGCGCGATCCCGTCGGCCGCGGCCTTCAGGTTCATGGTGTCCTGGGCGGTTTCCAGCAGGAGCAGGTCGACCCCGCCGGCCAGAAGGCCGAGCGCCTGGCCGTAGAAGGCGTTGGAGAGGGCGGAGAAGGTAACCCCGCCGGTAACCGAGATGGCCCTGGTGGTGGGGCCCATGGATCCCGCGACAAAGCGCGGCCGGTCCGGCGTGGCGCAGGCAGCGCAGGCCTTGCGGGCGAGCAGGGCAGCGGACCGGTTGATCTCGAAGACCCGTTCCGACAGGCCGTAGTCGGCAAGGACGATGTCGGTGGCGCCGAAGGTGTCCGTTTCTACGATATCGGCCCCGGCCTCCAGGTAGCTGCGGTGGATCTCCTCGATGACGTCGGGGCGGGAGAGCACCAGGGCCTCGTTGCACCCTTCCAGGGCGGGGCCACCGAAATCGTCCGCCGAAAGGTTGCGGTCCTGAAGCTGGGTGCCCATGGCGCCGTCGATGACGAGGATGCGCTGGCTCATTTCGCTGATTACGGACTGTGTCATCTGGGGTCTCCTGGTGATTTTTTTTTGATCGGTCTGATCCGACGGATCGGTCGGATCATAATAGGTCGGATCGGTCGGATCGGACCGATGTTAGAGCTGTGCTGTGCCTTTGCAGGCCGGGTACGCTGAACACCCCAGGAACTGCGAACCTGCATTTTTGCCCTGCCGCGCCGTGCGCAACACCATGGGCTCGCCGCACGCCGGGCAGGGCGGAAACGCACTACCGGCACTACCGGCCGGACCTGGCTGCGCCGGGCACCTGCGGGCCTGCAGCCGCGCCGCAGCCAGGCTTTCGCTGTAACCTCCCTCGCTGATGAAGGCACGCTCCAGCCCGGCTATCTGCTGGTCCAGCAGGTAGTTCGCTTGGTGGATCAGGCAGATCGCCGCGGCGATGTTCTGCCGCCCGCTGCGCGCTGCCTGCACCATCTGGTCAACCAGGCGGGAACGCTTGTCTATGAAGCGATCACAGAAGGAGACCGTGGCATCATAAATAAGCGTGGCGGCCTGAAAGGAGCGCAGACCGCGGTACCCACCACTCGGGCGGATTCTTCTGTTCGGGGTGTCTTCGCTCATACGGGCTGCCTCCCCCCGTTTTTCCTTTTCAGAACGCACCCTGTATTTTGCCACTGAGTTCGCTAACTTCAATCTTTTTAGCACCTTTTATTTTTCAAATAAAGGATCAACTCTATCAGGTTGTCTTTTAAAAATGACCGGTGTAAAACGGTCCTGGCTAGTGGCACTATTTGTCTTGACCCGACTACAGCTTCACACTTTAACCTTCTTCTTGTCACGGCCATGACGCTAGATAACCACAAGGACCACAAAAGGAGAAACCATGGAAAAGCAAGTCAGCGTTGAAGAGTGGGTCCAACGCTTCCGGGCCATCGGCCTGGATGATGCGGCGATGGAGAAATGGCACAGGCTGTTCGAACAGGAAAACCCGGCCGGGCATCAAAGCTTCCTGGAATGGCTCGGACTTCCGGCAGAGCGGATCGCGGAAATCCGCAGCAAGTACGTCTGAAATAGCAGGGGCCTCCGGCAGTCGCCGGAGGCCCTCAAAACGTCAGGCATCCGGAGGTTTCATGTATCGCATAACCGAGCTGGCCCGCACTTTCGGGCTATCCCGCAGCACACTTTTGTATTACGACCGCATCGGCCTGCTGACTCCTTCCCTGCGCAGCCAGGCGAACTACCGCAGTTATTCGACGGCCGACCGGGACCGTCTGGAGTCGATCTGCGCGCTGCGACGGGCGGGTCTGGATATCAGCGGTATCAGGACCGTGCTGGCGACGACCGACGATGACACGTCAACGGTACTGCAGCGCCGCCTGCGGGAAATCGCATCCGAGATCCAGGCCCTGCAGACCAAGCAGCACCTGCTTGCCGGCATGCTGAGGCTGACGGGAGAGGGAGGACCCAAGTCCTCGGTGGACAAAGAAATGTTTGTGGAGATGCTGCGGGCGGCCGGAATGGATGACGAAGCCATGAAACAGCTTCACGTCGAGTTTGAGCAGCGCGCTCCGGAAGCGCACCACAACTTCCTGCTTTTACTAGGCATTCCCGAGCAAGAGGCGTTCACGATTCGAACGTGGTCCGCCGGAGCAGCCTCTCCGAAGGGGGAGGGTTAGTCCGAAAGTCCCCTCTCCCGCAAGGGGAGGATGAGCTACAAAGTCCCCTCTCCCGCAAGGGAAGGATGAGATACAAAGTCCCCTCTCCCTCCTTCGCGCTGAGCGCTTCGGCGGGCAGGCCCGGAGGGGGAGGGTTAGGGAGGAGGAACCCAACCTTCCCTCGACTAACTAAACCGCCACCCTGATGCTAATCCTTTAAGCAAAGAACAGTGCAAAGACAGTGAGAAAGAGAAGCTGGCATGCGGCAACGACCCAGCCGTTCTTCAGCATGGAGCGCATATCGTCCGACCCGGCAAAGCCGAGGGAACTTACCATATTGGCTCCGGGAAAGACGAAGTTATTGACCCGGGTCGCGACCACGAGTGCGAGCGACCAGGCGAGCATGGAAACGCCGTACTTGGTAAGGAGCGGGTTAAACATCTCGTGGAGCAGTTTGAGCGTCGCCACGGTGGCGCCGGAAATACCGAAGGCACCCAGAAAGCCGCCGGTGATGACGATAGCTGACTTCCCGCCGATCTCCATGCTCGGCTTAAGCAGGGTGGCAAGGGCGGCAAAGCCCCCCGCCTTCTCGACAAAGATGATGAACGGGTCGAGCAGCAGAAAGAGGAGAAAAAGCCCAACATTCCCCGCCATCCCCTTGACGATCAACCTCAGCACCTCGTCAAAGCTCAGCCCGCCGACCAGTCCCGTGATGAGGGACAATCCCAGCATGATAACGATGACGAACGAGGTGGGCGCGTGCCCCGCGATCCCCCAGACCACGGCGGCTACGAAGCAGAGCGCGAAGACGGCGGTCGCGCGGTTGCTGCGCGGTGTCGGGACAAAACGCTCCACGTCCTCCGGGACCTCGTAGGGGTGAATCCCCTTGGTGCGCCGCTGGATGCGCTGAATCATGAACCAGGTGGCAGTCAGGGTAATGAGGGCGACCGGGCCGCAGACATAAAGCAGCATGTCTCCGTAACCGATCCTGGTAAGGCCCAGCAGGGTAATGACCGGAGGCGTGAAGGGGCCGAGGATCAGAGCTTCTTCGCCCACCGCCTGGAAGATCACCCCGACCGTGGAACGGGACAGTCCGACGGCTGCCGCGATCGGCACGACGATGGGCGCAATGATCGCGTTTCCCCCGGCCATGGTGCCCAGGAGGCCGACCATGACCAGGCAGGCGGTCATGATCCCGACCATGGCCTTTTTCTCGGTATCGATCCCGATGGTATGGATGATCCGGTGCACGATGGTGTGGGAGACTCCGGTGGCGGAAAGCACCTCCCCGAGGCCGCGGCCGAGCATGATGATGAGACCCACCATGGCGAGAAAGGAGCCCATGGCCGAAGCGAGGGCCGCGCCGAAGGAGAGCAGGGTTTGGTGGCTGAGAACCGCACCCAGCACGACGCAGATGGCAGTCGCCGTCAGGACCTCTATGCCCCGGAAGACCAGGACGATATAGACCAGCAGCGGGAGCAGCCCCGCCAGCCCCCACCAGAGGGAGGATGTCATTTCAAAGTGCATTGTCCTATTTTCCTCGCTAAGAGAAAGGTTGCCGTTGTATCCCCATCCCCACCCCCACCCCCACCCTGTCCCTCACTGCCATTAAGTTAAGGCTCCCCCTCCCTTGACGGGAGGGGGCGGGGGGGAGGGTGACGTTGCCAACATCAAGAAATGTGGCACATTCCCCCTCAC
>Ga0209123_1001718_pt1 | contig 20615 bp, 17 predicted proteins | sample BarGraIncu00431A_FD_184500 | JGI IMG/M metagenome (GOLD analysis project Ga0209123, IMG submission 184500) | Arctic peat soil microbial communities from Barrow, Alaska, USA - Barrow Graham LP Incubations 004-31A (SPAdes) (version 2) | ecosystem: Environmental > Terrestrial > Soil > Wetlands >... | reverse complement strand
TTTTGTGCGGCTATTATACATAATTAGGTTATATTTAGCCCTATTAATTTGCCGTCAGGCAAGGGCTCGAATATAACTACATGTTATGTATAATAGCTTTGAGTTGGCTTTTTTCTGGCGCATTTTTTTGCTTCTTGTGGGTGGATTGAAACAGTGGTTTTGAAAAAACATCACTGTGAAAGAAGGGTTGATTGAAAAAAATGTGACAGAAAAAGACAACGAAGCGTGGATTGTGCGGAAGCCCAAAAAAAGACCGTGCAAGCCATGAGGAACGAATGGTGGGGATTTTTTGGGGCTGGGGATTTGCCCTGTGGAGCAGCCCGCAATGAACTTTCAGGCGAAGCCTGACCTTTGATTCTGATATCTTTTATTGACACACTTTACAAAAAAGCGTCAGCAGGTGAAAAGTATGCAAAGATATTCAATTTTATGCATTTTATATTTCTGTTTTAAATACACGTATTATTTTTGACCAATTACTTTTCCATTGTCCACATTTCGCTGCTGATTCATGAAGAATTTTAAATCCTATTTCATTTGTAAAACTTTTTACAAATGAATCAATTCTAGCTAATTTTATTATGTTCTCGAACGGGCTAACAATAACAAAGTAATTTTCACCTTTGCAACTATGCTTAATCAGATTAATTAAATCAGGCAATGAAAAAAAATCAATATCCAGTATATTAGAAAAAATATGAACAGTAATAAGTTCTGTATTTCTATTTAAGTCTCCCAAAGCAACTGAGTCAATATCCTTATTGTATGTTATGATCTTGTCTGTTCTTCCTTGAATGTGTAAAGCAGCACGTTTTATTGCAATTTCAGATGGCTCAATTAAGATAATTTTTTCACATTGGTTTTGTTGTCCTCGTTCTTCTAATTCTTCTAAATATACAACAGATCCTAACCCTTGTCCACAGCCCCAATCGATTACCCTGTGAGACTTAATATCAAAAGGAATATAACTTATTGCTTCTTTGAGTTTTGCAATATGCATATTACCTAATGCGTACATATAACAAAGCAATTGATTGTAATCCTCAAGTACTTTTACACCTCTTTGTAAAGAGTAGAATGTGGAATCACTAGCCACAGCTGAATATAAACGTTTATTTACAAGAATAATACTTTGAATTTGAAATGGTGGTGTGCCCAGTTCTACACTATAATCTGTACCAGCTTCTAAAAGGAAACTAAAACCTGTATCTAAAAGGAATGATTTTCTGCTTAGAAATTCATCAATAATCTGATTTATACTATCAGAAGGATTATAATTAAAATCGGGATTAAAATCAAGTATTTTATCCAATACTTCAGCCTGATTAAAGCTATAAATTACCAGACCTTTAATCTCTATTAATCTTAGTCTTACGATTACAACTTTATCAGAAGCAAATTCAAGGAAATGCTCAATAAAAAACTGATAATAATTTAATAGAGCTGCAATTACATTTTTATTGTCATCCTCTTCTTCAATATAAGATTCTTCGAGTTTGAGATGAATTAAATCTATTTTTCCATATAGAGTTTCAAAGTCCCTACCATCATTCATATAATATGAAGAAGCCTCAATAAGCTTTGAAACAGGCAGGTTATTTTTTATAAGTATTTTATGAAACTGATTAAAGATGAATCTATCACCCAGTCGAATTGATGCATTTAAGATTACATTGACTAATGCAACATTTTCATTTATACCATAATCTAAATCTTCAAATAAACTCAACTTTAACGATAGTTGTTTGAAAAGGTCTTTTTCCTCGTTAAGTTCTGAATATTTTGATAATGAAAGATAATCTGCTATGAATGCATAATTTACTTCAATATATGACTGAAGTTCATCAGAACTTTTACAGTTAATTAAACCAGATAAAATTTCCATAAACTACTAATGGTTGCATTGTGATAACAAAAAACGTCTAATTTCATCTATATTTTTGAAATCTTTTGGGATTTTGATATGATTTTCTTTTGCTATCTGTTTCAGAACTTTAGCGTTTGAGCTTTTAATTATATCTGAATTTAGAGTATTATTTAAAGTGTTTTCTGGGAACAATAATATATCTGTTTGAGTCTTTTGGTCAGCATTTTCTTTGTTTTTTATATAGCTCTCATTTTTAGCTTCTTTGAAGGTACTTATATTATCTTCAGGTACATTGAGAATTTGTTCTTTTTTTAGTTTTATCTCCTGTTTTTGTTGATTCAGGTTATATCTGATATCATACTTTAGTTCCTCAATAACTTTTTTAAAATTTTGATCGTGTTTGATGAGCAAAAAACGTATAAGCTTGTCTTGGTTTATTTGTATGAATTCTTTAGGGAAAAGATCTGTAATATCTCCCACAAAACTGACAAGTAACTTTGAGAGAAATTCAATGTAATCTTTTTTCTTAACAGAAACTATTGTTCCCAAAATATTATATTGCATATAATCAGGATTGAACTCATTCTCGTCTGATTTCAAATTCATTTGGTCGATAAACTCAAAATAATCTGATTGTTTCTGTTTGTTTAAATAAAAGAACAAAGATTCCACAATATAAAAATCCAGTTTGCTTTCCATTTCAAATTTCACAGTAATCCTCATATCCTTAATCTTATAGTGATTTCTGATTGATTCATATCCATTCTGAATACCCATAATAATGGCAAGGGCTTCTCTATTATCAGCGGTTTTGTTTATTATAAAATCAATAATAAAATCTTCAATCGATTTCCCCTTATTACGACCATAATCTGACAATATGCATAAATAATAGATCATACTATTAGGTGGTATGCTACTTAAATCGTAAGTTCCGAATTTTTTTGTTAGAGTGATTTTCTCAATAGTTGACAACTTATTTATGATGTCTTCTGAAATATCTTTACCCAGATATTGTAAGATACCAGCCTGTCCATTGAAAAAAGTGTGCAATTTATAATCTTTTGGAGTGTTTGTGTTTTCAAATTCATTTTTAATAACCGAACTAAAAAATGACAAGGTAGAAATATAATTTATTGGATAATTGATATTATTATCAAGATAATCATTTAATGACGTTCTTAGAAATGCAATACCTCCCATAAGTCTATTAAATCTACCATAGAACTTTTTTGTTTCTTCTAGTCGACTGTTTACACTTTCCGAATTACCCTTTATCGATTTAGCAATTTCATTTTTTTGCTTCGATTCTATAAATATAATGCGCTGAGGTATATAGCCTGCACCATTTTTGATATTCCATAAAACGGTTTCAGCTTTATCATTGTCTAAAAACAAAATTTTAATTATTCTTGAAATAGGTATTATAGAATCATATAGATAATAATCTTCAGATTTTTTTTGTATTCTTTCAGATTCCTCTTTTGTCAATATAATCTGAAGCGAGCAATCATTTTGTGGAGACCATTTTTTATTTGATAAAAGAACATATTCAGGAAATAAACTTTGATCATCGTTTTCCCTACGGTCAATAATACAAGCAGGTCGGATACAACCTGACACATATATATGAGCAAGAGTCCCCGAACTTATATGAAGAAAGTATGTGTAATAATTATTCATAAGATGCACTTTTAAAAAGGTAAAATGGTTTCCTCTGTATTTTTTGTGATATAATCAATATTAGTTTGTACAAGTTCCCGTTGAACTGCTACATGCAAAAACGGTAAATTACATCTATTATTTGATGATACATCATTGTCTATTAAAAATAGATTTCGTTTAGCTCTTGTCAAAACAACATAATAATCATTCTCTTCTACAACTCGCAGATTTTCTATATTTTCTCGATATTGATTAAAATTTGGAACTATTAATGTGTCAAATTCTAATCCTTTTGCTGATTTAAATGTAGTAACATGCACATTTTCAATAACACCTAAATCTTCCTCTCTGTTTGTATATTTACTACAGGCAAATCCATGCCCATTAAGTTGTCCATACCAGAACTCTACTGTTTGATATATTCTGGAATTCGGACCTGCTAAAGGCAATATTATTGCTATATTATGTGTATCACTCTTGTATAAGTTAATAATTTCTATTGAAATCTTGATCTGAGTTTCTATATTTGAGCCTGAAAGTATTACCGTTGGCTTGGGTCCATGTTCATTACCATTAGCTATCAACATTTGTGGAAACAAAGATCGTACTAATTGTGTAATTTCAAAAGTATTTCTATAATTTTCTTCTAAATTAAATTCATGATTCCTCCCGAAAATTTCCCTTAGTCTTGCTTGTGAAGTGTGTCTTGATGGAAAAAGCATTTGGTTGTCATCAGCACTGTATGACACCATTTGAGTAAGGTTCTGAATCAACAAATACTTTTCTTCCTCCACGTCCTGTGCTTCATCAACAATAATTTCGGCATATCCAGTATTTGGATTATGGCATGTCCACCAGTAAGTTCTGTTAACACAGTTACCAGCATTTTCGTTCTCTGCTCGTGCGGTGGCTGTTAGATAGTATTCAAGTGATTTTGTATAAGTTAGAAGTAAACTTCTTCTTCTACCAGTGTCATGATTACGAATATGTCTCCACAATGAAACCACACTTTTCCCTGTTCCTGGACCTCCCGAAACCGCAACGGCACCAGGTTCATTCAATACAGCTTGCTGTTGAATGGTCAATGCTGTAATTATTGGTAATCTGAAATAATATGCCATAGTATAAATCTATAAAGATAACATTTTTATATAATCATATCTGTATTAGGTTTCTTTATGAAATTCTTATAATTTTCAATTGCCTTCTCCTTAGAGGTATTCGCATAGCAATACACACATTCGTGTGGGCAGGTATTGTATTGTCCAATATCCTTACTAAAAATACAGCCACATAGTTCCCTTTGGCCTTTGTCTTTAAGTTTCCGGGTTTTATTAAACTCAAGATCTTCGCTGAACAAATCAGGTTGTATCACTTCCACACCCAAAAAATCCATCAATTTACGGTCGTTTTGAAAAAGTTTTATTAACTGATCATCGTCCACGCATTTGTTGTGTTGTATTCCAAATTGTTCAAGGGGAATCTTTTCTGCACAAGTTGCAAGCTCGAGACCCCAGTTTTTATTAAGTTCTTGCAGCCCCCTTGCAAAACAGATCATATCATCCTCCTTGAATTCTTTGTAATCGATTTGCTCTTTTTGAAGATTGCTTTCTACTTTACGGTATATATGAATGTCAGCATAGCTGAATACCAGTTTTTCGGTATAGTCTTTCAATTGATCGCCTATCCGTTTTACCCTCTCAAGCAATTCATTAACATCAATATCCTGTGTCAACAACATTGGATCGAAACGCCAAATTACCTTATCTTTCCCAATCATACTCGAAAGTGCTTTGAATGTTTTCAATCGACTTTCCAGAGGAGGTAAATTGCCTTCGTAACCCTCTTTTTCATAATCGTTGAGTGTGAATTGGAAGTAGTAGTTTTTTACATATTCATTTAGAAATCCGATATGTTTCAACAATGGTTTAGGATTCTTCGACCAGAACACTACAGCCCTCGCGTTTTGAAAAGACACATACAGATACTCACTATTAAACGGATTTTTCCATTTCACATAACCTATTTTCCAACGATCCACAAACCAGTCTGCATAAAAGGCTGGAATATCGGTCGAGCGACTTGCTGAAATAATCACAGGCGCCTGTGCATTCACACATTCACCCTGATCGTTCACAATTTCTATTTTTTCCCAGTTCATATTATTTTTCTGAAAGTAAGATTGATTCTCGGGTCTTTCGTTTTTTTTGTCTTTGGTACCTGATGTTGCCAGTAATGTTGCAATTCTCCCATCATTATCAGTATACTGCCATGAGATAGCGTAATATCCAGCCTTTCGTTAGTTTGAATATGTTTGAGCTGAAATATCCGCTCTGCCCCGAAATTCACAGACACAATAACCGGATTATGACCCAATTCTTTTTCTGCATCTGTATGCCACGCTATGGAATCATTACCGTCGCGGTATTTATTCAACAATACACTATTGAAGGTGACATCGCTTAACAGTTCTATCTGTTTTTTTATTGAAAGCAGTTCACTTGTCCAGTCTTTAGGCTGAAGGGTAATTCCTGAAAATGAATAAGGCTTATTATTATCCCCATACCAAGCTGTCAGCCTAGGAAACTTTACCACGCGACCATACATTTTCATTTCTTCTTGTTGCCACTGTATATTTTTCATAAAAGTTTCCATGTAAAAATCGGCTTGTTCTTTTTTGAAAAATTCCCTAATATACAAATACTCCCCATTACGAAGCTTTACAGGTTCGTAAATGTTATCTTCTGTATAGAACAAATCTAACTGTGTCATCGTGTTTCGTCCGAATTAATCAACTATAATGCTTTTATTTTTTTATACTTAGAACACCTGTTGCTACAGCAGAAGTTCCAATAGCCCAAAGTGTTTGTAATGTATTAAAGATAATACAGTTTATTGAAAAGTTGCTCTTTGGTTTTTGGTTTACTTTTTTTTCTTTTTCCATGTTGACCTCCGTTTTTAAATTTTTATTAAGAAATAAATTTGTTAATACTAAAATTATAAATAAAAAGGCTATTGGAACAAAGCTGCTGTAGCATACAGGGCCTACCCCTAAGGATATCTTTAATGTTTAAATTTTTCGATAATAGTTTTTATATCAAATGACTAACCTTAATTTTCTTATATCTTTTACCCATTCCCAAAGCAATGGCAGTGGGGTTTTTTATGATTAATTCACCTTTTTGGAGACTGGATATTGCTTGTTTGATTTCCTGAAATTCGTTTCCTGAAACACCAAATAAATCCTTTATGACACCATCGTTAATGGATTGCTGTTTCATAATGAGTGGATATTGTGCATTGGCATAAAAATCGAAATACTCGCTTTTGTAACTATCCATGTTCTGAGTGGCCAAAATAATACTTAGTCCTTTGTTACGACCTACGGCAATTAAATCACGCAATGGTTTGTTATCAAAGCCGAGCATATAATGTGCTTCATCTATAATGCTAAAATGACGCAGTTCAACACAATCATCATCCATTGCCTGTTTCGGTAGTTTTTCGTAAATGGTATTGAGCTTAGATACAATAAAATAAACAATTGCCTTGGCTATAGGACCATCTTTTGGGAACCCATCCATTTTGACAATAAAACTTTCCTTGATTAAGTCGACAGTATCTTCTTTTGCAAAAAGGTTAGTGCGTATAAGTTGTTTCAACACTGACTTTATACTGTCGTCTTTATCTCTATCTTTTTCGGGCTGCTGTGAAGTGTATTCTTTTAAAATCATATCAAAGCTGACTGCTTTGTTTTGAGTCCGTTTGTATGAATTAATAATTGCTTCAGATAACCGATTGCTCATATTGGCACTCATACGTGCATTATCAATGGAGCAAATAGCTGTTGCAAGTTCCGTTGAGTAAAGATTTATTTCATTTTGAGCCCTGCCTGTAAAATCTTTGAATGGATTAAATGGGAGTGGTGCTGAAATAGGGTCAAGTATTGAACTACGATCTACTTCAAATAAATTGAGCCATGCATTGTTTGCAGGGTCAGAGAATTCGCCTTTGTAATCGAACAGCAAGAAATTTACCGGATAAGAGCTTTCAATTGATAAACTTCTGATTTCGTTGAGAAGTACAGCTAATAAATTAGATTTACCTGAACCTGTGGTACCTGCTACAAGAATTTGTGTATTTGTAATATCCCGACCATTTAAGTTTAAAAGTGCCGGTATACTATCTTCATACGTTCCGATATTGAGATTTAGATATGGAATACGACCTGCTTTTCCACCTCCGGTAAAAGAGTTCGTATTCAGGAGCCATTCGTCTAATACAGTATCGTTTGATAAGATTTTACTACCCCTGATTATCTCTGAATTAATAACTTTACTTTTTAAACCTGCAATTTCCCAATCAACTATTAAGCCATTGTAGCGAAGTTTAAGCAAAGCAGAATAAACAGCCCCTAAATTGTGGAGTGTAAATAATGTTTCAAAAATACGGTTACTTGTTCTTGATAGTTGGATTTGCTCAACCGCTTCCATATCACGAGGTTCTTTACTCGATAAACCAACCAACAAGCAAATTCGCATTATCTTGTTTCCATTGATTACAACACTTTTTTGGTTATTAGAATATTTGTCTAAATTAATGCGTTGTTCTATTCTTGTGCGAACATCATGCAGTTCCTCCATTAAGCCCTCTGCCTGACGAATGTTTTGTAAATTGATAACACTCATAACTTAATTATTTAGAATTTTGCCGAAGTAGCCCGGAACAATATCAGTAAGTTGTTTTTCTCTGTCTCTTTGCAGCGTGTATGCCTTTGATACAAATGGTTCAATTTTATCAAAGTCAGTTCCCGGTCTGATTTCACTATCAGAACTCAACAATAATGTTTGGTGCGAAAGTTCAGGGAAATAATTCTCCATAACTGTTGCCCGACTGGTTTCATCCAATACACCCATTACTGTATCAATCATTACCGGAGGATCATAATCTCCAAATTCGTGCAGGGATTTCAGTAATACCTGAACTACAATCTGTTTTGAAGCTGTATTTAATTGATTCAAATAGATTTCATTACCGGCTTTGTGAAAGATTTTAAAAGTAAGATTAGCCAGATTCTCAGACAATTCAACCCGATCAATTACATCTCGGTAAGCTGTAAGGTTGATATTTAAGTCCTGTTTCATTTTCAACTCAATTTGTTGTTTCTTTACTTTCAACAATTGATTCGCTACATCTTCGAAAAAGCCTTTCAGGCGACCTAATGTATCGTATTTGGGGTCAGGTTCCTGACTAATTTGAATATCAAACTGGTGAAGTTTTTTAGCAATTTTCCCAATTTCCAGTTTAATCTCACCTATTTTAATTTCTAAATTCTTAATGTTAGATTCGTTTTCTTCATAAGCCTTTAGTAAGGTATAGTCACGACCTGCAATTTGAGCTTTCATTTGTTCGATTTGGTACTCCAAACCCGAAACCTGATTTAATCCCAAATTTAAGTCAACCTGCTGTTGGTTGAGTGAAGGAAATGAATTTGAGGTTTTCCAATTCAATAATTCTTCTAATGCTTTAACTTCAGAAAAATCCAGAAAATCATATTCGTCGTGTGTGTTTGAATTAGTAGTTGAAGCTATCACATAATCCACCATATCCGATAATGAAATTTCTTTGAGCAATAATTTCTTTTGTGTAAGGAATTGTAAGATAGTAGCACTTATTGCCTCTATTTGTTCCGGATTTACATTGGAGTTATTTTGTTGTAACTTCTCGTTTTTCGTTTTCAGGATAAGACTTACTTCATTTTTGATAGCTTCGGTGAGTTTTGGCAAACAGACATTGATTTCAAGGTCTTTGACAAAGCTATCTAAATCATTTCTGAAAATATCTTCCTTTTTATGAATGGAATCAATTTGAATTTTAGTTTGTTCAATTTTGTTTTTAATGGTTGTTTCCTGATTCAATCCACTTTTCAGGTTATCGTACAACTCTTTGCTGGCAACAGAATATTGAAGTGAGTCTTGGAGTTGTAATTCCAATCCGGCTAATTCGGTTTCTTTGGTTTTCTTTTGCTCCAATAAGTCTAAATACTCTTTCTTTTCGTTCTCAACCTGCAACCGTTGTGCAGTCATTGATTGGTATAAACTTTCGGAAGATTTAGCCAATTGCATGTATTTATTAAAGCCCATTACATTTTCAATGTTCTCTTTGATTACACGGTTTAGTTGGTCTTCTTTCAGCAAGCTACCAGCTTCCATAGCATCGAAAAGGAAATAGCGACTTAGCTCCTGTGGTAAATTGGCTTTAATGATTTTATTTACCTGAGCTTCCTGTTCAGCACGTTGGGCAGGTGGAGTGGCAGTTCCGTATTGAAAGATTGTGCCATTCATATTTAGCTTTACACTTTCGACAGGATTTCCGGAAGGATTAAGCGCATAAGTACGTGTAAGAACATATTGTTGTTCTTCATTCAGTACTCGCCCAGTGAAATGCAATTCCAATATGATTTTTTCGTCTTCAGTACCTAAAGAACCAGCGTTCAATAATTCTTTGAATTGCTTTACAGTATTGATTTGCAGGCCGTACAATGCACCATAAATAGATTCAAACAGCGTGGTTTTACCACCACCGTTTACACCACCTATCAGAATAATTGGTCTTTCTTCGTCAACCGAAATATCTAAATCAAGATTGAGATAGGTTTTAAAATTCTTTGCTTTAATTTTCTTTATCAGCATAGCTATTTTATTTTTTGAAGTGCTTTTTCAATAACCTTTTCAATAGACTTCTCATCAAGCTCCTGATTACGAATTTTGCGTTCGTGAAACTCTTTTAATAAATCTTCTTTTACCCAATCGAATTCTAATTTATGATTGGTGCAAAGTGTTTCTATCAACGTAATATCCTCTTTACGAATACCATAGTGCAGAAACGTGGTGTCTAATCCTTTTTTAGCCATATCATTCTTATTTTTTAGTTGTTAGGTATGCTTGTTCAGGGTGATTTACCATTTCTGGAAATTGAAAGTGTAATTCATCACTATCTACCATTGGTTTAAGGTATTTTCTACTCAGGTAATTATCTCCTTTTTGAAGCAAAGAAGCAATTTCAACTAATTTGAAAGGTCTTATTTCACAGATAGCCTTTATGATATCTTGCATTTTCTGCAAATTGCTTTCTCTTTCTTTTAATTCTGAAATTCTAATTCTTAATTCTGAAGGTAATTCATTTAGTAAACTCTCACTATCAATAGCATTAGCTTCTGTACTAAGAGCATCACTCTCTTCTGTACTAAGAGCATCAACTTCTGTACTAAAAGTAACCGGTTCATTATCAAAAGTTATAGGTTCACCATTAAAAGTTATAGGTTCTGTACTAAGCGGAGTAGGTTCTGTATTAAGAGCATCGGAAACTTCTGTATTAAGACCTTTTCCGGGGATATAATATGTAGCTTTACCTTTTCCTTTTGAAGAAAATAAACCATTAATTTTCAGCATTCTAAGTTCATTGCTGGCTTTCAACGTATCACAGTCAGCCATCTGTCGATAGGTTCTGTTGTCGATAGCACCGACTTCACGGACAAATATCAAAGCCTGTTTCTGAGGGTCAGACAAATTGAAATGTTCAAATTGCTGTAGCCATTTTATATCTTTTTCGTCGAGGAAGTGGTGTAAAAGTAAACGAGCTGTAAATTCGTTGTCTTCCCTGCTTGATTCAAAAGTGGGAGGTACCAAGTGTGCATCCTGCATTAAACGACGCATTGCTCTAATTCCTGAACCTTTCGTTTCGGCAAGGTTTGTATCGTGGAATACAGCAGCAATGAATGGATTACGTGTTTCACTTCCCGGTTGTCCGAGTTTTTCTTCCGATTTAAGAGAGAATCCCGGATTTATTATTTCTATCCGATTATTGTAGCGGATTACCTGAGTAGGACGGTGTTCTTTATATGACCTGTGCATTAAAGCATTTACAATGGCTTCACGAAGTGCTTTCAATGGTAAACCCGAAGAAGCAGCCTGAATATCATCTTCGGGCAAAAGAAATCCTTTTGGTAAATCGGCATTAATAGCATCAATCAATCTGTAGAGAACCAATAATAATGGACCTCTCATGTCGATAGTGGTAAAACGATTATCGGGATTTTCAACCCATTGGTTGCCAGGTACCCGAATATAATCGACCCGTAACATTGGGAAAGTAGAACGCTGAGACATGCTATTGCCAAATAGTAACAGACCTGCAACATTCAACTCATCAGTTTTATCACGGTTGATACAACCTAATGATTTTAATAAGTCCAAATCATCGTAAGTAAGTTCTTCGGCAGAAGGATTTACCTTTTCGCGAAGCATTCTATACCTTTTTATTGCATTTTCGTCAATATCTGCAATTGTAATACCTTTTACAGGTGCTTGATCAAAACTTGCTGAATCCTGATAGAATACGTGCATATCATCATCCGTACAACGTTGGTCTGTAGAACCTGTTCTACGTAAAGCACCTCCGGGTAAGCCATCTGTTTTAAAATAAACAGGTTTTTGGCGTGCGGGAGATTCATTCACCCATATCTTAATTACGTTTTTATTGCTAATCCGTTCAACACTTACTTCAGGACGAACAGGAGTATTAAACATACTTGCACATTGCGTGGCAAAATCACGCTGAAATTTATCAGGGTCATTCACACCAACGACCTTGTATTGAGGGAACAAACTAGTCTTGTCAATAGCAACACCCATAAGAATGTAACCACCACCTAAGCCTGGTTCATTTGAAAAAGAGCATACTGTTTCCATAACAGAATGTGAACTTTCACTGCCACCTTTGGCTTCAATCCATGTACATTCGTCCTGTTCGTTGAGTATATCAAAAATTTCCTGAGCTGAATAGTTCATAATATAGCAATATGATATTTGTAAATAAACTTATGCGTTAATAGGTGCATTCAAATTAAAGAAATCCCAACCAGCAAGGTCAGTTGTGTTTGTTATGCGATTTCTGCAATAACGCCAAGTTTCAACACCTCCAGTTTCTTTCGGAATAATAACTCCACCGATTGTTGGAATACCTTTGGCATTTAGTGATTCAATGTATTCAATCAACGCATTGTGTTTCAAATGTGCATTTGCAGCATCGCTTCCTTCGGTTTTGGTGTCGAATAAGCAACGTACACCGCTTTTAGTCAATAAAATAAAGTCAACATAAAACAAACTTTCTTTGCCCATGTAGTCTAAGTATGGAACAGCGAAATGTTCTTTGGCAGATTCACCATTTTTGTACCACCATTCCAATTGTTCTTTGTTTGTTTCGAGGTATTCAGCAAAATGTCTTTCGGGACCTGAAACTTTTGCTTTTTCGTAGAAAGGGATTAAAGCATGAGCGGGTTTATCCTGTTCGTTGTATTGTTCGTTGTAAATGCGCTCGGCCGGAACTTCCCACGAATAAACCTGTTTATCTTTGGTAGCTGTTTTGGCTTTGGCTTCCTGCATGGTGGTAAATTCTTCGAGTGCCAATGAAATCAGTTCCACAAATTGTGGCTGGTTGTAATCGTACAACATGATTTTATTGGTTTCGAATTCATTGAAATTCAAATACTCTTCGAACAGGAGTCTTAAAGCCATTTCCAAAATAGGGGTCGAATCCACCACTGCATACTCTCCGACATGTGCTCTACAGAAATGACGAAATAATACATTCAGTTCACCTTCTGTTTTAGCAAAACGAGCTGTTTGTTCCACTCTTTCAATCTGAAGTTCGCCTGTTAGAAAAATGTTTTCAGGTATAATTATTTCAATTTTAGAAACATCTGTAACTATCATACGACTTATCAACACTTCGCGGTTACGTGTGTAGAAATCATCGTTATCCAAATCGCGTGTAAAGCCCCAATGTTTTTCAGCTACGTTGTATAAAGCACGTTTGAATTTGGAACCCAAACGATTACGTACCAAACGAGTATTGTAATAGGTTGAAGTAAGATTGGCTGCTGCGTATTGTTCTTTACGAATTGCTTTATTGGAAGTGATATAGGTTATATCGTCCTGCACCACTTCAATTTGGTTTTTGCTCAGGTTGGTATACACATAACCCTGATTCAATAGACTGTCAGGGTAATGTATTTGTTCGGGCATACGAAGTATACGACCAACGGTTTGAATGGTAAATGTCTGACTATGAAGTTCCCTGAAAATCAACAATACTGCTGCTCTGGGACAATCCCAACCCAACGCAATGGCTTGTTTGAAAATCAACACTTCGGTCATATTGTCGTAATCTTCCAGGTTATTCAAATTTTCTTTTTTTCCTGATAGCCAAATAGCTAATTTCCCATTTTGTGTTGTAATTCCGCAAGTATAATCCAAATATTGAGTTACTTCATCTATGATTTTTTTATCCTCAACACTGTTGTCCTCCGTTGTATCGTTGGGTAACTGAATCAATAAAAGCGGATTTATATTTTTACCTAAGCGTTTGTAAGCATCGGCTAATTGAACCCGTTTTTCGAGGGCTATGTCAATTAATGCCTGATTGAGCGTACGGTTGTTTTGAATATAAGTATCTAAGGCAGGATTCAACACAATGCCCTCTTTAATCATTTCCTGAGCTACCACATCTTCACGCTCCACCACGGTTTTGTAATCGGTGTTAGTTACCGGAGTAGCCGAAACTCGGATTTCAATTTTCGGGTAAATGTTTTGTAATACTTCGGCAGTTCGTTTGGCTGTTTTGGTGTTGGCAAACATGTGTTCTTCGTCAATAATCACTACAATTTCAACGTCGTTCATTCGGGCACCATTTACATACCGATACAGTGATTTGCCTGTTTCGGTTTCCTTTACCATTACGTTTTTTTCCTTGTTTATGCTTTCCCAGTTTACAAACAGTACTTCGTTTGGCTTTAAAGCATTGTCGGTAATATCTTCGAAATGAATAGGTTTTATAGAACGCAGTTCAGAGAAATAGTTTTTTAATGATATATAACTTTGTATGTGCAGTTTGTTTGGAGCAATCCAAACGAATGCCACTTCACGTTTTGGTAGTTCCAAACGGTCGGGAATTTCTTCACATAACTTATTCAGAAAAGCAGCCATCATAACCGTTTTGCCAGAGCCTGTAGGAGCTTTAAGCACCATTGTATGACGTGCCATTGGTTTTTTAAGCAATTTGTATGTATTGATGAGCAAGCTGTCAACAGCTTCTTCCTGGTATTTTTTGAGTAGTATCATTGTGGGTGGTTGTTATACAGTAAACAAATTGGGTTCTTCACTCTCGCTGGTTTCCGATTCTGCGCTTTCTTCATCGGAATTAACTACAGTAGGTTTTGCTTTCTTTTTCGGCAATACATTGGCATAAGCTTTGTAAATGGCATCGGGCAGAGCACACAATTCCACTTTATCCAACACATCTTCAAATTCTTCTGTAAATGGATATTGACCGGGAGCAAAAATGTAGATTTTTATTTTTTTGTGTGAGTTGATAGTGCTGATTAACGGGAGCAGGGTCTCAATTGCTTCTTCATCGTAAATTACCAACATATATTTGCCATTATCACTAAAGCAACGCACCACCTTATTGTTAAGTTTCTTACTGCTAAGCTCGGCTAATTCCGTATAAATATCTTCTTTGATACAAAGCAACTCGGTTGCCGCCAACACCAATTCACGCTTGTTTTTGTAAGCTTTCTCACGAGTAACAAAATTACATCTATAATATCTCAGATTATTAGATAGATATCCATTAAATGTAGAAGATTTATTCTCATATCCAAGCATTATGTTATTTGCTCTTTTATATGTAACATCTTCGCAAATGTTGTTCTCGTTATTTGTGGCTAAAATAACTTTTCTATTACCATTGTCTAATGAATTGAGTTCTAAAGCAGCATGTAGAGTGGAACCACTACCTGCAAAAAAATCTAAAATTGTAGAATTTTTATTTGAATTAGATTTTAGAATTCTCATCAATAGCTTAAGTGGCTTTTTGCCATTTTTAAAACTAATGCCACCTTCTGCTTCTAATCCAGTAGTTTTAATATCTGACCAAAAATCACCAGGGTGTGTACTAAGATTTTCATCTGCAAAAATTAATTGAACCCTTGGTTTTGAAGATTCTTTGGAATATGTTGCTCTTACAAAGTATAATTTCCCATCTCGAACAGATTTAACAAAAAACAGTGAATTTTTATTTATATGTTTTTTTTCTTCAGCTAATCTTAAAACTGAACTTGAAGTAGCACATTGGCAAATTGACCACGAATTTTCAAAATTAAAAATTTCTTTCTCTTTTTTAGTACTTAGTCCTAATTCTTTATGCTTTTCAGAGACTGGTTTTAAAACTATACTCTCTGCAACTTTATCTAACAATTGTATATCAGAAGCTTCAATATTGTCTTTTAGTGATATTTCATTAATTAAAAACCGATCCTCTTTACTTAGATTTTCCAAAAAGATATTATATTCATTATCCCATACACCTTTTGGTATATTATCAAACCAAAATCCTTTTATACCACCAGGTTTTGCTAACAGCAAGTATTCCTTATATTTGGGAATAATACCAAGTTTATAAACGCTACTCATTTTTAAACCACTTGCCTCACTCATTTTTATTGCAATTGACTTAGTGTTACCTTCAAATAAATCATCTAATAAAACTTTCAATTGTGCAAACTCATTGTCGTCGATTGATATCGCTAAAAATCCATTATCTGATAATAATTTTTTTGCAATTTTCAATCTTTTCTCCATGAATGATACCCACTTGGAATGACGGTAAGAGTCTTCTTTATCAACATAATCATCGTTATATTTGAAGTCGGTTTTACCTTCTTTATCTTTGTTTCCGGTATTATAAGGCGGATCAATATAGATTACATCAATTTTATTTTCGTGTGTAAAAGTAAGTGCAGTAAGTGCGTGCAGGTTGTCGCCTTCGATAAGAATGTGATTTGGAGAAGTTTTTTCATATGAAAGTAATCTTTTTTCAACAACTTCACTCAGTACAGGTAATTTGGTGCGGAGCTGTTCTTCCACATCTTCGGGTTTATCTTCCCATATGAGCCCGTATTTCTTTTTGGTATTCAACAAATTTACTAATTCGGCACGTTCTTCGGGGGTTAGGCCATCTAATTGTTTAAGTTTAGCAACTAAGTCTTTTTTGTTCATATATTGGAGTAAATCAGTGATTTAAGCGGTTTTAAATTAAAGAGGAGAAAATCAACTTCAAAATTAATCATTTCTTTTCACATTTCTTTCATTGAGTGTAAAAATAATTAGGGTGTAAGTCTCATATATTAAGTTTCTTCCAACTGCAATTTATTGACTATAGTTAATAGTGCGGGATTTGTATCAATCATGGTTTGAAGTTCAGGGGTGAAACGACTTTGAATCTGTTTCTGATTTGTTTTAGTTTTTAATTCATCAATCATGTAATCAGCAATATCAAGTCCTTTAGCTCTCTGCTCTTCCGTGGCAATGTCTTCGAGTATCGTTGAAACTTTGATTTCACATTCAACAAAGAGTTTAATTTCGTCAGCTTTTATACACCATTTGTCATAACCGCCCAAATCGGGGAATAAAATCACATTCCGACCTTTCAATACTTTTGCTTTTTCGATTGATAAGCCGTTGAGTTGACCTGTTGAGAGCCAAACGGAATCTGAAATAATTGCACTGGCAATTATGGCTGATTTTTCACTTTCGACAATTGCCACTGTTTTGTCGGGGTAGAGTTTCAGTAAGTGCTCACCAAAGAAACATTGCTGAAGGTTATAATCTTCGGGCAATGTGCCAACTTTCTTTAGTTTGTTGTGAACCCAATCAATTGCACCGCTTTCGTGTTTAGTTCTTCGACCTGTTTCGGAATTGTACTGCATGATTTTGCCAGTACGGACACTTCCATTTATATCTATCTGCCAAAAGATTACTTCTTTGTTTTTGGTTGCTCCTAAGGCGTAGTTTTGATATACTTCTTCTATCTGCTTGTCTGTAAGGAAATCGAATAGAAAGCGGACGAAATTACTTTTATAACTTGCTGAACGTTCGACATAGGAAAATGGGATTGTTCCGGCTGGTGGGGGTGGTGTGATTGTTTTTGGGATATGATCGGATTTATTTAAGACGAGGCATGCCTCGTCTCTACAATCTGACGGATTATCAATGAAAAATTGTTTCGGTGTGTAATGATATCCGCATTTAGATTCCCGGTTGCATTTGCCAACTTTGCTGTTGATTGGTTCATTGGTATCGCCATCGAGGTAAAGAGTGAAGCATTGCTTGTGTTCACACGCTGGGCAAGTGTGCCGAGTGGATATACCTTTGTATTTTTGGAGGTGTGGAGGTGAATACATAATGAATAATTAGTGAATAATGAATAATGCTGTAAAGCATTGAATTATAATACAATGCTTTGATTCTGATTATTCATTGTATTTTTGTTGTTTTGAATAAGTGAATAATGAAATAGATTGTAACGTGCAGTATAGTAGTTGATTAAAATGATATTCATTATTCACTACTCAAATTATTTTAATCGACTGATTGTAGATTGTGATAAGCCAGTAATGCGTGCGGTTTCCATTTGCGTTATCCCTTTATCAAGAAGCAATTTTGCAAATTCTTTCATGTCCTGAGGTTTGCTCTCATTATTTGAACCGCCCATCTTTTCAACCTTTAATCCACATGCAATAAAATATCTACAAATGTCGATTGCATATCTCATGGTTTCCAATAAAACTGTTTTCGCTTCATTTAATCCAATTGGATATGAGGTAATTAATTCAAGAATAAGTGCAATTCTCAGAACGTGCATTCGAAATCGAGAATACAAAGCCTGACGATATTCTATGTCAGTTTTGTTGCGTTCGTAAACCATCTCATTTACAAAGTCGACATAACACAATTTGGCTTCAGTTGAAAGTGTGAGCGTGTCAAAGTCATTGTTATGCAAGTATTCAATCAGTTTTTTGTAGCGTAAAGCATAAATTGGATTTGGGATTGCATCATTGTACATCGGCTGTTTTGCATTGTCCGGAAATGCATATAAAAACCTTTGTGCAAGACCGTTTTCTCTCATTTGATTCTCACTGAGAGTTGAAGCTAATACTAACGGTTGTATGCCTCCAATAATTGAATAGTATGGATCAGAGATTATTATATGGTCTTTACCGACTCTGTTTATTGAAAATGTTCCATTGGTGAAAAGTGATAAATAACGAGCTACCTCACCACTCTTGGCATATCTACCAAAGTCGGCAAACCATCCGCTTAATTCGTCTCTATGAAGCGTTAAACCTCCATTTTGTTGCAAGCATGGATAAAAGCTTTCTGGAGTTGCATCGTCAATAAGTATCATTTTCGGAAATGGTTTTGCGGGTGAAGCTTCTTTGGATTTTTTACAAGCGGCATCAGTAATTTTCCATTCTGCTAATTCTTGTTCATATTTGCTGTAAGCTGCCAAATCATATTCAATTATTGGTTTAAATGCAATTTTCAACGGAGCATCTTTCCCAATGCCTGAAGAGCCAATGTACATTATCCATAGCTGGGGGTAATTCTTGTATTTTCCATCGTCTAGTACGGCACGTTTACGTACCACAGAGCCACAAGCTACTAGTAAAGTACATGCGAAGTATTCGAGTGGGCTGCCATAAACAGCCACACTATCATTTATAAGGTCAGCTAGAATTTGAGGCATTCCGTTCATTGGGAAAAGGTTCTCTTTTGCTTCGGTTTTCTTTGAATTGGATTGAATATCTGATTTCAGTAAATTGATAAAATCAGTATTTTTGTCTTGCATTATTTCATTTGCCCCTTCTGACTCTGGCAAGTCTGAGGGGGTTTGTTTTTCGTCTATCATTTTTTGTTCCCTCCTTTTGCTTTGTGATAGTTGTCATTTAGAAGCTTTTCAATATCACTTTTACGATAGTATATTTTGCCCGCAATTTGACTGTAGCCAATTTTTTCTTCGTCTCTCCAAACTTGTGCTGTTCGTGTGCTAATTTCCATTAGTTCCATAAATTTGGAGTTTGGAACAAAAGGATCATCCATTTTCAAACTGCCTTCTTTCAATGTGTTGGTAATCTCTTCCAACTGCTTGAATGCTTTGTCGAAATTGGCAGTAAGAATCTTAATTGATTCTTTTCTTTCTTCATCTTCGTCGAACTTTTTATAAAGGTCAGCAACGAGCTTGTCTAAGTGCGTTTTGTAGTCCATCATCGTTTCCTCCCATTCGTTAAGTTGTTTTCTTTTTCTTCGATAAACTCTTCGACGGTTTGAATCCGATTGGATAAAAGCCATGCTTCAATCTCATCTCTTTTGAAAATTACCCGGGCATTTTTCTTATAAAATGGTATTGCTTTATCACAGATCATTTTATTGATTGTGTTTACAGCATAGCCGGAAAGTTGACTACATTCTTTTTTGCCAAATGTTTCGGGAAAAGAATTTTCTTTCGATTGAATAATTGGCTGCGGTTGAATCATTGAGCCAACTAGTTCTTTAAACTGGCCGATTGTTAGGGCAGCTAAAGGAGTGTCGTTTGTGGGTTGGAATTTTGTTTCCATGATTAATAAAATTGTTTAGATTTTATGATTCACAATAACCGGCCGGATTATTGTGAGTTTCATGGTGCAAAATTACAAGCATAAAAAAACCCAACTCGGGGTAAGTTGGGGTAAGTCGGGGTAGGGTGGAGTATTTATTAATATCTTCTTATATATTCATGTTTTTTTCAAGCTCGTTCAATTCTTTTGTTGCAGGTTCTGAATTCAGATTGTTTCTATTTAAAAAATCAATCACTTCAATTAGTCGTTTTTGTTTAGCTAAATCTGATTTTGTTTCATCGCATAATACACGATTCTCCCGTCTGATATAGAAATTGTATTTTTCAATCAGTTTTTTTTGCCCTCCAGTCCCATTGTATTTGAGTAGAATTTCATCTCCATTTTGTTTGTTAATTGCAATGCCTTGATAAAAGCAAATAAGTGCAATATGCGCGTGCGATAGTTTTGCATCAGTTTGGATATTCTCAGTTTTGTTTTGACTGGTGCTTGATTTGCTAGTTTTTTGACCTTTGATTTTTGCATACTCATCTTCAGCAAATTCTGAGAAGTGCAATAGATTAGATCGGA
>Ga0209123_1001717_pt1 | contig 20619 bp, 19 predicted proteins | sample BarGraIncu00431A_FD_184500 | JGI IMG/M metagenome (GOLD analysis project Ga0209123, IMG submission 184500) | Arctic peat soil microbial communities from Barrow, Alaska, USA - Barrow Graham LP Incubations 004-31A (SPAdes) (version 2) | ecosystem: Environmental > Terrestrial > Soil > Wetlands >... | reverse complement strand
GGCCTGGGCGGCGTGATGGACGCCGCGGCCGGGGGGGCCTCTGAAGCCGGCGGCCTCTCGATCGGCATCCTGCCGGACGCCGACAGGGACGGCGCAAGCCCCTCCCTCACGTGCTCGGTGCCCACCGGCATGGGCGAGGCCCGGAACGCACTGGTGGTGCGGGCCGGTGACGCCGTCATAGCCATCGGCGGCGGTTACGGCACCCTGTCCGAGATAGCCCTGGCCCTGAAGGTCGGCAAGACCGTGGTCGGGCTGGGCACCTGGGTGCTGCCTGGCGGCCAGCCGTGGGGCGTGGTCGAGGCCGGAGGGCCGGCCGATGCCTTGGACCTCGTCGAGAAAGCATTGCGCGGTGGTGCGCGATGAAGGTAGTCATCGCCCCGGACTCTTTCAAGGGAAGCCTGACAGCGGTGGAAGCGGCCAGGGCCATGAAGGAAGGCGTGCTGGACGTCGTCCCCGGCGCGGAGGTGGGCCTCTGCCCGATGGCCGACGGCGGCGAAGGCACGGTCGAGGCGATAGCAGAGGCGACAGGCGCCGAGCTGGTCACCCGCGAAGTCGCCGGGCCGATGCCGGGGCAGACCGTTCGCGCTACCTGGGCCCTGCTGGAGCCGTCGGCCGGCGGCGCGCCGGCCCTCAAGGAACACCTGGACACCACCAGGAGGACGGGCGTGATAGAGCTCGCGCAGGCCTCCGGCTTCTCACTCGTCGCGGAGTCGGAGCGCGACCCCCTTGTGGCCACCACCGTCGGAACAGGCGAGCTGATACTCGACTCGCTCGAGGCGGGATGCGCTTCGATAATCGTAGGCATCGGCGGAAGCGCGACCGTCGACGGCGGAACGGGGATCGCCCGCGCGCTCGGCTACCGCTTCCTCGACTCCGGCGGGGAGGAGCTCCCTCCCGGAGGAGGGGCTCTCGAGCGGCTGGACAGGATAGACGCGACCGGCTGCGACCCCAGGGTCGAGAGGACCCGGTTCCTGGTGGCGTCGGACGTCGACAACGAGCTGACCGGCGAGCGGGGAGCGGCAAGGGTGTTCGGCCCTCAGAAGGGCGCCTCTCCATCCCATGTCGAGATCCTGGAGCGCGGGCTGGCGCGGCTGGCCGAGAGGATGAAGCTCGACCTGGGGATCGACGTGACCCGGATGCCCGGCGGCGGCGCTGCCGGCGGCTCGGGTGCGGGGTTGTTGGCGTTCTGCGGCGCCGAGATAACAGGCGGGGCGGAACTGGTGGCTGCGGTGGTCGGCCTGGAGGCATGGATGGCGGGCGCCGACCTGGCGCTCACCGGCGAAGGCAGCTTCGACCGACAGACGTTGTCCGGAAAGACACCGGCGGGTGTGATGCGCCTGGGGCGGCAGCACGGCCTCCCGGTGGTGATCGTAGCGGGGAGGGTCTCGCCGGAGGCCGAGGCCATGCTACCCGCGGGGGCCGCGACCTTCGCCCTTCCCGGCGGCCCGATGACTCTGAGTGAGGCCATGGCAACCGGCGCGTCCCTGGTCCGGTCTGGCACGGCCAGGTTGATGAGGCTGCTGCTCCTGCTCGATAACGCCTGAAAAAGGGGTGAAGGCGCCTTGAGGGGTGGCCGATAATGTTCCTGGATGCTCACGGTCAGTTCGGTCAGGCATTGGGTTATAATTGACACACGACGTTATGGTTCGCTATCCCGTGCACAAAGGCTGCGGTTCACGCACCGCGGATGAGTCTGGAGAAGTATGGAAAGCGGCAATCCTGAAGGGACCAGGGCGGGAACGCTGCCCGAGGGATATGTAAAGAAAGCGATACAGTTCGTGGTGAACGCCCACGCGGCCACCGTGAACATGCACCTCTACCCGCCGACCAGCTCCATGGTCCTGGAGACGATGGAGAAAGCGCGGGAATGGATAGACCAGCTGGTGGCCGAGACCGGCATTTTCAGGGTCAGCGCCCTGGAGAACGGCCTGCTGGTGAATGACATCCGGCTCGAGGACGTCGACCAGCAGAAAGGCCCGGTGCGCTCCTTCGTGTCGTGGATGACCGAGCGCGGCCTCTCAAGCCTGGAGTTCACCGAGGGAGTCACCGACGATGAGATCAAGGACCTCTTCGAGCTGCTCTCCGACGTCGAGCGGCAGGACATGGAGGCCACCCTCGCCGACGACCTCGTCGAGAGGGGCGTGACCCACGTGACGGTCAACCAGCGCGTCTACGTCGCGGTGACCGCCGGCGAGAACGGAGAGTTCTCGCGAGTATCTTCCCCCCTCGACGCACTCAAGGACGAACTCCTCATCAGGTACCTGATGGGCAAGGTGGAGCTCAACGACGTCGAGGACAGGGAGCTTATGGACGTCCTGTCCGACCCCGGCAAGGTCGCCGGCCTCCTGTCTCGCTTCCTCGCCGAGGAAGGCGCCGAAGGCGGAGTGTTCTTCAAGAGCCAGAAGGCCGAGGAGGCCCTGCAGAAACTGTCGATGATGATCGGCGACGTCGAGGACGAGTCGCTCAGGGAGACCCTCGGCGACCAGGTGACGAGCATCATCTCGGAGATGACCCCCCGCGAGATGATGTCGGTGCTGGCAGGGCACGGGCCGGAGAACCTGGACATCCGCCACGTCCGCCAGAACGTGATGAAGATGCTCTCCAACAACCAGCTGCTCGACATCGTCGACTCCCTGATCGACGAGTACGTCGAGATGAGCGGCGAGACGGACGAGTTGGAGACCACCTGGACGAGGGAGAGACTGCAGGATCTCAACGACGTCCTGATCGAGGTGCGCAAGGGCGAGCGCGGCGAGGCGCTCGCGGAGACCATAGACAAGAAGCTCGACGAGGCCGGCATCAGCGAGGAGAGAGACGCCACCACTGGCACCAGGGTGCTGAGTGCACACCAGATGCTCGGGGGTTCTCTCGACGAGGCGGATGTCCCGGACCTCGGCGAAGGAGTCGACAAGACAGCGTCGCGGCAGATAAAGCAGCTCTACGCGATGGGCGAGGACGACCTCGCCTCGGGCATGCTGATGCGGATCGCCGACAACCTGACCAGCGGCTCCGACAGGGTAAGGCGCTACGCGGCGCTGCTGCTGCGAGAGTCTCTCGAGGGGCTGGACGACAAGGGCGTTGCGCTCGCGTCGAACGCGATAGTGCAGGTGCTGTTCGAGGCGGCCGAGAAAGAGCAGGATTACGACGCTTTCAGCCAGATGTCGGACGCGCTCGCGTCCATCGCCCGCTCCGAGCTGAAGCTCGGGATGGGCCGTCAGATCTCGATGATCATCGAGTTCTTCAAGCGACAGTCCTCCGAGGAAGCGGGCAAGGGCGCAGAGCTGCAGAAGCACTCCGCGATGCTGCTCTCGAGCATCACCGAGCCCGGCGACCTCTTCGACCCGGTTGAACTGCTGGCGGAGACCGACCAGGAGAAGTTCTCGAAGATGGTGTCGGTGCTGGCGTCGCTCGGGCCCCAGGCACTGTCGCCCATCGTCGATCAGGTGAAGGACCGCGGACAGGTCGAGCTGCGCGAGAAGGCGCTCGACGCGTTCAGGCTGGCGGGCCCGGCAGGGACGCAGTCGCTCGTCATGGAGCTCGAGAAAGAGAACCAGTGGTACGTGTACCGCAACGTCCTGAACATCATCGCGGAGCTCAGGGCGGCTGACGCCCTGGAGTCGATCTACAAGATGGTCGGCAACAGCGACGAGCGCATCAGACGAGAGGCTGTCAGGACGATGGCCAGGATCGGCTCGAGGGAGTCTGTGCCGTGGGTGCAGCAGGCCGCCTCCGATCCCAGCCCGGCGGTCCGCAAGACCGCGGTACGGGTGATGGGTATGTTCAACGACGCCAGCGTGGCGCCTTTCCTGCTGGATATCGTCGGCGGCCAGGGGTCGCGCGGCAAGGAAGAAGACCAGGGCGTTGTCGAGGCCGCGGTGCTGGCCATCGGCGACCTCAGGGTCGACGTCTACGTGCCTCAGCTCGCGGAGCTGCTCGGCAAGGGCGGGCTGTTCAGGAAAGGCAAGCCTGACGAGATCCGCGCGGCCGCGTGCGTCGCGCTCGGCAACATCGGCAGCGCGGCGGCGGTCCCGGTCCTGCAGAGGGCGCTCAAGGACCCGGCGCCGATCGTCAGGGCCGCGGCGGACAGGGCGCTCGAGAGGGTGTCGGGCGAGCCGGAGCCGATCAGGAAGCCCGAGCCTGCGATGAGCCAGCCTCTCGCGGCGGCGGCAGCGAGCGAGTCCTGGGACCGGAGGCAGCCCGAGGCGCACCCGGTCCAGACGGTGCAGCCGCAGTGGGAACCGCAGATCCCTCAGCTCGAAGAGCTGCCACCGGAGAAGCAGTCGTGGCAGGAGCCGCTCCCGCCGGTGGACGAACACGCGGAGCTCCAGCCTCTCGGGCAGATGCCTCAGCCCGAAGCCGCGGTCGAAGAAGTCATGGAAGAGCCGGCGGAGGAAGCGGTGAAAGAAACGCTTGCTCCGGAGAAGCAGTCGTGGCAGGAGCCGCTGCCGCCTCTCGAGACCGCCTCAGAGCAGATCCGGCCGCTGGGAGAGCCCGCGCTTCCCAGCTTCGAGCCGCCGATGGAGACCGCTTCTCAGGAGAGGCAGACCTGGCAGGAGCCGCTCCCCCAGGATGAGATGGACGAGATCGACGAGCTGCCACCCCCGCTCCCGCCACCGCCGGCCGACGACGAAGATTAGCCTTACTGTATCCAGCCCACCTCGATCAGCCATTCGACCGTGTTGCGCAAGCCCAGCTTGAAGTCCGGGTACTCCCACTCGAACCCCAGGTCCTTCAGCTTGTCGCTCGAGATCCAGTAGCTCGACGACAGGTAGCGGGCGCTCGACTCCTCCCAGATCCGCAGCCTCCGGAACCTCGGGAAGCGGCTCTCGAGCCAGCGCAGGTACCTCGCCGACCAGATGCCCAGCGGCAGTAGCATCGGCATGCGCAGGAACGGGATGATGTGGACCTTGCGCCCGACCAGCAGCGCCGAGATCTTCAGGAAGTCGAGCTGGCTTATGACGGTGGGGTCGCTGACGTTGAAGTCCTCGCCGATGGTGTCGTCCCGCTGCGCGGCGAACAGCGCCGCGCGCCCGATGTCCCGCACGTGGCAGTTGACCATCAGGTAGTTGCGGAGGTCCAGCGGCAGCGTCGAGGCCAGGCCCTCGGCTATCGCGATGACGATCCCGCCGATACCGTAGTCGCTTCCCGGTCCGTAGAGCGGCGCCGGCCTCAGTATCGTGAACTTGATGCCTCTCTCTCGGCCGTACCTCTGGACTATCTGCTCCTGTTTCCACTTGGTTATCGAGTAGTCGTTGACCAGCCAGGTCCCGCGCGGCTGGTCGCCGGGCGTGTTGAGGGGAGTGCTCTTCTTCTCGGTGAAGGGCTGGTTCGTCGGGTGCTTCTCCGGCCTGTGGTAACTCTTGTCTGTCAGCCAGGGCCGGATCCCGTGGCCCCAGACGATCTCGAACATCATCCGGAACGGGTTCTGAGAGCTGTTGGCCATGTTCGGGTGCCCGTAGACCCCGGCGGTCGACCAGTGCACCAGTCGCTCCACCCCCGAGGCGCACATCGCCTCGAGCAGGTTGATGGTCCCGTCGATGTTCACCTTCTCCAGCGCCGACATCGGCGCGGAGTAGTCGTAGAGGCTCGCGGTGTGGAAGACTATGTCGACCCCGTCGAGCACCTTCATCAGCGACTCGCGGTCGGAGAGGTCCGACGCGACGAACTCGACACCCTCGGCCTCCCAGTCGAGGCCGATTCCTTCCTGGACAGTACGCACCTTCTCGTTGTCGAATGCCCGCTTCAGGTCAGTGCCCCTCACCGGTATCCCGGCGTCATGCAGTATGTTCACCATGTGCCCGCCGGAGAAGCCGCAGGCCCCGGTCACCAACGCTTTTTTCATCATGCCCCCCCGGTCTCAAGCGCTCGAGCGCAGATGGTCCAGCGAGATTGTATTCCTTTGTCGTCGAATCTCCTAGAGAAAGAAGGATGGGACGCGAGGCAGGTGGCGCGACGACCGTCTCCGCGGTATACAATCGAGGCGTGGGCCGAGAGCGGCCCGCAATTCGAGCCGTTGAATGGAGGAGCGATGACATCAAAGCGGGTGGCGGCCTTACTGCTGATCGCGCTGGTGGCAGTGACGATGATTTCCGGCTGCGGCTCGGACAACGGCTCATCGAGCCAGGACACCTCCCCGGTCTCTACCGTCCCGAGGGCATCGTCGACCTCTCCGTCTTCGGCCACGGGCGATGGATCGAGCGGGATGATCTACCTGGTCAAGGGCGGCATCGCTGTCAGCGTGAAGCGCGAGGGGATAACGGGCGGCACGGCTGCGCTGAAGGCTCTTCTCGCCGGCCCGACCGCGGCGGAGGCGGGGACCGGGATAACGACCGACATCCCGAAGGGCACAACCCTGCTCAGCTATAGCATCGCGGGCGGCACTGCGAAGGCGGATTTCTCAAAGGAGATGCTCTCCTTCGGCGGGGGTTCCCAGATGGTAGAGATGATCACGGAGCAGGTGAAGGCGACGGTGCTCGCAAACGAACCTACGGCGAAGACCGTGGCGATTAGCATCCAGGGAGTTCCGGCGGACGAGGCGATGCAGCCATAGGGTATCCCGTCCACACCGCCCATGAGACGGGGCACCGAGTCTGTCAGATCAGGAATTTGGCTGCGATTCTATGGGAGGACTTTAGGCGACTGCGGGGAGGAGCTTCAGCATCCGGATGCGCGTCCCGCCCTTCCCGGTCTGGGCCTCGACGGCGTCCATCATCGAGTAGATCATGAAGATGCCCCTGCCATCGAGCGCGTCGACCTCCGGCGCCTCCGGCGGAAGTATCGCCGGGTCGAAACCTTTGCCCCTGTCGGCCACCTCGACCATCACGCTGCCGTCGCGCACCTCGCAGACTATGTCGACGGGCTCTTCGCATTCGGGGTTGTGTTCGACGGCGTTCTTGCAGGCCTCATGAGTCGCGAAGACTATGTCGTGGATATGCGGCTCGACGTTGGAGAAAGGCCTCAGCGTGGTCTTGATGAACTCCCTCACCGTAGTGAGGCTGGATGGGGTCGGTTCGATGGTGTAACGGCAGACTTTCTTCGAGTGGGAGCAGGGTTCTATCAGGTTTTCCGGCCGGTCTTCGTCCAGGGCTGCGTCAGCCTGACCCATTGGTCGCACACTCCATAAGAGAAGGGCGTTCCTATTACCTGGACTATTTTATAAACTTAGCCGCATAAAACAATGTGCAACGACAAACATTCCGCGCGCGGGCGACCGGGCCCGGTGAATGGGCATCACAGGTCGCCAACGCAAGGCAAGCCGGACGACGGAGGTACTGATGATAGTAGAGCTGGAAGGCAAGACACCGCAGGTCGCGGACGACGCGTTCGTGGCGCCGACGGCGGTTCTGATAGGCGACGTGATCGTCGAGAGCGGAGCGAGCATCTGGTGGGGAGCTGTCCTTCGGGGCGACTGGAACCAGATTAAGATCGGAGCTCGCACCAGCGTCCAGGACAACTGCGTGATCCATTGCACCGTGATGGGCGGGACTACGGTGGGGGCCGACGTGACGATAGGCCATGGCGCGATACTGCACGGCTGCAGGGTGGAGGACGGCGGCCTGGTCGGGATCAACGCGACCGTCCTTGACGGAGCTGTTGTCGGAAAAGAAGCTGTGGTCTCCGCCGGTTCGGTCGTGACGCCGAAGGCGCAGGTGGAACCGGGGATGTTGTGGGGCGGGGTGCCGGCGCGGCCTATAAAGGAACTGAGCGACCAGGCGAAGGCCGGGTTCAAGGCCGGCAAGGAGATGTACGAAGTGCTGGGGCACATGTACAAGGAGCAGGGCATTTAGGCCACGCGGGCGGGCGGGTGATATCATATATCTTGCGCTCTGCCCAAGAAGTGAGGGCTGGACGCTTACTAGCGGGCTACCTGGGAGGTGCGGCTCGTGGGGTTCTTCGACAAGATCCAGGATTCGATAAGCAGCGCGACTGAGACGACGAAGCTCAAGACGCAGGAAGCCTCGATGAAACGCGACCGCAAGGGCAAGCTCGAGGCGATCGGGGAGCAGCTGTACGGCGCTTACGTCAACGGTCTGCTCGCGCAGACAGAACTGGAGCCGCAGCTCAGAGAGGTGGCCGACCTCGACGCGCGCATCGCAGCGGCCGAGGAGCAGGAGAGAGCGATGAGGCAGCCGCAGCCGATGGCCCAGCCGGGCATGGCGCCGCAGCCGCCCGGAGCGCCGGGAATGGCGCCTCCGCCCCCGATGGCCCCCGCGCCACCGATGGCGCAGCCACCGCAGGCGCCCATGCCTCCGCAGGCACCGGCCCCTCCGATGGCACAGCCCCAGCAGCCACAGCCGCAGGCAGGCAGCTCCTGCCCGAACTGTGGCGCGCAGGGGGCCCCCGGCGCAAGGTTCTGTCCCGGTTGCGGCGCGGACCTCGGCGGCGGACAGGGAGCACCGCCACCACCAGCAGGCGGAGCACCGCCCCCACCACCCCCGCCGGCCTGAAGGCACAGCAATGAAGAGAAAAGGGCCGGGGACCGGCATACGGGTATCGGTAATAGTAATAGCTTTGATAGTCGCCGCCTGCTCGCTGTTCGCGGCGGGCTGCGGGCCGCAGAAGCCCGAGGCGGCTGTCCGCAATTTCCTGAAATCCCGCGACACCAACAACTGGAAGATGTTCCTCGATTCGATAGTCCCGACGAACGTGCGCTCGATGACGCCCGCGGACGAGGCCTACTGGCGCGACACCTTTCTGAAGGAGGGCTTCAAGAGCCTGCTCTTCAAACCCGATCAGCTCAAGATGAAGACGGTCACAAAGGGCGGCACGGCGGTCGTGACACTGGTGGCGGGAAAGCTGACCGCGAAGAACTCCCAGACAAAGGAAGACGTGCCGCTCGACCTGAAGACGCTCGAGTACAAGGTCACCGACCCGCAGACAGGCAAGGTCGTGGTGCAGAAGCTGAGCTCCGAGGAAGGGACGAGCATCAAGGAACTCACGGTGTACACCTGTAAATATTACAAGGGACGCTGGTACGTCGACTTCAACCTGGAGAGACCGACGCAGTCGACTACACAGTAGAACCCGCCCGACACCCGGCGCGTCGGAGAATTGTATAATCGTGTCGCTTGCATTGGCCTTTACGATACCGGAGGACAGATGTCTCCAACCCTGAAAAAGAGAAGCCTCATGGTGGCGCCGGCGCTGGCCCTGCTGATCGCCGCGCTCGCATGTTCTCTGCTCCTCGTCGGCTGCGGCAACAGCACCCCTGACAGCGGGATGAAGAAGTTTCTTGCCGCGTGGCAGGCTGCCGACTGGGAGGCCTATAAGGCCGCGGTGGCCCCCGCCGACAGGAACCTGAGCAAGGACCAGGAGGACCTCGCCAAGCAGAAGTTCGAGAGCGTGAAGGCCAAGTTCGCCGACGTCCAGACGAAGACCACGGTCGATCCCAAGGACAAGAACAAGGCCACCGTCGGTTTCACCGGCGGGAAGATCACGATCACCGCGCCGATCCTGGGCGAGAACAAGACACAGACCAGGAACCTGGTAGACATGAAGTGGAACTGGCCGATGGTCAAGGTCAACGGCGTGTGGTACGTGGACACGCAGCTCGGCCTCTGAGCCGGCCACTCTCGATCGGATTCGAACGGCCGGGTCTTAACCCGAGATGAGAAGCTTCAACAGCGCGTTGATGAGGTCTGTCTCCGTGACGATCCCGACGAGCTTCCCGCCGTCGACAACCGGCAGCCCGCCGACCTTCAGATCGAGGATCATCTTCGCCGCTTCCTCGACGGCCGTGTCCGGCGTGACAGTCTTCGGATCGGCTGTCATCAGGGTCTCGACCCTGGTCGAGTCGAGCAGCAAGTCATGGGATCTCTTCTCGGTGAGGACTATCGACGACGCGGTCGCGTTCTTGAGGTCACGGTCTGTCAGGATGCCGACCAGCCTGCCGTTCGAATCGAGCACCGGGAAGCGCCTGAGCCCCCTCGTCTCGACAAGCTCGGCGGCCGCGCGGACAGGGTCGTCCGCGTTGATGGTAAGGACCTCGGAAGTCATGATCTCCCCGACCTTCATCCCGCCTCCAGCTTCCGTCGCCACTCTCCAGGCCCGTCGTCCCGGGCACGGCGTGTCCGGGATTCAATTATACTTCTAGCACAATCCCAATACAGGCGGAGCGGATGAAACACTCGTCGAGTGACAGCAGAAAAAAGAAGAGCCGGGTCGAGGCCCCCGAGGTCGAGGAGGGAGTGCTCGACCTGTCGGGCGACAGCAAGCCCTCACGCGACATCGGCATGAAGCCGCCTTTCTTCACCGGCTGGGAGCGCCCGCTGGCCCCCCCGGGCAAAGAGGTACGCGAGAAAGACACCGGCGCCGAGCCGGAAAAATGCTCCCGCGAGATCGATTCCCCGAAGGGAAAGATCCTGATCGAGAACTATTACCCGGCCGACCAGCTCGACCGCCTCGACATAGATGACGGGATCAAGATGTTCAGCCGTCACCACCCCGACCGGCAGAAGCAGGCGCTGCTCAACGTCGCCAGGAGCGACGACGGCAACGTGATCGCCGCCGTGCTGGGGGACAAGCTGGTCGCATACATCGGGATACACCACCCCTCCGAGAAAGAGCGCTGGGGCAAGCCGGATTACGACTGGCTGTTCGAGTTCGGGGCCATCGAGGTCAGCGCGGACTACCGCGAGATCGGCCTGGCGGACGGATTGCTGGCCGCCACTTTCGAGGACCCCTTCTACGAGGACAAGATAATGCTCACCACCGGCTTCACCTGGCACTGGGACCTGGAGGGGACCGGGATGAACAAGATGGAGTACCACGATCTCGGCGTGAGGCTCTTCGGCAAGTACGGATTCATGGAGATGGCGACCGACGAGCCTAACATCCAGATGGACAACGCCAACCTGTTCATGGTGCGCATCGGCAGCAACTCCTCTTTCTCGCGCTACCAGAATTTCGCGACGCTTCTGTTCGCGAATGAATGGGAAGCGATGTTGAGGGGATTCTAGAAAGCAACGCGCGACCGGCGAAGCCGGGTCGACGCGAACTTGCGCGAATCCCGAAGCGTCGCGTCTAGACCCGGCCCTCACCTTTGATCACGGAGAAACACTCTTGTGGCATCACACTTCTGGATTGGGCCGGGTTTATTCCGAGCCGGCGCTCAACGAGCGCCGGTCGGTCACTGGTCAGCGCACGCTTGCGTGCGCCATATTTGGACGGTGACTCGGGATCCTCAGTCACGGCCGACTCCGAATACTGGAATTTGGGGTGAGGTCTAACAAGTGGAATTATTTGTGAACAGCACAGGGGTCAAGACTGATCTTTTGCATTCTACCTTTAACAGGCTGACTCCACTGGCAAGTATCTGCCATTAAAAAAGGCGGCCATGCGGCCGCCTTTTTGTTATCGCTCAGGTTCCTAGTCGACCGCCTCGAAGCGGTCCTTAAGTTTCTTCATCACCGAAGGCATCGTCGTGTACTCCATCTCCTCGAGCGGGAGCCTGTGCGGCTCGAACGGGCCGTGCCGCCTCAGGTAGTCCGCCGAGTCGAGCGCCAACTGCCTGGCGTTGTCGTAGCTCTTGTCGATGAACATGTCCCGCGGGCCTATGAGCCTGCCGTCGATGAGCTGGAAGCCGAGGGCTACCACGCGCGGCGGGCCGTCGAACCTGGTAGGCGTATCGTCAGGTATGCCTACGGGCATCAGCGGGCCGTGGTGCGAGCCTCGCATCCAGCCGGCCACCACGTGCGGGAAGGCGAAGGGCTCGAGCACTTCGCCGACGGCGGGAAGACCGCTCTGGCAGCGGACCGCCATGACCGGGTCGTCCTTGCCGACGTATTTGCCGGCCATGAGGAACAGCCTCTGGGTCGAGGTGACCGCGACCGGCTCATCGTCGCCCTTACGGAATATGTGCTTTATCACGTAGCGCGAAGGGGAGCCGATGAGGACCAGCATGTCGTAGATCTCTTCCGGCGTGTTGAAAATGATCTTCTTCTCGCCGATGAGGTCGAGTACTTCGAAGCGGAAGCCATCGTGCATGCTGGGGTCGATCACGAGCCCGATGGTGTTGAACGGGTCGGCGAACATCTTGTAGAGGGGCATGTTCCACGCGCCCGGCTCGGTCTTGTCAGCCAGGAAGATGATGACCGGCTCGGAGGGCCTCTCCTTGATGGTCATCTCCGCGTAACCCGGGCCCATGCCTTTCAGGTTCCCCGAGAACGAGTCGACGAGCAGGTCCTGCCCGGCGCCGTACTGCCCGTACTCCCTCGCCACCTCGGTCATGGCCATAAAGGTGTCCCAGGCGAACTCGTGGATCTTTTCGTCCTCTACTCCCTTTGTATGGGTCATGATGAGTGCGATGTCGTCGCCGACCTCGCCCCGACAGAAATCGATGATCAGGCCGTCCTTCTTGGCCTTCGTGAGATGCTCCACCGCCTTCTCACGCAGAGCAGGATGCACGTCGGAGTGACCGACGAAGCCACCGACGTCGGCCTTGATAATGCTCAGCGTAATTTCGGCCATACCAAACCTCCCTTAGAGAATGACACTTGCCAATAACAGGCAACAAGACAGGAATATATTATACAGGATGGCGGTCCTGGCAATAGCAGAAATGGTCACGAAAAAACGCTGTTTTTGCGATGCTTACGCCATTCTCAGGCATGTTATCATAACAGCAAGCGGCAGGGAAAGCGAACAAAGCGACGAATGGGCGGGCATGTTTCGTTGACCCGATTCCCGGCGTGTTGCTAGACTACTCTCTCTCGCAAACACGCACACGAACGCGGTCGGCGGGACGCGCAAACGACCGATTGGAGGCGGCTTGAAGTTCTCGACCCGCGCAAGGTATGGGACGCGCGCGCTGCTCGACATTGCCCTTAACGCAGGCGACGGCCTCGTTATGTTGAAGGACATCTCGGCCAGGCAGGAGATATCAAAGAGGTACCTGGAACACATGATGACGCTTCTCAAGAAAGGCGGCCTCGTGGTCTCCGAGCGTGGTGTAGGCGGCGGCTACCGGCTGGCGAGGGCGCCCGAGGACATAAGGCTCGACGAGGTGTTCGAGGCGCTGGAGGGCGGGATGGAGCCGGTCGATTGCGTGGCTGACGCGGCGACGTGCGAGCGCGCCGACGATTGTGTGGTGAGACTGCTCTGGTGCGACGTCTCCGACGCGATGAGGTCCGTCCTCGCGGAACGTACCCTGTCCGACCTGATGGAGCAGTCGATCGCGCACGACCGGAAGAAGGGCGGGACCCGATGAGCGAAGAGCGCCGTTTCGTGTACCTGGACAACGCGGCCACGACGCAGCCCGCGCAGGAAGTGGCAGACGCGATGGCGCCCTACCTCCGCGAGCGATACGGAAACCCAAGCGCCCTGTACTCGATCGGACGCGATTCGAAGAACACCATTGAGGAAGCGCGACAGTCAGTGGCGGAGCTCATCGGCGCGGCGCCCGAGGAAGTCACCTTCACCTCCGGCGGCAGCGAGTCCGACAACATGGCGCTCTCCGGCACTTTGATCGCACAGCAGTCAAAGGGCGACCACATAATCACTACCGCCATCGAGCACCACGCCGTCCTGGAGACGGCGCAGTGGTTGGAGAAACGAGCCGGGAAGAAGCTCACCGTCGTGCCGGTCGACTCGCTCGGCATGGTGGACCCGGACGACATCAGAAAGGCAATCACTCCGCGGACCGTCGTGGTCTCGGTGATGCACGCGAACAACGAGGTCGGCACCGTCCAGCGGCTGGCCGACATCTCGAAGATCTGCCGCAAGGCAGGGGTCACGTTCCACACTGATGCGGTGCAGACTGTCGGGAACATAAAGGTCGACGTGAACGAGCTCGGCGTGGACCTGCTGAGCCTCTCCGGTCACAAGCTGTATGGCCCCAAAGGTGTAGGCGCAATCTTCATCCGAAAAGGCACGAAGGTCGAGAAGTTCATACACGGCGGCGAGCAGGAGCGCGGAAGGCGCGCCGGCACAGAGAACATATGCGGGATAGCCGGACTCGCCGCGGCGGCGAGGCTCGCGATGGGCGAGCTGAAAGAGAAGGCCAAGCGGCTGACCCGGCTGCGCGACCGCCTGATCGAGGGCATCCAGGCCAACATCGAAGCGGTGACGCTCGACGGCCACCCCACACTGCGACTGCCGAACAACGCGCACATCCTTATCAGTTACATAGAGGGAGAGGCCATCTGCCTGCAGCTCGACACGCTCGGCATCTGCGCCTCGACGGGCTCCGCCTGCAGCTCTGAGGCGCTCGAGCCGTCCCACGTCCTGCTTGCGATGGGCGTGCAGCCGCTCGACGCGCACGGCTCGGTCCGCTTCAGCCTCGGCCGGGATACAACAGAAGAAGACATCGACTACGTGATAGAGAAGCTGCCCGCTCTGGTGGCCCGCCTGCGGTCGATGTCCCCGCTCACACCCCGATAAGTACGCTTTACCTGCCGCGAGACTATTGACTCCCCAGAACCCCGCTGGAGTACGCTTTTGATAGCATTAGCGTACTTGGTGGGGATTCTGAGGAAAACGATAGGCATATTAGGATGTGAGGCAAGATTCCTTACGCGTCTGTTAATCCAGCTGCCCTGTTAGCCATCATCATATTGGCTGTAGCCATAGACATTGTCTTCACCTCCATTTCTGGCTGGCATGCCCGAAGGAGAGCTGGACGTACGATGACGTCGATCCAGGCAGGACAGGACGTATGGAATGCGATAGATCATTGGGCGGCCCGCGCCGGATACGGTCTGCTGAGCCAGGACGCCTCTTCTCGAACGTACCATGGTGAAGGTTTCCTCAGGGGCAGGCAGATGGTAAAGATGACCTCCACTCCAGATGCTCTCCAGATCAAAGCATGGCTTCATGTTGGCCGGTTCGTAAGAACAATGTCGCTGGGCCTTGCGCCGAAAGAGCTGAGAATCGACCTTCCTGGTTTCATTGGAATGGTTCCCATCGGGCGCACGCGTGATGACCTGAACAATCTCCTTCGCGACCTCACCGGAGGGGACCGGACAGGAATCCCTCAGAATCAGCCCGCATTGATGACCCCTGATACAGCAGAGGGCGTCAGGCAGGAACCCGGGCCAGAAAGGATGAAGTGGACCGGTCGTGTGGCACGAGACCGCATTCTAGCAGTCGTCCTCGGACCGCTATCACTGGCGACATCCGTCGGTCTGATAATCGTGTTACAGATCGGATTTCATGGCACTCCTGATTACATTGACACCGTTGAAACACTCTTGTTAGTTGCCTCCGTCGTAGCGCTTGTAGTCGGCGTCTGTGCCGTGTTTTTCTCTGCCAGGGCACTTCAGGCGACGAGGATTTTCAGTGGCTTGAAGGGAAGGGGCGTCGCGGCCGTGGGGCTCGGTTGTGGAATCGCCGGAATAATCGCTTCCCTGTATTGTGTGCAGAGGTATGCGGCCATTCTATGGGCACTGCATACATTCATAAAATGATGTTGACATACGTTCTGGTAAAGGACTATTGGGGTCCGCTTTATCAATAGAAAGCGAACTATATGGGCCGCTGAGCGGTATCTAGATGGAAGCCTGCCCATGCACGCTTTCGATGCAGGAAGCGTATTTTTACAGGCCGGTGAACGGTCGCAATAGCAGACGCAGCAGGCTACAGGTTCAGCAGTACTTTCAGCCGGTCCTCAACAAGTCGTAACGCCGGTGTATCAACTCTGCCCATGCGTTTGAGAAGCCTGTCTCGCGACATCGAGCGGACGTTGTCGCACATCGCGAAGCTGTCTTTTTTCAGGCCGCCTTCCCCTTTGGCCAGGGAGACGTGAAAAGGGATCCCGCGGTCGGTGGTGGTCAGAGGAATGGCGATCACAAGTCCCGAGTGGCCGTGATTGAAACGGTCCATGCTGATAACCAGGGCCGGCCGGGTGCCATGTTGCTCGTGGCCGGTGGTCGGTGAGAAATCCGCGAGCCAGATCTCGCCCCTTGAAGGCTTCAGACGCTCAGGGCTCATCGAGGCCGTCCCCGAGTGTTCCCTCGAGCTCCTTCAACTCGCTGTCATAGCTCGCGGATGCCTTTTTGTCCTGCCGCAACCGCAGGTATGCTTCGTCAGCCTCGTCGAGGAGAGACTCCCGCCGGTAGCGCTCCACCGCCTCGGCGACAACCTCGATCGCGGGACGGTCCGAGTGCCTCGCGAGCTCGTCGATCGTGCTCTTCGTGTCTTCGCTTACCCTGATGGTTGTCGATTTCTTCATATGCTGAGCATACCATTAAGCCGCATATATGTAAACAATAATGTCATCAGATTTGTATACATCAGCCGATAGGATAAATATCGTTTGCGATGATCGAGATGCTGCCGGCGCGGTCTTTCACCTTGCCCGTCACGCGCAGGACCCTCGCGCCGTTGATGAGCGCGCCGAGGCGCTGGTAGGCGTCGGGGAAGACGATCACCTCGAACGTGCCGGAGAGGTCCTCGAGTGTCAGGAACTGCATGTACTCGTTCTTCTTCGTGACCGCGCGCCTGCGGGCTATCAGCCAGCCGACCAGCGTCACGGTCTCGCCGGCGCGGCCCTCCAGGTCGGTGCTGACCATCCCGGTCGCGGCGACCTCGCGCGGCGCGACGACCTCGAGTGGGTGGCAGGAGACGGATGCCTCCAGGTACTCGAGCTCCATCTCGAGCTTCTGCGAGGTGCAGTAGTCGGGGAGCCGCGGCAGCGCGGCCGGCGGGCTGACCTTGTCGACGCCGAGGGGCAGCTCGGCGGCCCCGGCCTCGCGTCGGTGCCGGTGCTTCGACTGGGGAAACATCATCGCGAGCTTCCATAGCAGCTCCGGGCGGGTGTTCTCCAGCGGGTCGAACGCGCCGCACTTGATGAGCGACTCGACCTCGCCCTCCTCGGCGTCGACGCGCGAGAGGAAGTCGGAGAGCGAAGTGAAGAGGGAGCTCGAGCGCGCCTCCATTATCGCGTCGACGGTGCTGTAAGAGATGCCCTTGACGCGCGATAATCCGAAGAGCAGCGCGTCGCCGACGACGCGGTAGTCCGCCTCGCTGCGGTTTATGTCGGGCAGCGCCACCCGCACTCCCATGCGCCTGGCCTCCTCGACGTAGACCGAGTGGTGGTAGAAGCCGCCCTCGTTGCAGAGCACCGCGGCCATGAACTCGGCGGGGTGGTGCGCCTTAAGGTAGGCGGCCTGATAGGAGAACTCGCCGTACGTCGCGGCGTGCGCTTTGGGGAAGCCGTAGCCGGCGAACTTCGCCAGGCTCTCGAAGACCGCCAGTGCGACCTTGTCGGGAACGCCCCGCGAGACGGCCCGCTCGATGAAGCTCTCCTTTATTGCCTCCATCTTCCCGGGCGAGCGCTTCTTCGTCATAGCGCGCCTCAAGTCGTCGGCCTCGGCCGGGGTGAAGCCGGCCAGCGCGACCGCGGCCTTCATCACCTGTTCCTGGTAGACGAAGGCGCCAAGCGACTCGGAGAGAATCGGCTCCAGATCGGGGTGCAGGTAGACGACCGGCTCCAGGCCCGCGCGCCGCAGCAGGAAGAGCTCCTTCATGCCGCTGCCCGACGCGCCCGGCCTGATCAGCGCGATGGAGAGCGTCACGTCCTCGATGTTGCGCGGCTTCATCGCTTTGAGGAGCGAGCGCATGCCCGGGCTCTCTATCTGGAAGACGCCAAGGGTCTGTCCCTCGCGCAGGAGGCGGAATGTGTCGGCGTCGTCGCGCGGCAGGTGGTCGGTGTCTATCGACGAGCCGTTCCCGGCAGCGGCCCACTTCGCCGTGTCGACGATGACGGACAGGCCTTTCTGGCCCAGTATGTCCATCTTCACGAGGCCCAGCTTCTCGATCGGGCCCATGTCGAACTGGCTGATGATGAGCCCTTTGGTCGCGCGCTCGAGCGGCACCATCTCGGTGAGCGGCCGGTCGGCGATGACCACGCCGCCGGCGTGCACCGACAGGTGGCGGGGGAAGCCGTCGAGCATCTCGCACAGCTCGAGGATGGACCGGTACGGCTCCCTGTTCGACGGCAGGTCGCACGACGGTATGCCGGCGGCGGCCTCCTCGATGGAGCCCTTGCACCAGCGCGGCACGTTGCTCGCGAACTCGTCGACCTCCTCGGGCGGGAGGCCTAGCGCCTTCGACACGTCGCGCACCGCCATGCGCGGCTTCATGGTGGCGTAGGTGCAGATCATCGCGACGCGGTCGTGCCCGAACCTCCTGTATATATACTCGAGCACCTCGTCGCGGCGGCACCAGCTCACGTCCAGGTCTATGTCGGGCGGGTCCTCGCGGGCCTCCGAGAGGAACCGCTCGAAGTAGAGGTCGTGCTCGATGGGGTCGATGTAAGTGATCCCGAGGACGTAGGCAACCATGCTGCCCGCCGCCGAGCCGCGCCCGGCCGCCGGGATGCCCTGCTCCCGGCAGAAGGACGCGATGTCGTTGACCGCCAGGAAGTAGGGGGTGAAGCCGAGCCCCTCGATGACGTCCAGCTCGTGGTGTAGCCGCGCGAGCGTCACCGCCGTGAGCGGCCGGTACCTCCTCGCCGCGCCGGCGAAGCACAGCTTGGTCAGGTGCGAGAAGGCGGTCTCGCCGGGGGGCAGGTCCGGGGCGGGGAAGAGCCGCCGGGTCAGATCGAAGCGGAAGTGGCACGCCTCGGCTATCTCTCTCGCGTTGTCTATCGCCCGCGGCGCCTTCGTGTACGGGTGGCAGGAGAACGCCTCGCGCATCTCGGCCCCGCTCTTTATATACATCTGCGGGCCGGCCGCCTCGTTCGAGGGCACGCGCGTGACCGGGCATATCAGCCGGATGGCGTTCACCACCAGGTGCAGCCGGTGCTCGGCCGGAGTGGCGAAGGCCGCCGCGTTGGTCGCCGCGCACTCGACGCCGAGCGAGGAGGCCGTATCAACGAGCCCCTCGGCCTCCCGGTGGCACGTGCGGCTGCCGTCGTTGACGAGCTCGGCGTAGAGCGAGCCGCCGTAGACGCCGCGCAGCTCCTCGAGCATTCCCGCGTCGCGGCACAAGGCGTAGAGACCGTCCGAGCAGCCGGCCAGGCTGGCGAACGGGACCGGCGCGCCCTCGTAAGATAAGCGGTCGGCCCCGAGGTGCCGCTCGGTCGCGAGCCGGCAGAGGTTGGAGTAGCCCTCGTCGTCCCTCGCCAGGAGCACCAGGCGGAAGTCGCCCCCGTCGGGCCCGTCCCGCGCGACGATGAGGTCGAGCCCGATTATCGCCTTGATGCCGGCCTTCTCGGCCGACTCGAAGAAATGCACCGCGGCGTAGAGCCCGTCGCGGTCGGTGACGGCGATCGAGTCCATGCCCAGGTCGGCGCACCTCTCGACGATCCGCTCGACCGGCGACGCGCCGTAGAGGAGGCTGAAGTTGCTGCTGCAGTGGAGATGGACGAACTTATCCATGGCCGCCTCCGCGAGGCGGCTGCGCTATGACCGGCCGGGGAGGGCCCCCGACCGGCGTGCGGCGACATCCCTTCCCCGCGCAAGGCGGGAGCCGCTCAGTCTCACGAGCATCCCGCCGCCCTCCTCACCGGGGCGCCCTTCGGCACCATCCTCGCCGGGATCCCGGTCCCCGCTCCCGCCGCCGGCCTCAAGGCCGAGGTGCTGCCGCGCCTGATGGAGGCGAAGCCGTACTTCTCCCGGATGACGTCAACGCTGCGGTTGAGGTCGTCCGAGTGCATAGGATCGTCGGCCTTTCCCGCGACGAACAGCTCGCCCTGGCAGGAGGCTGACACCAGCCCGGTGAGAGAGACGCCCACCAGCCTGATCCTCACTCCCTTGTCGAGCAGCCGCTCGAACAGGTCGAGCGCCACGTCGTGGACGACCTGCTCCCGGTCGGTCGGCGTCTTGAGTGAGCGGAACTTCATGTATGTGTTGAAGTCGGAGTGGCGCAGCTTCACCGCGATCTTCGTCGCGGAGAGCCCGTCCTTGCGCAACGCCGAGCAGCACTTCTCCGACAGGTAGAGCAGGGTCGAGCGCACCAGGTCGTAGTCGATGGTGTCCTCGTCGTAGGTGGTCTCGCGGCTGACCGATTTCGGAAGGCGCCCCGCGCCCTCGAGCCGCCTGCCGTCCCGGCCCCTCGCGTACTGGTGGAGCACCTGCCCCCACGAGCCGAGCACGCTCTCGAGCGCCTCGACCGGCAGCAGGGACAGCTCGCTCACCTTGTGGATGCCCATGTCGTGGAGCATCCTGCGGCACACCGGGCCGACCCCGGGCAGGCTCTCGACCGGCAGCGGCGCTAGGAAGTCGGCCTCCGAACCGGGGGGCACCTCGATGAAGCCGTCCGGCTTGGAGGCCGCCGAGGCGACCTTGCTGACCACCTTCGCCGCGGACAGCCCCGCCGACGCCGGCAGCCCCAGCTCGTCCTTGATGCGCGAGCGTATCTCTTCGACTATGTCACGCGGCTCGCCGAACGCGAGCCTGGCGCCGGTCAGGTCGAGGTAGGCCTCGTCGATGCCGGCGGGCTCGACGGTCGGCGTGTACTCCTCCATGATGTCGCGCACCAGGCGCGAGTAGTGCGAGTAGGCAGGGAAGTTGCCGGGCAGGTAGACCGCGTTGGGGCAGAGCTTGCCAGCCTTCGCGAGCGGCGTCGCGGAGCGGACGCCGTACTCGCGCGCCTCGTAGGAAGCCGCCGACACCACGCCGCGCTGTGACGGGTCACCGCCGACCACGACGGGCAGGCCCTCCAGCGCCGGGTCGAGCA
>Ga0209123_1001715_pt1 | contig 20635 bp, 13 predicted proteins | sample BarGraIncu00431A_FD_184500 | JGI IMG/M metagenome (GOLD analysis project Ga0209123, IMG submission 184500) | Arctic peat soil microbial communities from Barrow, Alaska, USA - Barrow Graham LP Incubations 004-31A (SPAdes) (version 2) | ecosystem: Environmental > Terrestrial > Soil > Wetlands >... | reverse complement strand
AATCTCACCAATCTCACCAATCTCACCAATCTCACCAATCTCACCAATCTCACCAATCTCACCAATCTCACCAATCTCACCAATCTCACCAATCTCACCAATCTCACCAATCTCACCAATCTCACCATATCCACCATATCCACCATCTCACCACCGCGACGCCGGCGCACGCCACTACCATCTGCCCCCAAGGCCAATTCCGTACCGCGGCATCGTAACAACAACGCCTGTCCTGGAGATGTGTCATACTCGGTCTCTTTATATAAATATCCATTAACTGTCATGAAAATTTGTCATAGCTTGCAAGACTTGAATACAGACTGAAGAGTGATATTCTGATCAAAGAGATAAGAAATTCTCGCTATGACAGTAAGAGATAAAATAATAGCTGCCAGTATGGTTAAAAATATCTTACTCTCTAAATCTGAAACCTTATGCAAGCCTTATCAAGCCTTATCTCTCTACACCTTTTTAAGATATGCACATAGGAGGTTGTCCCATGAAAAGATTAACCGCTCTTTTAGTCAGTATGTCACTTGCTATGCTATCTCTGCAGGGATGTTACGGTAGAATGGCACTTACTAAGAAAGTTTACGCAGTAAACGGCGAGGTAAATGACAAATTTGTACGTAGTCTGGTGACTTGGGTCTTCATTATGGTGCCGGTCTATGGAGTGTCTGTTTTGGCCGACTTCGTTCTGTTCAACACCATCGAATTTTGGACTGGCAAAAATCCTGTGGCACAGGGTGAAAAAGATTTCAGGTACGCAGTCGGCGAAGAAACCTATGACGTTCATGCCAAAAAAACCGGCACAACAGTCAACTACCTGATCACCCATCATCGCGGGCAAAGGTACTTGGACACCTTATCTGTAGATTGGGACATCAGAACCGGCAATTCCAAGGCGGCCTTTACCAGTCCGTCAGAGATTACCGAATACCGTGCAGTAAAAGAGAAAGGTGGTGTCATTGTCACAAAGCTTAACAAAGGAAGTCTGAGTAAGAATACCGAGATGATTGCTCAGTACAGGTAGGGGTTCTGCGCCCCGCCGGCATTGCCGTAAGCTTCGGCTAACCTTTTTTTCATATGCCAGATTAGCCTGCTGCCGGCGGGGTATTTTCACTGCTGTGCAATCTCAGATCAAGGGAAACCTGCTGCGTTAAAAGGCGCGACCCTCTTAAGTTAGCTGCTGTTGTTATTTTTTGCCGCCTTTTATCTGCCCTTCTTTCTGCTTTTGCGTCTCACCAACTTTCGGCTGCTGCCTTTCACCCTGATTTCTCTCCAGGCTTGTTCCACTGCGTACTTGCTCTGATCCGGGGCGTGTCGGTTGCTTGGTGTGGCTCTCGCCACCTTTTTGTCCAGGTTTATTCTTGGTGTCCATGTCGCCTCCCGTTAAGAGGGCCGCGCCAACCGCAGCACCGTTGTCTATTGCCGACAGCACTAAGCGCAAAAGTGTTGCCTGACAGCATGCACGGCACCTTTTCCCTTTGCCTGACAGCTTTCCCTTTCAACTATGTCTTGGATCGCGCCTCAGTTCTTGCACCTTGACGACGATTCCCTGAAACTGTTCATTGCTCAACAACTTTTTAGCCAGTTTGAACAGGTCATGCTCCTCCTGGTCCGCATGATGCCGACACAGCCGGCTCAGTACCTTTAATTTTGCCGGCCAGCGCTCATCATCCACAGCTAGGCTGGTAAAGGTTCCGATCACGGTCCTGGCGACCAGATGCTCCTCGTAGCTTTCCAGTACCCTTGGTCGTGATTCCTCCACCTGCTCGAGGGCTGTATAGAAAAACCTTTCCTCGGCTTCCATGTGGTTGAGCAATTCCCGCTCCAGCTGGGTGAAAAGGACCTGTCGGGTATCTATGTCCTTATTACTGCTCTTCGCTATTTTTTTAAAAAGATCTCTCAGCTCTTCATGGTCCTTGCGCAACAAGTCGAAGAGCTCTGTTTTCCCCTGAGCCCTGGCGCTACCTGTCTCATCCTGGTGGACGTGATTGCCATGCGTCTTCATTAGTATGCCCCCTCCAGGGGGGTGCCGAATCCTTATCCAGCGGACGGCCCTTGCGAAAGCCGGCGGTCCGACCGGACTGCCGGTTATTCTCCGTGACTGCTGCCGTTCAAAATGCAGGCAGCTGATTGTGGCATCAGCTGCCTGCATCATTCCAAGGCGTCTAGCTCAGAGTCCGTGGTCCAGGCTTGTCCGAGCCAGCATAATCAGCCTTAGCCTCACCCTCAGCCCCGATATCACCGGCGCCGCTTTGCTTCAGGATGTCGATTGCACGTTTTTTCCAGTCAGCATTATCGCAGTGCACCGAAAGCAAAATGCCCCCCTCCTTGATGCGTCCTTCGTACCTTTTTGCTTCATACTCAGGTATCCCCATGCCGATTAGTGCGCCGGTCAAACCGCCGATTACACTACCGGCACCAATGCCGGCGAGCAGTGAGACGATGGGACCTGCTGCGATGAAAGGTCCGACCCCAGGTATGGCCAGGGCGCCGATACCAGTCAGCCAACCCAGTGCGCCACCAATGACTGCGCCCGTGCTAGCGCCTGCCGAAGTACCTTCAGGCACTTTGGTGTGTTTTTCGTGTGCAAAATCCTTGGTACCCAGGTTTTCTGAGAAGAGTACCGAAATATCAGTGGGGCGGAAGTCGGCGTTTTTTAAGGCCTGCACCGCCTCTTCAACGTTTTGTCTGTTACGATAGATGCCGAAAACCGCGATGTTTTTTGCCATGGTAAATCTCCTTTGAATTCCTATTTGTGAGCGGGTTTAGGTACCTTGGCGCCTTTCTCACGGGCCTCGGAAAGCCCGATAGCGACAGCCTGCTTGGGGTTGGTGACTTTTTTCTCGCTCTTTCCGCTCTTCAGCTCTCCCCTTTTAAATTTATGCATTGCCTCCTCGACTGTGTCCTGAGCCTTCTTTCCATATCTGGCCATGGTGTCCTCCATCTGTTTCTCTTTGCCCCAGTAATAGGTGCTGCCAGACTGCCATGCCCTCCCCTTTTGCTCAAACCCTCGGTTCTGCAACAGCCGCACCGAGCGCCTCAGATCATCCCCAAAAGCGCCAGGATGAGCAGAACCAACAGAACTAGACCGAGCCCGCCACTTGGATAATAGCCCCAGCTCGCACTGTAGGGCCAGGTAGGCAGTGCACCCACCAGCAGTAGAACAATGATGATGAGCAGTATGGTTCTCATATTTTCCTCCTTAGTTGTCCGGGGAAAAATCTCTTTATGCCAATAGACTCTTGTGACTGAAGTACGCTCTTTTGTGTGTTTATCAGCAATTTATTGGCTAATTTTAATATTCTCCCATTACACCCTAGTTTGTCAATAGGGTCCTCTCTGTTGGGAACGGTGTCGCACCGACTCCCTTCTCCGCTCTGCTGCACCCTTGCTTTTCACAGTTTGGCTGCCCCAGAGACCTCGTGCTCAAAGCTAGGTAGAATCGCCTTAATGAACGCGTTTTTTATCAGCTGAATGATGATCTGCAGGGTACTGGTGCGGGGCTTTTCCGCCAGTCCCGAGATATCCGCCTTGGTGGCAACCTCCTGGCGCGGCCTGTTCTCCAATAGCTTGGCCACCCCGCCGATCAGCTTCTCGTACAGCTTGTGGAAAAGCCCTTTCTCCTTGACCTTACGCTTGTCATAAACCTTCATGTCCCGGAAAAACGGTTTGACATAACCGGAGATCTCATCATTTTTGATGTGCAGTTCCGTGACGAGTGAGAAGGCTCCCGCTGCCACGTCGAAATTGCCGTAGGCCCGCAGCAGATCGTTCATCGTGGTAAGCTGGGTGTCCTCAATTTTGAGGTAGAGATCGAAATCTGGCCCGCTTTTCTCGGGCCGGAATTGCGCCGAGGCCGTCGCGGCACCGCTTCCCATGAACTTTGCTTTCAGCCGCGCCTGCGCGGGCCCCTGAGAAAACTGGTTAGAAAAGTTCTTTAACTGGAAATCAGTGTCGACGAGAAATACACGATAGGTTTTGCCAGGCTCCTCGTTCCTCATGCCAAGGGTGCACCCGGTAAGGCTGATCTCATCGGCGCGGATCAGTATACCAGGCTCGTTGCTGACCTCCTTGGCTGCCTTTCCCACGACGGCTGCACGTTTTTTTTCGGCGCCTGCAGTCACGGGAGAGTGGATATAGTCAATGCTCATACCCTGGATGTTCAGATCCTTCAGATGGGCAACCTTCACCTTGGGCGCGTACTCCGTCTCACCCGAGGCCCGCAGTACCCCGCCGTGGATGGCGAGATTTGAGCGCGCAATCACCGGCTTGAAGTAATCGATCGGTATCTTTTCCAACTTGAAGTTTGCCTTTGCTCCTGGATACGGCTCGGCCAGGAAGTTCGCAACGCCCTCGACACTGCCGTGCCCGGTCCCGAAGATCGTAGTATCCAGGTGAAACGAGGAAGGATAGACCTTGTCCGGCACTTGGATGTTACGGATGTTCTCTGCCTGGAGGTTCAGATGGCTCAGCACAAGAGGTTTTTTCCGATCCTGGTCAATATAGGTGAGGTTGCCATCGTTGATGGTCACCCTGTTCATTTTAAGCGGATAGATATCTTCCACCGCCTGCTGCCAGCCATGCTCCTTGAGGGGAACCTCACTTGCCGCTTCGCTTCGCAACTGAAGCAGGTTAATATTGAGCTTCGGCTGGTCCAGTTCCAACTCCGCCACGAGCCGCCCTGAGAGTATCTCACGCCAGTGGATGCTCGCCTTGATCACGGAGAACTGTGCAATGGGCGGGTCCGGATGTGCTTGCTGGCGTACTGTTAGACCTTTCAATGTCAGGGAGAGCCCGATCAATTGTAGGTGTAACCCAGGCAGCCGGACCGAGTACCCCTTGAGGTCACTATTGATCTTCTTTTCCATGACCCGACGCACCGGTTCATCTAGAAAAAAAGAAGCAACAAAAAGAACCAGGGCAAGGCTGATCGGTATGCCAAGCCCCCAGCGCAGCGCTTTGAAGGCAGGGAGCCAGCTAGTTCGGGACGTTCTTTCTTTGTTCTCCGTCATAGTATCTCCAGCGGAAACCCTACAATTTATTACCTTATGCCAATAAATGTAGGACCTTGAGTCGCTTTGTCAATGGTTACGAAAGAGGTTAGTGGCTGATGGGAGCGGGCAGAGTGGTTAGAGTTTACCAACCAGTTGTGGTAAAATTTCTTAGTACCTTGACACGCGGATGCCATCCTTAAAAGGCATTTTTGCCTGTCATTTTAGCTCGATGTGATGGCCCTTTCCCACTTGAGCTGGGTAAAAACCGACATAAGGAGGTCCTTGATTATGAGAGCAATCTGGTCTGGTTCGATAAGCTTTGGACTCGTCAATATCCCGGTTAAACTTTTCAGCGGTTCCGAAAGCACTACCCTAGATCTCGACATGCTTCGCAAGAGCGATCTTTGTCCGATAAAGTATCTTCGCGTCTGCAAAACAGATAACAAGGAGGTCCCCTACGATGAGATAGTCAAAGGCTACGAGTACACCGACGGGGAATATATCGTCCTCACCGACAAGGACTTCGAGAGCGCTAATCTAGAGAAGACGCACCTGATTGATATTCTGGATTTTGTGGACGAGAACGAAATCGACACGCGCTACTTCGAAAAACCGTATTACCTTGAACCGGACAAGACCGGTCCGAAGGCATACGCCTTGCTGAGGGAAGCACTGAAGAAGTCGGGGAAAGTCGGGATAGCCAGCTACGTTCTGAGAAACCGAGGGAGCCTCGGTGTGGTAAAACCGTTGGACGACCTTCTGGTCTTGAATGAAATCAGGTTCAAGAACGAAATCAGGAATCCTGGGGAGCTCAAATTGCCGAAGGGCGAAAACCTGCGCGAACAGGAGGTGGTGCTCGCACTTTCTCTTATCGACCAGTTAACCACCAAGTTCGACCCTACCAAGTACAAGGACGAGTACCTGGAGGACCTGAAAAAAATCATCGAACTGAAGGCGCAGGGCAAAGTGCCGAAGCCACAGGCCAAAGAACCCCAGCCCGGCAAGGTTATCGATATGATGGCGCTACTCAAGGAGAGTCTGAAACAAAAAAGGAAGGAGGCTGCCTGAAAAGAGGCTGGTCCTTACGGCCCAATATACTGGGCACCGAGTTCCGGGGGTGATACATGTTCTCATTTCGCGGCTACTTCAAGCTGGGGTCAGTCGGTTATCTGGAGTTAGCTAAGCGGGTCTACCAGAAAATCAACGAGGCGGATTGCTCGGCACACGCCGCAGCCATGGCCTATTATTTCCTTTTTGCCGTGTTCCCCTTTTTCCTTTTTCTTACCACCGTCATCGGCTATCTGCCCATCCCGCACTTGCTGGAATACGTGCTACACAGCGCGCAGAGAATGCTGCCAAGCCAGGCCTTCGACCTGCTCCAGGACAATATCAGGGCCCTCTTCAGCAACAAGAAACAGGGGCTGCTTTCCTTGGGCGTTGTACTCGCACTCTGGGCCTCGTCCAACGCCGTTGTCGCGGTCATGAACGCAATGAACAAGCTGTATGCCGTTAAAGAGGGGAGGCCGTTTTGGAAGGTTCGGCTGACTGCGATACTACTGGTGGTCTGTCTTTCCTTGTTGTTTCTCCTGGCGCTGATTCTCCTCATGTTCGGCACGAAAATAGGGAGCCTTATCGCTGCCAGAATAGATTTCGGCATCTATTTCAAAGTGATCTGGAACATGTTGCTGATTCCCGTTACCCTGTTTCTGCTCTCACTGGCGGTGGCCACCATCTATTATTTCACCCCCGACGTGGTGCAGAAGTGGAAATGGCTCACCCCGGGCTCGGTCGTCGCCATACCGAGCTGGATTGTGGTCTCCCTAGGCTTTTCCTACTACATCAACAATTTCAGTTCCTACGACAAGACCTACGGCAGTCTGGGGGCTGTCATCATCCTTCTGCTGTGGCTTTACATCAGTGGGTTCATCATCCTGGCGGGAGCCGTAATCAACTCGGTTATTGAGCACAGTTCAGAGGAGGGAAAGGAGCCGGGTGAAAAAATCGAAGGAGAGCATAAGCAAAGGGCCTGGTGGTCTCGCTTCTGGAAGAGCAGAAAGGCCGGGCAGAGCCAACCAGGCTAACTCCACTTAGGGTAAAAGCCAGCGAATTTTTTTAGCCTCTCCCCCTCGCCTTCAGGGAGAGGGGGAGAGGTGATTGGGTCTGTTAGGGGGTCGCTACCGCGGCTTCGTGGAGAAGCCCGCACCCATGCCCCTCTGCCGAAGAGCGAAGGTATTAGGCGTCGCCTTCGTAATGGGCAAGATATCGGGGCAGTTTTCAGGCGACTACTTGATCTGCCCGCGAATCTCGCCATCAGGGAAGGTTCCGGTCAGTATATTTACATAGGCGTTCCCTGATTTCAGCAACCGCACCAGATCGGCAATCTTTTTGCCCTGCATCTCACCGAGAAGACTTTCTTCCCTTATAGTCCCTTCGGCAAGAATCCCGTTGAAAGCCCCTTCTTTGGTCGGCCCTCCAAAAAGACCAGCAATGGGGGGGCCGTTTTCGCCTTTTTTCCCCTTCTGGATATAGGCTGCGGTGACATTGGTGAGCCCATTTACGTTCAATTCGAAGCTCAATTCCTTTTGGTAGATGGTCAGCTTGAAATCGCCCCTGGCTTCCGTTTTGACGACGGGGACCTCCTGACTGCCGGAAAGGTCAGCCCTGAACCTGTTTTTTGCGGCGAAACCGGGCAGCGCTATACCAAGGACCAGCATGAAAGTGAGCGCTAACGGTAACAACTTTCTCATGATGTACCTCCTCATTGTGTCTGGGTACTACCGGAAAACGTGGTCTTCTCCCCCCCAGTTCAGTATCATTACCTGCCCGCCTTTGCTATTCCGCGCCCGGCGCCTTGCCTGGTACACCGGACTCGCTTCCTTTGGCGACGGTCTCCTGCTGCTTGCCCCCCTCCGGATTCAGCAGCCCGAGTATCCCCCTCAGGGGAATGGATACCCAGTCAGGACGGTTGTTGAGTTCATAGCCCAGTTCGTAGATCGCTTTGTCGAGCATGTAAGTCTGCAACATGGTCTCCGCCTCGACCGGTTCCTTGGGTATCAATCCTGATCCGGCCACCGACTTTTCATAGGACGCGAGAAAGATTCCGGCATTGTACCGGTACCACGCCTCCGCCCAGGGGATCAGAAACGGTAAGTCCTCGGCGCGCACTTGGCTGCGCTGCATGAGCACTGCGTAAGCCGCGTAGAAAAACGAGCGCATCATCCCCGCCACATCCCGAAGCGGGGACTGCTTGAGCCTCCTCTCGCTCAGCGATTTGATCGGTTCCCCCTCAAAATCTATGATGATGAAATCGTTACCCGTGTAGAGCACCTGCCCCAAATGGTAGTCGCCGTGGATGCGCGTTTTCCAGGCGGAGAACTTGCCCACGGTGAACTTCTGCAGGACTGCCATGATCTCCTGCTCGTGCCCCAGGACCGCTTCCGCCTCGGGTCGCAACTGCTGGGGGATTCTAGCCAGGTTCCTGCGCAGCAGTTCCAGTGTTTTTTTGGCGCGACTGCGCATGGACTGATAAACTGAGCGCTGATATAGCAGCGCAAAAGGCTCGGGAGTGAAGGAGGCGTCGTCGTATCGGGAGCAAAGGGCCAGGTGGAATTCTCCGGTGCGCTTGCCCAAAAGCGCTACCATCTCCGCGTAAAACCCCCTCATCATCTCCAGCAATCCGGGTGAGAGTCCGGCGGCTTCACCCTGGGGCGGTCCAGCTCCTTCCTGCGCCGCCGGCGTCGCGACCTCATCGCGGTGCGCCAGCACCCGGTCCAAATACTGTGTCACCTCGTTCATGGTGAAGGTCCAGGCATCTCCCTGGCTCGGAAGAAAACCTTGCATGAGGGCAAGGGAGACCGGTTCCGCGCCGGTGCGCCGGTATTCCAGCACCCCCGCCAGCGGGGCCACCTGTGCGAAACGGGTCCGTTCGGTCAGGAATCTGCCAATCTCGACTTCCGGGTGTATCCCCTCCTCCATTCGGCGGTAGAGCTTGAGGAAGAAAGTGTTGTCGAAAATAATCGCGGAATTGCTTTGCTCCCCCTTGCCGACTTGGGAGGCGAGCGGGAGGGGCTTTTCGCCCAAAAGGGAGTTAAAACCGGAACTGGGCCGGCCGTACAATCGCCCTCCCTCAGCGCGCACTCCCTTTCTGCGGGCGATCAACTCGAAAAGGACCTGTCGGAACTGCACGTTGGCCAGTCCGTCGTACAGGATTCCTCCCTTGTCATCGACTTTCAGCCCGGTGATGGCGGCCCAGGGATAGGCGCCCTGAATCGCATCTCCCCCGGCGTCCAGGGAGAGGAAGTGCAGTGGTAACAGATAGGTTTCCGTGCTCCCCTCGGTGTAGCTCACCTCCACCAGCGCCAAAATGACGCTAGAACTGTCGATGGCGAAGGGAATTCTCTCCGCTAGGCTGAGCCGCGTGATTATGCGGCTCTTGCCCTGGAACCAGCGGCATTTCTTCAGATATTCGGGAAGAATCGACTGCTCGAGTTGGCGCAGGGTGGCTCCGGCAAAAACGTTTTCCCAAGCCCCGGTGACAGCGAGTTCGACCGCCGTGGCTTCAACTGCTGGTTTCTCTCCGCCGTCGGTCAGCAGCATCAGATGGTAGCCGTAGGGGCCGACGATGATGACGTAGGGAGCGTCCTTGATGGCGGGAAATCTGGTGCGCCCCAGCATGTCCTCGGGGTAAAGGCCGATGAAGCGGGGGTGATTGATTTCCACGAATTGCGCCGAGCGCGAGAGGTTGACCAGCACCAAAATGGTCTGTTCCTCGTGTTTGCGCAGCAGCACCAAGATCTTCGGGTTATCCAGGGTGATGAATTCCACGCTCCCCCAGCCGAACGCCTTGTAGCGCTTGCGAAGATCTATCAACCGTTTCATCCACCAAAGCAGCGAGGACGGGTTTTTGGCCTGGTTCTCGACATTAAGCGCCTCGTAGTGGTACTCGGGATCGATAATGACCGGGAGGTAGATCTCTTGCGGGTTGGCGGGTGAGAAACCTGCGTTACGGTCCGGACTCCACTGCATCGGCGTCCTGACGCCGTTGCGGTCGCCCAGATAATAGTTGTCTCCCATGCCGATCTCGTCGCCATAGTAAATGATCGGCGTGCCGGGGAGGCAAAAGAGCAGCACGTTCATGAGCTCGATCTTGTGCCGGTCGTCCCCCATAAGCGGAGCAAGCCGGCGCCTGATCCCCAGGTTTATCCGCGCCCGTGGATCCCGCGCGTAGATGCGGTACATGTAGTCGCGTTCTTCGTCGGTCACCATTTCCAGGGTCAGCTCGTCGTGGTTACGCAGGAAAAGCGCCCACTGGCACTGCTGGGGTATGGCCGGGGTCTGCTGCAGGATGTTGATGATCGGGAAGGAGTCCTCCATCTGCACTGCCATGAACATGCGGGGCATGAGCGGAAAATGGAAAGCCATGTGGCAGGCGGCCCCTCCGCCGAAGTAAGATGCCGCATCCTCGGGCCACTGGTTCGCCTCCGCTAGGAGCATCCGGTCCGGATACTTCTGGTCTAGGTAAGCGCGCAGCTTCTTGAGGAACTCATAGGTTTCCGGAAGATTCTCGCAATTGGTCCCCTCCCGTTCATAGAGATAGGGAACCGCGTCGAGCCTTAGCCCGTCCACCCCCATGCCGAGCCAGAAATCGATGACCCGGAACATCGCCTGGTGCACACGCGGATTATCGAAATTGAGATCTGGCTGATGAGAATAGAAGCGGTGCCAGTAGTAGGCCTTGGCTATCGGGTCCCGGGACCAGTTGGAGCTCTCGAAGTCCTTGAAGATGATGCGGGCATCGGGATACTTGTCCGGAGTGTCGCTCCAGACGTAAAAGTCGCGCCAGGGCGAGCCCGGTTTGGAGCGGCGCGCCTTCTGGAACCAGGGGTGCTGGTCCGAGGTGTGGTTCAGCACCAGTTCGGTAATGACGCGCATCCCAAGTTGGTGGGCATCACGGAGGAAATCCTGAAAGTCGCGCAGGGTCCCGTAATCGGGGTGGATGCCGCGGTAATCGGCGATGTCGTAGCCGTCATCGCGCAGCGGCGAAGGGTAAAAAGGGAGGACCCAGATCGCGGTAACCCCCAGGTCGCGCAGGTAGGGAAGTTTGCCGGAAAGGCCGCGGAAGTCGCCGATACCGTCACTGTTGCTGTCGCAGAAACTCCGGACGTGCACTTCGTAGATGATGGCGTCCTTGTACCAGAGGGGGTTTTTTTCTCCTCGTGTCGGCATGGCTCGTGCCCTTTCTATAGGTAATAGTCGAAATCCGCTTCTTTGCGCAACCAGGTCCTGATCCGGAAGATCCGCGCCGGAGTCTGCCCGGGGTCAAGTTCCACGCTGTTCCACTCTCCCTGCCAAATGAAGTTTTCACCGCTGAGTAGATCCTGCACCAGATAAGACTGCCCCGGCGCGATGCCAAGTTGGGCCAGGGGAACCTGGAGCCTCGCCTGCCTGGCGTGAAACGGATCCAGGTTGACCGCCACCAGGATGGTGTTTGAACCATCGCTGGAACTCTTGCCGTAAAAGATGACATTGTCGTTTTCCACCGGGAAAAATTGCAGGTTATTGGTCTCCTGCAGCGCCGGGTTCTCGCTCCTCACCCGGTTTATCAGGGCGATGAAACCTTTCAGGTTGCCCGCGGCGCCACGGTCCCAGGAGTGTAATTCGTACTTTTCAGCATGCTGATACTCCTCGCCTCCCGGCTCGGCCCCGGCCATGCAGAGTTCAAAGGGCGGGCCGTAGATTCCGTAACTCGAGCTGAGGGTGGCCGCCAGCACGAGCCGGATCACGAAGGCTGGCCTACCTCCTACCTGGAGGTACTGGGTCAGGATATCGGGGGTGTTGGGCCAGAAATTGGGGTGCAGAAACTCCCGGACCTCCCCTTGGGTCAGTTCTCCAAGGTAAGAGATCAATTCCTGCTTGCTGGAGCGCCAGGCGAAATAGCTGTAGGATTGGCTGAAACCTACCTTGGCAAGTCGGTACATGACTTTGGGCCTGGTGAAGGCTTCGGCGAGGAAAATTACCTCGGGGGATCGTTGTTTCGCTTCCCCGATAAGCCACTCCCAGAAGGGGAACGGTTTGGTGTGCGGGTTATCCACCCTGAAGATGCGCACCCCCAGATCCATCCAGAAAAAGAGCACGCTTTTCAGTTCGTCCCAGAGCTCGCGCCAGGCTGCGGTTTCGAAGTTGAAGGGGACGATGTCCTGGTATTTCTTGGGCGGATTTTCCGCGTACTGTACCGTCCCGTCAGGCCTCCAGAGGAACCACTCGGGATGTTCCTTCAGGTAGGGGTGGTCGGGAGAACACTGGTAGGCAAGGTCCAGGGCGATTTCCAATCCCCGCTTTCCGGATTCCCGGACCAGCTCCTGGAAATCTTTAATGGTGCCCAGTTCCGGATGTACTGCCTTGTGCCCCCCTGCGGCGGAGCCGATCGCCCAAGGGCTCCCCGGGTCCTCCGGCTGCGCAACGGGTGCATTAGCTTTCCCTTTTCGTTTAGTTGACCCGATCGGGTGAATGGGTGGTAGATACAGCACGTCGAAACCCATCTCAGAGATTTCCGTCAGCAAAGCCAGACAATCGTTGAGAGTGCCATGTTTTCCGGCCGCGCCGCAGGAGCGGGGAAAAAGCTCGTACCAGCTGCTAAAGAGCGCCTTTTTCCGGTCCACACTTACCGAAAGTTCCTGAGGGTACCGCGTGGCAAGACCGCGGGCGCAGCAGGCGCTGATGGTCGCGGCCAGTTCAGGGTCCAGACCGAGGGCCACCGCCCGGTGACGGTTTCCCGCGTGGCCGAGTGCGTCGGCCGCCTGGCGCAGCTTTTCAGCAACTTCGTCATTGGACTGCTCCGCCGCCTTATTGATGAGTCCGACACCGATCAGGATGTCGACCGCAATATCCTGGCCGGCTTCATGCCTCTTTTTCAGGTCCTTTTGCCAGGTCAGAAAGTGGTCCACCCAGCCGAGCAGCGTGTAGTGATAGGTCCCCGGTTCGGCCAGTGTGAAAGCGCCTTGCCAGCGGTCGTTATCCAGGCGCTGCAAGGAGACCTCTTGCCAGGATTTGCCGCCCTGCTTGCAGTATAGTAGGACAGCAGCCACCTCGTCGTGACCGTCACTGAAGATGTCGGCCTCGACTGTCAACTCGTCGCCGACCACTCGCTTTACCGGGTAACGCCCGCAATCGATTTGCGGGGTGACTGACTCTATGACGATGCGCTCTCTGCCTTCCATGGGAACCTTCTTGTGCCTTTAAGGACTCAAAGGACCTTAAGGACTTAAGGGAAAAGGGGGAGCCTCCCCCTCTCAAAGTTTCTCGAACAGGGCCACAGGCGAACTCGCGAAGAGACCGGCCAAAGGTATCCCCGCTTTCCCTGAGTGCTCCTGCGAACTCAACTCCTCGTTGGTGATGACGTTTCGGTAGCGCCCGGCGGCTCCCTCCGGCAGCAAGAGAAAGCTGTCCAGCCAGGCCTCCTTTCCCAGAGGATACTGACCCGGTTCAGGCGCCAAGGTCGCCATAAATCTCGGGGCCGCCGCAATGACTGTTTTCCCGTTGCACCGGCGTGCAAAGGCGCAGAGATTCCTGGCGCGGGCACCTTGCGCTTCCAGCGGCAGATATTCACCTGTGTCGAAGAGTTCCCGGTGTTCTCTACGGTAATTAAGGACCCTGAAGATCAGATAGAGTTTGATCCTGCCATCCTCCACGCTTCTCAGTAACTCCCCAATGAGCTTTTCAGGTCCAATCTCCGCCTCGCGCGCCTTGAGCCCTGCGAGTGCCGCCATCCGCACCCCGTAATTCACCGGATTGCGGTTGTCGGGATCAACCAGAGTGAAGGCCCAGAGCTCGGTCCCCTGGTAAAAGTCGGGCACGCCGGGGGAGACCATCTTCAAAAACGCCTGGGAAAGGGAGCTGAAAATGCCGAAGCGGGCAATCATCTTTTGGAAGGGAACAAATTCATCCAGGAAGCTATTGCCCCGACTCCGAGCCATGACGGCGTCGAAAAAAGCGGTCAGCGCAGCCTCGTATGCAGCATTCGGACTGACCCAACTGCTGTTCACCTTGGCCTCCCGGGCCGCCTTGATCTGGTAATCCTTGATCCTGCCTTTGAACTCCTCGATACCTGCCTGGTCCATCTCGCCTAGCGGCCAGACGCCCAAAAGTGTCTGGTAGAGTAGGTACTCCTCGTTTCGATCCGGAACCCTTTGACCGTCCAGAAGCTGACCCTTGCTCCGGTTCAGGCGGCTCCATTTCATCAAGGCCCTCTGCCACTGTTCCGGAATCTCCGACAGAGCGTTGATGCGCGCCCGGACATCCTCGCCGCGCTTTGAATCGTGGGTCGAGGTGGCGATCATGGCATGGGGAGAGGTCTTGAGCCGCTCCAGGTTCTGGCCGTGAAAGGCCTCCAGCGGCGTCCCAAAGCGTCCCGGCATGCCGCCCACGTCATTGAGCGATACCAAGCGGTTGTAGACGTAAAAAGCAGTGTCTTCCAGCCCTTTCGCCATGACGGGGCCGGTTATCTGCTGGAAATGCATGGCAAAATCAAGCCAGGCATTGCGGTCACTCTCCCTTGCCTGCTCCGGGAATCTAAGCAGCAGCACGTCGCGTAAGAAATCGAAGACCGAACTGTTCATGGCCGGATTCTTGCGCTTGGCCCTTCCCACCGCAGCCTCGATATATTGGATGTCTTTCTCCCGGACTGTTCCCGGAATTACGTAGGTACGGTACACGGGGAAACAGGCAATCACCTCGCTGATGGCGCGCACCATGCTGTTCAAGGTGAAGTCCCGGGTCAGCCGATCCGTTTCGGAAATCGTGTTGAGGCGGTGCCCCAGCATATTTATCTCGCCTGACAGTGAGACCTGCATCACCAGTTTCTTTTTCTCATAGACCAACTCGTTGAAATCTGAACGGTAGCCCAAATATCGGTCGTAGATACGGTCGAAGGCTTTCGCTTTTTCGGTATCGACAAAGATGCCGTTCACCTGACTCAGGAAATCGTATCCCGTGCTTCCGGAGACCGGCCATTCCTTCGGGAGCTGTTCCCCTTTCATGAGGATCTTTTCTACCAGTGCATAGAAAGGTTGAAAGCCCGGGTCCTGCTCCATTTGCCTGTTATATAGACTGGCGCAATCATCCGCACACGGTGCTTGCTCACCCGCGCCGCCGGCACCCCCTCCCTGTCCCTCCCCCTCTGGGAGAGGGGACCTAATGCGCTGTTTCTCGCCTGACAGGGGATCATTCGCTTGCCCTGCATTCGCTTGCCCTGCATTCGCTTGCCCTGCATTCGCTTGCCCTGCATTTGCTGGTCCGGCATTCATTGGGCCGGCTGGACTGGCATTCGCTGGACCGGTTGGTCCCGCTCCTGTCGTTCCGGATTGCCCCGCGACCTCCGTGCATCCGGTGAGCTGCTGATAGCAACTTTTCTGCAGCTTCCGCAGATAGGTAAGCGGGTCGTAAAGGCCGTCCACATGGTCGATACGGACCCCGGTGACCTTTTTCTCCCGGATCAACCGGAAAAGCAACTGGTGGGTCTGGTCAAAGACCGCCGGGTCCTCCATCCGGATGGCGGCAAGACCGTTGATGTCGAAAAACCTCCGGTAATTGATCTCCTCGGTCGCCACCCTCCAGTAGGAAAGCCGGTAGACCTGGTCCTGCAGCAGCCGGTCCAACTGGTCGAAGCTGTGCGGCTCGCCTTTGGTACCGTTGAAAATCGCCAGGTTCTCCTCGATGAATCCGCCAATCTCGGGTATCTCCTGACAGAGCCGCGCCAGCCGCCTTTTGATGATCTCCTTTTCCCGGTGGCGCTCTTCCTTTTTCTCGGCAACCTCCTCCGTCGGACCGGGAAGATGCTGCAGGGAGGTCATGATGCTAAAGATCTCCTGCAGCGGTGCCGATTCCGGGGGAAACATTTCCTGGAGGCGCTCCGACCGATGTCCCAGGATCTGCAGGGAACTTTTAGGCTCCAATGGTATCTGGAGCCCGGAACATTGTACGGTGAAGGCCCCACCCTGAAAGGCTATCCGCAGTTCGCCACTCTCCAGCACCCGCCCGTACTGGTCTCCCAGAAAGGGGAGCAGCACCTTACCGGTAAGCTCCTTTTTCACCGGTTCCCAGTCGATGTCAAAGAAGTGCGCGTGAGGAGAACTCGGTCCGTTTTCCAGCACGTCCATCCACCACAGGTTCTCGACGCTTTCGATGCACATGTGGTTTGGAACGAAGTCGAGGATCTGTCCCATGCCGAAGCGCTGCAACTCCTCGATCATCCCCTGGTAGGTTGCCTCATCCCCCACTTCCCGGTTCAGCAAGGTCTGGTTTACCACGTCGTAGCCGTGGATGCTCCCCTCTTTGGCCTGCAGGTAGGAGGAGGCATACAGATCGCTGATCCCCAGATCGTGCAGATAGCCGACGATCTCCCGCGCTCCGGCAAAGGTGAACTGCCTGTTGAACTGGAGCCGGTAGGTGGCAGAGGGAACTCTCGCTTTGGGCTTTTCCTGGTCCATGCTCCCCCCGTTTTATGCTCCCGCCAGCACCGAGTCGAGGTTGAACCGGAAGGTCTCTCCCAGTTTTCTGAAGGCTTCCAGCCAGATCGGCGCCCCCGCCTCGCCCGCGCGCTCCCTTTCCAGGTAGTCGCGGTAGGTCGTCTTTGCCAGCACGTAGTAATCGTTTTGCATCTGCCAGAGCACGATTTCTATCGGAATGGACCTGATGAGGCCCATCAGTTTGTCGATCTTCGTCATGAGCTTGAGATCCGAAGGATTTTCAACCAGAGTGTGCGTCAGCTTTTGCAGATGCGTCCGGAGAAAATATTCTGTGTTGGCAACGTCCAACTCCACATGCCACTTGCCGATCTGATCGATAATCCGCTGCACCGCATCGGAATCCACCTCTTCCTGGGTGAGGGCGTTCTTCAACAGGTCGTTCAGTGCCGGTTGGGCCGCGACGAGAAACATCTTCGGCACGGGCATCCCGGTCTCCTGGATGAATTCCATCAGAGGCCGACCGTGCTCGTACAGGCTTTGATAGTCCTCAATGCTTTCTGACATATTGGTCTTGATGATCATGTTGAGGATCTTGCGCTGTTCATCCCGGAAGAGATTGGAGAGAGAATAGCTGTGGGTGCCGAAATGCTTGTCCATCAGAACGATCAATTCGGTATAGAGACCTTTGTCGAAGGCCGCACTCATTTCCTCCTTCATGGCGGCGTAGGCCTCGTCGTTGTCGGTGGTCACGCCTCCCTTGAAATCGTGGCTCCCGATGCGGACCACACAGAAGGTCAGACTCTCTGTTTCCTCTGTGATTTCCGAAGCCACATGGATGTGACCGATGGCGACGGAGGCGTCATCAGTGGCGATCTTTCGGTAATCTTCCTTGGCGACCGCGTAGCAATAGATCTGTGCGCGCTCCTCGTAATCTTCGAAGAGGGAACTGAAAGCATAGTGGGCGCCGACCCTGACGAGGTCGAGCCGGGTCGGAAGCACGAAATTCTGGTAGATCCAGGCGCCGTCCTTATTCTCGGGGATGTTGCTTTTGGCCTCCTGAAGCCGCTTCAGGAAGGCTTCCTCCACTCCCTGCTCCACAACCCCGTGAGCCAACTGCAATGCGCGCGCGGCGTAGTCGATGACCTGTACGGTTTCCAGCCCCGAAAGCTCGTCAAAAAACCAACCGCAACTCGTGTACATAAGAAGTGCATGGCGCTGCATTTCCAGGAGCTTCAGGGCGGCTATCTTCTGTTCCGCATCGAGCTCCCGCACGGCGTGCTGCGCCAGGAACGCTTCGGCCTGCTCCATTTCGCGGTTCAGGATCACCTCGATATAGGCGTCCCGCGCCTGCCAGGGGTCCTTGAAGAAGGCGCCGCCTTTTTGCTCGAAACCTACCGCCAGGCGGTCCCGGAGCCAGTCCAGTGCAGCGCGCAGCGGCGCACGCCACTGCTGGTTCCATTGCGGATATCCACCGGAGGCACAACCACAATCGCTGTTCCAGCGCTCTACCCCGTGGGCACAACTCCAGGCGGTCAGCTCCACGATCTCAGCCTCGTAGCTGGGCGGGTTCAGCTCAAGAAACTCGCCATAGTTGGTGATCCGGGCCAGGTTGTTGGATTCGATCTTGTTCAGGGCCGAGGCCAACGCCATGTCTCCGAACTTCTGGTGATGCCCGTAGGTTTCGCCATCGGTGGCGATATGCATCAACTGCGGCCCCTCCCTGTCATCGGAGAATCCGGCCAGCAGCCGCTCGGCGAGTTGGTCGCCGTTTGAGAGCAGATTTTCGAAGGCGAGCGCCTGGGACACCGGTCCATCGTAAAAAAAGAGGGCGATGCTGCGCTTGGAGGGAAGGTTGCAAAGATACGCCCTGGAGGGGTCGATGGCCCCCTCGGTCCACTCCTGTGCCCCTTTTTTCCGGAAGCGCGCCGCTTGGTGGGGTGCCAAAATGGCGTACTTCATCCCCTGCTCCGCCAAGATATCGAGTGTTTCCAGATCCACCGCGGTTTCCGCGAGCCACATCGCCTCGGGAAAGCGTTTGAAACGGGACTCGAAGTCTTTGATCCCCCAAATGATCTGGGTGCGCTTGTCGCGGGAATTCGCCAGGGGCATGATGATATGGTTGTAGACCTGCGCTATGGCGGCACCATGGCCCGAACGCCACTCGATGCTCTGCCGGTCCGCGTCTAAAATCGCCTGGTACACCTCGGGGGCGCCCTTCTCCATCCAGGAAAGCACGGTGGGGCCGAAATTGAAACTCATCTTTGCGTAATTACTGGCTATATCCACGACGCGTCCCTCGCCATCCAGAACGCGCGAAGCAGAATTGGAGGCATAGCACTCGGCGGTGATGCGTTCATTCCAGTCATGGTAGGGTGCCGCCGAGTCCTGAATCTCTACGGCTTCCAGCCAGGGATTTTCCCGGGGCGGCTGATAAAAATGACCATGCACACAGATAAATCTTTCTTTAGATTGGTCCATGCTCTTCTCCTTTAGGTCTTGCTGGCATATACCAACAGACTGAACGGGTTGATGGTAACGGCACTGCTGGCACTCGCATCTGTCACGACAATGCTTCCTGGCGCCACCTCTCCCGGCCCTCTCCAGTGCTGCGTGGAAGAGTCCAATACTTTTTCCCAACTGCCAGCCGGCAGATTGAGAGGTATCGACTTCTGGGTGTTACTGAAACCAAAGATACAGACGACGGCGCTGCCTGCTGCCTGCCTGGTGAAAACCAGGACCTTCTGCGGGGTCATGCCCGCTACCTCCATCCGGGTGCGGTCGAAAACCTGCAAAGCCGGCAGCCTTTTGCGCAGCGCCAGCAACTGCCGGTAAAACTCAAGGATCAGCGCCTGCTCCCCCTCCCTGGGCTGGGTCAGGTCGATCTTAGATTCCTGGAAGGTCGACTCGGCTTCGGGGTCAGGGAGTTCCCCCTCGCAGACACCCGACGCGTGTTCTTCGTGTTTTCCCCGGCGTACCGCTTCGATCAACTCCGGATCGGTATATCCGACAAAATAATGGAAGGGCGCCTTTTCCCCGTACTCCTCTCCCATGAAAAGGAGCGGGAGGTAGGGAGAGAGCAAAACCACGCCCGCGGCAAGCAGCAGCTTTTCCAAAGATTGCACCGCGCTCAGGCGGTCGCCGCACTTCCGGTTCCCCACCTGATCGTGGTTTTGGCAAAAGACCACGAACTGCGAGGTGGGGCGCTCCCCGGTCGGTCCCCCGTGGCAGCGCTGGCGATAGGTGGAATACTCACCGGTATAGACGAAGCCGTCGCTGTAGGCCTTGACCATCTGGCTGAACTGACCGAAGTCCTCGTAGTAACCGGTAGTTTCTCCGGTCAGCAAGGTGCGTAGGGCATGGTGGAAATTGTCGCACCACTGGGCGTCGATTCCATACCCCCCGTACTGCACCGGGTTAATCAGACGCATATCGTTGGTGTCATTCTCGGCGAAAAGAAAGATCGGCCTACCCTGCTTCACCCGATGGAGGTGCACCTCCGCCACGATCTGCTGCAGGAAGTGCTGGGCGCGCTGGTCCAGTATCCAGTCGACGGCATCCAGGCGCAGGGCGTCCATGTGGAACTCGTCGATCCAGTAGAGCGCATTGGCGATGAAAAATTCGCGCACCGGGTCGCTGTTGGGGCCGTCAAAATTCATGGCGCGCCCCCAGGGGGTGTGATATTTGTCGGTGAAGTAGTGTCCGAAGTCACCGATATGGTTACCTTCCGGCCCGAAGTGGTTGTAGACCACGTCGAGTATGACGGCGAGCCCCTTGCGGTGGCAGGCGTTAATCAGCTGCTTTAATCCGCCCGGGCCGCCGTAGCTGTTTTGCGGGGCGAAATGGCAGACGCCATCGTAGCCCCAGCCGCGATCGCCCGGGAACTGGGAAACCGGCATCAACTCGATAGCGCTTATCCCAAGCTCGCAGAGGTAATCTAAAAAGGGGATGACCGCCTCGAAGCTTCCCTCCTTGGTGAAGGTGCCGACGTGGAGTTCGTAGATGACATACTGCTCCAGGGAAATCCCACCCCACCCTTCATCCTGCCAACAGAAGAGCCGGGGGTCCACCACCTGCGACGCCTCGTGCACACCGTCAGGCTGGAAGCGCGACACCGGGTCAGGACGGACCGGACCGGCACCAGGTTTATAAAAATAGCGGTCTCCGTCGACT
>Ga0209123_1001714_pt1 | contig 20652 bp, 17 predicted proteins | sample BarGraIncu00431A_FD_184500 | JGI IMG/M metagenome (GOLD analysis project Ga0209123, IMG submission 184500) | Arctic peat soil microbial communities from Barrow, Alaska, USA - Barrow Graham LP Incubations 004-31A (SPAdes) (version 2) | ecosystem: Environmental > Terrestrial > Soil > Wetlands >... | reverse complement strand
TGTTGAGCTGACCGATCTTCGCGTACAGGCGATCTGGATCGCTCTGCGCGTCAACTGGTTTCGGACCTCGCTTACCGTCAAAAAATACCGCCGCCTGCTCAACCAGTTCTTTCTTCCATTGCCGAACCTGGGTCGGATGCACGTTGTACTCCTGGGCAATCTCGTTGATCGTCTTGACACCCCGTACCGCTTCCAAGGCTACCTTGGCTTTTTGTTGCCCGCTGAAACTGTTTCGCTTGAGTTCGCTCATATCCTGCCTTTTTTGCTTATAGCAGGTTACTCCTTAAACTCTTGTCCGGTTTTACGGGTCCACTATAATCAACCACAACGTTCGCAACGAATTAGGGTTATCTGGATTAGGAGTTACCGTCCAAACGTTGGTACGGAAAGGCCTTACTGATGCGCAGGCAAAGAGTTCGCTTTCTTATCATTCTGGTGATGTCATACAGGCCCAAAAATCTTATACAACGCTTGGCATGAAGCGAGGAGATATTGCCCGTGTTATTGAGAACAATAATGCTGGGCGCGTGTCATTAGAGTTGTCGGATGGCAGTGTTACCGTATGGCGTCCAGCACTTCAAACAAACATGAAATCCTACCAAGTGACTTCGCGCGAATTTTCCATTGGCGATGCCATACGTTTCACCTCCAATGACTATTCAAACGGCACAGTTAACGGCGAACGGGCGATTGTGTCAGGTATCGAGGTAAGCAATCAACTCATGACTATAACCAAAGCTGACGGCTGTCCAATCACGCTTGAGGCAGAAAGACCAATTCATCTTGATTATGGATACTGCTCAACTGTGCACTCAGCACAAGGCCAAACAGTAGATCGAATCTTGATCGATTCGGATACACAGAGTGCGATGGTTAATGAATCATCTTTCTACGTTGGGATAAGCCGCGCTCGTGAGTCAGTAACAATCTATACCGATGACAAGAGCATGTTGCCGGATGCGATACGGAGAAGCGACGAGAAGTCGTCCGCTCTTGAGATTCAGTCGAAAGAGCATGGCGGACAAAACAAAGAAGTTGAGCTAAATCTATAGCACAGAGATTAATTATGGACACTCTCACCTTACAAGAAGCTGCCGACTTTCTCAAGATTCATCCGGTCACGTTATTGGGAAAAGCGCATGTTGGCGAAGTTCCTGGTGCAAAAATCGGAAAACGATGGGTATTTGTAAAAATTGACCTAATCGAGCATATTCGGTCACAATACAAGCGGCGAGCGTTGCAGGGTGAGCATATGGGGGAAACACGATGTCACTCTTCAAACGTAAAGACTCACCAAATTGGTGGGTCAAAATCACGCCTCGCAATGGACGACCAATACAGGAAAGCACTGGGACTACCGAGCGCTTAAAGGCTCAGGAGTACCACGACAAACTGAAGGCATCCTTGTGGGATAGGGAGCGTCTGGGCATAAAGCCCAAACGCTCCTGGCGTGAGGCGGTGGTTCGCTGGCTTGCGGAAACCTCGGAAAAGACAACTCACAACGAGGACAAGAGGAAGCTTATCTGGCTTCATGCTTATCTTGGTGAGTTGCACTTGGAAGAGATCAACTTGGACGCGATTGATCAAATACGGTCAGCTAAACTCAAGGAGGCATCCAAAGCCACGACCAACCGTTATTTGGCACTGGTGCGAGCTATTCTGATTCGGACACGCGACGAATGGGAATGGACTGACAAAGTGCCGAAAGTCAGGCTCTTTAAAGAAACGAATAGTCGCGAAAGGTCACTTACACCGGATCAGGCAAAAACCTTGCTCAACGCATTGCCGGAGCATCAGCGCGAGATGGTGTTATTTGCTCTTGCTACGGGCCTTCGACAAGGCAACATCGTAAAGTTGGAATGGCTCCAGGTAAATTTGGCATTACGTCATGCTTGGGTATTAGGAACGCAGTCGAAAAACCGCCATCCTATTTCCGTCCCGCTGAATGAAATTGCGATGGGTGTGCTGACAAGACAGGCAGGAAAGCATCCAGAACGGGTGTTCACCTACAAAGGAAAGCCGATTGCCTGGGCAAATACAAAGAAGTGGCGAGACACCTTGGTAAGTCTTGGCATCAAGAATTTTCGATGGCACGATTTAAGGCATACCTGGGCGACCTGGCAACGGCAGGCAGGAACACCTACCCATGAGCTTCAACGATTGGGTGGGTGGCGAACTGGGGCGATGGTGGAGCGGTATGCGCACCTTGCACCGGATCATCTGGCGTTTGCTGCTGCGCGGTTAGATTCAGTATTTGGTAGCTACGATGTGGCTACGCATACGCATAAGAAATAAAAAAGGGTCACACGCTTTCGCATGTAACCCTTTGAATTACCACTCTATTCGGTGGTGGGCTGTGAGTGGCTCGAACACTCGACCGACGGATTAAGAGGCGCTCCAGTATATTTAAAATAGTTAATAAAATCAACCGCTTACATCGCTTGCTAGATTCAAAATGTATGGAAAAGCTGCCTAAAACAATGTCATTTTTTGATGGTTTGACACAAATTTGACACAACATATTTAATTCAAAACCTTTCGATTCGCAAAAATATTTAAGCCCGGTTTATCGCCGGGCTTAATCCATTTAAAAGTTAGGATTTAGGCATAGACCGGCAGTGGGTGCATACGCTTTCAAGTTTTCCCTTGCGGAATCGCTTATATGCACTCACACATACGGATTTGGGATAAAAGCAAAAAATCATCACAAATTCCTTTCGAAGTGAGGCCTCGAACCCAAACTTGTTTCTTGCAAACCGTGAAATATGTTACTATTTCATGGCTGTCCACAGCAAGTAATCAAGAGAAAACCAGAGGCAGTTTGGTTTTCTTTTACCCGAGCACCTAGAGAGTCCCTCAACTCTTTCGGTGCTTTTTTTATTCGTTTTCTAACTCATTTGAAATTTCGTCGTCATCGGTTAATAACAAATCGATGTGTGCCTTAAGACGTTTTTTATCCGCAGAAAAAAACGGCGTTGGTATTTCTATGATTGCCCGCCTCCCACCCGCAAGTCGTATAGGTATCCGGTCAACATCGGGTAAAGTCCCAATTGGCGCCGCAGAATTTGTAAGACTCAGTTTGCTACTTGCCCGCGCAATTTCAGGCGAATTTGCTGTCGACTTCTTTTGATCATCTATATCTGTCTTGCTGTTTGATAAATTGTCCTTATCCAGCTCATCAATTGCGGCTATAGGAGTTGTATCAAAATATTGGGCATCTTGGACAGATCTACGAAATACGGAGGCGCATGCCTCAGCAGTGCTTGGCAGAAACCCCCTTGTAATCAAATCAAACTTAATATTGCCATCAGACGGAAGCCTGTCTTTGTATTTTTCTAGTAGCTCTGAGAAAACAGGAGGCGTCTTAAGCCAGTTAATTAGAATTGCTGCTTTTTCGCGGTCGTCAGGAGTGTGAATAAAAATCTCAAATTCCCTTGTGACAGCCAATTGACCATCTTTTGGGCGCTCAACTAGGCCAAAGTATTTGAGGGAGGCGAAAACCTGTAATGCAGCCCCATGCCGTGCACTGCTGTAACCTAAGTGCTTTGCCGTGACCTCTAAAGGCGCGGGGTGTCTACCCTCCGCCTTATAAATTTTAGTCACGCGCTCTATCGCTTCTCCCAATGATAGCGAAGGTGCACGTGGGCTTTTTTTGCGAGTAGGCTCAGTCATACAGACCCCTTTTTCTATTTAAACTGAGGCAAGTGTACGTGACTTTAAAAATTTTGGCAACTATTTTAGCTCGATATCAAAGAATGCTTTTAAGTGATTTGGAATACCTAATTACTAAAAACATAAAATCATTTATAAACAACGGCTTACAATGAACATAAATACATTTGTTTAAACTCGTTAATCGAAATATGTTCTTTTACGTTATGTTTTGTATGCGTAAAACTAGATAAAAATATTATAGACACCCGTATTCAACATATAAAGCATTGATTGATATGAGTAATTGCAAAGTACATGAAATAGATATTTTGGTGAGACTAAGTGCTTATATATTAATAAAACATTTTTTTCAAACTGTATCAAAAGAACGATTGCTTGATAATATTTTTTGAAAAACTATAATATAAGTATAAAAAACATAGAGTTAGCCGTTAATGTCTATCTTTTAAATATCGTAAGCGCGTTGACGTACTTATATTGCATACTTTATATGACAACGTTTTCTGTGACTAGTTGGATGATGTCTAGCATAAGTTCTACTTATAAATAAGCTAGTTATCCATCGTCCCCCCCCGCTGCTCCCTGTATAGAGCAAGGGCGGGCGGGGGCGGTGGGTAACTTAGAAATGATGGAGAACTGTTGCAAAAATGACTTTCCCCTCCTTGCTGGTGCTGAAATTGTCGGTTAGCATGAAATCGTCATAGGCAAGTAAGCTCCAAACCAAAGTCGGAAAAATGGCGCTTGTACGATTAAGGCGAGGGAATAGCCCACACAAGCCGTTCGTATCAAGAGACCGCCTAGCCGCAAACTGACCATAGCCCTCCTGTGACTTCATCGTCCTTTAACCGAAGATGGGGTCAGCTTTCAAAGTCATTTCCAAGACCGTTGACTCCATCGTCACAACGAATGGAGTCATCATGTCTAATCACATCGAGAGTACCAATGAAGATGCGTCCGTAATCGGACGCGAACGCAATCCGCAGGACGCGCAGCGGACGATTGCGGACGCATCTCGTCTAGTAATACGAGATAAAAGTTCACAAGAAACCTCACAAACGGATGAGAAGTTTGATTTTTCAAATGAGCAATCAGAGCGCGTTACCTTCGTATCTGGAAGGAATAACACTGCAACGTTACAGTTTCATCCGGTTCCCAATGAAAGTACAAGCCAATCGATAGCGCATATCGACTGGTTAGGCTTTACGCTGGTGCCGCCAAAAGGAAAGGCGCTGGATTGGCTTTTTCAAGAACTAAGAAACGCTTTCGATCTTTGCGTTACTGAAGTAAAAAATGCTGGGTGGAATGGATATACACATCACGCTGTCTTAGGCCGATTTGGCATCGTTGCTTGGGGCGGTAAAGCCCAACGCAGCACGATTCACGTCGAGATCAACGGGACGGGATGCGCTCACATCAAGGATTGGATAAGCATCGAGGATTGGAGCAGACAGCAATTTGCACGAATCACCCGAATTGACCTCGCGCATGACGATCTTGACGGCAGCAAGTGCAACATTGAGCGTACCTTGGAATGGCGCGAGGCTGGTGGGTTTAACTGCGGCGGCAGAAATTCCAAGATTAAGCTTGCGGGTGATTGGCATGACTTCACCGATGGACGAACGATTTACATCGGGACTCGTGGCAACAAAATGCTGCGCTGTTACGAGAAAGGCAAACAACTTGATGATCCTAACAGTCCGTGGTTTCGTATCGAGCTTGAACTGCGCAACAAGAACCGGGTACTCCCTTGGGATATGTTGACGCGACCAGGCCAGTACCTGGCTGGAGCATATCCTTGCCTGGCATTTCTTTCGACAGAACAAAACAAGCTCAAAACAACGCAACGAGCAACAGCAATATCGCTGGACTGCATGACCACCAATGCAGCGCGTTTATCAGGTAAGGCCGTCAACGTACTCATGCAGCTACATCATGAAGATGCTAATGCGGTTGTTGATTTGTTGCGTCGTAACGGAATCCCAAAACGACTTGAACCTTATGAAGACAATCTCCGGTCGATGGCTGACAAGGAAATTAATCCATGAAAACCTTAGACCTCAAAGAGGCTGGCCAATTCCTAAAACTGCACCCAGAGGAAGTCCGTCGCCGTGCCAAGGCGGGTCTTATTCCGGGAGCTAAATTGGGCAAACGTTGGGGATTCATCGATGATGATCTTGCAGACTATATTCGTTCGTTATATGCTCAACCTCGGCAAGCGTTGCGAGTGGTGCATAAGGAGATTCAATTATGTCCCTCACAAGACGCGGTAGTACGTGGTGGATTATTTTCACCACACCAAGCGGCGAGCGAGTTAGACGCTCTGCTGGAACAGAAGTTAAAGCCCAGGCGCAAGAACTTCACGACAAGCTAAAAGCGGAATCGTGGCGCATTGCTAACCTGGGCGAAAAGCCAAGACGCATCTGGGATGAAGCCGCCCTTAAATGGCTGGAAGAGACACAGTACAAAAAGACGCATTGCGATGATGTGGCGAAAGTACGCTGGCTCCAACAGTTTTTTAGAGGCAAATATCTCGATGAGCTGAAACGGGACGTGATCGCCAAGGTGGGCGAATTGAAGTGCAGGCAAAGCAGTCCAGCGACTGCCAATCGTTTGTTAGCTTTGGTTCGTGCCATCTTGCGTAAAGCAGCGTTTGATTGGGAGTGGATCGACAAGCCTCCAATTATTAAGCTGTATCGCGAATCGAAAGGGCGGGTGCGGTACTTAACGCCGTTACAAGCGAATCGGCTTCTTCACGAATTGCCAGAGCATTTGGCAGACATGGTGAAGTTCTCGCTTGCGACGGGGTTAAGACAGGCGAATGTAACAAAACTGGAATGGTCACAAGTGGATATTGCGCGGCGGGTTGCGTGGATTCATGGAGACCAGGCCAAAGCGGGAAAACCGATTCACGTCACGCTCAATGCTACGGCAATCAATGTGCTGACCAAGCAGATTGGCAAAGACCCTAAGGCAGTTTTTACTTACAAGGGCAAGCCAGTCATCCAGGTCGGCACCAAGGCTTGGTACAAGGCGCTGGAACGGGCAGGGATCGAGAATTTCCGCTGGCACGATTTACGGCATACTTGGGCGAGTTGGTTGACTCAACAGGGTGTGCCGTTGAATGTGATTCAGGAAATGGGTGCGTGGGAGTCTGCAGACATGGTGCGGCGGTATGCGCACTTGGCACCGGAGCAATTTGTGAAACACGCCCAAGTGGTGGATGCGCTTCTGAATGACACAAATTTGGCACAACTAAACGAGTGTCAATAAAAAAGGGTCACAGATAAAAACCTGTAACCCTTTGATATATCTCTAAATTCGGTGGTGGGCTGTGAGTGGCTCGAACACTCGACCGACGGATTAAGAGTCCGCTGCTCTACCAACTGAGCTAACAGCCCAACAAGCCAAAGATTATATCAGAAAACTTGTTATTTATCACCATCAAAATGCAATTTGAAGGGCTGAGCATGGGGGCGGGGCAAATTATTAGCGTTGAATCCGCAGCAAGTTTCGTTGATGTTATCTTGTAGGCAGTTTGTATGGTGAGGCTCGCAAAATGCAATGTTGTTTGCTGCTTCAGTAATGATTTTTTCGGGTATTTTCATCCAATACTGCGAGGTCAAATGGTTTTTTCGGCGGAGCAAATACAAGCCAATGTACTTTTTTCGGCAGCGATGCGCAAACATCTCGATGGCGATTGGGCCGTGGCTGAAGCGCTTTACCGGCAAATTATCCTGATTGAACCAAAACAAGCGCCAGCCAGACATTACCTGGGATATTTGCTGCAACAGACTGAACGCCTGGATGAGGCTGTCGAACAATTAATGACTGCCCTTGCTCTGGATGGCACGCATGACGAATGGCATTTTAATTTGGGTATAACATTTGCCAAGCAAGGCAATATCTCTGCTGCCATTGAATCGTTTTCTAAAGCAATTTCCATCGATCCCAATAAATATTTTTACTGTACCAATCTAGGCTCATCCTTTGAATCCAAGCAGGCATGGGGTCGGGCTGAAGAATATTACAGAGCGGCGATACAGATTGATCCGGATTGCCCGGATGCTTTTTATTTGTTATCGGCATTATGTCTCAAGCAAGAGCGCTATTCAGAGGCTCGGCACTTCAATTACTGCGGGATTATTGCAGAACCAGCAGGCAGCAAGCCAAATCATATTCTAGGTCAGGCTTATTATGAGTTGGGCCGGGTGGATGATGCTATTTCCCTGTTCGAGCGCTGGTTGGAAGAGGATGCAGAAAATCCCGTGGCGCAGCACTTATTGGCGGCCTATCGGGGCCAGCAAGTCCCTGACCAGTGTTCGACTGAATATATTGTGCAAACATTTGATACTTTTGCTGGCAGTTTTGAAAATGTTCTGAAAAAATTGCAGTATTGCGGACCGCAGTTGGTGCGAGATTACCTTTCTACGTGCAATATTCCCGCCGCCAGCATGCGTGTGCTGGATCTTGGTTGTGGCACAGGCATGGTTGGCGAGGCATTGGCGCTATACGCAAATGCACTAGATGGGGTCGATCTTAGTCAACTTATGCTAGATCACGCAACTGATAAACGGTTGTATCATCAACTACATAAAGCCGACATCAGTGATTTTCTGCTCGCGTCCAAAGATCAGTACGACCTAATAACTTGCATGGATACGTTTATCTATATTGGGCATTTGGAGAAGCTATTTTCTCTGATTTCTTGCAACTTGAAGTTCGGTGGCATGCTGCTTTTCAGTACAGAAAAACTGGCTCAATCTAGTGCTATGGAGTATCAATTGAATATTAGTGGCAGATATAGCCACCATCCAGATTACCTGATGCGTTTATTAGACAATAACGGTTTCAAGCTTGCCAAGATAGATGATGTGGCGATTAGAAAAGAGTCAGGCTATCCCATTGCGGGACAGTTTGTTTGTGCGCTTCGCGTTGAATAAATTACGTTTTCCTGCTACTAAGCCAATATGTGTAATCAGTGACGCACGTATCATCTGTTCTGTTTGAAAATGTAAAAGAGGGCTTACAGTGAACCATAGTTTTTTTGAGCTTAGCGCTAAAACTAGCAATGGCAGTGAATGCGCCTTTGCCGATTTTCGTGGCAAGGTGGTATTGGTGGTCAATACAGCCAGCAAGTGCGGCTTCACACCACAATACAAGGAGTTGGAAGCGCTTTACAGGAAATACAAGGATCAAGGACTGATCGTGCTTGGTTTCCCTTGCGATCAATTCAGGCATCAGGAACCCGGCACTGATGCTGAAATTGCGTCGTTTTGCGAGATAAATTTTGGCGTTAGCTTCCCGTTGATGGCAAAGATTGAGGTGAATGGCAAGAACACGCATCCGGTATTTGTATTTCTAAAGAATCGGGCGCCGGGGTTTTTATTCAAAGCACTGAAATGGAACTTCACAAAGTTCCTGGTGGGACGGAATGGCGTTACCGTACAGCGATTTTCTCAGACGACAGAACCGAACAAATTGGAAAAAACTATTGAAGCCGCTTTGGGTGCCAGAGTGCTCAGCCATTTCTAAACAAGAAAAAAGGGAGGCGATATGCCTCCCTTTTTTACATTTTCTTGCAACTACTGATTACTTGCCTGCTCCATCCAGCAACATCTCATTCATCCGCTTGACGAAGGATGATGGGTCGGACAGCGTGCCGCCTTCAGCCAGCATCGCCTGATCAAACAGCAGGTGCGACCAGTCGGCAAACTTCGCTTCTTCGTATTTCAGCCTTTGCACCAGTGGGTGGTTCGGGTTGATTTCAAGGATCGGCTTGCTGTCAGGCGCTTTCTGGCCTGCCGCTTTCAACAGGCGTTGCAGGTTGCCGGATACATCGTGCTCATCCGCCACCAGACAGGCAGGGGAGTCGGTCAGGCGGAAGGTGATGCGTACGTCCTTTGCCTTTTCGGTCAGCGCAGTCTTCATCTTTTCGACCAGATCTTTGTAGTCGGTCTGCGTTTCCTCATGCTGTTTTTTCTCGGCTTCATCTTCCAGTGCGCCAAGATCAAGACCGCCCTTTGCGACCGACACCAGGCTCTTGCCTTCGAAGTCACGCAGGAAAGACAACATCCATTCATCGACGCGGTCTGTTAACAGCAGCACTTCAACGCCTTTCTTGCGGAAAATTTCAAGGTGCGGGCTGTTTTTTGCAGAGGTGTAATTGTCGGCTGTGACGTAATAAATCTTGTCCTGGCCGTCCTTCATACGAGCAACGTAATCGGCCAGCGATACGTTTTGCACATCGCTGTCGTTCTGCGTTGAAGCAAAGCGCAGCAGTTTCGCGAGGCGCTCCTGGTTGCCAGCATCTTCGCCGATGCCTTCTTTCAGCACTTGGCCGAACTCTTTCCAGAAGGTCGAGTATTTGTCTTTTTTCTCTTGCTCTTCGGCGTTTGCCAGTTCTTCCAACATGCCGAGTACGCGGCGGGTCGAGCCCTCGCGGATCACTTTCACATCGCGCGATTCTTGCAGGATTTCACGCGATACATTGAGTGGCAAGTCGCTCGAGTCGATCACGCCTTTAACGAAGCGCAGATACACCGGCATCAATTGCTCGGCATCGTCCATGATGAAGACGCGTTTGATGTACAGTTTGATGCCGCCGCGATGATTGCGGTCCCACAGGTCAAATGGTGCGCGCGATGGAATATATAGCAGTTGGGTGTATTCGCTGCGGCCTTCGACGCGGTTGTGCGTGTGAGCCAGCGGCTCCAGGAAGTCGTGCGACACATGCTTGTAGAACTCGTTGTATTGCTCGTCAGTGATATCGGCTTTGTTGCGTGCCCAGAGTGCGCTCGCTTGGTTGACGGTTTCGAATTCCTCTCGCGTGACCATCGCCTTCGCTTCAGCATCCCATTCTTCCTTTTGCATCAGGATAGGCAGTGAAATATGGTCAGAATATTTGCGGATGATGGATTGCAACTTCCCGCTCGATAGCAGTTCATCTTCGTCTTCACGCAGGTGCAGAATAATTTCGGTGCCGCGAGTTGGCTTGTCGATAGGCTCAACGGTAAAGTCGCCTGCACCGGTGGATTCCCAGCACACACCTTCGCCGGCAGGGGAGCCCGCACGGCGGGTATTAACGGTAATCTTGTCGGCGACGATAAAGGCGGAGTAGAAACCGACGCCAAACTGGCCGATCAATGCAGCATCTTTTTGTTGGTCACCGGAAAGTTGTGAGAAGAATTCGCGGGTGCCGGATTTAGCGATGGTGCCGAGATGTTCGATTGCTTCATCGCGGCTCATGCCAATGCCATTGTCAGAAATGGTAATGGTGCGCGCTTCTTTGTTGAATGCGACGCTGATCTTTAGCTCCGGATCGCTTTCGAACAGTTCTGGCTTGGCGATCGCTTCATAACGTAGCTTGTCGGACGCATCGGAGGCGTTCGAAATCAGCTCTCGCAGGAAAATTTCCTTGTTGGAATATAGCGAGTGAATCATCAGTTGCAAAAGTTGCTTAACTTCAGCCTGGAAACCCAGAGTTTGTTTTTCGGTAACGGCCATTTTTTCCTCTTTGGACAGCGTGGTTGAATAGATTGTTTGCAGATGGGGATTGAATGATGGATTTCAAGACCAGGTTTTCCGGCTTTACCCATCGCAGTCATTCAGTTAAAATTCATTCTGTCATCAGGGAGTAGCCGCGCCCCGCAACGGGGTGGCTTGCGTCAACATACTTGGCTAAAACAGCCATGGTGCAAGCGGTATTTGCTTGGCAAGACTTTTGACTACATGTCTCTCATGCTGGCGGGAGGGTGTGTAGTTATTTGTTTTCCGCCAGCACAGGAAATTCTGATGGAATCTTTTCTCGTATCAACTGGCGTCGTAGCTCTGGCGGAAATGGGCGACAAAACCCAGCTCCTCGCTTTTATTCTGGCCGCACGCTTTAAAAACCCACTTCCCATCATTGCCGGCATTTTAGTCGCTACCTTGATCAACCACGGTCTAGCAGGCGTACTTGGCACTTGGATCACATCGATGCTCGGGCCGGACGTGTTGCGTTGGGTGCTGGGCGTATCATTCATCGCAATGGCAGTCTGGACCTTGGTCCCGGATAAAGTTGAGGAAGATGAGACTATGATGGCACAACGTCTGGGCGTATTTGGCGCAACGCTGGTGACGTTTTTTCTGGCTGAAATGGGTGACAAAACCCAAGTTGCGACTATCGCCTTGGCTGCCCATTACAGTGCGCCGCTGATCGTGGTGGCCGGTACGACGCTGGGCATGCTGATCGCCGACGTGCCCGCAGTATTTGTGGGTAACCGCTTTGCCAACAAAATACCATTGAAGCTGGTTCATTCAATTGCGGCGGCGGTATTTGCAATCATGGGCGTCCTTACCTTGCTGCGGATCGACAGCTGGTTTTAGGCAGCTTCCGCTTTTCTCTTGATTTCAGCAATCAGAGGTTCTACGCCACACTCGGTCAGTGTAGTAAGCAGCAAATTGTGGAGATCCATTGCCTCGTCCCAGTTAGAAAAGCGCCATTGTGGCTGCAGGTCGTCAGGCAGTCCGAACACCATGGTCTCGAACAGGATAGGATCGCCATCGCCCCAATTCTGGTTGATGCCGGTGAAAACCGTCGAAATGTTGATATCGTTTACTGTCGATTGGGCCACTATGCGTTTGGCATCGTCCTGCATCGCGGCTGCATATTCCGACAAGGTGCAACGCACTGGTACACGATCTACTAGTTGGTAAAAGCGGTCGTCAATCGGGGTGGAGATATCGTTGATGTCATCTTTATCGCTCATTATTTTCTCCTTGGCTGCTTTTTGATTCTAGATATTAGGTGGAATTTTACTGGTGTCGCGTCTGTTTTGTCGAATTGTGCATGGCGATGTTGTACGATACAGCTTTAACTGAAACGGCTCATTCGGGGAATCATCATGCCTGTTTACGAAAATCTTAAAAAACTCAATATCGAACTGCCAGTCGTTGCTGCGCCTGTTGCGGCGTATGTCATGTACGTTCAAACCGGAAATACCGTTTATCTGTCCGGTCATATCGCAAAAAAGGGTGAACAGCCCTGGGTCGGCCAGTTCGGAAAAAATATCACGGTCGCTGAAGGCCAGCAGGCTGCACGTGCTGTCGCAATCAATCTGGTGGCGACTTTGCAGGCAGCATGTGGCGGCGACCTGAATCGTGTCAAGCGTATCATTAAGGTTATGAGCCTGGTTAATTCGACCGGTGACTTCACCGAGCATCACATGGTCACCAATGGCGCATCGGAAATGCTGGTCGAAATTTTTGGCGATAAAGGCCGACATGCGCGCTCCGCATTTGGTGTTGCGCAAATTCCGCTTGGCGCTTGTGTTGAAATTGAACTGATTGCCGAACTCGACTGAGGTCGAAAGCATGACTTAGCTGGCGTGCTGTCGTTATCGAACATCACACTAAGCTAAAAAATTTTATTAATTACAAGAGTAAAAAATATGACTACCAGAGATAGCAATGGCACTGAATTGAATGACGGTGATTCCGTCCATGTCATCAAGGATCTGAAACTGAAAGGTTCTTCGACTACCCTGAAACGGGGAACGATCTATAAGAATATCCGCCTCACCTCGAAGGAAGATGAAATTGAGTGTGGCTCAGGGAAATCGACACTGGTTTTGCGAGCCGAATTCCTGAAAAAAGTTTAATTTATATTCCAGATCAGTAAGGCTTGCGCGCTACTAAACCGACTAGCGCCGACTTGCCGACGTGGTGCGTGCCTTCGCTGACTTCTGCTTCATATTCTCGGCACTCCAGGATTTCCATTGACGAAAATGCTACGCGCAGCATTGGCTCTGTGTAGAGGTGTTCAAGTATTGACGGACCGCCGGTCTTGAATTCCAGTTGTTTGGGCGTGTATCCCTGCAATATCAGGATGCCGCCCGGCTTCAGGGTATAGAGGCAATTGGCAAAAATTTGCGCGCGCAATGCTGGCGGTGCAAACTGAATGAAAATTACAACTAGAGCGTCATATATTTCCGGAGCCCAGCTCCAGTTTTCGCAGCCAGAGACCGCATAGTTGACGCGAACGCCGCGTTCATCAGCCAGTTTCTGCGCTTTGGTAATAGCAACAGGGGATAGGTCAAAAGCATCAACGATAAGCCCCTGCTGTGCGCACCAGACGCTATTGCGCCCTTCACCATCAGCAATGACGAGTGCACGCTGACTCGGCAACAACAAATCACGCTTGCTGGCTAAATAGTCGTTGGGCGTTTTGCCGAAGATATATTCAGCACGGTCGAAACGTTCGTTCCAGGTTTCTACTGGATGGGAAAACCCGGTATGGTTTTTTGTCATTAATGCATGCACCTTTAAGATCAACAAGACTGCTGATCATTAGCTTACTAGGCTTTTGAATCTGCCCTGCCGCCGCCGCACTGACCGCCATGTGCATGCCCACCACCACATCCACCAGTCTTTTCATGGCTGTGGCGGTGACCACCCCCACAGCATTTGTGCCCATCTTCGTGTGCATGGCCACCGCCACGGCATTCGTGTTTTTCTTCATGGGCGTGATCGCCGCAGGCGCAGCCTGTTTTGATAGAATTTTTATCGGTGGGTGACTGCATGTCGCTTGTGTTGCTGGCAGGGGTAGTGTTTTTCATAACGGTTCCTCAATTGATAAAAGATGATGCTGGATTAGTGATTCTTGCAAAATTTGGATATTTTCAATGTTTGAGTTGATGCGAAGTGCCTTGCCTTGCAGAAGTGCAGTGGCAATTTTTTTGTGTGCGCGAGCAATGATGTTGCCGAAAGTTGGGCGAGAAATCCCCATTTTTTTTGCAGCGTCTGCGTGGTACATGTCTTCAATGTCGGATAAGCGGATTGCTTCGACTTCATCAAGGCTTAGCTCAATTTCCTCCAGATACCTCATTGGGATGCCTTGTGGCTTGAAATAGCTTGCTGGCACATCACGTTCGACAAAACGACATTTTTTTGGGCGCGCCATTATTTGCTCTTTCGCCGACGCTTCTTACCATTTTTGGCACGCTGCGCCATGAGGCATAGATCCCTAGTGGTTATTGCTCGTCTATTTGGCTGGATCTGATTGCGAAAAATCGTCATGATAAAAGTGTACCATAACTGTCATATGACAATAACTGTTCTTGAAAGAGTTACATGAATTCATACAAAAACACCAACAAGAATGTCGTTCATGCCGCGCAGGCAGTAGCGAGAGTTGACGCTAATTAAGGCAGGAAAGCCATATTTATCTTGCTCATATGAGATCGTGCTTGCCCGCGGGGGATGCGGATTGTTAGCTTATGGTTTTAGAATTTCACTTAATGCATCCGACTTGAACTTCACGTCAAGCTTTTTACCCTTACGTGCGCGTTTGCCCTCGTAAGTGCTCATCCCCGATGCTGACAGCCGTATTTCCTGCTCTTTTCCGCCGCGCCCCTTGCCAGACGCGACTACTCCTTTGGGGGTGATCGGTTGCGCAGATAGCAGTTTCTCTTTGTCATCTAGCCCCATCAAAATCACGCCGCGTCCACCATTGGCGAGCATCCTGATTTCATCCGGAGCAAAGATTAACAGGCGCCCATTTTGAGACAGGCAGGCGATTGCACTTGTATCGCTCGCGATGACGCGAGGCGGCAGCAGTTCATCTCCCGTCTCCAGCGTGATAAAAGATTTCCCTGCTTTAATGCGGCTGATCATGTCGCCGGCTTTGGCGCTGAAGCCGTAACCGGCAGTTGATGCTATCAGCAGTGCGGTGTCGGGTGACCCACTGTAGTAATGCAGAATACGCTCGCCGCTGGCAAGGTCGACCAAGGTCGTGATTGGTACGCCATCTCCGCGTGCGCCGGGCAGCGTGGACACAGGTGTTGAATACACACGTCCGTTGGAGCCGAATGCCAGCAGGTGATCGATGCTGCGACATTCGAATACGCCATACATTTCATCGCCAGACTTGAAGCTGAATTGTGCAGCATCGTGACCATGTCCGGTGCGTGCGCGAACCCAACCCCTTTGCGAGATCACCACGGTGATAGGTTCGTCTATCACCTTTTGTTCGAGTGATGCCCTTTGTGCTTCTTCAATTAGCGTCCGACGTGCATCACCGAACTGCTTTCGATCAGTTTCAATTTCCCGAATGATGGATTGCTTCATCGATATAGGGCGATCAAGCAGATCTTGCAGTGATAATTTATCTTTGCGTAATTCATCAAGCTCCTTCTGGATCTTGATTGCTTCAAGTTTTGCCAGTTGTCGAAGTCGGATTTCAAGGATATCGTCGGCTTGACGTTCGGACAGCTTGAACGCCTTCATCAACGCTGGCTTTGGTTCATCCGAATTTCGGATCAGTTTAATTACCTTGTCGATATTCAACAGTACTGCTTCGCGACCTTCGAGAATGTGGATGCGGTCCTCAACCTTGCTCAGCCGGAATTTCGTCCTGCGTGTGACGGTCGCAAAGCGGAACGCAATCCATTCACGCAGTATCTCGCCCAAGCCTTTCTGGCGTGGCTTGCCGTCGCAGCCTATCATTACCAAATTTAACGAGGCATTGCTTTCCAGCGAGGTATGCGCAAGCAGCAACTGGATGAATTCTGCCTGATCCTGATTTCGCGATTTTGGTTCAAATACCAAGCGTACCGGCGCATTGCGCCCCGATTCGTCGCGTACGGTATCGAGCGCAGCCAGCACAAACTGTTTTTGCGCGAGCTGGTCGGTGGAGAGCGCTTTTTTACCCGCCCGAATTTTTGGGTTGGTTAGTTCCTCGATTTCTTCCAGCACTTTTTGCGATGAGGTGCCAGGAGGTAGTTCGGTAACGACTACCTGCCATTGGCCGCGTGCCATTTCTTCTATCTTCCACAGTGCACGTACTTTCACGCTGCCGCGTCCAGTCGCATACATATCGGCAATCGCTGCGGGTGGCGTGATGATCTGTCCGCCACCAGGAAAATCTGGACCGGGGATGAAGGACATCAATTCTTCATGCGTCAGATTTGGATTGTTGATTAGCGCAATTGTGGCGTTGGCAACTTCTGTCAGATTGTGCGAAGGAATTTCAGTTGCCATACCGACCGCAATGCCGGATGCGCCATTTAATAAAACAATTGGAAGGCGGGAGGGAAGCAGCTTTGGCTCTTTGTATGAACCATCGTAATTCGGCTGGAAATCGACTGTGTCGAGATCAATTTCATCCAGTAGCATTCTGGCAATCGGCGTCAGTCGTGCTTCGGTATAGCGCATTGCCGCAGCGCCATCCCCATCGCGTGATCCAAAATTACCTTGGCCGTCAATTAGCGGATAACGCAGTGAAAAATCCTGCGCCATACGCACTAGCGCGTCATACACAGACTGGTCGCCATGTGGGTGTAGCTTGCCGAGTACATCGCCTACAACAGCAGCCGATTTGCGTGGTTTCGCAGTGGAGTTTAATCCCAGTTCATTCATCGCATACAGGATGCGGCGTTGCACCGGTTTCTGCCCATCGGCCACATCTGGCAGCGCGCGCCCCTTGACGACTGAGATTGCATAGTCGAGATAGGCGCGCTCGGCAAAGCTTGCGAGCGTCAGCGCTTCGTCGTCTGGCTGTGTGATTGCTTGTTCAAAAAGATTGGCTTGTTCGGACATGGTGGTCGACTATAAGAAATTGCGCAACGATGTTATTGAATGCAAGGCATACGAGGATTAAATATCGGCTTCGGTATCGTTGCCATGCTCTTCCATCCAGGCGCGTCGTGCAGCCGCCTCACCCTTGCCCATCAGCATGTCGAAGCGATCTTCTGATGCGCTTTGGCTGAAGTCACCGAGCATGACAGGAAGCAGGCGTCGCGTGTCGGGATTCATCGTGGTTTCCCACAATTGTTCCGCATTCATTTCGCCCAGCCCTTTGAAACGTGAAATCGCCCACGCGTCATCTTTTACGCCATCCTTGCGGAGTTTGTCTTCGATGGCAATGAGCTCCCCATTGTCGAGCGCATACAATTTCTGGATAGGCTTTTTGCCACGCGCAGGCGCATCGACGCGATATAGCGGCGGACGTGCGATGCAAATATGGCCGTTTGTGATCAGGCGCGGGAAGTGTTTGAAGAACAGTGTCAACAATAGCACCTGGATATGCGAGCCATCGACATCGGCATCGGACAGGATGCAAATTTTTCCGTAACGCAGGCCGCTCAGGTCAGGGCTATCGTTGACGCCATGCGGGTCGACGCCGATTGCGACTGCTATGTCGTGAATTTCATTATTGGCAAATAGGCGGTCGCGATCAGTTTCCCATGAATTGAGTACCTTGCCGCGCAAGGGTAGGATGGCCTGGAATTCTTTGTCGCGCCCCATTTTTGCCGAACCGCCAGCAGAATCGCCTTCGACCAGAAACAGTTCGTTGCGTGTGATGTCGTCTGACTCGCAATCGGTCAATTTCCCCGGCAGTACAGCGACACCAGAGGACTTTTTCTTTTCAATTTTTTGAGTCGAACGCACGCGAGATTGCGCCTGTTTAATGACAAGCTCAGCTAGTTTCTTGCCGTATTCAACATTCTGATTGAGCCATAGTTCAAGCGGAGGGCGGACAAAACCGGAAACCAGTCGTACTGCGTCGCGCGAATTTAGTCGCTCCTTGATCTGCCCTTGGAATTGCGGATCAAGCACCTTGGCGGACAATACAAAAGAGGTACGTGCAAATACGTCTTCTGGAAGCAGTTTCACGCCCTTCGGTAACAGCGAATGCATTTCAACAAAGCTCTTGACTGCGCCGAACAGACCGTCGCGCAAGCCGGATTCATGTGTGCCGCCCGCAGTGGTAGGAATCAGGTTCACATAGGATTCGCGCACTACCGCGCCGCTTTCAGTCCATGCGACCACCCATGCAGCGCCTTCACCCTCCGCAAAATCTTCGTTCTTTGCGGTTGCGTAATGCTCGCCTTCAAATAACGGGATCAGGATGTCGCTGGATGAAGTTTGTTCCAGCGATTCGGTCAGATAGCCACGCAATCCCTGTTCGTACTGCCAAGTCTGATTTTCGTTCTTTTTGGTGTTGTTTAGTGTGACTTTTATGCCTGGCAGTAGAATCGCTTTCGAACGCAACAGATGTTGCAATTCTTGTTGCGGAATGGTGGCCGTATCGAAATACTTCGGATTGGGCCAGACCGTAACGCGGGTGCCCGATTTTTTTTCGTCGCGCGCTATCGGGCGCGATTTCAAGGCTTCAATAACTTCGCCATCGGCGAATGCCATTTGGTGCACCCGGCCTTCGCGCCAGACCGTGATTTCCAGTCGAGTCGACAGTGCATTCGTGACAGATACGCCCACGCCATGCAAGCCGCCGGAGAACGCATACGCACCATCGGCGCCCTTGTCGAATTTGCCGCCACTGTGCAAGCGAGAAAAAACGATTTCAACCGTTGGCACATTTTCTTCCGGGTGCAATCCAACCGGAATGCCACGGCCATCATCATCAACGCTGACGCTGCCATCTGTATTTTGCGTAACGATGACGTGAGTGCAGTGGCCGCCCAATGCTTCATCGGAAGCATTGTCGATAACTTCCTGAATGATGTGCAGCGGGTTTTCGGTGCGCGTATACATCCCCGGACGTTGCCGGACGGGTTCAAGTCCCTTAAGGACGCGGATGGAGGATTCGTTATAGGTCGATTTTTTTGTTGCCATGAATCAAGAGAATTGTTGCAAATTACTCACAGATATTGTGGATAAGAATTTGAGATTGATCAAAAAATCACGGTATTTCAAGGCCTTCATCGAATTGCACAATAAACGGGCACGCTGCAATTTTGATAAGTCGTGGCCTATTTGCTGAGCAGCTTCATGCCGCGTTCAAGCCCTTCTATAGTCAAAGGGAACATACGGTCTTTCATAATACTCTTGACGAGTAAGATGGATTCTCGATAGCTCCATGAGTCGGCAGGCTCAGGATTGAGCCAAATGAAATTCGGGTAGGCTTTGACGAATCTTTCTAGCCAGATATCGCCTGCTTCTTCGTTATTGTATTCGACTGAACCGCCAGCGGCGAGAATCTCTGACGGCTTCATTGTGGCATCGCCAACAAAAACAATCCGTGTATCTGGAGCGTATCTTCGAAGGATATCCCAAGTTGGTATGCGAGCCTCTTTGCGCAGCCAGCTTTTCTTCCACATGTGCTCGTAAATACAGTTATGGAAATAGAAAAACTCCATGTTTTTAAATTCGGTTTTGGCAGATGAAAACAATTTCGTGGTGAGTGCGGCATGTTCTGACATTGTGCCGCCGACGTCAAGTAACATCACGATCTTGAAGCGGTTCTTGCGCTCCGGCTGCATCTTGATAGTCAGGTAGCCTGCGTTGTCAGCCGTGGCTTTGAGCGTTCCTTGCATATCCAGTTCGTCTTCAGCAATCCCTTGGCGTGCGTATTTACGTAGGCGACGTAAAGCAATTTTGAGATTGCGATTGCCAAGTTGCAGGCCGATATCGTAGTCTCGGTAGTTTCTCTGCCCCCAGACTTTGCTCGACTGGTGGTTGCCGCCATCGCCGCCAATGCGTATGCCTTGCGGACTATAACTGCCTTGCCCGACAGGGACGATGGCATTGGTGTCTGTCAATTGTTGGCCTTGCACACTTTGGTCTTGTGACGGATGTCCAAGAAGACCCTTCAGCGCCCTTAGTGTCAATTTTTCAAAATTGGTGTTTTGTTCATCAGGCATGCTGCTGATCAGGCGATCCATATAGTGGACCCGTAAAACCGGACAAGAGTTTAAGGAGTAACCTGCTATAAGCAAAAAAGGCAGGATATGAGCGAACTCAAGCGAAACAGTTTTAGCGGGCAACAAAAAGCCAAGGTAGCCTTGGAAGCGGTACGGGGCGTCAAGACGATCAACGAGATTGCCCAGGAGTACAACGTGCATCCGACCCAAGTTCGGCAATGGAAGAAAGAACTGGTTGAGCAGGCGGCGGTATTTTTTGACGGTAAGCGAGGTCCGAAACCAGTTGACGCGCAGAGCGATCCAGATCGCCTGTACGCGAAGATCGGTCAGCTCAACA
>Ga0209123_1001712_pt1 | contig 20658 bp, 16 predicted proteins | sample BarGraIncu00431A_FD_184500 | JGI IMG/M metagenome (GOLD analysis project Ga0209123, IMG submission 184500) | Arctic peat soil microbial communities from Barrow, Alaska, USA - Barrow Graham LP Incubations 004-31A (SPAdes) (version 2) | ecosystem: Environmental > Terrestrial > Soil > Wetlands >... | reverse complement strand
CCTGGAAACTGGCCGCCACCTTCGTGAACACGCGCAACACCCAGATAAGCGGGTTGGAACCCGGGAAAGTGCCCCTGTTCAAGGTGCAGTGCCTGGGGCCCGAGGGCTTTGGCCCCTTTTCCAACATTATCAAGATCATGGTCCTATAACCGGCCCCGCAACAAGAGCCTTCGAGGTCAGAAAGGGGCAACACCTTTAGGTGTTGCCCCTTTCCTCATTCATCCCCCTTCCCTGCACATCCCATCGGGGTCGCCTTTGGCCCCGCCTTAATTGAACTCCTTGGTAACCACTGAGTACCTCGCTCGGCAGCGTCCCACACTCCTGCAGAGGCGTTAAAGTTTTGGCCTTGCAGCTTTGGTTTTGGCCTTGGCAGCTTTGGCTTCCGCCTTAGCAGCTATGGCTTTCGCCTTAGCAGCTTTGGGTTCCGCCTTAGCAGGTTGGGTATTTTTGACTAAAACCCCGAAAAGTCAATTTTGAGTAAATAGCCCAATTTGAAACGCCGTCTGACACAGGTCCTCAACTACTTCACCCATCGAATCACGAATGCTCTTAGTGAAGGAATCAACTCCCGTGTTGAGGCGATCAAGAATGCAGCACGCGGTTACCGAAATGCCGAACGCTTCAAAATCATGATCCGGTTCCGTCTCGGCGGCCTCGATCTTTACCCCGTCACCCACGGGAAACCCTGATGAACCCCTTTTGCCTGCACAAAAAGTTCTTCTGAAAAAGGGTCGTTTTCCGATGACATTGGGAGCGTTGTGATTTTCCAACCAGGTTATGCCCCAGTAGTAGGAGGGAACAAATTGATTCAGCGCTCGCAATGCCGTAACTGCTTCTGCCGTGTATGGCAGCTTGACATCGTCGCTTGCCCCCCAACTGCCGTCGATGTTTTGGTGTTGGGACAGCCACTGAACAGCTCGGCTGGTATTGCCGCTGTAAGGGCTCGCAGCGAACGTCGACTGCACCGTGATCAAGCCCATAGATAAAAATAAAATAATTCCGGTCAGTGGCTCCCCCCCCCCGGAAAACTGGCGTCTCGATTCTTTTAGTACAATTACTTGATCGCATTTGCAGGGGCTTACCCCACTGTAAAAATCGGCAGGCACCAGAGCGCCAGATGCATCATGTAAACAGAAAAAGCCCGTTACCTGTGAGCACATCGGCTCTAAGTGCGGGCTCTCAAGCCTCGGCATCCCTGGTAGATAGGCAAAATACCCGTAAGAAAGTCGGGATGAATGCGACACAAAAGTCCAAAAACTATTTGAAAGCGGCATTTATACTCATCAATATTCAGTGATTTTTTCTAGCATTTCCTAAATTTTCTTACAAGTGAACATTGTGTGAACTTTTGAATACCAGGATTGCTGAATTCAGAGGATGGGCACTTTGGGAGTCATCCGCAGTGAACCCTCCCATCCCTCCACGGGCCGGGCCGGGAGCCTGCTTGACTGCACTTAATCCAGCTCTCCTCCTCCCGCAGGGGGGAGGCGTTGCCTTGTCCCCCCTATGAAATAGGGGGGAAGCCGAACGCAGAGAGGCGGGGGGGGGTGATGTGCCCGGGCTAAAGACCCCCCTGTCTCGCTACGCGAGCCTTCCCCCCTGTTTCGCAGGGGGGACCACGCACCACCCTTAACTTAACGGCAGTGCCCTCCGCGAGAGGGGACTCTGCAGTATCGGTATCCTGCAAAAACGGGAAGATTTTCTGTGCCGCCCTGGCTAAGCTCCCTCGAAAGGTTGCAAAGAGAGATGGAAAGAAATCGGGTGGTAAGGATACTCGTTACCTGAGCGGTACCTGTGCGGGTAAAACCTGCGCCCCGGCAACAACAGCCATCAGTGAAGCTGCTGTTTACCGGTGGAAAATTCAAGGTTGAATTGAAGCCAGCCCCCGCTATGCTTTATGTGTTATTTCTAATTCTAGTCAGTACAGCAAGCGCGATCAAGCGACACCTGAACCCGCGGCTCGTGCCGAATCATTGGAGGTGTGCCATGGTACAAAGAATAATCGTAACGTCTTTGCTGCTAGTGTTAGCTCCACTTTGGGCAGCGGCCGCCACGGTGAATCTTCCTAAAACCGGGCAGACTCTCTGCTACGGCGCAAATGGCACGATCGATTGCGCCAATACCGGGCAGGACGGTGAAACGCAGATCGGGGCGACCTGGCCCTCCCCTCGCTTCACGGACAACTTGAACGGCACCGTCACCGACAACTTTACCGGCCTTACCTGGCTGCAGGACGCGCTCTGCACGGCCCTCAATCCGCCTGCTGTTAACGGGGCTTCGCAAGGAGGCAGGGACTGGGTTTCGGCGCTGGCAGCCGCGAATGCGCTCAGGAGCGGCCAATGCGGACTGAGCGACGGCTCCATCGCAGGGATCTGGCGGCTTCCCAACGTAAACGAGATGGAGAGCCTCGTCGACTTCTCCCGGTCCAATCCGCCTCTGCCGGCAAACAACCATTTCATCAATATCCCGGCGAACCCCATTTACTGGACCTCCACAATCACAGCAGATTACTATCCCGGCGTGAACGCCATCGGGGAGGACATGTTCACCGGTAAAATACAGGGGGACGAGAAAATCACCCCGAAATACATCTGGCCCGTGAAAGGTGATTCCACCACCCTGGCAAGAACCGGTCAGCACACCTGCTGGGACCCCGCCGACACCTCCGCGAGCGGAACCGCGACTGCCTGCAACGGCAGCGGTTCGGACGGCGACCTGCGCAAGGGCGTCCCCTTACCCAGTCCGCGTTTTTACGACAATGGTAATGGCACCACGACCGATTCGCTTACCGGTCTGATCTGGCCCAGAAATGCGGGGTACTTCGGCAACATCAGCTCGCAGGGCCAGGCCCTCAGCTTGGCCAAGAACCTTTCCAGCGGCGCCTGTGACCTGAACGACAGCTCGGTTCCGGGGGATTGGCGTCTGCCGAACATAAAGGAGCTGCGCAGCCTGGTCGATTACGCAGGGGGCTGGCTGGTGGAATTCCTCGGCGCTCCCCCTCACGGCTGGTACTGGAGCTCCGATTCCAATCCTGTCGCCCCGGATACCTCCCAAAAGTGGATGGTCAAGTCCCAGGGACTGGACTGGCTCTCCAGTGAATTGGTGCCTAACAAACAGGACCCCCCGTACTACATGCTCGCGGTACGCGGCGCCCTTAAAGTCCAGCGCATAACCTTCAACGGCCCCGCCACCATATGCTACGGCGACCCGCCGCTCGACCTGAGCACAATCACCGCCGGAGGCGGGTCGGGCAATCCGGTGACCTTTACCCTGGTGAGCGGGCCGGCCTCACTGAGCGGGTCAACCTTAACCTTCACCGGCGGGGGGAACGTTGTGGTGCAGGCATCGCAGTCAGGGGGTGGCGCCTATTACCCCGCAGCTGTCACGCCGCATACCTTTAGCGTGAGTAGCCTCTCCGGCACCGTGGTCATTACGCCTGCGGACCTGATCCGGACCTATGACGGAACCCCGAAGCCGGTAACGGCGGCTACAAATCCCGCCGGCCTGGCCGTGACCTTCAGCTACGCCGGAAGCGCCACGCCCCCAACAAATGCGGGAAGTTATCCGGTGACCGCGACCATCAACGACCCGGCGCACCAGGGAAGCACCAGCGGAATCCTCGTGATCGGCAAGCCGCCCTGCACCGTCACCCTTGGTGGCCTGAGCCGGACTTACGACGGAGCCGCGCAGACCGTAACGCCAACGACGTCCCCCGCCGGCGCGAATGTCACCGTCACTTACGCCGGCAGTGCCACCGCCCCGACCAATGCGGGAACCTATCCCGTCGTCGCAACCATCACCGATGCGAATTACCAGGAAAACGCAGCTACCGGCGACCTCGTCATCGCCAAGGCAACCGCCACCGTGACCCTGGAGAGCCTGAGTCAGGTCTACGACGGGTCCGCCAAGAGCGCCACGGCAACCACCTCCCCTGCCGGCAAGACCGTCAGCTTCAACCACACCCCCGCCAACCCGATCAATGCGGGAAGCTACGCGGTTATCGCAACCGTCACCGATGCCAACTACCAGGGAAACGCCGCTACCGGCAATCTCGTCATCGCCAAGGCAACCGCCACCGTGACCCTGGAGAGCCTGAGTCAGGTCTACGACGGGACCGCCAAGAGCGCCACGGCAACCACCTCCCCTGCCGGCAAGACCGTCAGCTTCAGCTACACCCCCGCCAACCCGGTCAATGCCGGAAGCTACGCGGTCGTCGGAACGGTCTCCGATGCCAACTACGCCGGAACTGCCAGCAGCTCCCTGACGGTCACCAGGAAGGCCCCGACCGTCACCTGGAACACTCCCGCCGCTATCACCTCAGGAACGGCCCTGAGCGCTACGCAACTGAACGCAACCGGGAGCGTGCCGGGGAGTTTCGCCTACACGCCGGCAGCCGGCGCGGTCCCGGCAGGAACCCAGACGCTGTCGGTCATTTTCACGCCCACCGACGCTGCCAATTATACGACCGCGAGCGCCAGCGTCCTCCTGACGGTAGCCGCGGGCTTCACGGTCACCTTTGATCCCGGCGGCGGTTCCCTGACCGGCACGGCGAGCCAAAGCGTGGCGAGCGGAGCGTCCACCAGCGCGGTAACCGCAGTTCCCGCCATCGGCTTCCACTTCGTCCAGTGGACAGACCCCGATGGCTTCACCAGCACCAGCAATCCGCTGACCGTGACCAATGTCACCGCGAATCAGACGCTGACCGCCAACTATGCGGTTAACACCTTCCTGGTGACCGGCAGCGCCCCCGGCGGCAACGGGAGCATTTCCTGCGCCCCCTCACCGGTCAGCTACGGCGCCAACTGCAGCTGCACCGTGACTGCCGATGCCGGGTATCACGTTTTCACCCTGACAGACAACGACGCCGACCGGATGTCCGCCCTTTCCGGCGGCACACTTACCATTGCAGGCGTCAGCGCCAACCATCTGGTTTCCGCGACCTTTGCACGACCAAACGGCATCCTGAACCCGGCGGCCGGCAAAACGTTGCCGGACATAGCGGATGCCCTAGCCGTTTTGCAGATGGCTCTGAAAATCATACCGTGCACGGCCGCCGACCTGGCCCGCGCCGACATTGCACCTCTGGGGCCTGACGCCAAACCATCGGGCGACGGCAAACTGGATATCTACGACGTCATCGGCATCTTGAGAATGTCGATTGGACTCTAAATCACCCTGATCCGTCCTTCGGGCCGGAAAGCTCCCGTCCCCGAGCCTGCGTGCTCGAGGACGCCCGAGGACGCCCGAGGACGCCCGGGGACGCCGGGGACGCCGGGGAGCAAAATGAGCTCTGGTGACAAGCGACTGGCCGGGATCAGGGGTCTGTTTCGAGGTCGCGCAAGGACCTAAAGGGGAAGGAGGACATCCAGAAACGGGCCGGCAATGGCCGCAAGGGTGTGCTGATTGGACAAAAAAAGGAAAGGCCCTGATTTCTCAGGGCCTTTCCTTTCTGTATTGGTCGATCTTGAATTACTAGGTGGTACCGAAGGCCGGAATCGAACCGGCACGGGTTGCCCCGCTGGATTTTGAATCCAGTGCGTCTACCAATTTCACCACTCCGGCATGAATATTGGCGGAGTATAGCGGATGCCCCTTTTCAGGTCAAGGACGAAATTGGATAATAAAATCGGCAAAAAAATTATTGACACTGACCTGCCGCTCTGCTATAAACAGGTTTCCTTAGATGGGGCTGTAGCTCAGTTGGGAGAGCGCTTGAATGGCATTCAAGAGGTCCGCAGTTCGATCCTGCGTAGCTCCACCATCATAAAAAAACAAGCACCAGGCTTTTCGCCTCGGTGCTTTTTTTGTTCAGTACCCCGCCGCGTTTACTCCCCACTCTGCTTCCACAAGACCTCACTTACCACTCTTTGTTTTCTGATCCCGTCCTTAGCGTGAGTCCGTCATCTTGACAGCGTGGCGGTCGCTGGTAATCTAAGATGAATATTGGCTAAAATTAATCTGAAGGTCGTCACTCTGACAACTGCAACGGCACTGAAGGTTCGTTATCCTCTCAACAGGATGTAGAGACCATGACCGACGACTACAGCAAACTGCCAGTGATTGTTGTCGAAGGGAATCATCCCTCTGGGTCGCTAACCGAGTCGCTAGCTGCCTTCCAGGGGATCACCAACAGGCTGGTTCATGTCAAAACGCACAAACTCATGGGCTACTTACTTGAGCACGCGGTTGCCGCCATAATCCTGCAACTCGACCATCCGGTTTGCAACGGGCAACAATTACTGAAGCAGATCACTTCCTGCAAACCCCAGATTCCGATAGTCATCATCAGCGAAGTAAACCAAATCGACACGGCGGTCGCATGCATCAAACTCGGAGCTTTTGACTATCTCACCACACCTATTACAGCAGACCGGCTCCTGGACAGCATCAAAAAAGCCCTCAACTTCTCCTGCCTGGAAAAAGTAGTCACCCTGCTGCGCGACACGCCATGCCTGCGGGGCAACCATATTGCCCCCGACGAGAAAAACCAGGGCGCGCCGCCGCTGATCCTGCCGGAAGACCTCCCGGAACGGATGCGCAAGGCGGTCAATTACCTGGAAAAGAATTTCACCAAGCCCCTGTCCCTGGAATGCGTCGCCCAGCAGGCTTCCCTGAGCAAGTACCACTTCAGTCGGGAATTCAAAAAACATGTCGGCATCAGCCCGATTCGCTTCATGATGAACCGCCGCGTCTGTCAGGCGACCCTGCTGCTCCAGAACCGGGAATTGACGGTTTCGACCGTGGCGACCCGGACCGGCTTCTACGACCAAAGCGAATTCACCAAATGGTTCAAGAAGGCCACCGGCTTCACCCCCTCCTGGTACAGGAGGTCCTTTGCCACCAAAGACTAGCTCCGAATCAAGGCAAAAGACACAGCAACAATCCCCTTAGTTCAAAGCAATAATCCACAAGACTTATGGCGGCATTACTCTACACTAGTAGAGTCGGCAGCTGTCGCAGCGCTCAATCCGTCCTGACGGAGTGCACCCTGGGAGTGCTTTGCCTCCCCGCGCGCAGCTGCGCAGAGCAGGTTGCGACAAACAGTGCAATGCGACGAACTGTGGCTGAAACCGTACCGGAGGGGGCTCATGACTGACTCGTTCTTAACGACAGCGTCCTGTACCGCCAACCTAATAGCAATGGTGCGCTCCTCGCTGGAAACCATCCGCAAAATGCTGGTGGGCGGCAGGCAGAGTGAAGAAACCTACGCCCAGGTCAGACAGTTGGAGCTGCTGGAACAGTTACTACTGGACCAGGACGCGCGGCTTGAGTCCATCAACAGGGTATTGGAGGAGTTCAATTATTCCGTGGCCCACGAACTCTGCGCGCCGCTAAGAAGGATCAGCGGCTTTACCCGGGAAATAAAGTCGCGCTGTGCTGACGAGTTGGACTCTGACGGAAACAACTGCCTGAACCAGATACTGAAGTCGTCGCAGCAGATGAACGACCTGATTGACGCGCTCATGCAAATTTCCCGGCTGTCGCACATCGAGTTACAACGAGAGAGTGTTGATCTGAGCCAGATTGCGGGGGAGATAGCCGAGGAACTGCGCCAAAGCATGCCGTCGCGCGCGGCGGTGTTCGCCATCCATCCGCAGCTGCACGCTGCGGGCGACGCGGGTTTGCTGAAGATAGTCCTGCGCAAGTTGCTAGGAAACGCCTGGAAATTTGCCACCCGCGAGGAGCTCGCCATCATTGAGTTCGGCGCCAGGGAACTCCCCGCTGGCGTGGCGTTTTTCGTCAGGGACAACGGCGTGGGCTTCGACATGTCGGAATCAGGCAGACTCTTTCACCCGTTTCAACGCCTGCACGACTCTAAAAATTTTGCCGGCAACGGCATCGGGCTTACCACGGTGAAAAGGATTATCGACCGCCATGGTGGCCGGGTCTGGGCCGAAGGAGAGCGCGACAAGGGCGCCACGTTCTATTTCACTTTGCAGGGCTGAGCGAAGCGGGGTCTGGAGGAGGGGTCCCTCCCCTTGAAGGGGAGGGAGATGTCCCGGCATCAATTACCTTTCACCGCATCACCGGTTTTGTGAGCCGCGTCTTTAACTGCCTCGCCTGTTTTGTGAGCTGCCTCGCCGGTCGCCTTGCCCGCCTTTTTGGCCGCCTTTCCGGTGCCCTGGGCGGATTTCTTGACTACCTTGCCTGTCGCTTTGCCGATTTTTTTGGCCCCCTGCCCCACTTCCTTCCCGCCTTCCTTCACCCCTTGCCCGACCTCTTTGCCGCCCTCCTTGAAGCTGTCGTCGGCGCAGGCAAACGAGCTTACCAGCAGCAGCATCAGTACCGTTATGGTCGTTCGTGAAAACATGGCACAACCTCCTATTGTAAGTGTTAGCAGCCTGATGACTCCCTCGTGGAGCGCACCTATTTGCGATGCACCGAGGCCCGAACCGCACCTTATAAACGCTGCGATTCACTTCGTGCACCGGTTTCCTACGGTCTCTTCTAGCGCGCTTCCTTCTGCAGGGAAATCTGGTTCAGGTGTTCGCGCCTTTTACTGGCAAGATAATCGGCTTTATCCACTTCCTTCAGTTGCCGCGGATAGCGCGCGGTGAGATCATACCAACGATTGAGTCGTTGCTCAAAGCGCTGTCCTTCCGGGAATTTGAGGGCGTCCATGTAAGTCTGGAGCGCGAGATAGTAGCGTACCGTGTTGCGCTCAACCGCTCCCCTCACCCCCCCGATGAGAACCGGCGTGCCATTCGGACCAGGACTGCTGCTGAAGCCCAATTTATCGCGCGCGATCGTCGCGAAATAGGTTTTGATGGCCAAGTTCGCCATGGCGCCGTGCCGGTACCCGTAACTGAAATGCACGAAGGTCCGCCCCTGGTCGAGCGGCGCTGCCTCCAGCCTGATTCGGTGGTCTTTGGTGCCGAGCGGGCCTTCCTGGGCGGCGAGAGCCAGATTAAAGTAGTCTGGCTGCCGGGCGACTACGCGAAAGGTCAATTTGAGCGGATAGGCGTCCTCGGGCGCCTGATAGTACTTGCGCCCGCTGTAAATGGTCAAAAGCGAGCGGTCGGCCGCTTTCCTCGAGGTGCAAGCCTTGATATTGATGTGCAGCGAGGTGATGTCGCACCAGTTGGCGGGCGACTCCAGTGCGTCCCTGACTGCCTCAAAGGGGTAGTTAAAAACCCCGTACATATCCACCTGCTGGGAACCGCCCGACGCTGAAGATTCCAGATATATCGGGGCGGCAAACTGGTTCTTCACCAGCTTTGCGCTCAGAGCGGGATATTTGGCGAGCAGCGTCCTGCCGCTTCCCGGTGCGGAGTCCTCGGCATGTCCTAGTGCGATGAAGAAGACGGTGACAGCGACCAGAGCGAAACTGACACGACAAACGATCGATTTCCTGCAAGTCATACGCTACCTTCAGTGCCACGAGAGTGGCCGTTACTGCCCAAGGTACAATGTGCTGCAACTACTGCAATCATGATACTCCTTCGCCAGCGTGGCTTCCATCGACATCGTCGACCTGGCGGCGAGAATCGCAGCCAGAGGTGGCATGCGACCCGTCTGCAGTGCCCAGGTAAGAGCAAGCGCCGGCGACACTCATGATAAGTATACCTTATAACGGACGGTGACGTCCGAAGGGGATTGCGAGCAGCAGGATAAAGGGAGCGCAGGGAGATTGGGAGGGCGATTTCGGAGAGGGCCGGCAGGTTGGACCTTGCCGGCTTTTCGTCAGCTACAGCTCAGTCTTGCCAGCAATATCGCCAAAGGACTCCTCCGGGGCGGTAAAATCGCCCCAGATCGTGATCAGGATGGCGAAGAGGACGGGACCCAGGATAAGCCCGAGAAGTCCCAGGGTGAAAACGCCGCAGATGGCTCCCAAAACGATCGCCAGGGGGGAGATATCGCTTGTCGCGCCGATGGCCAGCGGCCGGATCGCGTTGTCGGCAAGCCCCACGAAGACGACGCACCAAAGCGCCAGGAGACCCGCCTTGAGAAAGGCGCCGTTCAGGGCGATGAGGGCTGCCAGAGGAACCCAGATCACGCCGGTGCCGACCACGGGGACCAGCGCGGCGACGGCCGTCAGCGCGCCGCAGAAGATCGGGGCGGGCACATCGGCGAAATAATAGCCGATCCCGGCGGTTACCCCCTGGGCGCAGCAGGTGAAGATGGTGCCCAGCGTCACGGAAGTCGTTATGGTACCAATCTCGGAAACATAACGCTTGGCCTTTTGCCGGTTGGAAACGAAGCGGGTAATGGCCGCGGTAATGGTTCTCTGGCCGTCACGGTAGATGAAGAAGAGGATGAAAAGAGCAACGGCAAGGGTGAAAAAGAGGTCGGCCAGATTTTTGGCCGCGTTGGTCGCCACCTGGAGCAGGAATCCCGAGGAGGTTGCCGCAAGCTTCCCGCCGAGGCCGGCCAGGTCTACCCCGTATTTCCCGGTCAGCGCGATCGCCTTGTCCACCAGCGGCAGATGGCTAAGCGTGGTGGCACCGGTCCGGGTGAAGGCCTGGACCAGTTGCTCCACCTGCTTGTACCAGTCAGGCGCGTTGACGACGACCGTAGCGATAAAAGCTGCCAGCGGCAATATGAAGCAGACGGTCACCGCCAGCACCATCAGGCCGGCGGCCCGTCCCGGGTGATCGGGAAACCGTCGCAGCAGGCGATCGTGGTGCGGCATGGTCGCGATGCCGATGATGAGCGCCCAGGCGAGCGGTTCGGCAACCGGTGCTGCCAAAAGCGCCAAGAGCCCTATGGCCAGCAAGGAAACCAGGGCGGCCAATACACTCAGGTACATCTTTTTATCCATGGAACGTCACCTTTTTAAGTAGTCGGAGTCGGGGGATGGCTCGCGTCCCGGTCGGGTTGGTTACCCGGTGGCACGATGCGCCTACATCCACTGCACCGGCCACTATCAGCATCGGTAGAGACGCATTGCATGCGCCTCTTTCACCCGATTGCGCTTAGACCAACCAGAGGTTGCAGTGCTGAGACGCATGCAATGCGTCTCTAGCTGATGGCAGCGTAGGCGACTAAATGAACCAGAGGTGTCGCAAACGCCTCAACTCCTAATCATAATTATACCCTAAAGGGCGGCGGTGCAGATAGGCCTGCCAGGCGTCTGCGCCTGGCAGGCCTATCTGGGTTTTCTGCTGCAGTTGGGACAATCGGCAGGTCAGCGGGGCGGCGTTTCGAGTTTGCGGTTGTCCGACGGCGCTACGGGCGGCGCTCCCGGCGGCTGTACCGACTGCTCCATCTGGAAAGGGACGTGCCCGCGCTCGTCGCTTAGCTTGGGGGCTTCCTCAATCACCTGCCAGTTTTTTCCAATCGGCATGCTGAGCGGCTTCGGCTGAACCATCGGGCCAGGGGCGGGCTGTTTGGCACCGAAGGTGGTACACCCGCAGAACAGTAAAAGCCCCAGGGAGAAGATCAGTGGTTGAGTCGACTTCATTAGTTTCATTACAAAGCTCCTTGCGGTGGTGGAAATGCTGCAAAGGGAGACGCGCGCCGCGCGGTCGACGCAGTGTATGGCGTTACGGCATCCCTTCCACCGGCATCCTACACTCAAGCATACCAAGGAGAAAGAATTATTAACAGCACTGCTGCAACAATAATGGATAAAACTACCCAAGCCAGCGCTACCAACTCTGAGGAGGGCGCTTAATTGACAGGGCTGAAGCGCGCCCTATAATTTCAGCTTGGAGCCCAGCAACCTTCGTCGTAGAACAGGAAGGGAACTCTATGACAATGCGCCAACTACTGTTGCTAGTTCTTTTTTTCTTCTTTCTTGCCAGGTCAGAACCGGATGCCGCGCAGGGGGACGTGAGGCAGTATTTTCCGGCGGCCTCCACCGAATACAGCTTCCTTGCCGGCTACGGCATCACCCACAAAGGCTTCGGCGCGACCAGAACCCAGGTGCAGACGGTCGATTTTATCGGCAGATTCGGCTATTTCCTGAGCGATCAGATGGGGCACGGCTGGTATCGGGGGCAGTTTGAGCACATCGTTGAGCTGCCACTGCACCTGGTGGTCGCCCCCAAGACCCGAATCATGACGGGGGCCAACCTGCTGGCGAACTGGAAGTTCACCGGACTGGCGCAGCACCGGTTCTACCCCTATGCATTTGCCGGTGGCGGGGTGCTCTTCGTCGATCTCGGGCTACCCACCATGGGGAGCAGACTTGATTTCAGCTACGGTGCAGGTACCGGGCTACAGTACTTGTGGCGCAGGGACCTATCCTTTTCGGGTGAATACCGCTACCACCACATCTCCAACGCCGATACAGCCGAGCCCAATGAACCCCTTAATTCCAGCAAGATCCTGTTCGGGATTTCTCTTTTCCGCTAGTGCTCCTACCCCTCCCCCTCCGGGCCTGTCCGCCGAAGCCTACGGCGAAGGAGGGAAAGGGGACTTTTGCCAACCGCTTTTGCGGAAAAAGGTCATAAAAGCCGGCAGAGAGGCGAGTGCCAGAAGGGCGGTCGCACCGACGCCATAGTTGGTTGCCGAGCCGATGGAGGCCAGGGCACCATAGTCGGAAAAAGCGAGCGACCCGAATCCTGCGATGGTCGTCAGGGCCGAAAGCAGCACGGCGCGCCCTGCCTGGACGAACTGCCTGCGCATTTCACCCTCGCTGGCGCCACTGACGCGATGCGCCAGATGCAAACCGTAATCGCTCCCCATGCCGAGGATGGTGACGAGCACCATGGCATTCATGAAATTGATGCGCATCCCGGTCAGCGCCATCAGGCCGAGCATGGCGACCACCCCGCCAAGCACCGGATAGAGCGAGCAGACCAGGCCGGCCAGGGTCCTGAAATGCGCCAGCAGCAAAAAGAGCACGACCACCCCGCCCAGCAGGAAACCCCAGGCAAAACTCCTTTGTACCGATGCCCCCAACTGAGCACTGACCAGATCCTCGCCGGTCGCCCGCGCCGTCGGATCAACCTGCGCCAGCTCTTTCAAAAAGAGCTGCTGGTTAAATTCCTTCCCCCGATAGTACAGATAAAAGAGCAGGTGGTAACGCCCGCCTCCCGTCATGAGATGCCGTTCGACCACCCCGCGCAAGGGCGAATCCGCAAGCCGCGCCACGGCCTCGGCATAAGGAACCGGACCGGCATGCTTCAGGGAGGCAAGTCCTGCGATGGCCGGCCGGAACGCCCCCGCGTCAAAACCATTGCGCTCCAGCGCGCGGCGCAAATCGTCTCCGGGGCTCCCCGGACCGGTACCGGCGGAAAGCGCCTTCAGCACCTCCTGCTGCTCCGCCCGGTGGTTGATGACTTGCCCCAGTGAAGAGTAGGCAGTCAGCTGGCCCATTTGGCGATAGCGCTCCAGGAGCGCCCCCACCTGGCTGCCGCGGGCCAGGACCGCGTCGAGACTGGCGTCCTCCACTGCCACGAGCATCTGCTTGGGCGAGAGGCTCAGGTGCCTGGCAATTTTCTCCTGGGTGAGAAAAGCCTCGGAGCGCTTGGGCTGGAGATTTTTCAGATACCCTTCGAAGCGGACCAGGAAGCAGGCGCCGGCCAGCACCGCGATCAGGAGCAGGAAAAGGAGCGCGGTGGGGCGCGGGCTTTGCCGGCTGAGGCTCCAGAGCCTCCCCAGGCCAAAGCCGGGGAGCGGCCGCCAGAGAGCAGTCGGCAGGCGCCGCTCGCTGAAAATCAACAGCGGCGGCAGGAAGAAAAAAGTCGCGTACATGGAGAAGATCACGCCAAGACCAACCAGCAGGCCAAGTTCGAAAAGGGCGCGCACGTCGGAGATCATGAGGGCAAGAAAGGGGATGGCCGTGGTCAGGGCCGCGGTGAAGACGCCGTGGCCGGTGTCGACGACCGCGAGAGCGAGCGCCTCATCGACCTTTTTCCCGGCCGCGCGTTCGGAATAATAGCGGTCGTAGAGGTGAATGGAATAATCGGTCCCCAGGCCGATGATGAGGGCCATGAACGCGAAGGAGATGATATGAATCGAAGGGAGCAGCGCCCCCGCCACGCCGAGCGCCAAGGTCACGCCGAAAAGGAGGATGAGCGGGATCAGCAGCGTCGGGAGCACCCTGCGATAGGTGAAATAGAAGAGTCCCAGCACTACGAAGAGCGACGAGACGATGCAGGCGAGCATGTCCCCTTTCATGGTGGCTTCGTCGATAACTGCCGAGAGGTGGGCCCCGGTGCAGGAGATTTTGACGCTGAAGCCGCGTCGGGCCTGGTTGATCCCGGCGGCGAGTTTCCGGGCAAAATCCATGTCCTGGACCGGACGGGAGGTTTGGGCAATGATGATCAGCACCCGGCCGTCGCGCGAGAGAAAATAAGGGGAGTCCGGATCGAGATCGAGGGCCTGGCTCCCCTTTTTCAGCCGGGGAAGAATCAGGTCGCGCAGGTACAGCGGGTCGCTGGCGACCAGGTCGCGCAGCGCCATCCCGGCCTGACTCGCCAGTTCAGTCCGGGCGCGCTTGAGGGAAGCGTCCATCTGGCGGGGCTGCAGCCATGCGGCATAGTCGGGCTCCCTTTCCGGCGTCAGGAAAAGCTGGGGGTGCGACACCGCATAGCCGATGAAATCGGCGAAGGCCGCAGCCTCGGTCGGGTCAAAAATCCGATAGGCCACCTTGGTGAAGGCCGGCTTTCCCTCCACCCGGAGCGCCTTGAGCCGGGCGGCAAATGCCTCGCCCTCCCGAAGCAGCGGCCCCGGCTCACCCTCCAGCAGGAAGTAGGCCTCCTGGGCATTACCGCTCCAGTCCAGGGTGTCGAGAAAGAGGCGCAGCGCCCCGTGACGGGAGGGGAAGAGCTTGAACACGTCGGATTCAAAACGGGTGTTAAGGATGGAGATTCCGGCAAGAAGCAGGCAGAGCAGGGAAACCAGCAGCAGCGCAAGCGGTCGCGTCGAGGTAATCCGGCTGATCCATCTCAGGTGAGCGGCGACGGCCGTCCCGGTGGCGGAGAATAATCTGGCCGACGGGCGACTGGCCATGGCAGGCTCAAAACCCTTTGAACTCGGAAAGGGGGAGTACGGTGATCCCTTCCAGGGTCGGGGTGAGGGCCGAATTCTCGACCGCAGTGTTGATTTCCGGCTCGTCGAAGACAATCCGGACGCTGTCTTTGAGGCTGTTCTTTATTTCCAGGGATTCGGGGAAGGCGACGCCGTTCACGTTATTGTATCCGGCATAATCGACCTCATCTCCCTCCGGCGAGGTCTTGCGCCGGACCAGACCGAAGGTATCGAAAAAGATCCGGTCGCCAGAGGATGTCACCACTTCCCCCGCGGCGTCCGACGCCCCGCGGGGTGGGGTCCGCGCCACCACCCATTTCAGCATACCGAAGGTTTTGAGCCCACCGCGCTCGGGCAGGTCTGAAATCATCCCGACGTAGGCGGTCTGCCGCGAGGGGATCAGGCAGGTCAACCGTTCGCCGTCGCTGAACACCTCAAGAACGGTCAGGCCGAAGGGGGAGAGGACCGCCAGGTGGAAGCGGTCGGGATACTTGAAGATCAGGTAGCCCCTTCCGCCGCCGCCATGCCCGTCGTTTTTCATGGTGATGGCGATGGACGACTGGAGGGTTTCCACCTCGCGGCCGGGAACAAGGCCGGTGAGCGGTTTTTGCACGGTGGCGCAGCCGGTGAAGCAGATGAGCAGGAGCAACAGGGCAATTTCAGGAAGCATGACTGGACATTTAAGCTGCACGACGTGGACCTCTTTTAGTTATGAATTCGAACCAGCTACTGTTAATACCGCAGACACCCAGCTCATTCAAGTGTTGATTGCAAAACGTTGAGTCACCTCTGCAGCTGGTACCCAGTCCCGCAAGTTTTTTCGGATGACTTTCATGTGGCTTCAGGATATGTCGCCCTTCGACTCCGCTCAGGGAGCAGGCGTTCGCTGAGCGGAGTCGAAGCGCAACCGAATCATCCCCCAAGTCACCCGATGATAAAGGGCCATCGAGACGGGCTTGTACCGCGAATAGAACTGACAAAGAGGGCTAGTTTCTACTCTCAAGTTGCAAAACAGCTTACTCAACCCTGAAATCCTTATCCTGGAGCCCGACATTGCGCTTCATCTTGCTAAAGATGAGTGAGGTCTTGTCGTGGTTACGCTCTGCGATGACGATGCGACTGACTGTTCCATCCATGTCGAAATTGAGCGTCAGTTGCTGCACGCCACCTTTGCCTTGAGGAAAGATCTGCAGGGTCCAAAGCTTGCCACGGCGCTCGGCTTTCACATCCAGCCCTTCCGGCAGGGAAAGTAGCGGCTTGGCGAGATAATCGAGCCACTTGGTCAGGCTTTCGTCTGGCGGCAGCACGATTCGGTCGGTTACTCCCTGCTCCGCCAGACGCATGACCATCACGTTATCTTTGAGAAGGAGCCGGCTCGCGTGAGGCGGATAAAGTTCCATGAAGAAGGTGCCGGGCTTTTTGAAACGGACCCGCCCCTTGGAGACCAGGGTCTGCTTCATCAGGGAGAGCCGCTTTTCCTGGGTGATCTCCGCGGTAAAGTCGCTACTGCCGGCAAAGCCGCGTCGCAGCGTTTCCATCGCTTCCAGCTCCAGGGGCCCGGAGGCACGGGAGGTCGCGGCGAGCGACACCAAAAGTAGCAGCATGAAAATGGTTACCTTCACGAATCCCCTTTCCCCCGGAAATAACCCTGCCTGAAGGCATTGCTGCAGTGCCGTTTTGAAGTTTCCGTCGACCCCACCCCGGCACGGGATGCCCACCCTACGCCTTAACTTAACGGCTGTGCCCCGTTTCCCCCTCTCTAGCCCTCCCCCTCCGGGAGAGAGGATTTTTTGGACTCCGAGCCCATTATGAAGCACCAACCAGGTATCATCTGGCAGTGCTCCCGGAGGACGCAGTGCTCCCGGGAGGCTAACGCTACTCTCCCCACAGGCCAATGGTAAGGGTCGCGCGGGCTACCGTGCGACCCGCCTCCTGCACCTCCCCTTCGATCAGGACGAGCTGAGCGAACCTCTTGACGACCCGGGAGTAAATCGTGAACTTTGCCCCGGGGTCGACCGACTCGGGAAGCTCTACCTGCCGCAGGGCAGCCAGGACTCCGCCCTCCCCTTTGCGCTGACCTGCGGCAACACCTCCCAACTGCGCCATGGACTCCACCAGCAGCAGGGGCGGGAAATAACCGCAACCGACCGGCGCGATAAACTCAGCGCTGGCGCAGACTCCCGATTCCCGGGAAAGCACCCGGTCGATAAAGAGAAAGGGCGCGCGATGGGGGAGATAGAAGCAGGGATCAGGACTGAACAGGATCGCCTCCGTACCAGTCGATGGCGTACCAGGGTCCTTCGGGCGAGACGGCCAGGTAGAGCCCCCGGTCGCCGGGCGCGAGCCTCAACACGAGGGAAGTCATGGAGAGCCCTCCCATGGCAAGGGAGCGCCCAAGAATGCGTCCCGTGTCGAGCCGGGGAGCGGCCGGCAGACGGTCGAGGAGTTCCCGCTCCAGATGAGCGGTACCCGACAGGGCTACCAGATCTGCTTCACACGGCTCCTGCAGCAGCCGGTTGATCCCTTCCTGAGAAGCACCGGGTGCCAGCCTCCCGATGGTCCTCACTCCACCTACGCCTGCCAGGATCCTGGCCCCGCGCCGACGGGCGTGATCGCCGCGCTCAAGGACCAGGATGCCGGCGCCCTCGCTGAATCCGGAACCGAAGCTGCGCGACTGCCCCAGGGCAGAGAACCCTTTCAGCATGAGCGGGGTTACCTCATCCACCCCGCCGGTAAGAATGATGTCCGCCCGATCCTCCTCGAGAAAGCGCAGCGCCAGGAGCAGGGCCGACTCGGCGGAACAAAAGCGCTGGATCGTGGTGAGGTTGGGACCCTTCAGTTTATGCTCGATGGAGGCGTTACTTGCCGAAGCGTTCGGCACGATGTTGGGAAAGAGCATCGGCACCATCCCCTCGGCGCCGGCCGTGAAGTAGCCGCGCAGGAACTCTTCGGCGTTGCCGATGCCGCCGAAACCGCAGCCAAGGACGATGCCGACCCTGGCAGGATCGAAGGAACCCGCGGCAATGCCGGCGTCCTTGAGTGCCATTCCGGCGGCGACTACGGCAAAGAGGCTGCAGCGATCGAATTTGCGGGCCTTCAAGGGTGGCATGAAGTCGGCGGCCCGAAAGGAGTCGGCCTTCCCCCAGAAGTGGGGACCTCCTGCGAGGACCCCCTCGGGAACCCGGGAGAGCAGGCTGGTCCCGCGCTCCAGCGCCGCGCGCAGCGGGCCGATCCCCACGCCGGCAGGTGAGATGGCCGCAAGACCGGTGATGACTGTGTCGTGGTAGGCTTTTTTCATGACGGCTCTCTTCCTGATTCGATTACCAGGGTGGTGATATTGCCCCCAAAGGCGAAGGAGTTGGAAAGGGCGAGTGTTGCAGCACTCGGCCGCGCCCCTGCATGACAGTAGTCGAGATCGCACTCGGTGTCCGCGCCCCTGAAGTTGAGGGTTTGCGGGATGGTTCCCTCATTGAGGGAGACGACGGTCGCCATCGCCTCGATGCAGCCGGCCGCCCCCAGGCAATGGCCGGTCAACCCTTTGGTGGAAACCAGGGGGACCCGGGGAGCGCGCTCGCCAAAGACCAGCTTCATCGCCCTTGATTCCACGGCATCATTGAGCGGCGTGCCGGTGCCGTGGGCATTGACCCAGCCGACCTCCAGGGGCGAAATCCCGGCATAGCGCAGTGCATCGCCCATCGCCCTTGCCGCATCGGCCCCGCTGGGGTCCGGGGCTGTCATGTGGTAAGCCTCGCCGGCTACCGCATACCCCAGCAGGTACCCGTAGATAGGTGCCGCGCGCCTTTTGGCCTCGGCTTCACTTTCCAGCACCAAAAAAGCAGCTCCTTCTCCCAGGGAGATCCCCTGGCGCCCCAGGCTAAACGGAGAACAGGGAGCCGGATCTACGACTTTCAGGGAATTGAAACCGGCAAAGGTGAGCAGGGAAAGGCAGTCCGAACCGCCGCAAAGCGCGGCCTTCACCCTTCCGGTGGCGACCAGGTCGGCGCCCCAGCCGATGGAGCTCGCCGACGAGGAGCAGGCGGTCGTTATGCTCACCTGGTAGCCGCAAAGGTTGCAGCTCTCCGCAATGCAGGTCGCCGTGCGGTCCGGTAGCAGGCCGCGCAGCAGCGAGGGATCGCCCCTTTTACCTGTCAGGCTGACGCGCAGCCACTGCTCCGCCTGCAGCATGCCGGAAGCACCTGCTCCCAGGGAAACCCCGATGTCGTACGGTGAATAATGCTCCGAGACTCCGCTGTCGTGCAGGGCCTCGCCGGCAGCAATGACGCCGAACTGATCGACCCGGGACATCTTTGCGGCCCGGCGTGCGGTGAAATAGTCGAGCGGGTCATAGCCGTGCACCTGGGCGCCTATTCCGGAGGGAAAGCATGCCACGTCGAAGAGATCGATGGGGCCGATGGCGCTGCGGCCGGCGAGCAGGGACTTCCTGAAGGAAGGGATGTCCCTGCCGGCCGCAGAGAAGATGCCGAGGCCGGTTATCGCTATCCTGTTTTTCATTGCCTTCATTGCTCGCTCCTGTGGCAGCTGAAACGGGGTCTGGCTGTCGGAATAATATTGCAGACGCTCGGGTGAAGTTGCCAACTCCACAAAATGTGGCAACTGCCCCCTCACCCCGACCCTCCCCCGCCGGGGGGGAGGAGAGTTTGAGCCCGACGGAATGGTTAACCTAGCGGCAGGGCCCCTTGGAAGGCAGGGTGTATTTCACCCTTGTCGTTAATTCCAAAAGTCCCCTCTCACGCCTTCGCGCCTGGCGCTTCGGCGCGCAAGCCCGGAGGGGGAGGGTCAGGGAGGGGGGGCTTTGCGGCTCCACCATCCACATTTCAAAGCATGCCGCCATCGACAACCAGACACTGGCCGGTGATATAGGAGGCGCGCTCCGAGGCAAGGAATGCCACCACCTCCGCGACCTCTTCGGACCGCCCGATCCGGCCCAGTGAAGCGCTCTTGATGACCTTTGCCATCATGTCGGGCTTCATGGAGGCGCTCATCTCGGTTTCGATAAGCCCGGGAGCCACGGCGTTGACCCTGATCCCCAGCGGACCAAGCTCGCGCGCCAGAGACCTGGTGAAGCTGAGCGCGGCTCCTTTGCTGGCCGCGTAATTGGTCTGCCCGGCGGTGCCGGTGAGAGCGGAAACCGAAGAGAGGTTGACGATAACCCCGCTGCGTTTGGCCATCATCTTGCGCGCACCCCACTTGCAACAGTGGAAAAGGGGATCGATATTGCCACGCACGACGGCGTCCCAGTCGTCATCTGACATCATGGGGAGATAACAATCGCGCAGGATACCGGCGTTATTGATCAGGATATCGATCCGGCCCGAGCTTTGGTTGGCGGCCTCCATGAGGGCACGTGCCCCGGCGGAAGTGGCGACGTCGGCCTGCAGCGTGGCTACGGAACCGGGAAGCCCGGTTGCCAGCTCCGTCAATTCCGCGGCCGCAGCGGCGTTGCAAAGGTACGCCGCGCTGACCCGCGCTCCCAACCGGGCGAAATGCAGAGAGATGGCCCGGCCGATCCCCCGGGTTCCGCCGGTGACGACGACAATTTTGTCTTTAAATTCCATATCGGCCTCGACGTTATACTTGAACCAGCGCTTGAGCTCTTACACTTATATGGCTGATATATTCATGAACACTCTATCGATAAGAATCGATTCACGAATAACTTTCAGGCAGGCTCGCAACCGATGCGGTTCACTTCGTTCACCGGCATCCTACGGCGAT